>Ga0114129_10009707_pt1 | contig 13734 bp, 13 predicted proteins | sample RhiMetdeltSRZDD1_FD_80071 | JGI IMG/M metagenome (GOLD analysis project Ga0114129, IMG submission 80071) | Populus rhizosphere microbial communities from Tennessee, USA - Rhizosphere MetaG P. deltoides SRZDD1 (version 2) (version 2) | ecosystem: Host-associated > Plants > Roots > Rhizosphere >...
CAGCTATGGCGCTGCGGTTCATCTCTGCGTCGAGGTGGCGCGAATGCTGGACGGCGAGGGCGCATCGATCGAAGTAGTTGATTTGCGCTCGCTCGTGCCGCTTGATCGAGAGACCGTTTTAGAGAGCGTAAAGAAGACCGGCCGCGCGCTCGTAGTTCACGAAGCGAACATCACCGCCGGTTTTGGCGCGGAGATCGCGGCGCTTGTCGCCCAGGAAGCGTTCGAGTTTCTTGACGCGCCGGTAATGCGCGTGGCATCGCTCGACGTACCAGTGCCGTTCAGCCCTCCGCTTGAGATGGCGATGCTGCCATCGGTTGACAAAATCCTTACCGCAGCAAGACAGTTGCTTGCTTACTGAGATTGCGCGTGGGTGGGTTAATTTCAGATTTCCGGCAGAGCGGTTGCGCCTGATTCGTATCAATCGATGCTTGTGATTGGTAAGCATGCTTGTGGTCGGGAAGGGAGGTTTACCCCCCGCTGACTTGCCTGGCTACAAGACCAAGAAAGCGGGGGTAAACCTCCCTTCCCGGCCACAAGCATTTCACCTGTCTTGCGCTCTTAAATCAAAAAACGAGGCGCCGCGACCAAGGATCGCTCTTCGTCATTTGGCGTCTGGGATCGCTAGAAAGCGAAGATTCGGTAATGCGATTTTGACCCGGCTGACATCTCGCCCTCTGAAATAGTCCCCTATTGTCTGCTGTACCCGCTGGTTGACCAGCATATCTTCGTGGCCCGCGTTTTCGAGTACGATATGAGTGCTCTGTTTGAAGTGCCTGCGAACTTCGTCGGCCTGAAACGGCGGAGTATTATTGTCCAGCGTCCCGCTGATGAAAAGAGTCGGCACGTTTGTGCGAATCGGTGAGCGGAACTCATCGCCGAGATCGGGATTGTCGAAGACCTCGCCGACATCCAGAAAGTTCATCACGTTTCCCAGAAGCGATGTTTTTGCTTCGCGCTCGATCTGGGCCTGGCGCTCTGGTGTAGCGCCCGAGGAAGAATCCATCACCTCCATCATTACCGGAATGCCCGCGCTGAATTGGTTGTACCGCTTGTCCAGAAAGCGCGCGAGAATCGAGTAATTGCCTTTATCGATCGTATAGAACAGTGCTGGAAATACAGGCAGGTCGCTGGTGTCTCCCAGATCAATCATAGTTATGAGTTGCAGGCCGAACTTGCCGACTTTGAGGTCGATGGGTTTGTTGGTCCTGCGGTCGGTGATTCGAACGGTGGCCGGCTCCTTTTCCAGCCGATCGAAGACTCGCTTCATCAACCCGGCTAAATCCGGAACCAGCGCGCCGATCCTGGGGTCCCGGGCGGCAAGCTTTGAGATTGTTTCGATCTGTTTTTTCGAGGTACTCGGAAGCTTCTGCGTGTGGTTTGGACCCTCCGTACCTATCAAAGCAACGCGATTCACGTGATCGCCGTGGCGACGAATGACAGCAAGCGCCAGGTGCGTGCCGTAGCTGAAACCCACCAGATTGACCTTGTCGACACCGAGAGCTTGTCGCACCTCGTCAACGTCGTCCGCACTCGCGGCAGAGTTGTATTCCCGGAGGTCCACGCCCTGTTTGCGAAAATATTCCGCCGCCTCGCGGCTCCGCTCCTTCACTATCCGCAATGCCGTCGCCTGGTCCGAGAAGAAATCGACGGGCAGAGACTGGGCTGACAGCCGAGTGAGGTTCGGGCGTGAAAGCCCTGCGCCGCGCTGGTCGAGCAGGATCACATCGCCGATCTCCCGAAGCTTCGTGAACGCGCGCATGTAGTTCGGGAACCGCGCGAGGCTGATGGCCGAAGAGCCCGGTCCGCCTTCGAGGTAGATCGTAGGCTGACCCGGTATCGCCGCAGTGCCCTTTAGCCGCACAAACGCTAGCTCGATTAGGTTGGATTTGGGATCGCGGCGATTCTCCTTCACGAGCAGGCGGCCAAGTTCGCCTTTGATGCTTTGGCCTTCAATGTTGTATTCGTAAGGCTCAAAAGTGAGGCTGCCGAGCCTGCGCTGTTGTTCGCCTTCCCTACTGACCCCACTGCCCGTGCACATCAAAGCAACTGCAAGCAGAGGTAGACTTTTTTGATATACACGCATTCTCTTCAGACGCGGGCTCGTCCCAAAAAAGCTACAGATGCAGAATCAACGCGCTGGAACGCAATCCGTTGTTGTCGATGACGCGCACGCGGTTTGAGCCGCTGCGGAGTAGCAAATCCTCGGCGGTCGCCTCAATCTGGACTTTCTTGGCGCCCTTGAAGGTGACGTTAGGAATCGACACAGGCTCTCCGTTCACCTCGAGTCTGAGCGGCTCGCTCAGACGTTTTCCTTTTATTCTCAAAACGCCTCCATCGAAGGAGACACTCACCAGGCTCGGACCTCCTGAGTCTCCGGCCAAGATACCCGTTCTTAAGCTTGCGCTGTGGTTGCCGAAGCGGTCAAACAAAGTGACACTTGCTTGCGTTGCTGAGCGCCACTGATTGATTCCCGAAAACTCAACAGTGAAACCGGCGATGGACAACTCGTGCGGATCAAAAGGCGCCGGCGGATACGCGGCAAGCGTGTTGCCTGAATCATCGAGTATCTTGATCCGGGCCTCAATCAAATCACTGCCGATATTGACAGCAAGTCCCGTGACTGTCAGCGCATCTTCTCGGATCCCTGCTGAGATCTTTCCAATTTCCGGGGCTATCTCGATTCCAGCTTTGAGCTTATATCCCATCATTCTTATTGCCAGCAGATCGTTAGCCGTCATGACCTGTCGCGCGCCGGTAGGAAGACCGACTTCCATTATGCCTATGTACCATTGGTTGATAAGCGAATCGTTCTTCCAGTGAGAGGCTTGAAAGTTGTCGCCGCCGGAGCCGTCCGGTCGTCCGGTCGAGAGCGGAAGTTCGACGTCCGCAACCGTAAACACTTGTTCGCCCCCCGAAGAGAGCACTCGCGTTGCAATAGGAAACCGGTCCGGCGAGGTTGATGGCCGGAGCCGGAATAAATCCCAAACCGATGGAGCTATCGGAGCGTTCTTATCCAGTTCACGCGCTCCAGTCTTTGAGATGAATCCGAGCACATGGCCGATTTCGTGGACTGCAACGGCCTCAAAATCAATCCTGTCGGGATCTATTCCGTTACCAGGATCAAAGTCGAAGTTGTAGTTGGAATTGAATGCGACTTCCGGAGCGTTGCCAATATCCTTTTCTCTTCCATCAGGATCGGCTACCGGATCGAGCAAACCAAGCACGCGTGCGTTCGCCGACGGCCCCTGCATCGTCGTGGTGTTACCCAGATCGGTCGGGATTGAACCAATGGGCAGTCCGTTGTAGATCGCAAGCTGTTGCTGGTTAGTTGCGCCTGCGATCAAGCTTGCTCGGACAGCGCCGTACACGTTGGCACTGGACAGTTCTTGCGCGTTTGAGTTTCCAAGGGAGAATCGCGGCCAGGCGTGACCAAAGTACGTTGGCCCAAAATCGACATCGATGGCGACGGTCACCGGCGATGCAATCTTGTTTTCCCAGATGGCAGCGGACTTCAAGAACGCCGCCTTTGCTTCAGGAAACCCTTCCAGTTGTAGCGTCGCGCGCAGCACTATCTTGAGTCCCGGTTCCGCCTCATTCAGCAAATGCGGGTCAATGTGTGAAATGGTGTGCAACTTAGTGCCTGGATCGCGCCGTAGCGTTTCAACCTCTTCAGCGGTTGCCTCGCGACAGCCGGCTTCGCCATTTCGTTCATAGAGCGTGAACCTGCCTGCTTCATGCTTTTGCGGAAGAGAGAAATCTATGTAAGCAGAAGGACGATCCAGCTTGGACTCTTGTTGAGAAGCCGAGATGGGCATGATCATCGGGCTCACAAAGAGAACCCCGGCCGTTAATAGCGAGAACCTGTCTGATCTCTTCATTGATGCGCCTCTTCAGCCTGTACATCTAAAACCATCGCGTTAGATCTCAAGCCGTTGCTGTCGATGATTCGCACGCGATTTGGACCTCTACCAAGTCGCAGCTCATCAGCAGTAGCTTCGACCTGGACTTTCTTGGCGCCCTTAAACGTGACGTTAGAAATCGGGACAACTTCCCCGTTCACTTCAAGGCTGGGCCGCTCGTTCAATCGCTTTGCTTTGATTCTCAAAACACGTCCGTCGAAGGTCAGACTCACGAGGTTTGGCCCTTCCGGATCACCCTTCAAGATGCCCGTCGTTATCGGCGCGCTGCTGCGGTTGCCGAGTTGGTCAATCAGCGTCAGGCTGGCGTGCGTCGCCGCGCGCCATTCGTTGATGCCCGCAAATTCAAGTGAGAAGCCCGCGATTGACGATTCGTCCGAATGGAAGGCGGCGAGCGGATACTCATTAAGCGCGTTACCTGAGCCGTCAAGCACAATCAGCTTGGCTTCGATCGCGGCGCTGCCTGGGTTAACCGCAAGGCCCGTGATCGTGAGCATATCGCCTTGCATCCTACCCGACAGGTCGCCAATCTCCGGAACAATCTGGATTCCCGGCTTAAGCCTGTAGCCCATCAACTTAATCGCAAGCAAATCGTAGGCGGTCATAACTGAGCGCCTGCCGGGAGGGAGACCCGGGTCCATGATCCCGATGTACTTGCCGGAGAGCGCATCGTCTTTCCAATGCCATTCTCCCCGGCCATCTCCCCCCAAGTACGCGGCTCCCGTCGAGAGCGCCGTCTCAATTCCCGCCACGCTGAATACCTGTTCGCCACCCGCAAGCAATATTCGTTGCGCGGTAGAAAAAGTGTTTTGTGAGATTCCAGGTCTGAGCCGGAAGAAGTCCCAAACCGAAACGGATATGGGAACGTTCTTGTCCATCTGTCGGTAAGTAGTGCTCGAGATGAATCCTAGTACGTGACCGATTTCGTGAACGACGACGGCCTCAAAATCAACTTTGTTGGGATCTATCCCGTCGCCCGGATCGAAATCAAACCCGGCAGTGGAATTAAATCCAATCGATGGCGGGCGCCCGAGATTTCTCTCGCGGCCGTCAGGATCAGCCACTGGATCGAGCAATCCCAGCGCGCGACCGTTTGCCGATGGCGCTCTGATCATTGTGGTGTTGCCGATGTCGGTAGGGAGAGAACCGATCGGAAGTGAGTTGAAAATCGATCTCTCTTGCGCGGTTGTTGCGCCCGCGATCAACTGAGATCGGACGGCCGAATAGACATTGGCGGTGATTTCTTGAGGCAACGTCCATCCGAGTATTTGCGCGCCGTACGGCTCACCGAACCTGGTTGGCCCAAAATCAACATCTATCACGATAGTAATCGGAGTTTGAATCTTATCCTGCCAGATCGCGGCAGCTCGTAGAAAAGCGGCCTTGGCTTCCGGGAACCTCTCCATTTGTTGCGTGGCCCGCAAGACGATCTGCAGTCCCCCAGTCTCGGTCTTCGCCGGCGACATGGCATCAATCTGATGCAAGCCAGCGGTTGAATCCTGGCGGGCTAATGAGTCGGCTTCCTCGGCAGTGGCCGCGCGACAGGCGATTTCTCCGGCGCGTGAGTAAAGCACGAACACATCTATCGATGGTGTGGCAGATATAGAACTGCGAGTGGCTTGATTTAGAGCGCTGTCATCTTGAAGAGCATTCGCTCTGGGACCGTCGATCCCAATCAGACAGGCCATGCTTGTCAAAAACAATGTAAGTAGTAGCTTCATCTAGAAACCTTCTCTCTTATTCAACGGCTATCTGGTGTGCTGGTTGAGTCGTTCCTGCGCTACTTATACACCGTTGTTCGTATGGCGTCGCCCGAACTTATAAGTCAGGACGTATAAAAGTGTGAGTTCGGCGGTACCGTACGAGTCCCCGACATCTTCGGCTTGAGCGCTCGGTCTTAGCGAAAGGCTCGAGAAGCCTAGGGACTATTAACGGAAGAAAGAAGCGGTTAGGGTCAGTCGCCTAAGGATTGTTTCTCAACGGTTTGATTTCGTTCCTCACTCTTCTGAATTCGGACGGAGTCATATTGGCGTACTTCTTGAAGGCGGAATTAAATGTGGACTTTGAGTTAAAGCCGACCTCTTCGGCGATTGCCAGGAGCGAGTAATGTTTTTTTGAAGGATCCGCGAACAGCCTCTGAACTTCCTTGACCCGGTAACTGTTTATGAAATCGAAGAAGTTCTGCTCGAGTCGTTCGTTGATGATTTGAGAGAGATGATTGGCGGGAATTGAAAGTGTTTCGGCCAGCTTCTGCAAAGTGAGATCGCCGCTTATGTAAGGCTTCTCGGTTTCCATGCAGCGGAGGAGGCGCTGCAGATACTCATCTGCTTTTTCTGCTGTGAGATTCGATTTCTCATATTTCTTGATCGGCAGCCTGCCGGCCTCGGCTTCCTCTCGCTTGAGGGCGCTATCGAAAGGAGTGGGCTCATCGATTCCCGCCAGCGCATAGGGATGTTTCAACGCCATGTATCCCGCAACGTAAATCATCGCCGAAAAGCAAAACGGCACGAGCAACATTGACTCTGCGCGAAGGTTGAAGAAGAGACGGAAAAGACCAGCCGCTGAAACTAATAAGACCATCGCCATAAAAGTACGGAGCCAGAAAAGCTGATTCCTTCCCAGCGCGGGATTGGAAGCTTTGATCTTCTTAGAGCGCGACAGAAATACTGCGACCGTCAGTATCAAGTATGGCAGCACCTGCGCCGCCAGGAGTGCGGCTCTGATGCGCAGCTCTGTGGGCGGATAATTCTGAAGCATCGACTCAATGTAATTCAGCTTGTCTGCTCTACTCTGAAAATACAAAGGGGCGTAATATGCGGCGCAAAGCAGGAACGGCAAGAAGTGCAAAGCGTCCATCCTCCGCAGACTCCTGCTTGAAGTCGAGACACTAATGTAAAGGAAGATCAATGGCGCGAAGAGAAAATGAAAGGGAGTGGCTACCTGAACTAGATGCGGGTACAACAAGATGTACCTCGTGCTCGTCAGCATGCTGCTAATCATCGCGAATGAGCTTACAGCCATGAATGCGGCCAGAAGCCTGTTCGCCATCGTTCTGCCTTTCTTAAGTCCGAGGAGAGCCAAAGCTAACAGGATACCTTGCGCGGCACCCAGGAGGGTGATGACAGCCAGTGGGTCGAGAGAAGCTTCCATCTTTGGATCAAGAAAAGTTAAGAGACTGCCGACCTTGCGCTAACACCGGGCCGACGCCAATTCAACCGGCTTCAGAGATTCTAGAGTAACGCCAAACCACTTTCAAAACCGAATGCAGGTTCGTAGTCCTAAAAGAGTGCTCTCAAAAGTTCGTAGTACGGCCTTCAGGCGGAAGTTCGTATTGTTAGGCGCGTAGATTGTCGCCAACGAATGAGCGAACTACGAACTTCCGCCTGAAGGCCGTACTACGAACTTTTGAGACGTCCTGTCGCAAGCCACTTCGTGAGCCGGAAGATAGGATAACTGACGGCAAGAAGAACCAGAGCATAGACGCTATTCCTGGTATCGCCGGCGACGGCCCCGCCCAAAAAAGCGATCGAGCCAACCAGCGAAAACCCGGTCGTCCACGGATAGCCCCACGCTCGATATGGCCGGAGTCGCCCCGGCTCGCGCCGGCGAAGGAAGAACACCACGAAAAACGAGATCGTGTAGTTCACCACGAAAAAGAAAGCAACGACGGCAAGCACCTGATCAACCGTTCCAGTTACGATGAACAGAACCGCAACGGCGGTTGAGAGAAGCAACGCGACAGTTGGCGTGCCGCCCTCGTTGGTACCGGCGGCCTTAGTTGACAGGAGCCCATCACGACTCATCGCAAACAAAACTCTGGTCGCCATCAACTGACAAGCATTGACTGCGCTCAGCATCGATAGAATCATCAGGAACCTGAAGATGTGGTCGCCGTTTGCGCCGAAAATCGCCTGCGCTGCTTTTCCGAGTGCGAGGTCGCTGCCCGCGATCTCGGAGATCGGGAGAACATAGAGGACCGCCAGGTTGACCAGCAAGTAAATGCCGATTACTGAGAGCACTCCCCCAAACATCGAGCGCGGGATGTCGCGCGCCGGATTGCGAACCTCTTCAGAAAAATAGATGACTCCGGTCCATCCGTCGTACGTGTAGATCACTCCTTGCAACGCAAGGATCACGGCGACAAACAGCTTCAATCCGTGGGGCACGTGCTGAGGCTGCGCGCTTGCCGACGGTGCGTTGCTCCCCAGGACGAAGCACGCTGAAACGAGAAGGGCAAATGCCAGCGTCTTAAGCAGGCTTGTTAGGTTCTGGACTCCGCTCCCCCAGCGAATCCCACGCCACTGAATGATCGCAAAAAGCGCAACTATCGCCAGAGCAACCGCGGTCGTTCGATCCGACAGTTTGGGAAACAGCACGCCTGCATATTGCGCGATAATCAACGAGATGAACGCCGATGCGCCGCAAGTCGAAATCCAATCGCTCCACCCAACGATGAAGCCTGCATAGTCTCCGAGCGCGTCGTGAGCGAACACGTATTGTCCGCCTGAACGCGGAATCATCGTGCCAAGCTCGGCGATTGAGATGGCGCCGAGCAATGCGTAAAGCCCTCCGAGAACCCACACGCCGATGAAAAGCCACCCGTTCGGCAGGTGAGCGGCAATCGTTCCAGGCGTGCTCAATATTCCCGCGCCGATCGTGTTGCCGATAATCACGGCGAGTCCGAAACCGAAGCCAAGAACTCGCAGCAGCCGCCCGCGACTTGCGAACGTCGGCAAGGTGGCTTCGGCGGGTTGACGCACAGGAATCCCTCTTTCTGAAACGACCACGGATCAAAGGTGATCAAAACAGTGATGAGTTTGAATGGTCGGCCTCTGCGGCGAGCGGTTTATCGTTTTCCAGGTTCTGGATTCAAAGCAGCTTGCGAAAATCTATTGCCTGCTCTCACCTACAGCACAGTGACGTCTGGCGTCTAAATCCCAAACACCTGCATGAACACCTTGCGCTGATTCGGGCCATCGAACTCGGTGAGTATTACGCTTTGCCATGTACCCAGGACCAACTCACCTCGATCGATGGGCACCGACAAACTGTGGCCTAGAACGACGATCCGAAGGTGTGAGTCCGCGTTGTGACGATCGCAGTCGGAGAACTCCGGATCGTTATGCTTGTAGTAGGTGTCGCGCGGCACGATGCGCTCGGTCAGACTCTTGATGTCCGACAGGAGCGCGTCTTGCCACTCGTTGACAATCAACCCGGCGGTCGTGTGCAACGACGAAACTTGAACATAGCCATCCTTGACGCCCGTCGAGTTGACGAACTCGCGTATGTCCTCGCTCAGATTGACGAGATCGGTTCTCTCGTGAGTCTTGACCGAAATGGTTTTCGAGAAAACCTTGACCGTTCCTTCATTGGAATGACAATCGAGCGTGCCGGCCGCACTCTCGCGGGCGTATTGAGCATCCATTCTTGGTCTCCTCCACGGGGCCTTCTAGTTTATTCTATTTGTTGCGCGTTCCTGCAAGTGAACCCGGATTATACTACAGCAATTTACCGTCATGTCTAGCGAAACGCAGCCTGGCTAACTTATAAGAGGGACCAAAGACCGGACAAACTCGGCCATCCGCGCGGCGCATAACTCGGAACGCTTCCGAAGCTCCAGCAGTCCCGCCAGCGCCCGCGGCTTTAGCATCGCAGCCTTGAGGATTCGCTTCGAGTCAACCCGGCCGTCCGCGTCTCGATACAAATTGAAGTTGAGCGGCAGATCTTCATCCAACAAATCGGTTATCGAGCGAAGGATCAAAAAGGGCAGCCCGCGGCGGCCGCAAACGCTGGCAATGGCTGTCGACTCCATATCCACAAAGCCGATTTCGTGTGGTTCGAAAGTGCTCGCGAGGCAACGCTTTGACTCGGCTTGCCAGAGGATTTCGCGACATGTGACGGCAGAGCCGAATTGCACCGCGGGCAAGTTCGTCTTTACTCTCGCTGCCGCGGCGAGCAGCGCGACGTCGGGATCAGCGACAGCGTCCCGGACCTTGCGGGCAATCACAAGGTCGCCAGCCCTAAGCGACTGAGATAGCGCGCCGGCAAAGCCGATGCTCAACACGGCGCGAGCTGTTTTTTGTTCGAGCCAGGCCTCGAGGCTTCGCTCAGCATTGGCGACTCCCTCGCCGGTCTCGAGGAGCGCGACGCCCGACAGCGCTTCGCTATTGAGCTTAGCCAGCTCACGACCCAGCGCCGCGACAACCAGAATTGGAGCTTGCTCGACGCTAGACGTAGCCATGTTCTTGAAACCAATTGACTGCGCGCTCGAGCGCGTTCTCGACGGGATTTTGCGGAAGCCCCAACTCGCGAACGGCCTTCGAAGGGTCGAACCACATCTTGTGACGCGACATCTTTACGCTTTCCAATGGAACGTCGGGCTCGCGGCGAGCCACGTCGACGGACCAGAAGTTTTCGAGCCGCGCATAAGTCTCGGCGACCCAGTGCGGCACTTTCATCTTCGGTGAAGCGATATCAGACACGCTCTCGAGAATGTCGAACAGTTCTTTTAGCGTCACATCGCGGCCGCCAAGAATATAGCGTTCGCCGACACGTCCCTTCTCTGCCGCGAGCACGTGGCCTTCTGCGCAGTCGCGCACATCGATCAGGTTCATGCCGGTGTCGACGTAGCCAAACATCTTACCGCGAAGAAAATCGACGATGATCTTTCCGGTCGGCGTAGGCTTGATGTCTAACTCGCCAACCGGAGTGCTGGGATTGACGATGACTACGGGCAAGCCACGCCGCCCCCAGTCGCGCACGATTTCCTCAGCGAGAAATTTGCTGCGTTTGTAATGTCCGATCATGTCTTCGACAGTAACCGGCGTGTCTTCATTCGCCGGCGCGCCGTTGTGATTCAAGCCGAGGCAACCGACTGTGCTCGTATAGACGACTCGCTCGACGCCTTCATCAAAAGCGGCTTGCATGAGATTGTTCGAGCCTTTGACGTTTGCGACATACATATCGGCCGGGTCTTTGCACCAGAGTCGATAATCAGCGGCGCAGTGATAAACGACTTGGCTTCCTCTAACAGCTCGGCTGAGCGAATCGAGATCGCGAAGGTCTCCGGTGACGAATTCTACGTCGAGTCCTTCGAGATTATCTCGGCGACTGGTCGATCTAACGAGACACCGAACCTCGTCGCCGCGTTCGAGCAGGACTCGAACGAGATGCGATCCGACGAATCCAGTGCCGCCTGTTACGAGTGTGGTCATAACTTGTTCAGGTCTCAAATCGGCGGTTCGTCGCGAGCACCGTGCCAGATATGGACAATCTCGACGCCTTGCCGTCTTTCGTCTACGTCGTAGAGGATTTTGTACGAACGATAGACTATCAGGCGAAGGGTCCCTTTTGAGCCTCTGGGATAAGAAGGGCCGATGAAGGGGAAATTCGCGAGCAGTTTAGTGTAAGCGACGATGCCTCTCGCAACTCGCGTTGCTGCCTCGGGGTCGTCTTGGGCGATGTACGAACAGATGTGTTCTAGTTCCGTGGCCGCTGCGTCAGACCAAATTACTTTGAAGCCCATCTCGTGGCCCAAGACTCGACGAGCTGTTCTACTTCTTCCTGCGTCTTAGTGCGGCCGGCAGCGATGTCGGCGCGGCCACGCCGGACTGCTGCCATAATTTGCAACTCCTCAGTGATTTCTTCGAGTGAGACATTCTCTGGGAGCCTGCTTAAAGCATCGAGTACTGCTTCTTTGTCTGTCATAGGCTAATGCTATCGTCTCGCGACTTGTAGAACAAGACAGTCATCAACTTATGCCGAGTTCCGACTTCAGCTTTTTGAGTTTTTCGTAGAGTGCTTCTTTCCCAGGACTCGGTGGTTGCTTAGAAATAGCCAGGAGGCGCTCGCGGTTACGCTCTTCCCAGTAAGTTCGACTCGCTTCAGCTTGTCTCAGAACCTCTTGATACTCTTCCTCTACTTGCTCCCGATGTTGCGCGATGTATTCGAGGACACCAGTCATTTGCTGGTCGCTCAGTTTGAACAGCTCCTTGATGAGCGAATGCGGCTGGTCGGCTTTGAGGTAGTCCATCAACTGGTAGATTGTGATTCTAGTGCCGGCGATCGTCAGCCCGCGTTCAGTCCGAACGATGGTTTGATTAAGCACTTCTTGCAATTTCATGCCCTCCCGAGCAAATCGAGTCGACTCGATTCTAACATGTCAACCACGAAGCGCTCTACATTGCGGCAAGGCCGGTACTAGGGTACGTTGTTGTGTGCTGATGGAGCTCACAATCCGCAACCACCGAGAATATGACCGGGCAGTCAAACGGCTAAACACACTGCTCGATGAGGTCGGAACGAACGAGCGGCATCCCTTGTACGGACTGCTCGATACTCTAGGCACGTTAATCCACGCTTACGAGGAAGAGCATTTCGACGAGCCCGAACCCAGCGCGCCCGAGATGTTACGCTTCTTCATGGACGAGCACGGCCTCCGACAGTCAGATCTCCCAGAACTCGGTTCTCCACGTGTGGTTTCGGAAATCTTGAGAGGGAAGCGGGAACTCAACGCAAAACAGATTCGCGCGCTTGCGAATCGATTCCACGTCTCGCCGTCGGTGTTTATTTGAGTTTGCATCTTCCTACGTGTCTGCTGCCCCCTAGTCATACCGCTCAATGGTGAACGCACCGTCGTGGCTGTGATGAAGCACTCGAACAGACAGAAAAAGGTGCATGCGCCTGTCGGACCCCACCCACACTTGTTCAACAAGCCCAAAAGGAAGATTGAGGCTCTTTGTGCTCGACTGATACCGGATGCGGAGCTCGAACGATTGGTCGTTCATGGCACCAACTGTTGCCGATGGGTTGGGGCGAACGGGCAGGAATGCTTTGACTCCGCTGCCCCGCTCCCAGTAACCCCCAACAAGATAAACTTCTTTTACTGAGGCTTGCGCCCAGGCAGCATCAAAAGCTATTTTCGTTGCACGAGAACCATTCATGATATGCCTCTCGACTTCACTAGGGTTCATCCATTTCTTTCCGTAGCTATCCCGATAGAGATACTCGATTGAGTGCTTTTCTTCGGATTGACTCTTCCGCTCTGAATGCCATAGTGCTACTAGATGAAGACTCGGCGGAATGTTCACACAAACCATGGTAGCGCTTGGAACCTGAATGATGTCTATCGAGTGACGAAACGTCGCGGGCACGAGATAGTTCTTAACCGCCTCCTCGATCCATTCCCTCATTTCATCAGGTTTTCGGGCCGACGCAATGCCAACGGCAACCTTGAGCCCTGTTACTGGATCTCGCCCTTCCTCAACCCCTATTAGCAGACAGCCGCCATTGGTGTTCGCGAACTGAGCAATGTCTCTGCAGGTCTCTTGTTGGGCCTTTTGTTTTACGTGGTCGGGAGTTCCTTTTGGAAGCCTGTGATCGATGGTTCCCTTGAAGTCAAGCGTGAGCGTTTCAGTGGTAGTTCCAACCGTAACGGCGGCGGCGAATTCCTCAGGTGTTCTTATGTACATCGCCTTTCTCGAATTCGGCTTTTCGTTGGCTTTCAATCCTGAGCCTTGATTCCAACTCCGCGCGACTTATCGTCGTTTGACTGCGGCGCACTCTAATCAGCTTCCAAAACTTGTCGCTCGCACCTAGTTGTAATTGTTCCTTGTCCATGACGTGAACACCAAGAGTTCAGCCAGTCAAATTCCACACCGCCATTCTCATCATATCTCTCGGGCTCTTTCTCAGTTCGAACATCGCCGAAGCTTCAAACCCGCTGTGCATCATGCAATTCTGACAAGCCCGATCTTCCCGCGATTCCCAGTAAGCCCAATCCACTCCCTTCCAAAACTCATCCCACGTCTCGTAATAA
>Ga0114129_10009708_pt1 | contig 13732 bp, 16 predicted proteins | sample RhiMetdeltSRZDD1_FD_80071 | JGI IMG/M metagenome (GOLD analysis project Ga0114129, IMG submission 80071) | Populus rhizosphere microbial communities from Tennessee, USA - Rhizosphere MetaG P. deltoides SRZDD1 (version 2) (version 2) | ecosystem: Host-associated > Plants > Roots > Rhizosphere >...
ATTCATCTTCTGCAGGCGCTCGACGATGTGCACCGGCATGCGGATCGTGCGCGCCTTGTCTGCGAGCGCCCGCGCGACCGCCTGGCGGATCCACCAGGTGGCGTACGTCGAGAACTTGTAGCCGCGGCGCCAATCGAACTTCTCGACGGCGCGGATCAGGCCGAGCGTCCCTTCCTGGATCAGGTCGAGGAACGGCAGACCCTGGTTGCGGTAGTTCTTGGCGATCGAGACGACGAGGCGCAGGTTCGACTGGATCATGTGCGTCTTCGCCGCCATGTCGCCGCGCTCGATGCGCTTCGCCAGCTCGACCTCCTGGGCGGCGGTCAGCAGCTGGTGACGGCCGGCCTCGCGCAAGAAGAGCTGCAGCGCGTCGGTGGTGGTCTCATAAGAGGTCTGGAGCGGGGGAGGCGGCGGCTCCTTTTCCTTCTCCTTCTCCTTCTCCTCGTCGAAGATCTCGATCCCGCGCCGGTCGAGCTCGTTGAACAGGGCGTCGGTCTCGAGGTCGTCGAGCTGCTGAGCCTCGATCAGCTCGGCAAGCTCAGGCTGCCGGATCGAGCCGGTGGCCTCGGCGTTCTCCAGCAACGCCTGGATGTCCTCGTGCTGGAGGATCGACTCGATCTCGACCTGCGTCATCAGTTGCTCGTTGTTTGCCTGGGCGTCGGCAGTTCCAAACGCGCACGCTCTCAGGCGGGACTCATCGAGTCAAGCCCGGTAGAAACGCGGCGGGCCCCCGAAGGGGCCCGCCGAGCTGAGTCGCGGTTTAGAGGTACCCCTGAACCGCGTGGAGCGCGTTGGCGATCGCACCGGACAGCGCGAGCAGCGCCGCCACGATGAGAGCGGTGATCACCGCCAGGACGACGCCGTACTCCGCCATCATCTGGCCGCAGCCCTCGGCTCAGTGATCATTTCGAGCGTGATTAGGCTGTCCAAGCCAGTGCACGAGAATCATCGTTATGTCAAGTCGGCCTGGAAAAGCCTGCCTGGACTGGTTGTCGCGCTGGCCCTCCCCGGCTTGGCCAGAGCCGAGATCGTCGCGCCGACCCACGGTGAGGCGCTGCTCGGTGCCGCGCCCGACGGGAGCCCGCGTGTCGCGTACACGTCCGGCCGAGACGTGGTCGTCGCGCGGCGGACGGCGGCCGGCTGGAAGCTCGCACGCGCCGGGACGGTGCCAGACACGAGCCCGGTCCTCGCCGGCCTCGTCGTCGACGGCCGTGGCCGGACGAGCCTGCTCGTCGAGGCGCGGAACGGGTCGTGGCTCGCGCTCGCGAGCCGCGGCGGCAAGCTCCGCGTCGTCGCCCGCCCGCGGAAGGGCGCGTCTTTCGGCCCGGCCGGGCTGACCCTCGACGCGCGGGGACGGCCGGCGTTCGCATATGCCCTTCGGCTCCGTTCGACGAAGACGTGGCTGCGGCTCGTCACGACCGACGCCCGTGGCCGCCTCCACACGCACGGGATCACGAAGGGCGGCTTCCCGTCCAGCGCGTTCGTGCCGGGAGCAGCACCGGTCCTCGTGCGCCGCCGCCTGCACGTCGTCGAGGCGTACACGGACGCGGCGATCGACTGGGGCCCGAAAGCAGGCGGCGGCTGGGAAGGCCAGTTCCTGTTCGCGAGCCGGGACGGCACGCCGGCCGGGCGTGTCGCGGCGACGGCAAGCAGCTCGGGCCTCTGGTCGGCCTGGACGGAGATGACGGCGGAGACGCTCGGCGTGCTGCTCAACCTCAGCGCCGAGACGCAGTCGACGGCGACGGCGCTCGAGCATGGGATCCTCGTGTCGCTGCTCGTCGACCACGGCAACGCCCAGGTCGGGGCGTACGACTGGGCGCTGCTCGGAGATACGCCCGTCTACGCGGGCGTCCTCGCCGATGCGAACGGACCGTTCGCCGAGCTGGACGGACGTCTCGCCGGATATGTGCGCACCCGCGACGGCCGGTATCAGGTCCTCCTCTCGACACCCAGCGGGCTCGAATGGTTCGAGTCCCCCACCCGGCCGTCGATCAGCGTCTCGATCGCAGCCGACGCGAGCGGGCTCGTCCAGGGGCATGTCGAGGGAGCGTCGGGCGGCGGAGTCCAGATCTACCGCGAGACAGCCGCAGGCCGGACGGCAGTCGGCGTCGCCGAGCTCGCCGGCGACGGGACGTTCACCTTTCAGGACACGGCGCCCACGTCCCCCACTCTCTACCGGGCCGTGTACGTCAACGCCGCGACGAGCATCCCGTTCGCCGCCCTGTTGCGGACGCCCGTGGGGTAACGTCCCCGCGATGCGTAGGGACCAGGTGCTGGCCGCGGTCGCGGCACTCGTGGGCCTCGCCCTGATCGTCGTCGGCGTGATCTACCTCGCCTTCGACGAGCACAGCATCCCGTCGTTCTTCCCGGGGCACAGCTCGCACCCCTCGAGCCACCACCACGCGAAGCACGGGATCGCCGCGATCCTGCTCGGGCTTGCGTGCCTTGCCTTCGCCTGGTTCCGCACCGGGCCGCGGCAGCGCGCGGGCGCCTCCGCCTAGTGCTGGTCTTCGCCGCGAACGGCGGCCACCACGCGATCACCTACTTCCAGGCGATCGTGATCGGCCTGCTGCAGGGCGTCACGGAGCTCTTCCCCATCTCCAGCCTCGGCCACGCGGTCATCCTCCCGAAGCTCTTCGGCTGGAACCTCAACCAGAAGGAGCCGTACTACCTCGCGTTCCTCGTTGCGACGCACCTCGCGACCGCGATCGTGCTCTTCCTGTTCTTCCTGCGCGAGTGGGTGCGGATCCTTCGCGGGCTCGGACGAAGCCTCCGCGACCGGCAGATCGCGCCGGACGACGCCGACGCCCGCCTTGCGTGGCTCCTCGTCGTCGGGACGATTCCCGCCGGCCTGATCGGACTGCTCTTCGAGCACCAGCTCCGTTCGCTCTTCGCGAACCCGACGGCTGCCGCAGCGTTCTTGATGGTGAACGGCCTGATCCTGTTCGCAGCGGAGCGCCTGCGCCGTCGCGCGCCGGGCGCGCCCGAACGCGCGCAACTGCTCGCACGCAGCGACGAGTCCCCCACCGGGCCCGAAGCGGAGAAGCGGCTGGCGACACTCGGCTACGGCGAGGCGGTTGCCGTTGGCACGGCACAGGCGGCGGCCCTCTTCCCCGGGATCAGCCGCTCCGGCGTGACGATGGGCGGCGCCCTGTTCGTCGGCCTGACGCACGAGGACGCTGCGCGCTACGCCTTCCTGCTCGCGACGCCGATCATCGGGGCCGCTGCGCTGCTGAAGTTGCCGGACCTCTTCGGGCCAGACGGGAACGGTGTGCGCGGCCCCGCGCTCGCCGGCGCGCTTTGCGCGGGCCTCGCCGCGTGGGCGTCGGTGAACTTCCTGATGCGTTACTTCGAGACGAATCGGTTGACGCCGTTCGCGTGGTACTGCCTGCTTGCAGGGTTCGGCGCGCTCCTCGTCTTCGTGCTCTAAGATCGTCTCCACAGCCTTGTCCACATGTTGGAAGAAAGGCTGTGGAAATGTTGAAAAAAGAAATTTCCGCAAATTGCGGCCACGTCTTTTTTCGACACCTTGACCCGCCTGTTGCACACGTTAGTGTCCTGCTTGCGCCGAGCACGGAGCGCAAGTAGGTCGAAACCGAGTCCGGAGGCAGTACCCGGAAGGGGAAAGTCAGCGGAAGCGGTGGACGAAAGCGAAACCGGCTCGGCGAATTTCTTTGGTCCGAAACGCAGGGACTGGCTTCAGCCTGTCCCTGCCGTACATTTCTCTTTTTAGGCGCCCCGCTCACATTGCAAGTTTGACTGCCGCGCCGTTGGAAAAAGAAAAGTGCGCAAATTGCGCACATGACTCTTTCGGAGAGCTTGACCCGCCTGGTGCAGACGTTAGTGTGCTGCTTGCGCCGAGCACGGAGCGCGAGTAGGACGAAGCCGGTTCCGAAGGCAGTACCCGGAAGGGGAAGGTCAGCGGAAACGGTGGACGAAAGCGAAACCGGCTCGGCGAACCTTTATGGTCCACGCAGGGACTGGCTTCAGCCTGTCCCTGCCGTACATTCCTCGTATAGTCATTCGCGGCCATGCACCTGCGTCCCCCCTCGATCGACCCCGGCGTCACGTCCTTCATCTGGGCGTTCTGCCTGGCCTTGTTCATCTGGGTCGGCCAGCTCGCCATCGGCGTCAGCTCCGGAACGGCGCTCGTGATCGCGCTCCTGTCGTTCGGCGCGATCTTCCTCTTCGTCCGCCTGCAGGGCGGCGACGACCCCGTGCGCTAGACGGTCACACGCGCCGCTCGCCCGCGCGCGAGCGCGACCACGAGCAGGCGCGTGAGCTCGCCGCCGAGTGCATGCTCGAGCCGTTCCACAGCAGGCGTGCGCGACGGCGTGACTCGGGTGAGAGCGGCACAGTGTTCGAGCAGTAGCTCTGAGCCGCGCTCGCCCTGCGGAGGCGAGGCGTCGTACATGGCTCTTTCGTTATCGGCCCTGCCGGCCGACCGCGGATCCCTAGGACTGAGCTAAAGCCGCTCCCCGCCCGTGACGAGCACGCGCGAAGAGCGGCTCATTGGCTATCTGGTCGTTACGCGATCGCGGTCTTCGACCGGGACATCGCCGTCGATGCCGGCAGGGTCACGGGTGACCGGTTCGTCGGCGTCGTCGACACCGTCACGGTCGACGTCCGTCGTGCGCCGGCGGCCCATGAAGCCGCCACGCCTCGCGGTCGTCGCCGGTGCGGCGACCTCTCTGCGCGGCCCGGTCGTGTCGAACGAGAAGCCGAACACGAGGCCGATGCCGAATGCGAAGAGCGGGACGTATTCCTTGAGGTCGTTGACAAGACCCCGGATGTGCAGGCTGTTCGACCACGACAGCACGTGGCGATGGAACCAGCCGTTGCCGGGCTCCGCTGCGAGGATGATCCACAGCGAGACGATTGCGATCGGGATGAACGCCGTGAGGAGGAACGTGGCCGACAGACGCGGCCAGCCCCACTTTGTCCAGCCCCCGAGCAGCTGCGACAGGGCCATCAGCAGCCCGGCCCCGGCGATGAGCCCGTAAATAGCCCAGAAACCGCCGACGTCCTTGTCGTCGATCTGCGTCGCGAACCAGATCAGCAGGCCTGCGGCGGCCGCCGCGATCAGCGTCGTCGTAGCCCTGGTGAGTCCGTACATTCGATCACCTCGCTCCGTTGTTACCCCTGGAATACCCGGCGCGCGGTGTTCTAAAGCCCGAGGCGCCTGGTGTCGAACGACGCCGAATACAGCTCCAGACGGAACTCCTCGAGCGTCCGCGCGACGTCGTCGCTGAACACGTGCTCCACGACCCCCACCTCGGGGTCGTTGTGGAACGGCAGGTCGACGTGCTCGTGCGAGACGAGGTTCACCGAGGTCTTCTGGCAGGCCGGGCAGCGGACGGCGAGCCCCAGGGAGCCGTCTCCCGGCGCCAGCATGAAGAACGACGACGGGAAGACGGGCCGCGGCTGCTCCTCTGGGTAACAGAAGAAGCTCCACGGCCACTCGCCGGCCTGGATGCGGCGCGCGGCGAAGTCGGACAGCTCCGAGTCGACGAGGTCCAGCCGAGAGGTCATCAGGTTGTAGAAGACACCGCCCTGCAGGCCGAGCGGCGCCCAGTCGAGGTCGTCGTGCGTGACGAGCCCCTCGTGCTCCTCCCCGCACGCGCACGCGAAGAGCACCTGGAAGACGGCGGGATGTGCGGCGCCCGGGAGACGTTCGAGTTGGCGGAACGCCGACAACGTGACGCGCGTCTCACCCCGTGCAGGACACGGGAACGTGAACCGTCCCGTCAGCGCGTCGTACATGGTGTCGCTTCTTTAATCGACACGTCGGACGGTAAACCTGAGAGCCGTCCTAGTACTCGATGAGAGCGTGCAGGTCGTACTTGGAGAGACGTTCGCGGCCGTTGAGGAACGACAGCTCGATGATGAAGCAACAGCCGACGACCTCGCCGCCGAGGCGCTCGACGAGCTGCTCGCCGATCGCCTCCACCGTGCCGCCCGTCGCGAGCACGTCGTCGTGGATGAGCACGCGGGCACCACGCGGGATCATGTCCGGGTGCAGCTCGAGCGCGTTCTGGCCGTATTCGAGCGCATACGTTGCGCTGATCGTCTCCGGCGGGAGCTTTCCTGGGCGACGTGCCGGGACGAACCCGCAGCCGATCTCCCGCGCGATAGCGGCGCCGAGGATGAACCCGCGCGCCTCCGCGCCCAGCACGAGATCGGGTTTCTTGTCCCGCCCCCACTCCGCCAGCTGGTCGATCGTGTACTTGAGGGCGTCGGGATCGGCGAGCAGCGGTGTGACGTCTTTGAAGCCGACGCCCGGCTGCGGCCAGTCCGGGACCTCGCGGACCTTTTCGGCGAGATTCACCGCGCTAGCTTGACGCAAGCCGCCGCAGCGCGCGCCAGGAGAGCAGCTGCGACAGCTCCGCCGCCAGCGACCCGAGCGCTTCGAGGTCCTCGGTTCCCGCGCGCCGCCGCTCTGGGTTGCGCGAGCGCAGCGCGGGCCCGACGACCTGCTCGACCAGGCCGGCCTCGCGATCGGCGGCCGTCCGGAACGAGCGGAGATGCCGCGGCGCGATGCCGTAGTGCGCGAGCCTGCCGCACGCCAGCGCGATGTCCGCCTCGAGCTCCGCGTAGCGCTTCTGACCGCCCTCGGTCCGCGATGTCAGAAGACCGAAGTCCTCGAGCTCCCGCGCCAGCCGCGCGTCGATGCCGGCGCGTTCGCACAGCTGGTCGAGGTCGAGCTCGGGCTCGGGCTCACCGGCCTCGAGGAGGCGCCGCCGCTTGCGCTCGCGCGCTGCAGGCGACGCCAGCTCCTGGCGGATCACGCGAAGCGGCAGGAATTCGTCTCGCTGGAGCCGCAGGATCGTCTCGAGCCGCTCGACGTCGTCCTCGCTGAACAGCCGGTAGCCGCCCTGCGTGCGCCGCGGCGCGAGCAGGCCCTGGTCCTCCAGGTAGCGGATCTTCGAGATCGAGATGTCAGGGAACTCGTCCTTGAGCGTCCCGCACACCGTGCCGATCGTGAGCATCCGGGTTTTCGCCGCCGTCGCCATCAGCGTGCGAAGTAGGTGAGGCGGTACTTGCCGACCTGGAGCTCGTCCCCGTCCTCGAGCTGCGCCGACTCGACGCGCTTGCGGTTGACGAACGTGCCGTTCAGGCTCCCCTGGTCCTCGATGAAGAAGTTGCCATCGCGCTCGCGCAGGACCGCGTGCTTGCGCGACACCGTGACGTCGTCGAGGAAGATCCCGCAGTCGGGCGAGCGCCCGACCGTCGTCTCGCCGTCGAGCGGGAACATCTCCCCCGCCCTGCCGCCGCCCGAGCGCACGACGAGTGCGGGGCCCTGGACGCCGAGGTTCTCGAGCGCCTCGGCCGGCGTGTCGTCGGCGTCGTCCGCCGTGAACGTCTGCGTCGCCTCGGTGCCGCCCTCGTCCTTGACCAGCAGGGCGCCGCAGCGCGCGCAGTAGTTCGCCGCCTCCGGGTTCTGGAAGCCGCACTCCTGACAGTAAATGTGGCTCAAGCCGGCGGAGCGGCCTTCGAGGTCAGGATCGCTGTCAGATGGTCGACGTCGACCTGGTCGAGGACGCTCTGTCCCCCGGTCTTCTGGAGCCGGGCGACCGCCTCAGCGCGGAGGATGTCGATCTTTCCGTGCAGCAGCCGCCGCTGGTAGGAGATCTCGTTCTCCTGCTGCGTCAGATCCTTGATCAGCTTCTTGAGGTCGTCGTCGGACAGCGAGCCGAGATCGGGCAGGGGTTCCAAAAGACCGCCTTTCGTCGAGGTTCAAGTTGTACTTGAGAGTTTAGACCGTGGCAGCCGTGGATTCGGTTTCCATGATCTCTTCGACCATGTGGCGGAACTCGTCCTCGAGCTCTTTCGAGTGCTCCCGCGTGGTTCCTTCGGCGTAGATGTGGATCAGCGGCTCGTCCGGGTCGGGGAGAACCTGCGCCCAGCCGCGCTCGTCGAAGACCTTGATGCCGTCCAACAGGTCGAGCCGGCGGTCGCGGAGACGCTCGGTCAGGACCCGCATGACGGTTCCCTTGAGCGCCCACGGGCACGGCAGCTGCCGATGCACCAGCGTCGGCGCCGGCAAGTCCGCCACGAGCTCGGACAGCTTCCGCCGGACGGGCGCGAGCAGCTCCAGCAGGTTGCAGAGGCTGGCGACGGCGTCGTAGGCCGGCAGGAATTCCGGGAAGACGTAACCGCCGCCGACGGCGCCCGCGAAGATGACGCCGTCCTCGGCCGCCGCCTTCGTCAGATCGGCGAGCGAGGCGGGCGTACGTACGACCTCGAGCCCGCTCCCCTCGAGCAGGCGGTCGACCTGGCTCGTGACCGTGATCGGGAACGCGAGCTTCCCGCGCCTCCCGTTCGACCCGATCAAACGCAAAAACAGCAGCAGCGCCTGTTCGACCGGTATCTCTCTCCCCTGTTCGTCCACGAGGTAGAGCCGCTCCGCGGCGCGGTCGAACACGACCCCGAAGTCCGCGCCCACGGCGGGCACGAGCTGCTTCACCTGCCCGATCGCCTCGCGGAGCAGCGCCGTGCCGGGATCGCTGCGGTCGGTCGTGAACCCGTGCGCGGAGACCGCCTCGACGCCGAGCGGCCCGAGCACCTCCGGCAGCACGTACGACGCCGCCGAGAAACCGTAGTCCACCACGAGGCGAAAACCGCGTGCGCGGATCGAGTCGACGTCGAGGCTGGCGAGCAGGTCCTGTGAGTACGTCTCGCGCACGCGCGCCGGATAGATGAGCCGCCCGATGTCGGCGAAGCCGACGCGGCGTAGCTCTCCGCGCGTGAAGTTCTTCTCGATCTCCTTCTGCAGCGAAGCCGTGAGCTGGATCCCGGGTTGCTCGAAGAAGCGGATCTCGACGACCTCCGGGTCGATCTGGCTCGTGCCGACGTGGAATCCGGCGTCGTAGCCCTCGGCCCTGAGCAGGTGCCGGGCGACGGCAGAAGGCAGCACCCGGAGGTCCGCGACCTCGAGCCCGGTCGACGTGAAGCCGCTGATCATGGCGCGCTTGATCATCCGGCAGGCGGCAGCGGACTCGCGGCTCGCGACGATGCGCGCGTCGCGCTTGAGCGCAGTCCCGAGCGCGGCCGCGATGCGCACCGCCACCTCGGGCGTCAGGTCGACGTTGACGAGGCCGGCGACGCCGTCGCGCCCGAACAGGCGTGTCGACGCGCGAGACTCCCAGATCAGGCTCTCGTTGATCTGCGACCCGGACTCGACCTCCTTGTACGGGTAGATCCGGACGCCGGGCATGATCACGCTCTCGGCGCCGATCGTGACCTCGTCTCCGACCGCGACGCCTTCGTGGATGCGCACGTGGGCGCGGATGTCGCACGAGCGTCCGAGGATCGCACCCTCGATCAGCGAGCTGCGCCCGATGTGCGAGGACGCGTCGATCACCGAGCGGGTCGTGCGCGTGCGCTCGCGCAGCGTTACGCTCCTGGACAAGACGGAATACGCGCCGACGCTCGCGCCCTCGGCGATCCGGCAGTAGTTGCCGATCAGCGCCGGGCCCTCGACCTGGTCGAGGTCGGCGATCTCGACGCTCTCGCCGAGCCAGACGTTGCCGCGGATGCGGATGCCGGGGATGTTCAGCTTCACGTGCTCGTCGAGCGCGTCGAAGTTCGCCTGGCGGAACTGGTCGAGATTGCCGATGTCCTGCCAGTAGCCGTCCATGACGAACCCGTAGAGCGGGCGGCCCATCTCCAGCAGGTAGGGGAAGAGCTCCTTGGAGAAGTCGTACGGCCGGTCGGTCGGGATGTGCTTCAGCACCTCCGGCTCGAGCACGTAGATGCCGGTGTTGATCGTGTCGGAGAAGACCTGGCCCCACGACGGCTTCTCGAGGAAGCGCTCGATGCGCCCGTCGTCGTCGGTCACGACGATCCCGAACTCGAGCGGGTTCTCGACGGACTTGAGCCCGATCGTCACTGCCGCGCCCCGTTCCTTGTGGAACGCGATCAGCTTGGTCAGGTCGAGGTCGCAGAGCGCGTCGCCGGAGATGACGAGGAAGGTCTCGTCGAGCTGCCGTGCCGCAAGCCGGACGGAGCCGGCCGTTCCCAGCGGCGACTCCTCCACCGAGTAACCGATGTTCATGCCGAGCGTGTCGCCTTCGCCGAAGTAGCTGCGGATCGCCTGCGGCAGGAATGCCACGGTGACGATGACGTCGGTGAGCCCGTGCTCGCGCAGCAGCTCGAGGATGTGCTCCATGCACGGCTTGCCGACGATCGACACCATCGGCTTCGGCTGGTTGGACGTCAGCGGCCGCAGCCGGGTGCCCTCGCCGCCCGCCATCACGACGGCTTTCATCTCCGCCTCACCTCTCTCCAGGCGCCGTACGCATACACCAGCCCCGCAAGGACGGCGAGAACGAGGCCGGCCCAGAAGATCCAGTACGGCCAGTCGGTCGACGCCTCTGTGACGATCATGAACGCGATTCCCGCGTAGAGCAGCCACGTCGCGGCCTTGCCGACGAGGTTGACGTTGAGCTCGTACCCCTGCGGCGCGATCGCCCTGTAGCCGGCCAGCAGGAGGAGGTCGCGGCCAAGGATGACGATCAGGCCCACGAGCGGCATGTGGTCGTAGATGAACAGCAGGATCACTGCCGCGTCGATCATCAGCCGGTCGGCGAGGGGGTCGAAGACCCGGCCGAACTCCGACTCCACGTGCCAGCGCCGGGCGAGGAACCCGTCGATCTGGTCGGTGATGCCGGCGATGCCGAAGACGATTCCCGCCGGCCAGCTGGGCTCGCCGCCGGCACTCACCATCAGTGCGACGAACACGGGGATCAGGATCAGCCGCGCGACCGTCAGCGCGTTCGGCAGCAGTTGAAGCGGCGCGGGAACGACGCGGGTCGCCATCGGTGTGGAAAGGATACGCCCGTGGCCGAAACCCTCTCGCTTCCGGGATTCGTCAACGTCCATTGCCACGCCTTCCAGCGCGCCTTGCGCGGACGGGGCGGCGGCGCGGACTTCTGGGGCTGGCGCGACCTGATGCTCGCCGAGGCAGAGCTACAGGCGCCTGCGACCGTTCGCCGGGACTATGCCGCCGTCTACCGCGAGCTACTAGCGGCCGGATACACGGCCGTCGGCGAGTTCCACTACCTCGGCTTCGACGAGGCGCTCGCCGCGGTCGACGCCGCGCAGGAGGCCGGCATCCGCATCGTCCTGCTGCTCGCGGCGTATGAGCGAGGCGGGCTCCCGCGGTTTCGGCAAGAGTCCGTCACGGAGTACCTCCGCCAGGTCGAGGATCTGCGGACGAGAGGCATCGACGTCGGGCTGGCGCCCCACTCCGTGCGTGCGGTGACGGCGGAGTGGCTGGAGGAGATCGGCCGCTACGCGCAGGCGGAGGGGCTGCCGCTTCACGTCCACGCGGACGAGCAGCCGCGCGAGATCGAGGAGTGCCTCGCAGAGCACGGCATCCGGCCGATCCAGCTCCTCGATCGCACGGGCTGTCTCGGCGAACGGACGACGGTCGTGCACGCGACACACGCCGACGGCGCCGAGCTCGACCTGCTCGCGCGGGCCGGCGCGCGCATCTGTGCATGCCCGACGACCGAGGCGAACCTCGGCGACGGGTTCCTGCCCGTCGAGCGCATCTGCTCCCGGAGCATCGGGATCTGCATCGGGTCGGACTCGAACGTCCGCGTCGATCCGCTGGAGGAGCTGCGTGAGCTCGAGGGAATCGCCCGCCGTCAGAGCGGCCGCCGCAACGTCATCGCCACCGAGACGCTCCTGTGCTTCGGGGCCGACGAGGGCGCCGGCGCACTTGGCCTCGAGCGTTGGGAGGACGTCGAGGTCGATCTCGCGCACCCGTCGTTGCGGGGCGTCGAAGATGTCTTCGAGGGCTTGATCGCCGGCTGCGGCGCCGACGTGTTCGCTAGCGGCCGGTGAGTCGCGTCCAGTGCTTGGTGCGCGTGATGTATGCACGCGCCGCGGCCCGTCCATGCAAGCCGTACGCGCCGTCGTAGCTCTCATAGCGGCCGCCGTGGCCGGCCGGCTCGATCTGCGTCCCCTCGCTCCACTCGTTGTAGCTCGTGATCGTCACGACATCAGCGCGGGCATCGTTCGCCGCGCGCCACATGGAGTCATAGGTGCCGCCGTTGAGCCGGGGCTTCACCCGCGTGTCGCCCGTAGCCGCCGCGGCCTCGTAACCCGGGCCCACCGACGGCGCGCAGAGGATCCCCGCCGCGCGCGCCTGCTCGCACATCCGTCCGAGCTTGGCCCCGTCGTAGACGAGGATGTCGTACGTGTAGAAGCCGGCGAATCCGGCGCGAGCGGCGAACCCGACGCGTCCCGTCTGGGCGAAGAGGCGCACCCCGTTCGGCTGGCGCGTCACCGGCCACCACTCCTCCGCCCCGAAGTCGTTCGAGCGGTAGACGTAGACGTCGCGGATGCCGAGGCTCCTCAGGTAGACGATGTCGGCGCCGACGGAGTCGACGCTCCGCGCGGGATACGGCTCCAGCTGGATCCCGACGCGCAGGTGGTAGCGCTTCGCTGCGCGGATCACAGCGCGGAGGCGAAGGTCCTCGCGCGATCCCTGCCCCCACCAAGAGCTGACGACCTCGTCGATTCCGGCCGTGGCGATGTCGTGCATCTGGGACCGCAGCACGCTCGGATCGGCGCTCGAGTACGCCCCGCGGAGTGGATAGAACTGCGACGCAACGTCGAAGGGCGGGGTGTGTCCGCCCTCCGTCCAGTGGGCGTAGGCGCCGTCGTGCCGCATGTTCGAATACCAGGGATAGAAGAAGATCGCGCTCGCGGGCGGACCGGCCTGAGCGATCGCGGGCAGAGCGAGCAGAAGGGTCAGGGCCAGGACGGGAAGGCGCAACCGCCATAGCATTCCACGGTCGTCGGACTCCTGGGAAGAGGCCGGGATCACCAGGTCGAGGCATGTCGCCGGGCACCAGGAAGGCCGATCCCTGAGTCATGCCTCCCCCTGGCCGGATTGACCGCATTCGCTCCAGCTGGCGCCGAGACGAAGCTCAGACGATGGCCGAGTACGCCGTGATCCTCGGCGTGATCACGCCGATCGTCGTCCTCGCATTCGCAGGTCTCAGCGGCGCGGTGCTGTCCGCGATCGACACCGCGCGTAGCTTCCTCTAAGCCGCTCGGCGCTTGCGCGTCGACGAGGACGACCGCCTTGTCGAGGTCCGGCGCTTGCGCGCCTTCGTCGTCCCGCGGCTGCGCTCGACGCTCTCGCGTAGCGCCGTGAGCAGATCGGTCGGCGCTTCCTCTTCGACCTCCGGAGCCGCGTGCACCTCCTTGCCCTTCCGCTTCGCGCGGATGATGGCGCAGAGCTCGTCGCGGTAGGTGTCCTTGTACTTCTCCGGCTTCCACTCCGTCGTGAACGACTCGATCAGCCGCTCGGCCATCTTCAGCTCTTCGGACGAGACGCGCGTGCGCGACGCCTTGATCTCGGCGACGTCGCGGATCTCGTCGGCGTAGCGGAGCTGCTCGAGCGTGATCACGCCGTCGCGGACGCGGAGCGCGCCGAGATTCTGCCGGTCGCGCATGACGAACTTCGCGATTCCGGCGAGCTCCGAGCCCTCCATGGCCTTGACGAGCAGGGAGTACGTCTTCTCGGCTCCACGGTCGGGGCCGACGTAGTACGTGTGCGCAAAGTAGATCGGGTCGATGTCCTCGTACGGGACGAAGTCGACGATGTCGATCGCCTTGTAGCCCTCGACCTTCGCGGCCTCGAAGTCCTTGTCGTCCATGAAGACGTACTCGCCCTTCTCGAACTCGAACGCCTTGACGATCTCGTCGTCCG
>Ga0114129_10009710_pt1 | contig 13731 bp, 3 predicted proteins | sample RhiMetdeltSRZDD1_FD_80071 | JGI IMG/M metagenome (GOLD analysis project Ga0114129, IMG submission 80071) | Populus rhizosphere microbial communities from Tennessee, USA - Rhizosphere MetaG P. deltoides SRZDD1 (version 2) (version 2) | ecosystem: Host-associated > Plants > Roots > Rhizosphere >...
GGCCGGCCGGTTGTTCTGGAGCCGCACGTACGAGTGGCGCGCCACCGTCAAGGACGGCTCGAACGTCGTCACCTCGGGCTGGGTCACGCTGTTCACGTCCGTACCGCAGCCACTGGTCACCGGGCATCTCGCCGGCGCGCCGTACGGCACGCAGGACAAGGAGTTCGACCCCCAGGTCGGCAACTACAGCACCGTCGCGGTGGACGCGTCCGCGGCCACGGTCGGCCCCAACCTCTCGGTGGTACGCACGTACAACAGCCTGGATCCGCGGCGGGACCTCGCGTTCGGGGCGGGCTGGACGACCGCGTTCGACATGCGCGTGACGCCCGACGACGACGGCTCGGGCAACGTGGTCGTGACGTACGCGGACGGCCAGCAGGCGCGGTACGGCCGCAACCCGGACGGCACGTTCGCCGCGCCGCAGGGCCGGGTCGCCACGCTGGCCGTGTCCGGCGTGACCTACACGCTCGCCGACCGGGCCGGGACCGCGTACCAGTTCAGCGGTACGGGCCGGCTCGCCAAGATGATCGACGCCGGGCAGCGCGCGGTGGTGCTGACCTACGACGCGGGGGGCAAGCTCGCCAAAGCCGCCGCGTCCACCAGCCAGACGAACCCGTCGGGCCGGGCGCTGCGGTTCACCTGGACCGGCAACCACGTGACGAGCGTGGCCAACGACCTGAACCACGCCTGGAGCTACACGTACACCGGTGACCTGCTGACCAAGGTGTGCGGCCCGACGAGCGCGTGCACGTCCTACAAGTACGCGGCCGGCTCGCACTACCGCAGCGCCGTCCTCGACAGCGGCCCGCAGTCCTACTGGCGGCTGGGCGAGGCCGAGGGTACGGGCGCCGCCAGCGAGATCGCCGTCAACCTCGGCCAGGACGCCGGCACCTACCGGAGCGTCACGCTGGGCACCGCCGGCCCGGCCGGCGCCGGCGGCAATACGGCGGCGACGTTCAACGGGACCAGCTCGGTCCTCGAACTTCCCAAGGGTGCGCTGAAGAAGAGCCGGGACACCGCGATCGAGCTGTGGTTCAAGATCGCCCCGACGCAGACCGGCGGGCCGCTCGCCGGGTACCAGGACGCCGCCCTCACCGCCGCGTCCACGCTCGGCGTCCCGATCCTCTACGTGGGTACGGACGGCCGCCTGCGCGGCCAGTTCCGCGGCGCGACGGTCGCGCCGATCACGTCACCGGCGCCGGTGAACAACAACGCCTGGCACCACACCGTGCTGTCCGTACAGGGTGACACGCAGAGCCTCTGGCTCGACGGCGTACGGATCGGCACGGCCACGCTCCCGATCGACCACAGCACGTTGACGTTCAACCAGATCGGCGCGGCGTACGCCAGCGCTCCGACCGCGTGGCCGGCCTGGGGCAGCACGCAACGGCGCTACTTCTCCGGCTCGATCGACGACGTCGCGGTGTACAACAACCCGCTCGGCCAGGCGGCCGTGACCGCGCACTTCCGCTTCGGCGGGCAGGCGGCCGACCAGCTGACCGCGGTGACCCTACCGTCCGGCCGGACGGCGAGCGAGGTCAGCTACAACACCTCGCTCGACCGGGTCCGCGAGTACACCGACGCCAACGGCGGCACCTGGCGGCTCGGCGCGCCGACCGTCTACGGCGGCGACAACGACCTGCGCCGCAGCGTCACCGTGCTCGACCCCGCCGGCCGCCCGTACTTCTACGAGTACGACGCGCTCGCCAACCGGTTGCTGCGCAGCGGCATGCCCACCGGCCTCGGCACGCGCGAGGAGGACCTACCGGGCTTCCCGTTCCCCGGCCCGTCCCCTACGCCGTCGCCGACCCAGACGTGCGTGAAGCCCGACCCCGGCGACCCGAAGTTCTGCACGATCCTGCCCGGCGACCCCGGTGGCCCGCCGTTCGTACGGCAACCGTTGGACGGCATGGCGATCCGCTCGTTCAGTTACGACGCGAACGGCTTCCAGAGCTCCGTCGTCAACGAGAACGGCACCGAGGTCTCCTTCACGTACAACGACCGCGGCAACGTGACCGCGCAGACGACGTGCCGGACCGCGACCCAGTGCTTCACGAAGTACACGACCTACCCGACCACGGCGCCCAATCCGCTCGACCCGCGCAACGACCGTCCACTGGAGACCCGGGACGGGCGCTCCGCCGGCGCAACCGATCCGACGTACCGCACGGCGTACACGTACACGACGACCGGGGACCTCGCGACGCAGACCAACCCCGACGGCGGGATCGTGCGGCACACGTATACGACCGGCACCGAGCCGGCGGTGGGCGGCGGAGCCACTCCGCCGGCGCTGCTCGCCACCACGACCGACCCGCGCGGCGCGGTGACGCGCTACGCGTACTACGCCAACGGGGACCTCGGGCGCATGACCGAGCCGTCCGGCCTGGTCGTCACCTACACCTACGACGTCATCGGCCGGCGGCTGACCGAGACCGAGGTCTCGGACAGCTTCCCCGCCGGTGTCACCACGACGTATACGTACGACCCGCTCTCCCGGCTGACGTCCACAGTGGAGCCGGCGACGACCAACGCTGTTACCGGGGTACGCCACCAGCGCGCGACGGACCAGACATTCGACGCCGACGGGAACCTCGCCTCGGTGACCGTGCGCGACGTGTTCGGCAACGACCAGCCCCGGGTGACCACGTACGCCTACGACGACTTCGGCCGGGCCAACCAGGTCACGGATCCCGAGGGGCAGATCACGACGTTCGAGTACGACAAGTTCGGCAATCGCGTCGGGATGCTCGACGCGAACGGCAACCAGTACCAGTACGCCTACACCGCCCGCAACACACTCTCCGAGGTGCGGCTGCGCAACTGGCACGGCGACCCCGCCGGCGTGCCGCCGGGTGCGATGGCCGGGGACTACCTGATCGTCGACTCGTACGCCTTCGACCTCGGCGGCCGGATGGTGCGGCACACCGACGCGATGGGCCACCGGGTCGAGTACACCTACCACCTCGACGACCTGCTCTCGACCGTGACGCTCAAGGGGTTCCACAACCCCGACGGCAGCACCCGTGACTACGTGCTCGAGAGCAAGACGTACGACGGCGCCGGCAACCTGACCCGCGTGGTGTCCGGCAACGGCACGCTCGTCACCGAGCACACGATCACCCGGACCGGTCAGGTGGCGAGCACGACGGTGAACCCGACCGGACTGGCGCGGCGAACGACGTTCACCTACGACCTCGCCGGTGACGTGCTCAGCACGACCCAGTCCGGCAGCGCGTCCAACGTGCCGTGGGCCGTACCGGCGACGAGCACGGCCGTGACGAACCAGTACGACCTCGCCGGCAACCTGGTGAAGGAGACCAACGGCTCGCTGGTCACCACGTACACGTACGACCAGCGGGGGCTGCGACTGTCCAGTGTGGAGCCGCGCGGCAACGCCTCCGGCGCGGTCCCGGCCGCCTACACGACGTCGTACCAGTACGACGAGCGCGGCCAGCGTACGGCCATCGTGTCGCCGCCGGTGTCCGTCGAGCGCAACGGCGCGGCACCGCAGGTACTGCGCCCGACCGTCAAGGCCGGCTACGACACGTTCGGCGCGACCGCCGACTCGCTCGACGAGCAGGGCGCCGCGGGACGGACCACGTACGACCGCCTGGGCCGCCTCGTCATGGTGACCGCACCGTCGTACACGCCGCCGGGTACGACGACCGTCCTCACGCCGAGCAGCACCCAGCGGGTCGACGCGCTCGGCAACGTCATCGAGACGACCGACCCGCGCGGCAACGTCACGCGGTACGCGTACGACCAGTTGAACCGGGTCGTCACCAAGGACGTGCCGGGGGCCACGAACAACGATCGGGCGGTCTGGCGGTACACGTACACGCGGACCGGCGAGGTGCTGTCGGTGACCGACCCGGCCGGCGCCCGGGTCGAGTCGACCTACGACGACCTCGACCGGCGGCTCACGATGACCCGCGTCGAGCGCCGGCCGGTGGCCGACAACTTCACCACCCGGTACGACTACGACGACGCGGGCAACCTGTTGCGCCGGACCGCCCCGACGGGCGCGGTGACCACGATGGCGTACGACACCGTCGGCGCGCTCACCCGGACCACCGACCCGAAGGGCGTCGTCGCGCAGTACGGCTACGACTTCGCCGGCCGGCAGGTGCGCATGAGCGACGGGCTCGGCCGCACGGACCGGACCGACTACGACGGCCAGGGCCGGGTGACCGCGCAGTCGGACCTCTCCCCGGCCGGCGCTCTCCTGCGGACGGTCACGTACGCCTACGACCCGTCCGGCAACGTCGTATCGTCGACCGACGCCACCGGCAAGACGACGACGTACGAGTACGACGCGCTCGACCAGCTGGTACGCCAGGTGGAGCCGGTCTCGGCGACGAAAAACATCACGACGACGTTCGGGTACGACGGCAACGGCCACCGCACCCGGTACACCGACGGCCGGGGCAACGCCACGCTCTACACGTACAACCAGATGGAGCTGCCGGAGTCGGTGATCGTGCCGGCGACGGCGGCCCAGCCGAACGCGGCCGACCGGACCTGGACGGCGAGCTACGACGCCGGCGGCCTGCCGGTGAAGCTCGTCGCCCCCGGCGGGGTGGTGCGGCAGCGCACCTACGACGCGGCCGGCCGGCTGACCGTGGAGACCGGGACGGGCGGCGGCACGACGACGAGCGACCGGCGGTTCGGGTACGACGTCCTGGGCCGGGTGGTCACGTCGACCGCTCCCGGCGGGACCGACACGTACACCTACAACGACCGCGGTGCGCAGCTCAGCGCCACCGGTCCGAGCGGGAACGCGACGTTCACGTACGACGCGGACGGCCAGCTGCTCACGCGTACCGACAAGGCCGGCACCACCCGGTTCACCTACGACCAGGGTCGACTGTCCACAGTGGTCGACGGGATCACGTCCACCACGCAGCGGCTCGGGTACGACGCGGCGGGGCAGGTGCGTACGGTCGACTTCGGCGCCGGGCGCGTCCGCACCTACGGGTTCGACGACTTCGGCCGGCTCGCCTCGGACGCGCTGCGCAACGCGGCGAACGCCACGGTCGCGTCGGTGACGTACACGTTCGACGCCGAGGACCGGATGACCCGCAAGGTGACCACCGGCACCGCGGGCGCGGCGGACAACACCTACGGGTACGACTTCGCCGGCCGGCTCACCTCGTGGACGGCGGGCGCGGCGACGGTCGCGTACGCCTGGGACGACTCGGGCAACCGCGTCCGCAACGGGGTCGAGGTGGCCACGTACGACGCCCGCGACCGGCTGCTGTCCGACAGCGACTACACCTACACGTACACCGCCCGCGGCACGCTGGCCACGCGGACGAGCTCCGGGTTCACCGAGCCGTTCACGTTCGACGCGTTCGACCGGCTGGTGGCGGACAACGGCACCACGTACGCGTACGACAGCCAGGGCCGGTTGGCCAAGCGGGGCACGGTCGCGCTGTCGTACGCCGGCACGGGCGACGAGCCCGTGTCGGACGGCACCGAGAACTACGCGCGCGACGCGGCCGGCGGCCTGCTCGCCGTGTCCGAAGGCGCGCAGAAACGGCTCATGCTCTCCGACGCGCACGACGACGTGGTCGGCGACTTCGATCCGGCCGACACGACGCTCGCCGCGCTCGACGAGTCCCGCGGGTACTCGCCGTTCGGCGAGGTGATCGCGCAGGACGGTGCGCTGCAACCGAACCTCGGCTTCCAGGGCGAGTACACCGATCCGCAGACCGGCGAGATCGACCAGGGTGCCCGCTGGTACGACCCGGGCAGCGGTACGTTCCTGTCCAAGGACCCGGCGACCTACCACAAGGGACCGTCGATCCTGGCGAACCCGTACACGTACGGCGCGGGCGACCCGCTCGACTACACCGATCCCGACGGGCGGTGGCCGAGCTGCGGCATCTGCCACAAGGCGACGAGCGCGGTCAGCCACGCGGTCAGGCACGTCACGCACACCGTGTCCCACGCGGCCCGCTCGGTGGCCTCGCACGCCTGGCACGGCATCCGTTCGGTGGCGAGCGCGGGCTGGTCGGCCGTGCGGTGGGCCGCCCGTACGGCCACCCATGCGATGAGCTGGGTGTACGACCGGGCCCGCGCCGCGGTCAGCTGGGTCGCGAACAAGGTGACCCAGGCAGCGCGCTGGGTCGCGGACCGGGTCTCCGCGGGCATCCGCTGGGTACGCAACACGGCCGCCAGCGTGTACCACTCCGTGCGCGGTGCCATCTCGCGCGGCGTGAGTTGGGCGCGGGAGCGGGCCGAGCAGGTACGCCGGGCGGCGGTCGCGGCCGCGCACCGGGTGACCGAGGCGGCGCACACCGCGGTCCGCTGGGCCGTCCAGCACAACCCGTTGCCGGCGATCGCGGCGGCGCTCAAGCCCGTCTACTCGACGATGACGCACATCGTCTCCGCGGCGGCCCACCTACCGGCGGCGGTGGTGTCGACCGTCCGCGACGTCGTGCACGACGCCACGCAGGCGGTACAGGCGGTGTACCACGCGGCGGTCGAGGCGGCCGGCACGGTTGTCGACGCGGTGTCCACGGCCGCGCGGGCGGTGTCCGAGTTCGCCCAGGCCGCCCTGCCCATCGTGGCCGGCATCGCGGCCGGCGCGCTGACGACGATCGGCTGCCTCGCGGCGACCGGCGGCGCCGGCTCCGCGGCGTGCGTCGTCGCCGGCTTCGCCGTCGGCGGCGCGGTGACCAGCGCCCTCAACTGCCCGCCGGGCCGGTCGATCGCCGGCTGCGCGGTACGCGGCGGCGCGGCCGGCGCGATCGGCGGCGCGGTGTTCGTCGCCACCGGCGGCACCGGCGGTGGCGTCGCGGCCGGCATCATCTCCGGCGCCGCGTCGTCGGGCGCGCAGACGGCGACCCAGCAGTACCTCGACACCGGCGAACTGGACGCGGGCGGCATCGCGACCAGCATGGCGATCGGTGGCGCTCTCGGTGGAGCCCAGGCCCGGATCACCGGCGGCACCTGCAACAGCTTCGCCGAGGACACCCGCGTGGTGATGGCCGACGGCACGACCCGGAGGATCGACGAGGTACGCGTCGGCGACCTGGTGATGGCGACCGATCCGACCACGGGGCGTACCGAGCCGCGGGCGGTCACCGAGACGGTCCGCGGTCGGGGCCAGAAGGTACTCGTCGAGTTCACTGTGGACGGTCCGGGCCGGTCGGACCGGCCTGGCGGGGGGGACCGTACGCTCGTCGCGACCGACGGGCACCCGTTCCACACGACCGATCGGGGCTGGCTGACGGCCGGTTACGTCGAGCCCGGTACGCGTCTGTCCACTGACGACGGTCGCGCCGTGACCGTGACCGCCGTCCGCCGGTGGAGCGCGCCGGCCGAGGTACGCAACCTGACCGTCGACGGGCTGCACACGTACTACGTACGGGTCGCCGGTACCGACGTCCTCGTGCACAACTGCGAGATTCCGGGCGCGGTGGAGGGTTCGACCTCCGCGTCGCAGGCGCACAACCTGATGCCGACCGATCCGGTCTACCTGTTCGAGGTCGACAGCGCGGGTACGGCCTCGGTGACCAACCGCATGGCCATGGACATCGTGGACCCGGCCCCCAGCGCGTTCGACGCGCACCCCGGCGTGGGTGACTGGGTTCCGCCGGAGCCGTTCGAGTCCCCGTACGCGCCCCGGCAGGTCGCTCCCGGCAGCCCGGACATGCCCAAGTGGAAGCGGATCCTCGCGGTGATTCTTCGCCGGCCCGGCGAACCCCCGCACTGATCCGTACGACATCCGGAGGATGAGGAAGAGATGAGAGCACGACGACTGCTTCTGCTGCTGCCGGCGGTGCTGGCCCTGGGCCTGCCGCCCGGCACGGCCGGCGCCCGGGCCGCGGGTCCGGTCACGATCACCGCCGCCGCGGTCGACACGACCATGAACCCGGCCGCCACCTCGTGGGGGACCGACCGGATCGACGTATTCGCCAAGGGCATCGACGGTACGCTGCTCCACAAGGTCTACAATGGACGGTGGTCGGACTGGGAGAGCCTCGGCGGCTCGATCACGTCCGGGCCGGCGGCCGTCTCCTGGGGGCCCGGCCGCATCGACGTGTTCGCCCGCAGCTCGTCCGGCTCGGTCGTGCACCGCTGGTTCGCCGGCGGCAAGTGGGAGGCGTGGGAGAGCCTCGGCGGCGGGACGATCGGCGCGCCGGCGGTCTCGTCCTGGGGCTCCAACCGGCTGGACGTCTTCGTCCGGGGCACCGACAACCGCATGTACCACAAGGCTTTCAACGGTTCCTGGTCCACGTCGTGGGCCAGCCTGGGTGGCACGTTCAGCTCCGCGCCGGCCGCGGTGTCCTGGGCGACCAACCGGATCGACGTGTTCGGCCGGGGCGGCAGCAACGCGCTCTACCACAAGTACTGGGTACCGGGCGGCTGGGCGACCACCTGGGAGAACCTCGGCGGTTCGATCTCGTCGAACCCCGCGGTCGTTTCGGGCTCGTCCGGCTTCCTCACCATCTTCGCACGCAACCCGTCCAACGTGATCACGACGAAGGGCTGGGGCTTCGGGCAGTGGTCCGGTTGGACGACCCTGGACGGTACGGTGGCCAACGCACCCGCCGCCTCCGAGTGGGGCGCCTCGCATACCGACCTGTTCTCCTTCAACTCCAGCGGCGTACTGCTCCAGCGCACGTGGAACGGCATCTTCGGCTGGACGCCGTGGGCCCCCGTACCGGTGACGGGCGCGGCGGTCCCACCGGCGGCCTACTCGCCCACCGTCGCCGTACAGGTCGATTCGGCGGCACCGGCCGATCCGCTCGCGTACGCGTACGTCGACAACATCGGCCGCATCGTCCACGGGTACCAGCCCGAGCCCGCGAACGTCTTCTCCGTACAGTGGACGGTCATCTCGCTCAACGACGCGTTCACCGGACCGCCCGGCCTCGTCGCGCTGGCCGGCGGCAAGCTGCAGCTCTCCGCGCAGCACGCGTCCAGCGACGTCTGGGCCCGCGAGACGGTCGCCGGCAGCGGTACCTGGACGGGCTGGCTGTCCCGCGGCGGGCTCTTAGGCCCGGCCTCGGTCCGTGCCGTCCAGCAGGTCGACGGCACCGTGGTGCTGCTGGCCCTCGACCCCGCGGGCGGGCTCTGGTCGCTCGCACAACCCAGCCTGACCGGCGACTACCGTACGTGGAAATACCTCGGCGTGGGCGGCCTCTCCGCGCTGCCAACCGCCGTGGCGGGTCAGGACGGTCTCAAGCTCTTCGCGATCGACACGCTGGGCTCGATGCGGACCGCGACGCTGTTCCCGAACGGGAACTTCTCGGCCTGGGTCTCGCTCGGCAGCCCCGGGCTCACGGGCACGCCGGCCGCGATCGTGGCCCCCGGCTTCCGCGTCCGGCTCTTCGCCCGTACCACCACCGGCTCGGTCGTCACGATGATGCAGGACGCGTCCCTCGCCTGGCCGGCCACCTGGTCCACAGTGGCCGGTCCCACTCTGCTGGCCGGCTCACCCGCCGCCGTGCTCAGCCCGCAGAGCGGCAAGGCCGAAGTGGTGGTACGTGGAGTCGACAACAACATCTACAGCAGCGGCGAGACCGTGCAGGGCAGCGGCGTGTGGCGCGCCTGGACGGCGGTCCTGTTCCCGCCCGACGTCGCCGCGACCGACCCGACCGTGCTGACGTTCAACAACGGCGCGGGCCTGACCTGGGCGTTCCTGTTCCGCACGGCGGACCAGCAGAGCCGGATGTACACGGTGGAAAGTAGCGGCCTGAGCGCACTGTCCACAGTAGACCTTCCGGCGTTCACCGCCCACCGCTTGCCGGCACCGCCGACGTGACCGGTACGGTGGCCCGGATCCGTTGCGCCTCGTCGAGGTACGCACCGCCGAGCCCGAGCCGCCCGGCCTGGCGGTGCAGCTCGCCGAGCCGCCGCGCGCAGGTGGCCTGGGCGAGCCGGTCGCCGATGCGTTCGACCACGTCCAGCGCCTCGGTCAACCGGGCCACGGCGGACTCCCCCGGCTCCAGCTGGGCGAGGTCCATCAGGCAGTACGCCTGCCCCTGCGCGTCACCGAGCGCCACGAACAGCTCGAGCGCGCGGCACAGCACCGGCCGCGCCGCGCCGTCCTGGGTACGCAGCAGGACCTGCCCGCGCAGGTGCCGCAGGTGGGCCAGGCGGTGGCGGTCGTCCAGCCGGATGGCGAGCGCGTCGCCCGCGTCGAGGCTGCGTACGGCCGCCTCGTACGCACCCCGGGCCACCAGCACCTGGGCCAGCGCCCCGTGCGCGAGCGCCTGCCCGGCGAGATCGCCGGCCGACCGGTACGACGCGAGCACCTGGCGGAAGCACCGGTACGCCTCGTCCAGCTCCCCCCGGATCCGGTGCACCGTACCGAGCCCGGCGAGGGCCGCGGCGAGCCCGCAGTCGTTGCCGAGCCGGGCGAACAGCAGTCGCGACCGGCCGAACGCCTCGACGGCGGCGTCGTAGTGGTCCTGGTACACGTGCAACTGGCCGAGGCCCCGCAGGGTGACCGCCTCGCCCAGCAGGTCGTCGGCCTTGCGGCAGGCCGCGAGCGCGGCCCGGTGCGTCCGCTCCCACTCGGCGGTACGCCCCCGCAGGTCGCACCACCGGACGAGCGCGTGAGCCAGCTCCCAGGCGAGATCCGACCGGCCGAGCTCGCCGGCCAGCTCGACGCCGCGGACGAGCGCGTCCCGCTCGTCGGCGAACCAGTCCGAGCCGGGCGGGGCGTGCCCCGCGACCGTCCATCGTGGAGCGACGCGCGTTCCGGGGCCGAACACCTGGGCGGGTAACGCTTTCCGGGCCGCGTCGGCGAGCCACAGGTACCCGCCGAGCACCCGGGTCAGGCCGCCGTCGGGCGGTTCGCCGGGCAGGTCCGGGGCGAGCAGCCCGACGAGCGCGGGGACCCCGTACCGGCCGCGGGCGTCGCGGCGCAGCAGCCGGGCGCCGGAGAGCGCGGCGAGCACCTCCGTGGCGTCCGGCCGGTCGAGCACGGCGGCCGCCGTCCAGGCCGGGGCCGATCCGAGGCCGAGAACGGCGAGCGCCCGCACGACGAGCGCGGCGTCGGCGTCCAGCGGAGCCGCCGTCACCGGTCCGTCGATCAGCAGCTGCCGGTGCAGGCGGCGGAGCGGCTCGCTCGGCTCGATGCCCAACTCTTCGGCCAGCAGCCGGCGCATCTGCGCGTACGCCCCGAGCGCCTCCGCGCGCTGGCCGGTGTCGGCGAGGGCCCGGACGAGGACGAGCCACGCCTCCTCCCGCAGCGGGTCCTCGGCCACCAGAGCGCGGAGATCGGCGAGCACGTCCGCGGCGCGGCCCGAGTCCACCGCCAGCCGGGCGACCACGAGCCGCGCGCCGCGCCACTGCTGGACGAGAGCGTCGATCTGCGCCTGCCAGAACGGTTCCCGCGGCAGGTCCTCCACCGGCTCGCCGCGCCACAGGGCCAGCGCCGCCGTCAACTCCGTACCCGCGTCGAGAAGCTCCTGGAAGCGGCGGAGGTCCAGCTCGTCGGCGGAGAGCACCGCGCGATAACCCGGCGGCCGGGTCTGCAACCGGCCTGGACCGAGCAGGACCCGCAGGGAGCTGATGTAGGTCTGCAGGTTCGCCGTCGCCGAGCGCGGGCGGTGCCGGGGCCACAGCACCTCGACCAGCTGGTCGGTCGAGACCGTCCGGCCTTCGTGCAGGGCGAGCGTGGCCAGCAGCATGCGCGGCTTGGGGCCACCTACGCTGACCGCCACCCCGTCGACGGACACCTCGAGCGGCCCGAGCAGGCGGATCTCCAGCCGGCCGGACATACAGATCAGCCTATGCGTTTGTAGTCCGTTTGTAGAGAGCGTGTACCCCGGCGGCGGACGCTCGTCGCTACGAACACCGCTACCGGAGAAGGGAGTCGTCGATGCGACTCACGTTCGGGCGCGCAGTCGCCGCGGTGGTGCTGGCGTCAGCCGGCATCCTGGGCGTCGCCAGCCCGGCCCAGGCCGCCCCACCGGCGTTCCAGTTGCCGTTCCCCTGTGGACAGACGTGGTCCGGCAACAGCAGCGCCAGCAGCGCGCACGTGTCGTTCGAAATCGACTTCAACCGCGGCTCCACCGCCACGGCGGACCTGGGCGACACCGTCCTGGCCTCGGCCGCGGGCACGGTCGAGGTCTCCGCCCACCAGGGCTCGCTCAACGGGTACGGGAACCTCATCGTGATCGACCACGGTGGCGGGTACTTCTCGTACTACGCGCACCTGAGCGCCCGTGCGGTGGTCGTCGGACAGTCCGTCGTCAAGGGACAGGCGATCGGCGCGGTCGGCAACACGAGCCGGCCGGGCAACAACATCTCGCCACACCTGCACTACGAGGTACGGTTCCCGGACCGCTCGCAGTCGCACATCATCCGGGCCGTCTTCAACGGCACGACGTTCGGCTACCCGATCGCGAGCGTGACGAGCCACAACTGCGCGACGTCGTACGACCCGGCCGAGGTGTGCGGCGCCGGTTTCCGCATCATCGACTCGGCCCGGCTCGGCAGTGCGGGCACGGTGAACCTGCTGTGGAAGGATTCCACCGGCCAGAACTGCGTGACGACGCTGAAGATGGCGAGCGTCGGTACGCCCACCGCGACGAGCGCGTTCCTGGAACCGCAGGGCAGCTCCCGCACCACGGACTCGGGCAACTTCTCGTTCTACGCCGGCCCCGTCGTCCGTACCGCGCCCAGTTGCGTGAGGTGGGGCGGTACGGCCGGCGGGTCGAGTTTCACGTCGGGCTTCGAGCACTGCGCATAGCCGGTCGGCCTGCCCCGGCGAGCAGGTCCTCCACCAGCTCCCGGGGCAGTCCGTGCGTGTCGTGCAGGTACCCGTAGTCGTTCTCGGACAGGCGGCCGCGCGAACGCAGCCGTGACACGAGTACCCGGCCCCGCGACACGAGGGAGCGGAAACGCTGCTCCTCGCCCTGCAGGACGACCCGTACGCCGTCCGAGCCGGCGCGCTGACCGAACCGGGTCCGCGTGTGCTCGTACAGCTCGACCGGCAGGTCGGACAGGGTACGGGACGGGTCGTCGCGCCACAGCGTCGTGAGCACGCGGCGCAGGAGCCGGCGCAGCACGTACCCGCGGCCGGTGTTCGACGGGCGTACCCCGTCGCCCACCACGACCAGGCTCGACCGGAGATGGTCGACGACGACACGCGACGACGGCTCGTCGAGTGGCCACAGTGGACCGACGAGGCGCCGCCACGGTTCGAAGATGTCGCACTCGTACACCGACCGTCGGCCGGACAGGACCAGCAGCAGGCGCTCCAGACCCATCCCGGTGTCCACAGAGGACCGGCCGAGCGGTTCGAGGCGCCCGTCGCCGGACCGGTGGTAGCGCATCATCACGTGGTTCCACACCTCGATCCAGCGCGGATCGGTCGTGGGCGTACCGGCGGGTGGCCCGTCACCGGTCCACACGAAGATCTCGGTGTCGGGTCCGCACGGGCCGGTGGGACCGTTCGACCACCAGTTGTCGTCGCGGGTCAGCTCGACCGGTACGCCGAGCCGCTCCCAGGTGGACCGGGAGTCCGTGTCCGGGCCGACCTGCGAATCGCCGCCGTACACCGTCACGCGCAGCCGGTCCGGCGGGATGCCGAACCCGTCGCGGAGCAGCTCGTACCCCCAGGAAATGCTCTGCGGTCCGGGGTAGTCGCCCAGCGACCACGACCCGAGCATCTGGAAGACGGTGAGGTGGCGCTCGTCACCGACCTCGGAGAGGTCGGTGGTCCGCAGGCACCGCTGCACGCCGACCAGACGCCGCCCC
>Ga0114129_10009711_pt1 | contig 13730 bp, 6 predicted proteins | sample RhiMetdeltSRZDD1_FD_80071 | JGI IMG/M metagenome (GOLD analysis project Ga0114129, IMG submission 80071) | Populus rhizosphere microbial communities from Tennessee, USA - Rhizosphere MetaG P. deltoides SRZDD1 (version 2) (version 2) | ecosystem: Host-associated > Plants > Roots > Rhizosphere >...
CCCGGGCCGTGAGCCCGGGAAAGGAGCGAAACTGGCCGTGGCGCCTCGAGTGCTCATAGATGCGACCGCGGTGCCCGCGGATCGCGGGGCGTTGGGCCGCTATGTGGACGGCTTGGTGGCCGCTCTTGGATCCGCGGGTGCCGACCTCGCTGTGGCCTGCCAGCGCAACGACGAGGAGCGGTACGGGCGGCTGGTGCCTAGTGCCCGCATCGCGGCAGGCCCCGCCGCGATCGCGCACCGCCCCGCCCGGCTGGCCTGGGAGCAGACCGGGCTGCCACTCGTCGCCCAGCAGGTCGGTGCCGACGTCCTGCACGTGCCGCACTACTCGATGCCGCTGCACCCCGGCGTGCCGGTCGTGGTCACCATCCACGATCTGACGTTCTTCACCGAGCCGGATGCGCACTCCCCGGTCAGCGCCACCTACTTCAAGTCGGCGATCCGCACCGCGGTCCGCCGGGCAACCCGGCTGCTGGTCCCGTCCAAGGCCACCCGGGACGAGCTCGTGCGGGTGCTCGCCGCCGACCCGACCAAAATCGACGTCGCCTATCACGGCGTGGACCACTCGCTGTTCCACCAGCCCAGCCCCGACCAGGTGCGGCACGTCTCGGACCGGCTCGGCCTGCACGGCATGCCATACGTGGCCTATCTCGGGGGCCTGGAGCCGCGCAAGAACGTGCCTGCGCTGATCACCGGCTGGGCCGCGGCCGTGTCCGACCGTCCCGACCCGCCAGCGCTGGTACTCGCGGGCGGCAGCGGCTGGAGCGAGGAAGTGGACGAGGCCGTCGCCTCGGTTCCCGCCCACCTGCGCCTCGTGCGCCCTGGGTACCTGCGCTTCAGCGACCTTCCCGGCTACCTCGGGGGTGCCCTCGTGGTCGCCTTCCCCAGCCGGGGGGAGGGATTCGGCCTGCCGGTGCTTGAGGCGATGGCCTGCGCGGCACCGGTGCTGACCACCCACCGCGCGTCCCTGCCCGAGGTCGGCGGCGACGCGGTCGCCTACACCGAGCCGGATGCGGACAGCATCCAGGCCGCGCTGCGCGCATTGCTCGACGACCCGGTGCGCCGGGAGGCGCTGGGCGCCGCCGGGCACGCCCGTGCCCAGGAGTTCACCTGGGCCGCATCTGCCGAGGCGCATCTCGCGTCCTACCTGCGTGCGGCCGGGCAGCGAGACGAGTAATCTGCCTCTCCATGGCATCACGGCCCGCGCTACCTGACCGCCGGGAGCCGCTGGAAGCCATCCTGCTCGTCGGTGGCCAGGGCACGCGGCTGCGCCCGCTGACCATCAGCACGCCCAAGCCGCTGCTGCCTACCGCCGGGGTACCCTTCCTCGCCCACCAGCTGGCCAAGGCGTCCGCCGCCGGCGTTACCCGGGTGGTCCTCGCCACCTCGTACCGGGCCGAGATGTTCGCGGACAGCCTCGGTGACGGCTCCGCGTTCGGCGTGGAGATCGTCTATGTCCAGGAGGACACCCCGCTCGGCACCGGCGGCGCGATCAGGAACGCGGCGCGGGCGCTGCGCAGCGACCCCGGCGATCCCGTGCTGGTGCTGAACGGGGACGTGCTGTCCGGCCACGATCTCCTCGCCCAGCTCGAACTGCACAACAAGGCGGAGGCCGCGGTCACCCTGCATCTGGTCGAGGTCAGCGACCCGGCCCGGTTCGGCTGTGTGCCTACCGACGGCCATGGGCGGGTGACCGCGTTCCTGGAGAAGACCCCACAGCCGGTCACCAACCGGATCAACGCGGGCTGCTACATCTTCCGGCGCGACGTCATCGAGGAGATCCCGCCGGGCGTGGTGACCTCGGTGGAACGGGAGACGTTTCCCGCCCTGATCGCGAGCGGCGCGGTGGTGATGGGTTACCCGGAGACCGCGTACTGGCTCGACGTGGGTACCCCCGAGGCATTCGTTCAGGGATCATGTGATCTTGTCCTGGGCCGGCTCACCTCGCCCGCTCTCGCCCCTGGCAGCGGGGTGCCGGGCGAGGCGCTGCTGCTCGGCGGGGCGCAGGTGGACGAGCAAGCGCAGGTAGGCGGCGGGACCGTGGTCGGGGCTGGCTCGGTGATCGCGGCTGGGGCACGGGTCGAGGGCAGCGTCCTGTTCGACGGGGTGCGGATCGGCCCGGACGCGCGGGTCAGCGCCTCCGTGCTGGGCCACGGCGTGCGGATCGGCGAGTCGGTCGTCCTCGACGGAGCCGTGATCGGCGATGATGTGAGCGTGGCCAGCGGGAACGAGCTACGTGCGGGCATGCGGGTATGGCCGGGGGTGGACCTCGGACCGACGTCGGTCCGCTTCTCCACGGATGTGTGAGCCCGCGTGTCCCCGGTGGTGGCGCACGGAACCCACCCCGATGTCATGCTCACCAGGTGCTGGCGGGCGCCGTTCCGGGTGGACCTGGCCCGGACCCTGGGGGTGCACCGGCGGGGGAAAGGCGATCCTGCCTTCCGGGCCGAGCCATCCGGCGCGGTCTGGCGGACATCGCGTACCCCGGATGGCCCGGCCACACTGCGGGTAACGGCCGGAGCCACCGAGACGGGTGAGGGCGCGACGGTGCTCGCGTGCGCCTGGGGCCCGGGCGCCGCCTGGCTGCTCGCCTCCCTTCCCGGGCTGCTTGGCGCGGAGGACGACCGGACCGGTTTCCAGCCCGCGCACCCGCTGCTGGCCGAGATGGACCGGCGGTACCCACATCTCCGGATCGGCCGGTCTGGCCGCGTGTTCGAGGCGCTGGTGCCAGCCGTGCTGGAGCAGAAGGTCGTCGGAGCCGAGGCGCGGCGGGCCTGGCGCCTGCTCATGCTCAGGTTCGGGGAGGCACCGCCGGGGCCGGCCCCGCGCGGGATGCGGGTCTTCCCGCCGCCCCGCACCTGGGCGCGGATCCCCTCATGGGAGTGGCACCGGGCGGGCGTAGAGGGCGTGCGCGCCCGGACCGTGATCGGCGCGGCCCAGGTGGCGGGCCGCCTGGAGGAGATCGCCCGGATGACACCCGCCGAGGCGGACCTGCGCCTGCGCTCGCTGCCCGGGATCGGGCCCTGGACCTCCGCCGAGACCCGCCAGCGGTCGTGCGGCGACGCCGACGCGGTCTCGGTCGGCGACGTGCACCTGCCCGGGGCGGTCGGCTGGGCGCTGGCGGGGCGGAAGGTCGACGACGCCGGCATGCTGGAACTGCTGGCGCCCTACGCCGGGCACCGGCACCGTGCGGCCAGGCTGGTGGTGCTCAGCGGCATCCGCCCGCCGCGCCACGGGCCTCGCCTGGCGCCGCGTGACTACCGCGCGATCTGACGCCACCAGGCGCCGCAGGGGATTCGCGGTGACCGGATTCGTGATCACCGCAACCAGGGAGGTCGGGGGAGAGCCGGGGAACTCCGCAATTAGAGTGCCGCTATGAGCGATGCGCCCGCCCCCCGCGCACCGGAGCAGCCCACACCGCCGGAAAGCGCCGTTCGTCGTGCGCTCGCCCGCGCCAGGGACGGCAAGACGCTGGACCAAGGCGAGGCGGCCACCTTGATGCATGCCCGCGGCGAGCACCTCGCCGCGCTACTGGCGCACGCCGGCCGGGTCCGCGACGCCGGGCTCGCCGCCGCGCAGCGGCCGGGTGTCATCACCTACTCGCGCAAGGTGTTCATCCCGCTGACCCGGCTCTGCCGGGACCGCTGCGGCTACTGCACCTTCGCGACCGTGCCCGGCCGGCTGGAGAGTCCCTTCCTGTCGCCGGACGAGGTGCTGGCGGTCGCCCGCCAGGGCGCGGCCCTGGGCTGCAAGGAGGCGCTTTTCACGCTCGGGGACCGGCCGGAGGACCGCTGGCGGCAGGCGCGGGACTGGCTGGAGGCCAGCGGCTACGGCGACACGCTGTCCTACGTACGGGCCATGGCCATCAGGGTGCTGGAGAAGACCGGCTTGCTGCCGCACCTGAACCCGGGCGTGCTCACCTGGCAGGACTTCCAGCGCCTCAAGCCGGTGGCGCCGTCGATGGGGATGATGCTGGAGACCACGGCCGCCCGGCTGTTCACCGAACCCGGCGGACCGCACTACGGGAGTCCGGACAAGGACCCGGCGGTGCGGCTCCGGGTGCTCGAGGACGCGGGCCGGTCGGCGGTCCCGTTCACCACCGGCATCCTCATCGGCATCGGGGAGACGATGGCCGAGCGGGCCGACTCGATCTTCGCCATCCGCAAGGTCGCGCAGGAGTACGGCGGCATCCAGGAAGTTATCGTTCAGAACTTCCGTGCGAAGCCGGACACCAAGATGCGCGGCGTGCCGGATGCCGACCTCGACGACCTGGCCGCGACGATCGCGGTGGCCAGGCTGGTCCTCGGCCCGTCGGCGCGGATCCAGGCCCCGCCGAACCTGATCGGGGACGCCTACCGGCTCATCCTCGCCGCGGGGATCGACGACTGGGGCGGCGTCTCGCCGCTCACCCCCGACCATGTGAACCCCGAACGCCCGTGGCCGCAGATCGACGACCTGGCGCGCCGCACCGAGGCAGCCGGAATGGTCCTGCGGGAGCGGCTGACGGTCTACCCGCCGTACATCGCCGAGCCCTGGCTGGATCCCCGGCTGGCCGCTCATGTGGCGGCGCTCGCCGACCCAGTGAGCGGGCTGGCCCGCGAGGGTGCGCTGCCGCAGGGGCGTCCCTGGCAGGAGCCCGACGGCGGCTGGGGCGAGGCCGCCGGGCGGACCGACCTGCACGTCACCATCGACAGCACCGGCCGGACGGCGGACCGCCGTGACGACTTCGGCGAGGTCTACGGGGACTGGGCGGCGGTCGCCGCCCGGATCGACCCCGCGGCGCGACCGGCCGGGGAGCCGGAGACGGCCGGCGGCAGCCGTTTGGCATCCACGGGCGCCGGGCCGAGGCAGACGGCAGCCGGCGCGCCCGGGCGGCTGCGCAGCGAAGTGGCCGCCGCGCTACGGGCGGCCGAGCGCGACCCGGCCGGGATCACCGACGCGCAGGCGCTCGCGCTGCTCGACGCGGACGGCCCGGAACTGGAGGCGCTCGCGGCGCTCGCGGATGCCCTGCGCCGCGACGCGGTCGGCGACGACATCACCTATGTGGTCACCCGCAACATCAACTTCACCAACGTGTGCTACACCGGCTGCAGGTTCTGCGCATTCGCGCAGCGCCGCACCGACGCCGACGCCTACACGCTCTCGCTGGAGCAGGTCGGGGACCGGGCGGCCGAGGCGTGGCAGGCGGGCGCGACCGAGGTGTGCATGCAGGGCGGGATCCATCCCGACCTGCCCGGCACCGCCTACTTCGACATCGCCACGGAGGTGAAGGGCCGCTGCCCGGACCTGCACGTGCACGCGTTCTCCCCGATGGAGGTCGCCAACGGCGCGGCCAGGACCGGGCTGGGCGTGCGCGAGTGGCTGGAGCGGGCCAGGCAGGCCGGCGTCGACTCGCTGCCCGGCACCGCGGCCGAGATCCTCGACGACGACGTGCGGTGGGTACTGACCAAGGGCAAGCTGCCGGCCGCGGCCTGGATCGAGGTGATCACCACGGCGCACGGGCTGGGCATCCCGACCACTGCCACGATGATGTACGGGCACGTGGACACCCCGGCGCACTGGGTCGGCCACCTGCGGGTGATCCGCGGCATCCAGGAACGCACCGGCGGGTTCACCGAGTTTGTCCTGCTTCCGTTCGTGCACGCCAATGCCCCGATCTACCTGGCCGGCCTGGCCCGCCCGGGTCCCACTCGCCGGGAGAACCGGGCGGTCCACGCGCTGGCACGGCTGCTGCTGCACGGCGCCATCAGCAACATCCAGTGCTCCTGGGTCAAGCTCACCGAGGAGGTCTGCCGGGACGTGCTGCGCGGCGGCGTCAACGACATCGGCGGCACCCTCATGGAGGAGACGATCAGCCGCATGGCCGGTTCGCAGCAGGGCTCCTACAAGACCATCAGCGACATGGCTGCCATGGTCGCCCCACTCGGCCGTCCCCTCCGGCAGCGCACGACCCTCTACGGGCAGCCGAACGGCGAACGCCTCGCGGCATCGGCTGCCAGCGACGGAGTCTGCAGGTCGGTCCGCGGCGGCCGGACACCGCTCCCGCTGGTCCCCGGCTAGCCGCGCCCGGCTCTCCCCACGGCCGGACTAGCGGGTGATCAGGAAGGCGTTCGGGTCGCGGGGCGGGCGGTCCGGGGCGGGGGCGGCGGGGTGGCCGACGCCGACCGCCCCCATCGGGTCCCAGTCGTCCGGCAGCCCGAGCGAGCGGCGGGTCGTCTCCCGGCAGAACATCGTGCTCGACACCCAGCAGGAGCCGAGGCCCTCCACGGCCAGGGCGACGAGCAGGTTTTGCACGGCCGCGCCCATGGCGACCACGAACATCTCCCGTTCGGCGGCGGCGCGGCGCTGATCGGGATAGGCATGCGCCGCTTCGGCGTGCAGGCACGGGACGATGAGCAGCGGCGCCCGCCGCAGCGGCTCCCCGCGCCGGGTGCGGCGGGCGATCTGCTCGGGCGTGAACCCGTCCCCGCGCAGGTCTGTCACCCAGGCTGCGAGCATGTCATCCAGCAGCGCGATCCTGGCCCGCTCCGACTCCAGAACGGCGAACCGCCACGGGGTGGAGTGGTGGGGCGCGGGCGCCGTGATCGCGGCGGCGATCGCCCGGCGAACCGCGGCGGAATCCACCGGTGCGCTGGTGAACTCGCGCACCGTCCGGCGGGCGGCGAGCACGTCGGACGAGCCGAAGCGGAACATGTCCTCGTCCGGGGGCCGGATCAGCGCCTGGCCGCCCGGGCCGTCCGCGTCGGTGACCAGGTCCGCCAGGCCCCGCACGATCGCCACCGGGATGCCGCTGGTCTTGGCTTTGACCAGGTCGGTGGCCGCCGCGATCTCGTCCGCCACCGCGGCCACGGTCACTGCCAGCGGTGTGCCGAACGTATCCGGCCGGCCCCGGTAGTCGCGCAGCGGCAGCACGCCCGCCGCGCCGATGGCGGCGTCGGTCTGCCCGTTGCGCCAGGGCCGTCCCAGCGTGTCGGTGATGATGACCCCGACCCTCGCGCCGAGCCGGTCACGCAGCGCCTTGCGCAGCCTGCGGGCCGAGCCATCGGGGTCTTCCGGGAGCAGCGCGACTGTCCCCGGCGGGGTGTTGGAGTTATCCACGCCAGCGGCGGCGAGCACCAGGCCGTGCCTGGTCTCCACGATGCGGGTGGCACCGCGGCGCGCCACCACCCGGATCGTCTCCGCGTCGATCGCCCGTTCGCGGTCGGACTCGATCACCCGGCCTTCCGCCTTGCTCACGATCTTGGATGTGACCACGACGATGTCGCCGTCGGCCAGACCCGGCGCCGCGTCGGCGATCAGCCCGGCCAGGTCGGTCCCGGCCTCGACCTCGGGGAACCCCTCCACCCCGGTTACGGTGAGGCCGGTGGTGACGCTGGCCGGCTCGGTGCTTGCGTTCATGCGTTCAGCTCCTGGGCCAGATCAAGCGCGGCACGGGCGATCGCCGTGGCGGCGGGCAGGTCGGTCATGTAGAGCGGGATTGCCCGGACCGCGATGCCGGCCAGTTCGGGCGCGTCCACCGCCGCCTTGTCGCGCTCGTCCACCAGCCAGCCGTCGAGCAGGGCCGCTCCGTAGTGGGCGCCGACGCCGACCGCGGACGCGTCGGCGCCAACGGCGGCCAGGCACTTGTCGGCCATGCCACGCACCGGCGCGCCGCCGATGATCGGCGAAACCCCCACCACGGTCTTCACCTGGACCGCCTCGGCGATGCCGGGCACGGCCAGGATGGTGCCGATGCTCACGATGGGATTCGACGGAGGGAACAGGACCAGGTCGGCCTGGTCGATGGCCTCCAGCACGCCCGGCGCGGGGGCCGCGTCGTCCGCGCCGGCGAAGACGAACCCGTCGGCGGGTACCGCGGCGTGCAGGCGCACCCACCACTCCTGGAAGTGGACGGTGCGCCCACCCTCGTCACGCAGGATCACCTGAGTCTCGACCCGGTCATCGGACATCGGGAGCAGCCTGACGCCGGGCTGCCAGCGGCGGCAGAGCACCCCGGTGGCCGCGGAGAGGGGGAGGCCGTCGCCGAGCATGCTGGTCCGGTGCAGGTGAGTGGCGATGTCCCGGTCGCCCAGGACGAACCAGTCCGGTCCGGCGCCGTAGGCCGACAGTTCCGCCAGCACGGTGTAGGTGTCACCGTCGCGTCCCCAGCCCTGCTCCTCGTCGATCCCGCCGCCCAGCGTGTACATCACGGTGTCGAGGTCCGGCGAGACGTGCAGGCCGAACAGGCTGATGTCATCGCCGGTGTTGCCCACGACCGTCACCTCGGCGTCCGGGACAGCGGATCTCAGCCCGCGCAGGAAGCGGGCGGCGCCGACTCCGCCGGCGAGCACTGTGATGCGCATGCCGGCCAGTCTCGCAACTCGCGGCCCGGCGGCACCCGCCGGGCCGGCCAAGCTGGCCCTGTGATCCCAGCATTGACCGGACTTACCCGTCATCGGGGATCAATCCGCCGGCCATTATCACGTACCCCGCTTGACGTAGCGCAAGACACGCGGGTGTAATTTCACTTGTGTAGTTTGCGCGCTGGCCCCGGGGCACGGCGCGTGCCCGAGGGGTCGTTGCGAGGTAGGAGGTGCGCCGTGGCGGAGGTCGTCCCGCTCGGCATCTTTGGTATCGGCGAGGACGATGCCGGGGGCTTGGACTGGCAGGACCGTGCGCTGTGCGCGCAGACCGATCCGGAGGCGTTCTTCCCGGAGAAGGGCGGCTCGACCAGGGAAGCCAAGAAAGTATGCCGCGGCTGTGAGGTGCGGGCCGAGTGCCTGGAGTACGCGCTCGAGCACGACGAGCGGTTCGGGATCTGGGGCGGGCTGTCGGAACGGGAACGGCGCAGGCTCAAGCGCGAAGCGTTCTGAGCGGCGCTGCAGCCCGGCCGCCGCGGCCGCCCCGGGTAATCCCGGGCCGGTCAGCCCGGTGCCGTTCACGGCAGCCCGGGTGCGGCGCTGAGCTCCGGCTGCCTTCCGCGGTCTTGCGGTCTTCCTGCCTGCGTGCCATGGCTTCGCGTATTGTTCACGGGGTGCCCCCACCGTGCCGGGCCCGGGCCGGCCAGCCCGCCCGGGTGTCCGGCAGGTGCCCACTTTGAGCAGCAAGCGGGTCTGTGTCGCCGAATAACTTGCAAGCCCAGCACGTCGTCACCGCGGTCATCGTCGCCCATGATGGGGCCGCGTGGATTCCGCGTGCCACCGAAGCCCTGGTCAACCAGACCCGGCCCGTCCAGCGTGTAGTCGGCGTCGATACCGGCAGCAGGGACCGCAGCGGGGCCATGCTCACCGGGGCACTGGGCCGCGCCGCGGTGTTCGGAATGGACCGCGACACCGGCTACGGCGCCGCTGTCGACCAGGCCTTGCGGCACCGGGCCGCCGTCACCCACGTGCCGTCGGCGGCGGGGGCGCCGGGGGAGCAGACCGAGTGGGTGTGGCTGCTCCACGACGACTGTGAGCCCGAGCCCGACGCGCTGGAGCGGTTGCTGCTCGGTGCCCAGGAGGTGCCCGCCGCAGCGGTGCTCGGCCCCAAGGTTATGGACTGGTCCGACCGGGATGTCCTGCTCGAAGCCGGGATCGGCACCGACCGTGCCGGCCGCCGGATCACCGGGATCGAGCCGCGCGAGGTCGACCAGGGGCAGCACGACGGCGACCGCGATGTGCTTGCCGTCGGCAGCGCCGGGATGCTGGTCCGCCGCGACGTGTGGGACCAGGTCGGCGGCTTCGACCCCGGCATGCTGCTCTACCGGGAGGACATCGACTTCTGCTGGCGTGTCCGGGCCGCAGGCTACCGGGTACGGGTCATCACCGACGCCGTCGTCTATCACGCGGAGGCCTCGGCCAGAAACCGGCGCCAGGCGTCGGCCGCCCCCCGGCGCGGACGGCAGGATCGCCGCAACGCCCTGCTGGTGCTGCTCGGCAATCTCCCGGGCGGGCCCCTGCTCTCCGCGTTCGCCGGCAACATGGTGCTGTCCATGCTGCGCACGCTGTTCTTCCTGGTCGCCAAGCGGGCCGGGGCGGCCCTGGACGAGTTCGCGGCGTTCCTGGGGGTGGCCGGCCATCCCCTGCGGCTGCTCGCCGCCCGGCGCGTCAGGTCGCGGGGACGGCGAGCCGCCTGGGCCCGCCTCCGCGCGGAGGTTCCGCCCGGTCATTCGTTCCGCAAGCTCGCCGAGTTCGCCGTCGGCGCGCTGTCGAAGTCCCGCCCGGCGGACATGGTCGGCAGTCACCATGCCACCGGCGATCCCTTCGATGACGACTCACTGCTGGTCGACACCGGCCTGGTGCAGCGGGTACTCACCAACCCAGGGGTGCTGCTGTTCCTGGTGCTCACCACGATCGCCCTGGTGGCGGAGCGCTCGCTGCTCAGTTCCAGCCCGCTCGGTGGTGGTGCGCTCGTCCCCGCCTGGGGCGGCGCGTCCGGGTTGTGGGCGGAGTACCTGCAGGGCTTCCACCCGGCCGGGATCGGCACGAGCGCCAGCACCCCGCCCTATGTGGCAGTGGTCGCGCTGCTGGCCTCGCTGCTCGGAGGCAAGGCCTGGCTTGCCGTCGACGTCATCCTGATCGGCTGCGTGCCGCTCGCTGGCGTCACGGCCTACCTGGCATCGCGGCAGATCACCCGGTCGGTGCCGGTCAGGATCTGGGCGGCGATGGCCTATGCGCTGCTGCCTGTGGGCATGGGCGCGGTGGCCGCCGGCCGTCTCGGTACCGCGCTGGTGCTCGTCATGCTGCCGCTGATCGCCGTAGTGGCCGCGCGCGTCTTCACCCACGGCCGCCGCCGGGCACGGCGGGCGGCCTGGGCGGCTGGCCTGCTCGTCGCCGTGGCGGCCGCTTTCGTGCCGCTGGTCTGGGTGGTCGCGGTGGCCGCGATGGCCCTGGGCGTCCTCGCCTTCCGCCGGGGCCGTCCAGGGGTGGTGGTCGACGCCGCAATCGTCGCCGTGGTCCCGGTGGTGCTCCTCCTCCCGTGGAGTATGTCCCTGGCCACCCATCCGTCCGAGCTGTTCCTCGAGGCCGGGTTGCAACCGGCCGGGCTCGCCGCGCGGGGCCTTCCGGCACGGTCGCTGCTGCTGCTGTCTCCCGGTGGCCCGGGACTGCCACCGTTCTGGGTGACCGCGGGTCTGGTGCTGGCCGCCGTGGTGGCGCTGGTGTTCGGCCGGCGCCGGGGGCTCGTGCTGGCCGGGTGGTCCGCGGCGCTGCTCGGGCTGGTCGCCGCCGTGGCGCTGACCAAGCTCATCGTCACACCGGCGATCGGAGGCGGCACCATGCGCGCCTGGCCGGGACCGGCGCTGGCGTTCGCCGGCGCGGGCCTGCTGCTCGCGGTGCTGGCCACCGGGGACGGGCTGCATGGCAAGCTGCGTTCGGGCCGCTGGCGGTCTCCAAGCGGGATCGCGGTCATAGCTCTAGCCGCCGTGGCTTGCACGGCGCCAGCGCTCGCTGCCGCGGCCTGGCTGACCTCCGGGATCCGGGGCCCGCTGGCGCCGGTGGCCGGGCCGGTTCTGCCGGAGTTCGTCTCAGTCTCCTCCGACAACGGGCTGCGCCTGCGCACGCTGGTGCTGCGTGCCGGGCCGCATGGCACGGTGGCGTATTCGGTGCTCCGCGACGCCGACCCCCTGATCGGAACCGACGAGCTCGCCATGCCCCCGGCGGCGGAGCGGGCCCTCAACCTGACCGTTGCGGCCCTGACCGCGCCGCACGGCGCCGCCGTGCAGGACCAAGGCCGCTCGCTGGCCCAGTTTGGCATCGGCTACGTGCTCCTCCCAGCGCCAGCCGACCCGGCACTCGCGCGGCTGCTCGACGGCGTGCCGGGCCTCCGCCCGGTCAGTCAGACCGCGGCGTTCCAGCTGTGGCGGGTATCCGGCACGGCGGCGCGGGTGCGGGTCGTCGGGAACGGCGGCACGGTCGTGGCGGTGCGCTCGGGCACGGTCGGCGTTGCCGGGGGCAAGGCGCCTGCCGCGGGCGGGACACTGGAGCTTGCCGAGCCTGCCGGTGGCTGGACCGCGTCCCTCAACGGTCATCCGCTCACCCCCCTCGCGACGCCGGTGGATGGCTGGGCCCAGGGATTCCGCCTGCCACCGGGTGGCGGGTCGCTGACCGTCAGCCATAGCCAGCTCGGCCGGGTGGCCATCGTCGTGCTGGAAGCGCTTGCCGTGGCGATCGTGCTGGCGCTGGGTCTTCCTGGCGCCCGGACGGCCGGCGAGACGGAGGAGGGAGCGGCGGCCGCCGCCGCCGCGCGCCGTAGCGCCGGCCGGACTCGCGACGAGGCAGGTGACGGTGCACCCGAGCGCGGGTCCGTGGGCCGCGGCAGGGGCAAGCCAGCCAGCCCACCCAGGCCGCGCGTACGCCGGCCGCCGGTCCCGGCCGCCCGGGATGCGCGGCGGGTGCGCGGGGCGGTCATGGCTGGAGTCCGCGCTGGCCCGCGCGGCTGGCGCGGCGGACCGGCGCCGGCGGAGTCCTTCCCCGGTGACCAGGAAGCCGGCGACCCCACGATGGTGGGCCAGGCACGCGGGGGAGCTGACGCGCCCGGCCAGGGCGCGCTGCGGCCGTCCACGGGCAGCCCGGGCTTGCCGGGTGACTCCGCCGGATTCCCGCCACTGGATGATCCGGGCACCAATCCGGACTGGCCACGCCCGGACAGCACGCGGCCGCCGGACCGTGCGGGCCAACCGGGCTACCGGGCCGGCGCTGGCGGCCGGAGCGCACGGCCCGGCTCCGACCGCGGGCGGCCGCGATACGCCATCGGCCCGGGCCGTGGCCGGCGGGGTCGGCAACCTGAGCCAGATCCTGCCCAGGCGGGCTATGGCCCGGCTCCGGGCCGCGGCGGGCCGCCTGGGCATGCCACAGACCCCGGCCGGGCCGGGCGGCCGGGGTACGACACCGGCACGGGCCGTGGCGGGCGGGGCTATGACACCCAGCCTGGCCGTGCCGGGTGGGGCTATGACACGCAGCCTGGCCGTGGCGGCCAGCGGGGGTACGACACGGACCCAGGGCGCGACGGTCGGGCTGGGTATGACACCGGCCCGGCCCATGGCGGGGGACCGGGCTATGACACCGACCCGCGGCGCGGCGGGCGGGGGTATGACACCGGCTCGGGTCGCGGCGGGCGGCCCGGGTACGCCACCGACCCCGGCCGGGCCGAGAGGCCGGGGTACGACACCGGTGCGGGCCGCGGTCAGCGTCCGGCAGATGACGCCGACCCAGGGCGTGACGGCAGGCCAGGATCCGGCACCGGACGGGGGCGGCCGGGATACGCGGTCGGCCTGGGGCGCGGGCGGCGGGGCCGGCAGCCTGGGCCAGATGGTGGCCGTGCAAGCTACGGCCCGGCCCCGGGCCCCACCAGCCGGGGGTATGACACCGGCCCAAGCCGCCCAGGGCAGCCCGGGTATGACACCGACCCCGGCCGCGCCGGGCAGCGGGGATATGACGCCGATCCGGGCCGCGCCGGGCAGCCCGGGTATGACACTGACCCCGGCCGCGCCGGGCAGCGGGGATATGACGCCGGTCTCGGCCGCGCCGGGCGGCCTACGTATGCGGCGGAGCCAGGCCGCGGGCGGCGGGGCCGGGAACCTGGGCCCGATCGCGGCCGGGCGGGCTATGGCCCGGCCCAGGGCAGCGACGAGCGGCCGGGTTACGGTCCACCGCCCGGTCCCCCCGCCGAACATGGCGGGCGCAGGGGCCGGATCGGCTGGCCCGGCCGAGGTGGCCGATCCGGCAGCGATCGCGGCCCGGCTCGCGGCGAGCGTCCGGGTCCCGAGGTCCAGC
>Ga0114129_10009713_pt1 | contig 13728 bp, 14 predicted proteins | sample RhiMetdeltSRZDD1_FD_80071 | JGI IMG/M metagenome (GOLD analysis project Ga0114129, IMG submission 80071) | Populus rhizosphere microbial communities from Tennessee, USA - Rhizosphere MetaG P. deltoides SRZDD1 (version 2) (version 2) | ecosystem: Host-associated > Plants > Roots > Rhizosphere >...
CCCAGGCGTTGATGATCGGCACGGCCGCCGGCGACACAGGAATGCGACGGTATTCTCCTTTCGCGGGCATGACCATCCGGTAGCGCCAGTTCTCGGTCACGTACGACACCCAGTATCCAGTCAGATCGATCGGTGCGCTGTCGCGTGCCGTCGGTGACGCATTGCCCCGCTGCGCGTGAACGGATGCTGGCACACAAAGAGCTGAGAGGACGAGCGCGAGGCCGGCGAAAAGGGGTCGCCTCACGGCTTCTCCTTCACGAGACTCCGATACACCGCCCCGACGAATGTGTCCGTGGTCCACTCACGATCACTGCCGTAACGGCCAGCGTAGCCCTGTGCCGGGGCTGCCGCGTTGACCTGGTCGAGCGATCGCCCGGCGGCGATGAGATCGCGAACGCGGTCGCGGATGATGGTCACCATGTCGCGGTATTCGATCACGTCGAAGTGGTCGCAGAGCCTGCCGTGCCCGGGAATCACGATCGTGCCCGCCTCGCGCGACACGATCGGCACCGACGGCACGGCGAGTTCGGCCAGACGGTTCAACGCGGCGATCTCGCCTTCGATGCTGCCGCCGCGCTCGACATCGATGACCGGGAAGTGGCGCGTGTCCATCACGTCGCCGGCGACCACGACATCCGATCGACGGAAGAAGGCGAAGGCGTCGCTGTCGGTGTGCGCCGCCGGCTGATGCAGCACCTCGATCGGCTCGTTGTTCAAGTACAAGAACTTCCGCGCGTAGTGAAAGGATTCTGTCGGCAGCCCGCCAGGCGAGCCCGCCGCCGATTCGGCCGCCGCCGTCATGTGTCGCAGGACGCCTTCAGCCGCGAGAATCGCCGCAGCCGATCGCAACGGGTCCGGCCGTGGCCCGGCGACGCGTGTGCCCGGGTAGTACGTATCGCCTGATTTCGAGACCACGTCGTTGCCGCCAACATGGTCGGCATCGGGCCCGGTGTCGATGACGTAGCGAATGGGCTTCGATGTGATCCGCTTGATCGCAGCCACCACGGCCGGAGCGCTGGCGGCCGACCCTGCATCCACCACCACAACGCCATCCTCGCCTACCTGAACGCCGATATTCCCTCCGGCGCCGGCGATCATGAAGAAGTTCGGTCGTACTTCCAGCACTTCGAGGACGTCCGCCGACGGGGCGGCCGATCCTTGCGCCGCCAGCGTCACCATCGGCGCGACAGCCGCACCGCGATGGAAAACGCAGAACGCCGCACACACGGCCACGACGGTGGCGAGCGGAAAGCGACGGACTCGATTTCGTCGTGCGAGCGTCACGGCTCTCTGGCCGGGAAGCGTAGCATACGGTCCCAGTAGCCGAGCGCGCGGGTCGCACGGATACAATCAGCGTGTTGTCGGTCGCCACGCACCTCGCCGTCTCGCCTGCAAAGTACGACGCGCGCATCCGCTCGCTCATCCCGCTCTACGACGAGCTGATTCCGGAAGTCGCTCGCGCGCTCGATCATGCGACGCGCCCGGTTCGCCTCGTCGTCGATCTCGGCATCGGCACCGGCGCGCTCGCGCGGGCGTGCCTCGAGCACGCGCCGGCCGCGCGCGTCTGGGGTATCGACGCGGACCCCGACATGCTGGCGATCGCGCGTGCGCGCCTTGGTCGCTTGTCACGCCGTGTCACGATGACAGTGGGCAGTTTCCTGGACGAGGCACTGCCGTCATGCGATGCCATGGTCGCAAGCTACTCGCTGCATCACATCCGGACGCCCCGCGCGAAGCTGGCGTTCTATCGGCGCTGCTCCCGCGCTCTTCGTCCCGGTGGCGTGCTCATCAACGGCGACTGCGCACCAGCCTCGACGCCGCGCGGATTCGCGCGCGATCTCGACCTCTGGTTCGCGCATCTCGGAAAAACGTTCGGCAGCCGCGCTCGGGGACGACGCGTCTACGAATCGTGGGCCGACGAGGACGTGTACTTGCCGCTCGCCGAAGAGATCCGCTTGCTGGAGCGCGCAGGCTTCGCCGTGGACGTGCCGTGGCGCCGCTCGCCGTTTGCCGTCATCGTCGGCTGTCGCCACGCGTAGATTACGCCCGTCGTCATGTCCAGCAATGCCTCAGACCAAGGAAACCATCGAGACCGCGGAGGCTGGCCAATGCTCGAACACTTGATTCAGGATCTCCGCTACGCCATTCGAGTCCACTCGAAGCGTCCCATTCTACTGGTGACGACGACGATCTCCATCGGCATTGGGGTGGGAGTCAACGTCGCGATGTACAGCGTGCTCCGCACGGTCCTCACCACACGCATGACCGCCGCTGCGCCGGAGACGATCTTCCGTGTCAGGCCTGGTCTTTCCTATCCCAACTACGTCGACCTCCGCACCAATGACGCGTTCGCGGATCTCGCCGCGATGCAGGCCTCGACCCTCACCTATCGAACGGGCGACACGACGACGACGATCGGCGCACGGGTCGTGAGCGAGAACTTCTTCGAGGTTCTAGGAGTGCGCGCGCTCCACGGCCGCACCTTTGGCTCGACGAACGATGTCCGCACCATCAACGATTCGGCGGTCGCTGTGATCAGCTACGGGTTCTGGCAGCGTCTCGGCGGAGATCAAACCGTCATTGGGAGGACTCTCTATCTAAACGGTTGGCCTTACACCATCGCTGGGGTGCTTCCCGACGGTGTCTATTCGATGATCGGACCCCTCGTATCGCCACACGTTTACGTACAGCTGGGCACGCGGGTCAACCGCGGCCTCGAGGCGCGTGGCGCGGCTCAATTCGACATTGTCGGCCGATTGCGGAATGGCATGACCCGCGCGCAGATCTCGGCTGCGCTTCGTGTGACTGCGCAGGACCTCGAACGGCGGTTTCCCGACGCGAACGCAGGACTGAGCCGGACGCTGAACCTCGCGCCCGACAGTCTCGTTCAGCGAGTCCAAGCGCCCGCCGGGTTGATCCTCTTCGCGCTCGTTGGCGCCGTCTTCGCCGTCGTTGGACTCGTCCTCCTCATCACGTGCGCCAATGTCGCAGGCCTGCTGCTCGCACGAGCGGCTGAACGCGCGCATGAGACCTCGATGCGCATCGCACTCGGTGCCAGTCGAGGACGGATTCTCCAGCAGTTTCTGGCCGAAAGCCTTGTCGTGGCGACGCTCGGATGCGTGGCAGGCGCCACGGTGTGGACGCTCGTCATGATCGTGCTGCCGAAGACGGCGTGGTTCGCCAACGCTGGTTTTGATTTAATCCCGGCAACCGTGTCGTTGGCGCAGTGCTGTGTCCTCGTGGTGGTCGTCACCGTCGCGTGTGGAATAGGTCCCGGGCTCACAGCGAATCAGTCTGCGTCGGGCGGGCTTCCAGCCTCACGAAGCTCGTTCGGCTTTCGGCGGTGGAGTCTGGGGAAATCGCTGGTGGCCGGTCAAGTTGGCGTGTCGTTCATCTTGCTCACCGGCGCGTCTGCGTTGCTCCTCGGCCTCGTGCGTCAGCAGCGCGCAGATCCCGGCTTCGACATCGCACACACCGTTGCGATCCAACTGCGGCTGCCGACGAACTCGAACGTCCCGGACTTCTTCGCGCTCAGGGAGACCCTCCGAGCCCTCCCTGGGGTCGAGGCTGTTTCGTCCGGAGATCTGCCCCTGGGGCTCATCGGCCTCGATCGAGTGTACAAAGTGGGCGCGACCGACGCGGGGTTGTCCGTGAGTGTCAACCGCGTGGGACCTCGATATCTCGAAACGGTTGGTCTTCACCTGATACAGGGACGAGACCTGCAGGACGAGGACGTCCGAAGCCCTTCCGCGACTGTGACACCAGCCGTCGTCGGCGAGACATTTGCGCGACGCTACCTGGGCTCCACCGACGTCATCGATCAACAGCTCGTGCTTGGGCGCGATCCTGAGAATGGCAGAGAGGCGCAGCGGCTGCAGATCGTCGGCATCTCGCAGGACACAGAAGTACAGGCTCTTGGAGGCGACCCTGTTCCGATCCTGTACCTACCTGCCGCCTTGTCCTCATCGCTGGTCGTCCGCGTGGCGGGGACCGCGGCCACGGCCGTGCGAACCCTGGAGCGAAGCGTCAACAACCTTGTGCCTGGTGCCGCGGTCACCGCAGCGCCGATGGCGGATCGCCTTTCCGGCCTGCTCCTCCCGATGCGTGTGGCGACTCTCGTTCTGACCGCGCTTGGTGGTGTGGGGCTTGCCCTGGCGATGATCGGCCTGTACGGCGTGGTCAGCTACGCTGCCAATCGCCGCCGATTCGAGATCGGCGTCCGGATCGCGTTGGGTGCGTCATGGTCCGCGATCGTGCGACTGATGATGCGGGACACGATCATGATGGTGGGTGTGGGATCGATCGCCGGAAGTGCGATCTCGTTCGCGCTGATTCGCGCGATCTGGCCGCTCCTCGGCGGCAGTCAACGGTCGATGATCCCTGTCGCGCCCATCGCGGTCTTCATCCTGATGCTCACAGTGGGCATCGTCGCTGCGCTTCGGCCGACCCTGCGCGCCGCGGCGCTCGATCCAGTGGGCGCTTTGCGCCAAGACTGATCGCTCAATGCGTCATCGCGTAGAGAAGGACGTCTACCCCCAAGGCATAGCCGTCGATCGAAAACTGGTAGAAGTATGCGGGGTCTTCTGTTTCCCGCTCCCATGAGTTCGACACGTCGGTGTTGTGTGTCATCACGACGATGATGCGGCCGTGCTTGTCGCGAATCGCGCGGAGATGCGCCACTGCCGATTCTGCGCCGCGCTCGGATGTCGTCCGTCCGCCGACGGAACGCCAGAAGCCAATCCCGGTGACTTGTGGAACCTTCTTCACTTCGATCATCGAGTGAAAGATCGGATCGCTCAGCGGCACGTCTTCGATCGTGTACTCGGTAGCCGGCATGGCCCGGGCGAGCTCGCGCGACCACTGGTCCCAGGCCGCCTCTCCCCAGAAGTCATCGACCCATAGAAAGCCGCCCTTCTCCAGGTAGAGCTTCAAAGCATCCGCCTCTTCTTGCGACAGCCCGATGGTGCCGACATCCGACGCCATCAGGTATGCGCATTCGAAAAGCGCAGGGTCGGTGAGCCGGACGAGCCACACGTGGGGAACACCGGCCTTCAACCAACTGACGCGTGTCTTTGTCAGCTCTGACAGTCGGATCAAGAGGTTGCGCTGCGCCCATGGATAGTCTGTGCGCCAGCCGGCGCCGTTGGCCTCACGGCGAACGCTCGTGTAGAGCATGTGGCATCCGGCAACGTTCCGATCCGGCCACTGTCGCGGTGGTAATTCCGCCGGATCGCCCTGTTCGCCGCGCAGCACACCGAAGCCGCCGAAGACATCCCGCGGGAACTGCGCGTAGGAATGGCTGGCTGAAGCGATCAGCACGGCCATCAGCAGGCGGCCCACTATTCGAAAATGTCTCCCGGTCACCACCTGAGTACTCACCTCGGGGCGACGTTCAGTCGCGCCGGCGATTATCCTCCGGATCAAGACATGGCGCTGAATTGCCCGCGGTGTCATTGTTTTCGTGTCACCCACGACGATCCACTCAAAGGTTGCCGTAAAATGATTGAGTTCCTGCTCCCCACAAACAGATGCACCATGCGGGAACCTCGCGAACCTCGCTCCATCATCGAAGCGGCGGAACAGGCTGCAGCTGCTGGCAAGTACGCCGCAGCCGAAGAGTTCTTACGCGAGGCTGCCCTCGTGCAAGAGGCACGTCTCGGCCCGCTCCATCCTGACCTCGCCAACACGCTGAACAACCTCGGCGTCGTGTGCGAAATCACCGGCAATCCGGTCGACGCGGAGCACTGCTTTCGGAGAGCCTTGACGATCGCGACAACGGTAATGGAGCCAGACCATCCGTTTGTGGCCACGAGTCGAAAGAATCTTCGTGATTTCTGTGAAGCTCACGGGAAACCGTTCGAGTTGCCGGTGGACCCATCGCGCGAATCGCACGCGCACACAGCGCCCCGAGAGCCTCGAGAGCCACTCTCGGACGGGAGAGTCTTCCGCCGGTTCGCGATGGGCGTCCTCGGTCCTATCGCCATGCTGATGGTGATTCTCGCTGTAGGCCTCCCGCGGCTCAGCTCATCCGAGCTGGCCGGGCCCTCACCAGCGATCGCAGAGTCGCCGCACACCTTCGCTCCGCCGCGCGCGCCTGTGGCCGTCGAACCGATCGCCGTCGCGACGGAAACCGCGAACACGGGACCAACCCTCGTCAGAGCGCAACTCTGCGCCGATCTCGATGACTGGCATTGCGATCCTCCGGACCTGCCGATTCCTCCAGGCCCGCTGTTCTTCTACACCCAAGTGAGGTCCGCAAGCGGTACCACCGTTCAGCATCGTTGGTACCACGACAATCGCTTGCAGCACTCTGTGGAGCTCAACGTTCAAGCCAGTCCAAGCGTCGGGTACCGCTCGTATAGTCGCTACACCATGAACGACGAAAGCGTGGGCAACTGGAAGATAGAGCTCAGGACCGAGGACGGCGTCTTGCTCCACGAAGAGCATTTCTCCGTTCGCTGATCGTGCTCGAGGGAGATGGCGGGTCTGACCGCTGCTCACGGCCAGACCCGATTCGTCAGTTCGTCCGGTTCGCTGGAAGCGTTCCGATTTCGACCAATGCGATCTTGTTCACACCGCTATTCGCTGTGACGATGTTGCCCTGCGCGGTGGCCTCGAAGTGGCGCAGCACGCCACCACCAGATGGAATCGCGAACGTTTGAAACTTTTCCGTCTGCGTATCGAATCGCACCATGGTGTTCGGCCGCACGCCGGACTCGCTATACCAGAGCACGGTACCGATCGACGTGATGGCATAGGGTTCGGAGCGCTTGCCTCCGGGTGAGGGCCACTCCTTCACCTGACCGGTCTTCGGATCGAAGCGCCCCAGCATGCCGCGCGCGAAGTCCGTGTACCAGATGACGTCGTCAGGAGTGATGGTGAGCCGGCGCGGGCGCGCATCAACGTTCGGCAGTGTGTACTCTTTGATCTCCATCGTCTTAGGATCGACGCTGCCAATGCGGTTGCCACGGAAGTCCACATACCACGGCACGCCTTGCGAGTTGATGCGGATGCCGTACGGATAGGTATTGTCGCTTGGCGTCTTCTTGATCACCATATCGCCGCTGTTGGTGTTGATCCGGCCGACGTGTCCCGACTGCAGCGTGAAGAACAGGTCGCCGGTGCGCTTATTCAGAATCGGGGTGTGTGGGCCGCGGGCGCTCGGCTCTTTGATCGGATACTCCTCTACTCGCCCTGTACGTGGGTCGAGCCGGCCGATCACGCCCTTCTGGATGCCCGTGTACCAGATGTTCCCTTGCGGATCCTCCGCCAGACCGTGCGGTTGGGTGTTGGCGGGCAAGTCGAACTCGCGGATCTGCCCCGTCCGCGGATCGAGACGCCCGAGCTTGCTGGCGTACTGGCCGGTCCACCAGATCGACCCGTCAGCGGCGGCATGCGAGTCGTGCGGCCGCGAGCCCAGCGTGGGAGCGAGCCACTCCTTGATCGTGACGGTCGCCGGACCCGAGATCAGCACCGCGCCCGGCACGTCCTTGATCGGATAGTGCGCCGCCAAGTACGACGAGATGGTTTCGAGTTCGGGCGCCTGCAGCTTCACCATCGTGGCGATGCGGTCCTGCCACCCGTCCTTGGTGTAGCCCCACGAGTTCGCGATCAGGTTGACGGCATGGCAGCGTGTGCACGTGGCCTGCACCTGCTCACGGCCTGCTCCTTCCGACAGTTGCACGGGTGGCGGTCCCCCCTGTCGTCCGCCCGGAGCGGCACCACCCTGCCGACCTGCGGGTGCTTGCTGACCGATTGTGGGCGACGAGAACGTAGAGACAAGGAACGCCACCATAGCCAGGCTGAAGAATGCTCGCGCTCTCATACTTCCTCCAGATCAGTTCGGTGTTGCACGCAAGTGGATATTACTTTAGCCATGCCGTCCGCAACTCTGGTGAACCGCGCCCCTGTCGTACACTCGAGAAGATGAACCGCCTCATTCCGCTCATTCCAATCCTGGCTGTGCTCATCATCGGTGCGTGCGGGGGCGACGACAACCGCCCAACAATCGGACCGACAACGATCGCACCATACTCTCAACTCGATCTCGTCGTCGGCACAGGAGCAGTCGCCGTCGCCGGCAGCCAGGTCACGGTTGCGTACGGGAACGCCAGCCCGGGACCGAGCATTCCGCCCAACGCCACTCTCGTGTTCGACATCACGCTGACCAACGTCCAATAGGCGCGAAGTGGATCCGTTCATGGTTATCGCTCTCCGGCAGGCTGCCTTGAGCGCTCACGCGGCTCACCTATCAGCAGTCGATTCTTGGGTGTGATGTCGGCGGGAATCAATTGCGTACAGATCCGGATGACAGTTTGCGGCGGCTTTCTACGCATTGTAGTAGCCTCCCGGGACAATCGCGATGGATCTTGTCTTGCGAGTTCCCAGGCAATCTGAGGAAGCAGAGTTTCTTCGCGCCCACCGAGCCACGTCGCCGAGCGTCCGGCACTTCCTTCACTACTATGAAGAAGGGATGTCCTTCCGGCGGTATCTCGAGGTGCTGGCGGAACACGAGCGAGGCGAGAATCTCCCGGCGAACCACGTGCCGTCCACATTCCTGTTTGCATTTGCCGGAACGAGAATCGTCGGTCGCGTATCGATCCGTCACTCTCTCAATTCATATCTCGAGCGTGTTGGTGGGCACATTGGCTACGTCGTGGTCCCGGAGTACCGGCGGCAAGGCTATGCCACCGCGATCCTCCGGCAATCGCTCCAGATTGCACGCCAGACGCTTGGCCTGCAGCGCGTCCTCGTTACGTGTGACGATGACAACGTCGGATCCATCACAACCATCGAGAAGAACGGCGGCGTCCTCGAGAGCATCGTCACCGGCCCGGATGGTGACGAACCTAAGCGTCGCTACTGGATTGCCACGGCCGACTAGCTTCGTGGCGACTTCGTATCTTGCCGTCCCTAACTGCGCACGGCCTACGTCGTGACGTTCGCGCGCTCGCGGTAGAAGGCGATCAGGTCCATGCTTTTTGCCGGAGGCACGTTGAGTTGCCGAAGCATAGTCGTCACTTGCCCGCGATGGTAGGAGCCATGGTTGACGAGGTGTTGAAGCATGTGCCAGAAGGGCTGTGCCTGCAGCCGTCCATCCCAGCCCCGATATTCGATGGGACGCGTGACGCCTTCCGGCCCCAGACGAGACAGCACGCCACGAATTCGTCGCTCTTCGTTCTCCCACGCGCTGCGCACCGAAGCGAGATCGGGAAAGGTGGACGAGGCGGGCAGCGCCTGCGGAGACTCGCCGTCCCACCGGGAGCGCCAGATCCAATCCGCACCATACAAGTGCACGATCGTGTCGAAGATCGACGGGAAGCTGTTCCCGAGGTTCGTCGTCAACTGTTCGTGCGTCAGCGTCTCAATGACGACGAACAGCCGATCTCGAGCCCAGTAGTGATAGTCGACCAGCGTCTGTAAGTCTTCGAAGCGCATTCGGACGATCCCCCTTCCGCACCACGCCGTCTCGTGGTCGACGTGGTGCTTCAGGGTCTTGAGGCGAATTGTCTATTGCTTATCGTAAACCGCGACGCTGTCGATGTTCTTCCCCTGACCGTCCAAGCCCGTGGTCGTGATGGTCAGCGTCTTTCCATCGCTCGACGTGACAAGAGTCACGTTGCTCAGGACCTTGCCACCCTTCTTGTTCACCAGCTTTGTGGTCGTGGCGTTGACCCGCGTGCGAGCAGCCATATCGGCGTTCGGGTTGCCGACGACAGGATTGTCCTTCCCGTCAAAGTTCGCCGCGTAGGCATAGTGGATCGGAGCGCCTTCGGCAGGCACCGTGTCCACGGTGACCTTGGTGCCTTCGCCCGCCGCCTCATAGTTCAAAGTAGTGCTCTTAGGCGCCTGGCCTTGCTGATACTTCGATTTCGCGAGGTTGAGCTTCCACGTGCCGGCCGCCTGCGCGAACGCCGTGCCTCCGACGGCAACAACCAACGTAATAGCGAGCGCCGTGAAGAGAGACGTCTGGCGCATTCGTATGTGCATCGTGTCCTTCCTGAGTTGTGATGACGAGTAACCGAGGTGCAGTGGGATTACTGGCGAGAGGCGTCCAGTCTACTCGATAAACCACGAGAGTGCCCATGAAAGGCCGAAAACCCTGTATCCCTAGGCGCAGTCACGAAGATGGACCTCCTGGGCGAGCAATCTCGAGCGGCTCTCGCGAGCCACACCGAGTCTCCGAACTCGTGCGTCCGGTAGCCGTGGACGTCCGCTTCGCGCTCCATGCGATGAAGCACATCATCATCCTGAAACGCACCCAGCAAGTCGTAGTGACTGGTGCCTGGTTCGTGTGTGCCGGACACGATCGCATCCACGCAACTGAGCCGCGTGTGCGGACCGATACGCTGCGTCGCGGTCCCGGCGCCAGGACGAACAGTTCCATCGGCACGCGCCGCGTGTTCCAGCGCCCGCACGACCGTTGTGCCGATGGCGATCACCCTGCCACCGCGATCCCTGCACGCTTCGATCAACGCTGCCGTCGAAGCCGGAATGTCGTACGGCTCGTCGAGCGGCAGGAGCCGATCGAGCTCGGCGTCGCCCGTCGAGGAGAGGCCTGCAGCGTGTGTGAGAGTGGCAAACGCCGCTCCGCGCGCACGCAGCGCGCCGATCACAGTCCAATCGAGAAGGAATCCCGCTGAGGGCGCCTCGAATGCCACGGGAACGCTGGCGATTCGCGTCCACGTGTCCCAGATCGCCAGCGGTTCAGGAACGTAGGCGTAATGGATAGCACGGCCGTGGCGGGCCAGACCTTCCCAGATGTCCGCCCCCGGATTCTCGAAGCGCAGCTCGATCAGGCGCGGATGCGCCAGCACAGTGAGCACCATCGCTCGCAATGGACCCAACCGCAGTTCGTCCCCGGCGTGCTTCAATGGCGGGTGCGGCCGGTGTTCGGTCGGAGTCCGAAAGTCGCCGGCACCGAACACGACGGCGGTAAAGCGGGTCACATCCCGCGGCAGCAGCGAATCGCGTCCGGCGAGACGCACCTCCACGATGCTGTCTGTCGGCATATGTATGCCGGCGAGGCTCGCAGGCAATGTCGCGGCGTCGTTGGCCACCACGACATCGCCCGGGCGGACGAGGGTCTGAAAATCGGCGCGCGCACGGTGCGTGATCGCCCCGCGTTCGTCGATGACGAGAAGCCTCGCGTTCTGGGACCGCTGCGTCGCCGTGCTGGCCGGGATCATCGAACGACCTCGGGCTCCCGCGAGGCGAACTGTGCGGTGCCTGGCACAGGCGCGGCGATCAGATCCGCAATCTCGCGAGCTGCGGCGTCTGGACTCTTCAGCGTCGAGCGATCCGCGTCGGGAACCGCAAGCGCGTGCAACGGGGTGTCCATGTCCCCGGGATCGATGGAGATGATCCGGATGCCTTCTGACGCGAGCTCCTCGCTCCAGATTCGACTGAGATGATGGAGCGCAGCCTTGCTCGCACCGTAGGCGCCCCACCCGGCGTAGGGAGTGACGGCCGCATCGCTCGATATATTCACCACGAGCGGGCGCCCGCCTCCACGCGCCGACGCGGCCAGCGATCCGAGGAGGGCCTTCGTCAGGCGGAACGGACCAAGGAGGTTTGTCGCAAGCGCACGCTCCAGGTCCTCACAATCGGTGTCCGCCAGCGGAACGAGCGGCACAGGGCCAAGCGATGAGGCGTTGTTGACGAGCACATCGAGCCCACCCAGTGCGCCAAGCACCTGTATCGCGATCGGATGGATATCGTCCTTGCGCGACACATCCCCGACGATGCCAGAGGCAGCGGGGTGTTCGCGGGAGATGCGTTCCACAGCTTCGCGGTGCCGCGCGATGAAAGCGACGAGCGCTCCACGGTCGACCAACTCGCGGACCAGCGCCAAGCCCAGTCCCGATGTTCCCCCCGTGATGGCGACTCGCAACTCCTGTTGATGTGTTTCGGACATATCGCCCTCCCTGGCTTGCCTAGCCGTAGCTCGCGTCCTGGTATCGAGCTCGAGCGAAGGCTGGTCGTGAATGCGTTGACACAGGTCAGGCTACAAGTTAAAGTGAACTTTAAGTCAAGCGCTTTTTTAGTAGTGTCCGGCTTTAGCCGGACCAGACAGCGGAGGGTATGGGCGATCTCCTCACCATCACGGACGTGGCCAGGCGCAGCGGCGTGGCGTCCTCCGCGCTCCGGTTCTATGAAGACCGTGGACTAATCGCGTCGGAGCGGACGGGGGCAGGCCACCGCCGCTATCCGCGCGCAGTCCTCCGCCGGATTGCCTTCATCGTCTTCGCGCAGAAGATTGGCCTGTCCCTCGAGGAAATCGCCGTCGAGCTCTCGAAGCTGCCCCGCAACCGCGTCCCGGAACGATCGGACTGGGCCAAGCTCTCGGCCGGCTGGAGCAGGCGCGTCGACGACCGCATCGCCGAGCTGGAGCGCCTGAGGGCCGGACTCACCCAGTGCATCGGCTGCGGATGCCTGTCATTGCAGCAATGCCGGCTCGCCAACCCTGAGGACATTGTCGGGCGAGCCGGTCCCGGACCGCGGTTCTGGATGGCGAGAGATCGCGTCTCACGCTCCAGATAAAGACCCGCGGTACACTCATGTCGCGACTGAACACCGCAGAAATGGATCTCGCATGGCGAAACGCGACCAAGGAACAAAACAACCAAACGGCAGGACGACGACGACCAGCGCGTCAGGCGCGACGCCGGCTGACACGATGGAGCAGCGACTGCTGGCGTTTGCCGGGCAGCTCGGACGGATGGTGGGGACCATTCAAGCGAGGGCCGAAGGCTGGATGGACCGCGAGACCCTGAGCAAGCAGATCGTCAGTGTGCGTGATGGCGCGGCGCACCTCCTCGAGCAACTCGCGGACGCGACGAAGGCCACGAAGGAGCAACCGGCCGCGGAGGCGCCGCGCGGAGGATACAAAAGGCGTAGCGGCGGCGTAGTCGATGCGCCCGGCAAGAAACATCGTAAGCCGACGCGGACTGACCTGAGCGCGAACATTGCGCACAGCCAGGCCGACAAACTGCGGACGGCAAAGACGATGGTGAAGACGAACCGGCGCCGCGGCCGCGGCTAGGCCGCGGGCCGCGTCGATGTCTGGACCCTCTTGGAAAAGAGGCGACTACCTCACTCACCGCTTCAATCCTGAACTGGGAATCGGACGCGTGACGGCCCTCGAAGCTCGGGCGCTCCTCGTCGAGTTCCCGCGCTCGGCGACGACGCTGCGGCTGGCCGCGAACACCGACGCACTGATCGCGGTCGATCTGAGTCCGGGCAGGCCGGTCCGGATCACTGAAACTCGGGAGGAAACGACGATCGTCGCGCGACTCCCGGACGGGACGTTGCGACTTGCCAACGGGAGCACGGCGTCTTCCCACGCGCTGTGGCCGTTGGAACTCGAAGGCGCGCTTCTCGAGCGACTCGCCTTGGGCGATCTCGATGACGTCGAGGATTTCGTGACCCGCCTGGATATCCTGCACCTCCTGACTCTTCGCGAAGCCGACGGCCTGGGCTCCTTCCTCGGCGGACGCGTCCGGCTCTTTCCCCACCAGCTGCACGTCGCGGAGCGCGCGAGCGCCACCGACCCTGTTCGTTGGCTGCTCGCTGACGAAGTGGGCCTCGGAAAGACGATCGAGGCCGCGCTCATCCTGAATCGGCTCGTGCACGCTGGGAAGATCGATCGCTGTCTCGTCGTCGCCCCGGACGCCCTGACCGTTCAATGGCTGGGTGAGCTCTGGCGCAAGTACCACCAAGTGTTCA
>Ga0114129_10009714_pt1 | contig 13728 bp, 9 predicted proteins | sample RhiMetdeltSRZDD1_FD_80071 | JGI IMG/M metagenome (GOLD analysis project Ga0114129, IMG submission 80071) | Populus rhizosphere microbial communities from Tennessee, USA - Rhizosphere MetaG P. deltoides SRZDD1 (version 2) (version 2) | ecosystem: Host-associated > Plants > Roots > Rhizosphere >...
CGCGTTGGCGCTGATCTGGGGCGCGACCTGGCTCAACCTCCGCGGGACGGTCGTGGTGGGGACTGCGTCGGGCTGGTTCGTGGCGACGGTGCTGCTGCCGTTCGGGGTGCTGGCAGGTGTGGCGATCGCGCGCTGGATCGGACAACCGGCAGCAGCCTTCCCTGTCACGCCATTCCATGCCGCCGGCAGCTCGTTTCTGGGAGCCCTCGGTCTGGGCGTTTCGCAGAGTATCTGGAACTACTCGGGGTGGGACAACGCCTCGACCATCGGCGGGGAGATCGAGCACGCGACGACCACCTATCCGCGGGCGCTCGCGCGCGCGCTGCCCCTGGTGACGGTGGTGTATCTGGTTTCGGTGATTCCGGTGCTCGCGCTCACACCGTGGACGTCGTGGACTGACGGCGCGTGGCCGGACCTCGCCACTCGTCTCGTGGGGCCGTGGCTCGGGCGCTGGCTCGCCGTAGCGGGGATGGTGAGCGCGTTCGCGCTGTTCAACGCGCTGCTGCTCGTGTACTCGCGCATTCCGTTGGTGCTCGCGCAGGACGGTCTCTTGCCGGGAGCGCTCGCGGCGACCGACGCGCGCGGCACGCCGCGCAACGCGGTGCTCGTCTCGGCGGTGGTGTATTCGGTGTTTGCGCTGCTGCCGTTCGGCGGGCTGCTCGCCGGAGACGTGCTGCTGTACAGCGCTGCGTTGGCGCTCGAGTTCGCGGCGCTGGTACGGTTGCGGCGCGTGGAGCCCGAGCTGCGCGGGGCGTTCCGCGTGCCGGTGGGGGTGCCGTTGCTCGTCACGCTCGCGGCGCTCCCCATCCTGCTGCTCGTCGCCGGCGTCGCGCTCGAGGTGCATAGCCGGACGATCGGGCTGCCAGGGGTGCTCGTGGCCGCGGTGCTCGCCGCCGCCGGGCCACCCCTGTACGCCGGACTGCTGGCGCGCCGGGCGCGGCTCGAGCCGCGGCGCGCGCCGTGACGCCCCTCTTCGCCCTCCTTGCGGACCTGCGGAATCGCGCGCAACATAGCGGTCGTTGAAATTTCGTGCGGCTAGAGCCGCTGCCACTGCGCACCAGGTCTGGAGGAATCGTGGTACAGCGCACCTTGTTTGTCTCGCTCGCGCTGAGCGTCGGCGTCGGCGTCGGCGCCGCAGCTCAGCAGCGTCCCATCACAGGGAAGGTCGTGAGTGCGACGACGGCGACCCCCATTGCCGGCGCCAGCGTGTCGGTGGTCGGCACGCCGGTCGGCGCCCTGACGAACGACCGGGGGGAGTTCACGCTCGCGGCCCCCGCGGGAGCGGTGACCCTTGCGGTCCGCGGCGTCGGCTTCAAGCGCCAGCAGCTGGCCGTGCCGGCCGATCAGGCCAACGTCAGCGTGAGCCTCGAGCCGGACGTGTTCAATCTCGAGGCGGTGGTCATCACGGGGCAGGCGACCGGGGTGGAGCAGCGGAACCTGGCCAACGCGGTCACGACCGTGAACGCCGAGCAGCTGAACCGCGCCCCGACGCAGACGATTGAGAGCGCGCTGCAGGGGAAGATCCCCGGGGCGGTCATTCAAATGAACTCCGGGGCACCGGGCGGGGGCGGCCAGATCAACCTGCGCGGCGTGACGACGATCAATGCCGGCGTCGACCCGCTGATCGTAGTCGACGGGCTGGTGATCGCCAACGATGCGATCGCGAGCAACATGAATGCCGTCACCGCGGCGGCGGCGGGAGGCAATGCGTCCAACCAGGACAACTCGGTCAACCGGATCGCCGATCTAAACCCCAACGACATTCAGAGCGTCGAAGTGTTGAAAGGCGCGTCCGCGGCGGCGATCTACGGGTCGCAAGCGGCGAATGGCGTACTCGTGATCACCACACGGCGCGGTCGTCCGGGCGCGCCGCGCTTCAGTGTCACCCAGCGCTTCGGGACTTCCGCCTTGTCGAACACCCTCGGCTTCCGTCGCTTCAGTGGCGTCGCCGAAGCGACGGCGGCTTTCGGACCAAACGCCGCAAGTTTCTGTACCTTGTCGGGCGGCGGGTGCCCGGTCTTCGACAATGAGCGCGCGCTTTACGGAGAGCACCAACTGTCCGTCGAGACCAACGCCACCGTCACCGGCGGGAACGATCAGACGACCTATTTCCTGTCGGGTCTCGTGAAGAAGGACGGGGGGATCGCCCAAAACACCGACTACCAGAAGCAGTCGATCCGGGCGAACCTGGACCAGCTTCTGGGCAGCCGGTTCAAGCTCAGCGTCAACCTGAACGCGATCCACAGCCTGTCGAATCGCGGCATCTCGAACAACGATAACACGGGGACCAGCACGTACCTCGTCTATCCGACGACGCCGAGCTTCGTGGATCTGCGGCCGGTGAACGGGGTGTACCCGAGAAATCCGTTCGCGCCGTCGAATCCGCTGGCGACCTTCGCCGAGCTCAAGAACGCTGAGGACGTGTGGCGCATCTTGGGCACGACGACCGCCAAAGTGGACGTGGTGACGACGTCGACCCAGCATTTGGTGTTCAACCTCACCGGGGGTCTGGATTTCTTTAGCCAGCGGAACGACGTCCTGTCGCCCGCCGATCTTCAGTTTGAGCCGCAGGACGGTCAGCCGGGCACCGTCGTGCTCGGGAAGGCGACCGATCTCCGGTTGAACCTCGTCGGCAGCGTCGTGCACACCTACACGCCGGCTTCGAACGCCTTTCAGGCGACGACGTCGGCGGGCTTCCAGTATGAGAACCGCGATCTCAATCTGACGAACGTCGTCGGGCGGACGATCGCGCTCGGGCTGCAGAACGTGAGCCAAGCGGCGAGCATCACGTCGAACCAGGCGGAGCAGCCGGTGAAAAATGCGGGGCTGTACGCGCAAGAAGAGCTCCTGACCGCGAGCCAGCGATTGCTCCTGACCGCGGGGATCCGCGCCGACCGCTCGAGTGTGAACGGCGATCCCAGCAAGTATTACCTGTTCCCGAAAGCCGCCGCGTCCTACCGGTTCGTGCAACCCATTGGCGGGTTGGACGAGTTGAAGGTGCGCGCCGCGTGGGGCCAGACCGGTAACCCGCCGCTGTACGGCGTCCGCTTCGTCCTCGACAGCACGGGCGCGCTCGGCGGCCAGGTTGGGCAGTTCCGCGCCTTGACGCTCGGGCTCGATTCAATCACACCCGAGCGGAACACCGAGATCGAGGGCGGGCTCGACGCGACCTTCGGCAACCAGTTCGCCACGCTGGGCGTCACGCTGTATCAGAAGAACGTGACCGATCTGCTGCTGCTCCAGTCCGTGGCGCCATCGACGGGGTATCGGCAGCGCATCTTCAACGGCGGCAAGCTTCGCAACCGCGGCATCGAGGCCGCGCTCGCGGTGTCGCCCGTCCGTACGGCCGACGTCAGCTGGATTCTACGGTCGACCTTCTACATGAACCGCAGCAAGATCCTGGAGCTACCCGTTCCCGCGTTCAACACAGCCGGGTTCGGGCTATCGCTGGGCGCGTTCCGGATCGAGAAGGGCAAGTCCGCGACCCAGATCGTCGGACTGGACGGCGTGGACGGCGATGCCAATCCCAAGTTCCAGATGTCGTTTGCGAGTGACTTGAACTACAAACGGTTCAGTTTGGGCTTTCTGTGGGACTGGAAGCATGGTGGGGACATTATCAACCTGACCCAGCTCCTGTTCGACGCCTTCGGCAACTCCGTCGACCAGGTTCCGGCAGGGAACAAACGGATCGGCGACTGGGCTGGCGGGCAGACCAAGGTGTACATCCAGAACGCCTCGTACCTGAAGCTGCGCGAGCTGAACGTGGGCTACGATCTGCCGCCCGACATCCCGCGGCACTTCGGGATGCGGACGGCGCGCATCTCGCTCAGCGGCCGCAACCTGCTGCGGTTCTCGCCGTACAAGGGGCTCGACCCGGAGGTGTCGAACTTCGGCAACCAGGCCATCGCGCGGAACATCGACGTGGCACCGTTCCCGCCAAGCCGCAGCTTCTTCTTCTCGATTGACGTGGGGTTCTGACCATGAGCGCGCACGCAATAGGGAGTCCGAGAATGAGAAAGGCCATCGCCGCGCTCACGCTGATGAGCGCGCTCGCGGTCGGGGCTTGCAACTTCGACCTGACCAATCCCAACAGTCCGCCGCCCATCGGGCCGAACGCGACGCCGGACCAAGTGAAATCGGCCGCCGTCGGGCTGCTGGTCGCGCTCCGGGTGGACGTCACGCGCTGGGTGCTCAATAACGGTATCCTCGGGCGCGAGGGATACCGCCTCGACACCGCCGATCCCCGCTTCACCACGGAGCTGCTTGCAGGGCCGCTCGATCCCAGCAACGACGCGTTCGGCGGGGGGCAGTGGGCGGCGGAATTCCGCGCGATCCAGAGCGGCTACGCGATTCTCAACGTCATCGGGTCGGCCCAGATCCCCACCGGGCAGCAGGAGGCGGCCCGGGGATTCGTGCATACGATGCAAGCCGTGGCATTCCTGATGGTCCTGAATTCACACACGCAAGACTCGATTCCCGTCGACGTGAACCGGTCCGTCAGCCAGCCGCTCGCGCCGTTCGTGTCCAACGATTCAGCCTATAAGTACGTTCTCTCGCTGCTCGATTCGGCCAAGACGGAGCTCCAAGCGGCGACCGCATTCTCCTTCGATCCCGGCCCTGGGTTCGTGGGCTTCAACACGCCTGCCACATTCCTCAAGGTCAACCGGGCGCTCGCAGCGCGGGTGCAGGCGTACCGCGCGAGTCCCTCCGCGCCGGGCGTAGGCTGCACCGCGTGCTGGGACAGCGTCCTCACGAACCTTGCGGCGTCGTTCATCGACCCGGCCGCCCCGCTCGACATCGGCGTGTACCACGCGTACAGCACGGGGAACCAGGATGTGACCAACGCCTTGTCGCAGGATCCGGCGTCCGCGATCCAGCTCGCCCATCCCATGGTCAAGGACAGCGCGGAGGTGCAGAACCTCAGTTCCCTGCCCGACCGGCGCCTCCTCGCGAAGGTGACGGATCGGAAGAGCGCGACCGCCACGGTCCCGGATACGTTTTCGCTCGCGTGCCTCAAGTCGGCGCTGGCTTGGATCCGCTACCCGACCCCGAACTCCGCGATCCCGATGATCCGGAACGAGGAGCTATTCCTCCTCCGTGCCGAGGCGAACTGGTTCGGGGCCACTGGAAGCAAGGCGCAGGCCGTCAGCGACCTGAACTTCATTCGGCAGACCTCAGGGAACTTGGCCCCCACGACGGTGACGATCGCGAGCACCGACGCGGCGTTCGTTAACGCGTTGCTGCACGAGCGGCTCTACTCGCTGTTGTACGAGGGGCACCGCTGGGTCGACATGCGGCGCTACGGCCGGCTGAACCAGGTCATCATCGATCGACCCACCGGTTGCGCATCGGCAGGCATCCCACCGGACGTGGTGTTCTCGACGCTGCCGATCAACCTCTTCGAAGTGCAGGCGCGGCAGTAGCCGACCGGCCTGCGCCGTCGTTGGACCGCCGAGCGCTTCGCGCTCGGCGGTTTTTTATGCGTCCGGACGCATGTTCCGTCGCAATGCGCGCCCACCCGCCCCCGTCTTGCGGGGTCGCGGTTCGCGCGGCAGCATATGGGGTGCTTCGTGCGGCCGTGTCGTGAACTCCGTGGGATTCCCTCAGGAGGTATTGTGGTAACGCGCATTTCCCTACTCACGCTGGCGCTGGCGACGCTCGTCGGCGTGGCTGCCGTGTCGGCGCAGCAGCGCCAGATCACCGGCCGCGTCACGTCGGCGACGACCAACGAGCCGATCGCGGGCGTCACCGTGTCCGTCACCGGCACCGCGTTCGCCGCGGTAACGAACGCCGAGGGCCGCTATGCGATCGCGGCGCCGGCCAGCCCCGTGACGCTGGTGTTCCGCCGCATCGGCTTCAAACGGAAAGAAGCCGCAGTGCCGGCCGGTCAGACCACTGCCGACGTCCAGCTGGAAGAGGACATCTTTAACCTCGAAGCCGTCGTGGTCACGGGCCAACAGACCGGCATTTCCCGCGCGAACGCGGCGACCTCGTCCACGGTCGTGACGGCGGCGGAGATCACGAGCGTGCCCGCACCGGCGGTGGATCGGGCGCTGCAGGGACGGGTCCCCGGCGCCTACATCCAACAGAACTCCGGCGCGCCGGGCGGTGGCACCCAGATTCAGATCCGGGGCTCGAACACCGTCATCGGATCCGCCGATCCCCTGTTCGTGGTGGACGGCGTGATCTACAGCGACGCGTCCATCTCGTCCGGATTGTTCACCGTGACGGCGAGCGGAAACCCGCAGTCGACCCGCAACGACGGCGAGAAGCAGGACGACTCGGTCAACCGGCTAACGGACCTCAACCCGAACGACATCGCCTCGATCGACATCCTGCGGGGTGCCGCGGCCTCGTCGATCTACGGCTCCAAGGGCGTGAACGGTGTGGTGATCATCACGACCAACCGCGGAAAAGCGGGGAAGCCGCGCGCCAATATCGTTCAGCGCGTCGGGTTCTCCGAGCTGCAGCGGGGGTTCGATACCCGCGTCTTCGACACCACGAGCGCCATCGCCCTATACGCGAGTTCCGGGAACGTCACGGACGACTCGACGGCGCGCGCCCAGATCATGTCCTACCTGGTGAATGGGCGGCTGCCCACGTACGACCACCTGCGGGAGGTTGCAGGCGAAAAGCCGATCAGCTACGAGACGCAGCTGGACGTGTCGGGAGGGTCGGGAGACACGCGCTATTTCTTGTCAGGCAACGTCAAGGGCGACGGCGGGATCATCGGTAACACGGGGGCACAACGCCAAACCTTGCGGGCCAACATCGATCAGACCTTCTCGGACCGCTTCAGCCTCTCGTTCAGCTCGGCGTTCAATCGTACGACCACGCAGCGCGGCTTCACGAACAACGACAACAGCGGCGCCAGTATCACGTACGCGATCGCCTACATTCCAGGGTATGTGCCGATCACACCAGTGAACGGCGTGTTCCCGAATCCGGGAGTCACGTATAAGGGCTCGAATCCGTTGCAAACCGTCGCTCTCGCCGAGAACGATGAGAGCGCGATCCGGTTCACCGGCGGCCTGACCGCGACGTACCAAGCGGTCGCGAGCGCCACCACCAGTCTGAAGATCGTGGCCGCGGGTGGAGTCGACGTTTTCAACCAGAGAAACAAAGTGTGGGCGCCGCGGGAGTTGTATTTCCAGGCGAACCAGGCGAACCCCGGTGTGGCGACGGTGGGAAACGCGGACAGCCGGTTCACGAACTGGAACGTGAACGCGATCCACACGTACACGGCGACGAGCTTCAAGACCACGACGTCCGCCGGCGTCCAATGGGAGGACCGTCAGCTCAACCGGGCACGCGTGGAGGCGGACGGGCTGCTGCCGGGCCAACAGAACATCAACCAGGGCTCCGTACTGACGCCTTTCGAGGAGCTCACCCACGAGCGGACCATCGGCCTGTACGCGCAGGAGGAGTGGCTGGGCATGCGCGATCGCTTGCTCTTGTCGGCCGGTGCGCGCGCCGAGCGGTCCAGCGCCAACGGCGACGTGAACAAGTTTTATTTCTTCCCGAAGGCGGCGGGCTCGTACCGCTTTCCCGACCTGCTCGGCGAGGGAAGTGATGTCAAGCTCCGCGTGGCCTACGGCGAGACCGGCAACCAGCCATTGTTCGGACAAAAGTTTACGACGCTCCAGGGTGGCCAGGTGATCGGCGGCCACGTCGGCACCATCGTTGGCAACGTGGCGGGCGACCCCACCATACAGCCGGAGCGCACGCGAGAGATCGAGGCCGGCGTAGACGCCAGCCTGTTGCGGGGCCGGGCTAGCGTGGAGCTGACCCTGTTCCAGCGCCGCACTAGTGACCTCCTTGTGCCGGTCACTCCTCCGCCCTCGTCCGGTTACGGTTTGCAATTCTTGAACGGCGGCAAGATCAAGAACGAAGGGATCGAGGTCGCGGCGGGAATCACCCCGGTACATCGGGAGCACTTCGATTGGCTGTTTCGGACGACGTTCACGAGCATCAGGAACCGAGTGCTCGAGCTTAATCTCCCCGGCGGCGCCACGGGCTTCCGGCCGGCCAACGCTGGCTACGGCCTCTCGTTCGGAGAGTTCTTCGTGCAAGTCGGGCGTCCCATCACCCAGATCATCGGCGTGGACAATCTCGGTAATACCATCTCGCTAGGCCAGTCGAATCCAAAGTTCCGCTGGGCTGCCACGAATCAGTTCACATATCACCGCCTGACCATGTCTTTCATGTTGGAATGGCAGTATGGTGGCGTGGCCCAGAACCAGACGCTCTCGCTGTACGACTGCAACGGGCTCGCCTCGGACTTCTCGACTCCCCGAGGGCAGGCAGCATACGACGCCTGCAACAACACGGGCGATGCGCGCCCATTCGTGCAGTCCACGTCGTTCCTGAAGCTTCGCAACGCGAGCATCTCGCTCGATCTCCCCGAACATTTGGCCAACCTGTTCGGTGCCAGGTCGGGGCGGGTCAGCGTGGAGGGCGTGAATCTCATCACCAAGACGGACTATATCGGGTACGACCCGGAGGTGTCGAACTACGGCTCCCAGGCCATCACCCGGAACATCGACCTCGGGCCCTATCCACCGTCCCGGCAGTTCTTCTTCACCATCCAGGCGGGGTTCTGACCATGCGCACGAGACGCTTCGCGATCGCGGCCGGCCTCCTCGTCCTGACGGGCTGTGAGTTCAACATCCTCAACACCAACCAGCCGACGCTCGGCGACCTTCTGAGCAATCCGACACGCGACAAACTCACCGCTCAGGCGAACGGATTGTTGTCGAGCGCCCGCACCGGTATGGAGAGCTTCATCTGGCGCCTCGGGTCCATGGGGAGGGAAGGCATCAATCTGTCGGGCAACAACCAGCCCGACTATTCGGAGCCCTTCTTCGGTCCAGTGCAGGGGGGCGGCTCCTTCGGAGGCACCCAGTGGCTCGACCGCTATCAGAGCATCCGTACTGCCAACATCTACCTTCAGGCGCTCGCGAATAACACCAGCCTGTCGGGTCCCGATCTCCTGAGCGACGCGGAGCGGGCCGCGTCACGTGGGCTGGCGAATACCTACAAGGCGCTGGCGTTCCTGTACGTGATTGAGACGCGCGCGCAGCTCGGCGCGCCGGTGGACGTGGATCGCACCGTCGACCAGGGCCCGGCGCCGTGGGTCACCGAGGACAGCGTCTACGGGTACATCATCGGTCTGTTGAACTCGGCGCAAACCGATCTCACGGCGGCTGGCTCGACCGACTTCCCGTTTCCAATCCCGCCGGGGCTTGCGGCGTTTACTACGCCAGCCACGTTTGTCAGGTTCAACCGCGCGCTGGCGGCCAAGGCCAACGTGCTGCGGGCCACGGCGCTGAACGGGTGCCACGGGACGCCGGCCACTTGCTACACGGCGGCGCTCACCGCCCTCACGCAGACGTTCCTCAGCACCGCTCCCGCGGACTTCCAGTCCGGCGCCCTGCTCGATTTCTCCACGAATGGGGGCGACCAGACAAACGGTCTCTCCGAGCCGCTCAATGGTCCGACGTACTTCGCCCTGGCCTCGGACACCACCGACGCGCAGACGCAAACTGGTGGCGCCAAGGATCAGCGCGTGCTGGACAAGATCGCTCCGAAGGAGGGTGATCCCCAGACACTCGGGGGCATCTCGATTTCGGGCACTCTAAAGTTCACGATCTACTTCTCCAGCGGCGCGGCGGACGCCGGCCACCCGATTCCGATCATCAAAGACGAGGAGTTGCTCCTGCTGCGGGCGGAGGCGGAGTGGTTCACGGGTGCCAAGCTACAGGCCATTTCGGACCTCAATCTGGTGCGTCAGAACTCCGGCTTGCTCCCTCCGACGACGCTCACCGTCGCTTCGACCGACGCGGAGTTCATCGCGGGGCTCTTGTACGAGCGGCGATACTCGCTCTTGTGGGAACAAGGCACGCGTTGGATCGATGCCCGGCGCTTCGGCTTGCTCTCCACCATTCCGCCGGCGGTGGCCGGGGGGACCGTACCCGAGGTGATGCCGGTGCCAGCGCCCGAGTGCGACGCCCGCAACCTGCCGTCCACAACCATCGGTGACATCATCACCTGCACGCCGCTCACTCCCTAGCGGCGGCGAGTGAAAAAAGGGAGGGGCGCAGCAGGCTGCGCCCCTCCCTTTTTCCTTCCTCTAGCCCTTAGACTTCCTTATAGACGTACGCCCCCACGACGGTCCCGACCGCATACTCGATCAGCGTTACGATGCTCGGAATCGTGTAGAGCTTCTGCGGGAACAGCCCCATCGGCGCCTCGCCCACGGCACGGAGCAGGCTCACGAAGAACCACACCGCCACGCCCGCGATCACCGCCGTCTTCACTCCTGCGCCGAACCGCGGGCGGATAGCCGCATACACCCACAGCAGGCCGACGCCGTACACAAAGTCGAGCACAACGAACAACGGGATGAGATTGTCCGTCGCACCCGGCTTGCCGAGCGCCTGGAAAGCCGCTGCGAAGTCGCCAGCCAACCATTTCCCGTACATGGCGAAGTCGACGACGTTGAGCACGACGCCCGTGAGCAACCCGCCCAGCACCACGCGACCCCAATTGATCTTGCCCATAGTGACCTCGGGGAGGGAGAAGAGCGACCAGCACGCCGCCCCGACAGTACGGGTCGATCCAACCGACGTCAAGCAAGTTGGGGTTTACGGAACAACCAGCACCGCCACCATCCCACCCATCCCGTCGGGAACCGTCGCCACCCCGTTGGGCACGACCCAGTCCGACCCGTCGACCTGCAGGTTGAAGTGGTACAGGCCGCGTGGCAGCACCAGCGCGCCCTCCCAGACATCCTCGCCCAAGGGGCGCAGCTGGACCGGCTGCCATGCGTTCCAGTCGCCCGCGATGGCAACCGAGCGGGCGTCGGGCATCCGGAATTGCACGACCAGGCTGTCACCACGCTGTTGCGGCACGAGGGGGGCCCATTGCGGGGCAGCAGTCTGGGGCGGAGGGCGGGGGGAACGGTGGAATCGCACGCCGAATGTGATGAACCCAGCGCGGGGGAGCCCTTGGTAGGGCTCGCTCAGCGAGCTCCCGCCCCCGAGCTCCAGAGATACGCGTGGTCTCACGAATACCTGCAGGTAAGCGCTGCCCGCCACAGTCGAGGCGTACGTGGAGGAGAGACGTGCTAGCGTCCAGAGCGATACCACGGCCCGGCCGCGCTCGAATGAGGCGCCTGCACTCGCGTCGGTGAACCAGCCATCGGGGAAGTGAGTCGGCTCGACGCTCAGCTGGACGGTTGTCGACGTCCCGCTGTCGCTGGGCCGCCACCACAGGCGCGCGCGTGTGTGGAGAGCTGTCACGGGCGGCGCACCCGAAATCAACCCGGTGGAGGGACCGGCACCAATCCCGGCTCCCCAGGTAATTCCGGACCAGCGCACCTCTCCGACCGCGTGCGCCGCTGCGGTCGGGCCGGCGCCCGTGACCGTGGTGCCCGCGAAGATCGCTTCGACGCCGAGCTGGCGTCCGCCGGCGGAGGGCGTGGTGACCGCGGAGAGATCCATCAGGCCCAGGCCGGCCCAATCCCCGCCAGGGAGCGAGGCGATCGAACTGGAGAGATCCGCGACGAGCGCTGCACTTGTGAAGCGCGCGCTGGGTGACAGGATGGCCGAGCCGAAGCTGGTACCTCCGGGATAACGTACGGTACCCGCACCCACGCCGACCGACCCATCGACTTGGGCCGCTGCCGGCGCGGCGTGCGTACTCGCCGCCACCAGCAGCACGACGATCTCCCGCCTCACGGTGCAAAGCTAGCCCGGGCTGCGGAGGACGGAAACAGCCCGGAAAGACAAGTAGGGGCGCAACGGATGCGCCCCTACTGTATTAGTTGAAACGAGTGAGCTCGCGACCTTTAGGGTCGGTGATTGCCCGACTGACCCCCCTTGTGAGCGGGCACCGCCGGCGTAGCGCGCTTGGCGGGGACCGTAGGGACGATCCCATGCCCGGGGACGGCAGGCGTGGCCCGAACGGCGGGCGTCGCCGCGTTGGGGTTCCGCGTCTGTGGGACAGTCACCACCTCGCCGCGGCGATGCGTCGCGCGGTGCGCGGCACCTTGGGAATGCAACGCGACCATGGCCTTCCCTTGATCGGACGCGTGCTCGTTCGGGATCTGCGGTGTCTGCGCTGCCAGCATTGTCGGCAGGCCCAGCGTCACCGCCAGCCCGAGTAGTTTGTTGATCATCCAACCTCCTCAATCATCGTGATGTGGGCGCCCTGACCGGCAGCCGGGCCCGAGCGTTCGGGCCACTCCCGCGCCAACAGAAGGGCACGGGCGCGGCTACGGGCCACGTCCTTGAGCCAAGCCGACACCGACTGGTTTGTGGTGGCAAGCACCCGTGCGGCGGCGCGCCAGATATGCGAGAACGTGTCCGCGACGACCTCCTCCGCATCACCGGCGTCGACCAGGATCCGATAAGCGAGGGCGTACATGGTGTTGCCGTGGCGCTGGTACAGGGCGCGCAGGGCGTCTGCCTCACCTTTCGCCATGCGGTCCAAGAGAAGTCGGTCCGCCACCTGCGTCGTATCGTATGGCATACTGCCAATGAAGAGGGTCGAAACCGGGGCCAGGTAACGCACACGGCCGGAAGTGCCTACGGGGCAGGGCGTTACCAAAGTTACCCATTGCGACTCTTTAGGCTGGGACTGGTTGCCCGCGACACCCCGGTCCTCTACCATCCCTGCATCACTTACGGCGGTGGGGGTCCTGTTGGGTTTCGAGGGCGAGGCGACGGACGCCGAGGTCGTGCGGGCGGTACTGGCGGGCGACGTAGAGCGGTATGCCGTCCTGGTCCGCCGCTACCGCGATCGCTACGCGCGCTACGCGGCGCGCATGCTCGGCTCCCGCGACGTCGCGGAGGATGCGGTGCAGGACGCGCTGGTGCGGGCGTTCGATCGGCTGGCGGACTGCCGCGAGCCGGACAAGTTTGCCGGGTGGCTGTTCCTCATTCTGCGGAACCGCTGCTACGCGGAACGGCGGCGCCCGCAGCGACAGGAGCGGCCGCTCGATTCGACGGACGAAATGTTTGCGTCGTCCGACCGGCCGGACGGCGCTTACGAGCAAGTGGAGCGCGCGCAAGCCTTGGAGCGGGCGCTGCAGCACCTGACCCCGGAGCAGCGCGAGGTCTTCGTGCTGAAGCACATGGAAGGATTGGCGTACGAGGAGATCGCGGGGGTCACGGGCGCGACTGTGGCCTCGCTCAAGATGCGGATGCATCGCGCGTACGACCGGCTGCGGGAGCTGATGAAGGAGCATTTATGATGGGCTATGATCCCATGGTGAAGCGGTTGCTCGACGGCGAGTTGTCACTCGCCGGGCTGCCGCCTGAGCTCCAAGCCGAGGGCGAGGAAGCGTTGCGCCTGGTGGGCGCGGCGAACCGCGCGCCGGTTGCGCTGTCGCCGGCGCTCGAGCAGCGCGTGATGGCCGCCGTCCGTAGCCACGCCGCTTCGCCCGGCAATCGCGCCTGGCGGTGGCTCAATACGCCGCGAGAGGTCGAGTTGCGGCTGCGAGTGCGCCCGTGGACTGTGTGGGCCGGCGCCCTCGCGGCGGCGGCGGCGCTGGCTCTGCTGCTTGTCGGGCGCCCCGCGTCAGGGCCGGGGCCCGGCAACGAGGCACGCGGCGGTACGCGCGATTCAGTCTTCGTGCGGTTCGTGTTGTACGCGCCGGGGGCGCACCGCGTGGCCGTGGCGGGCACCTTCAATCAGTGGGACCGGAGTGCCGCGCTCCTCGTC
>Ga0114129_10009715_pt1 | contig 13726 bp, 7 predicted proteins | sample RhiMetdeltSRZDD1_FD_80071 | JGI IMG/M metagenome (GOLD analysis project Ga0114129, IMG submission 80071) | Populus rhizosphere microbial communities from Tennessee, USA - Rhizosphere MetaG P. deltoides SRZDD1 (version 2) (version 2) | ecosystem: Host-associated > Plants > Roots > Rhizosphere >...
GCGTTCGGCGAACCACTTGCGAAGCTCCCAGCGCCCGTCAGCGCCTGACGTATCGGCGCTCGGCGCAAGCAGTACCGACGAAAAGAGCGGGCTCGCACCAATCATCTGAAGCGGCACCGCGAGGTGCAGGACGTCCACAGACGCAGCGATTGTCCGCGCCGCAGCCTCCGTGGCTGCGGCGCCGGACGCGACGGAGGCATCCGGTCCGTACAACGAAGCAATCCGTTGTGCGCTGTCGATGGCAGCTGCCGCATCCGGCGGCGACCAACCGGGCGCGGTGACCGCGAGTTGCGCGCGCAGCGCGGGCGCGATCTCCGGACCGGCAATCGCGCCGAGCTTTGGCCGCGGGGCGGGCTCCGCCGACGCGGTATCACTCGGTTGCTGAATCGCAAGCGTCGCGAGCGACGTGCCGTACGTAACGACCATGCGCGATGCCAGATCGCGATCTCCGGATACGAGCGCTTCGAACGGCACTTTCCACAGCAGATCGTCCGGCAGAAACACGCAGCGCGGGTTGTCCACGAGCCGTCCGGCGATTGGTGCGATCAATGATTTGGTAAGCGCTGCGGATCGTTTCCGCCACTCGGCGGCATCGTCGAGTGACGCCGGCTCGAGCGCGCGGCCGAGGTCATCGGCAAACGCACGCCGCTGGATGGGGACGATGACAGCCGAGGCATCCAAGCCTGTTTCGCCATGCGCCGCCGTCAGAATGAGCAGCTCTTCGTCCTGAACCACGTATTCGATGGCGAGCGTGTGAAGCGTCGTGAGGAGACCGTCGAGGTCCGCGGCTTCAGGCGGCGGCTGGAGACCACGCCATAACCGCAGCTCCGGGACTCGTGCGTAGAGCGCAGCTTGCTGCGTGACACGTGCGGTCGTGAGCGCGTCGATCTGCTCGCGGAGGCGCCTGACACGCGCGGCGTCGGGGCGCTTCGCGGATCGCTCGGCGCGCAGCTGCGCGCGCGTCGAGATCAGATCCCGCAGGTTCTGCAGCTCCTGATCCTGCTCGCTCACGGTGGCGCCGCGAAAGATGTCGCGTTCGAACGGCGCGAGGAACAGCCGGCGCAGATGCGCCCGGCGCTGTTCCTCCGCGACGACAGCCTTGACCGCATCGCCGCGCTGCGCAAACGTGAATGCCAGCCCCGCCCAGGCGTTCGCGCTTCCCTCGAGCTGCCCGCGCACGTCGGCGCTCGTGGCCGCGCCAGGCAGCAACTGCTGGATCGATGCGATGCCGTCTTCGAACGCGCGCTGCGCCTCGTCCAGTCGCGCCAGCGTTCGGAGCACTTCTCCTTCGCGGACGGCCGCGCGCCATTTCAGATCGTCGGCGAGCCCACCCTCCGCGGCGCGGCGCACCCGGCGGGCGCTCTCCAGCGCGGCAGGCGCGTCTCCAGCACCCGACTGCGCCATCGACAGCCCGAGCCACGCGCGAGCGGACTCCTCGTCGAGATGCTCCGCGTCGAGCAGCCGAATTGCCGTCCGATACGCGTCTATCGCATCCTGGTATTTCTCGAGCGCGGACAGGCTGAAGCCGGCGCCGACCCAGGCGCGCGCCACGCCGTCCGGCAGCTGCGCTTTTTCGAAGCGCGCGCGACTCGAGGTGTACGCCGTCAAGGCCGCATCGAATTTCCCCGCGATCAGCTCGGTCAATCCGAGGTCGGCGAACAGACGGCCTGCGGTGGCGAGATCCTGACGATCGTCGCTCAAACGCCGGGCTTCGTCGAATGCCGCGCGCGCCTGATCGACGTTGCCGAGTCGATAGTGCAGCTCGCCGATGCTTTCGAGCGTGGCCGGGACATCCATCGTGGGCGGCCTGCGCGCACGCGCGTCCTCGAGCACCTTGCCGTATAGATCGAGGGCCGACGCAAGGTCGCCGCGCGCCGCGAAAACGCGGCCAAGGCCTCGCCGCGCCAGTGCGACTCCGCCCACATCGGACGCGGCCTCGAGCAGCGGTAAAGCGCGCCGATAGGTGGCCGCCGCCGCGTCGTACTCCGCCTGCAGGTACTGCACGTTGCCGATTCCGATGAGTGTTGACCCGATGGAGGGGCCGCTATCCGTCCGTTCGTAAATGGCAAGCGCCTCGCGATACGACGCGATCGCCGGCGTGTATTCACCGCGGCTGTACGCGACGGTCGCGAGGCCCAGCATCGACGCCGCAATCCCCTCATCGTCCTGCATCTCGCGCGCGAGGGCGAGGCGCTGCTGGTAGTACTCGCCCGCCTTCACGAGCTCGCGCTGAAAGTACAGAGCGTTGGCAATGTTGTGGAGCGTTTCGCTCTCGCCCCGGCGATCGCCGGCCAGCCGTGCGGCGGACAGGACGAGTTCGTACGCGGCCTGCGCGGCGACGTACTGCTGCATCATTGCAAGTCGGCTGGCTCGCGAGGCGAGCGCCTGCCGCACGGAGGCGCTGTTGTTGCCGGGCTCCGCGAGCATTCGGCTGCGCTCCTCCGGAGCGGCCGCGAGCAGAGCGTCCGCCACTTCCTCGGCGGCCGGCCGTTCGGCCGTGATCTTCCAGCCGTCGGGCTCGCGCGCGAATGTCATCGAGCTGATGCTTTCCGATCGAAACATGTTGGTCGCCCCGCCGCGCGTGACGGTGCGCACTCGTTGTGTCGACACGCGCGCGCGTGCGGCGTCGCCGTCGATGGTGACGGTGGAAATCGTGACCGTGAACTGATCGTCGCCGGTGTCGAACTGCACCGTGAGCTGGGGGCGCGTCGGGCGGGCCGCCGCACCGGCACTCCACAGGCTCAGGACCGTGTCGGCGTCCTTCCTGACCTGCGCCTCGAAGTACCGCGCCACGAGCGCGCGGATCGATTCCTCGTCGGCGCCAGCCTGTTGCGCTGGGGCCGCGCCCAGACAGAGCGCAACGACGACCGCTCCGATCATTGTTGGAGCGTGAAGCGAATGGTGACCGTCATCAGGACCGCGACGGGCTGGCCGTTCAGCACGCTGGGCGTGTATCGCCACTGCCGCACGGCGTCGAGCGCCGCCCGATCGAGAAGCGGCACCGACTTTACGACGCGCAATTGATCGACGCGACCAGTCCGATCGAGGACCGCTTCGAGCACAACGACGCCTTCGATGTGCGCGTCACGCGCGATGACCGGATACGTCGGACGAACGTCGACGACTTTCCTGGGCGGCTGGAGCAGCTCGCTGACCCTGATCGGTCCAGCCGGTTTTGGCGGCGGAGGCGGCGTCATCACCGACGCGACTCGCCCCGGGCCGTCGACGATGGCCCCGAGATCGCCCGGTGACGCCTCGCCGAGCGGAAGATCCGGAGTGGCCGGCCCGGGCGGCGTCGTTTCCGGAACGATGCGATCGGGCGCGCGGACGGGCGCCGCGTCCCGGCTCACCGGTGACGGCGACGAGGGCGGTGTGGGACTCCTGCGCTCGACCGGTGGTGGGGGTGCTGCCATGACCAGAACGTACGGCGGCACGATCGCCGGGAGATCAGGCAGCCCCACTTCCGTGGTGAGCGGGATGACAATCATCAGCAGCACCGCGCCGAGATGCACCGCCATCGACAACGGCAGACTTCCCGAAAGACGGCTCCTGCCCACCATGGGAGCGCTCCTTTCATCGCGTCTCCCACGTTAGACACCTGACGCGTCACACGGTTCCTGCCGTCACACCGCTCACGCTCCCATCGCCGCCCGCGCAAGAAAGATCGGCGTGAGGATGAAGAACAGAATGATCCAGTAGATCACGAAGGCGATCAGACACACGATGATCGCGCGTCCCGTACTCGAGTAGTCGAGCACTTCGCGAACCGCAATCACGCCGATCACGAGCATCCAGAGGGCGATGACGAACGAGATCAGCGGCCCCAGGAACGGAATGATCGCGAGAACGTTGAAGATGCCTGGTGACGCGGCGAAACCGATCACCCTGAAGGCCTCCTGGAAGTCCGCCTTCGTCGACGGCTCCGGCATGAGCTTTGTCCCGATGAGCACGATCAGCACCGCAAAGATCGCGTAACCGATAATCGTCACGATCAGGCTCAACAGGCCGGTCACGATGCCCGCGCGGAAGATGTTGCCGATCAGGGAGGCCACGCCTCCGATGACGATCACGGTTACTGCCTGTCCAAGCGCATTCGGATCCGCCTCGATCTCCTGCAACGTTTTTACGTCGGCCTTCATCGCCCCGACCATACGGTCTGCAAGACTCGCCATGCCATCCTCCTGCCGCTCGAACTCAAGCGTTCGCGGCGGCGCAAGTGTAGCACTCCAGCCGCAGGTGGCACCCGGGTTGCTCGTACTGACGGCAGGAGGCCCGAATGGATCGATCGGATGAGAAACGAGATCAACGAATAGGTGATGTGCTGGGCCTCGGCGGCCCCGAACCTGGCGAAGACGCGCGACCGCACGCCTCGCAGGAGCCCGATGACGCGCGCAAGCGGCGCGCGCGCATGCAGGAAGGGGCTGAGAGTGTGACCGGCGTGAAGACTGAAATGCCGCCCGAGTAATGGACGTCGAGTAGGGACCGTGCACGGCTATAATCGCCTCTATGCCGCGAGCTGCCGCGCCGGAAACCTGGGGACATTCCACCGTTCGTACGGCATGTCCGCTCGATTGTCCTGATTCCTGCACCCTTGACGTCACCGTCGAAAATGGCCGAGTCCTGAAAATTGACGGCGGTGACGCCAATCCGACGACGCGCAATTTCATCTGCGCCAAGGTGCGGCGCTTCGACGAGCGCGTTTACGGCGAAGATCGTCTGCTCTACCCTGCCGTCCGGCAACGCGCCAAGGGACAGGGCGCGTTCGCGCGCGTGACCTGGCCGGAAGCGCTGGACCTCATCGCGCGACGGATGATCGACATCAAAGAGAAGTTCGGAGCCGAGGCCATCCTGCCGTACTCGTACGGCGGCTCCAACGGTCCGCTTACCCAGGACACGAACGACGCCGAATTGTGGCGGCGATTCGGGACGTCGCGTCTCGCGCGCACGGTGTGCGCCGCGCCGACCGGTGCCGCGAACCTGGCGCTGTACGGCAAGATGCCGGGCGTCGCGTACGAGGATTATCCGGAAGCGAGACTGATCGTGCTGTGGGGCGTGAATCCCGCCGCTTCGGGCATCCACCTCGTGCCATTCCTCCGAGAAGCGCAGCGCGCCGGCGCCAGGCTGGTCGTCCTCGATCCGCGCCGGACGACGCTGGCGAAGAGAGCGGATATCCATTTGCCCGTACGACCGGGCACCGATCTCGCGGTCGCGCTGGCAATCCACCGCGTGCTCTTCGAAGAAGGTCACGCCGACCAGGCGTTCCTCGCGGAGTTCACGACAGGTGCCGACCGGCTCCGGCGTGCGGCCGAACCCTGGACGATCGAGCGCGCGGCGGCCGAGGCCGATATCGATCCTGCGTTGTTGCGCCAGTTCGCCGACTTGTACGTTCAGTCGTCGCCCGCGGTCGTGCGATGCGGATGGGGACTCGAACGAAATCGAAACGGCGGCAGCGCGGCGGCTGCCGTGATGGCGCTGCCGGCCGTCGGCGGCAAATTCCGCGTCCGCGGCGGCGGCTACTCGATGAGCAACTCGCTCGCGTTCGGCCTTCGATCGGCATCGTGGATCGATACACCCGAACCCTCGACGCGGCTCGTCAACATGAACAAGCTCGGACGCGCGCTGCTCGAGTACGACGACCCGCCGGTGCAGATGCTCTTCGTCTACAACTGCAATCCGCTGGCGACCGTGCCGGACCAGAACCGCGTGCAGAAGGGACTTCAGCGCGACGATCTCTTCACGGTCGTGTTCGAGCAGGTCTTGACCGACACCGCGCGGTATGCCGACGTGGTGCTGCCGGCAACGACGTTCCTCGAGCAGTACGACATCGCGAAGGGCTACGGCGCCATCAGCCTTCAGCTCGTGCGTCCGGTGATCGAGCCGCAGGGCGAGGCACGGACGAACGCGGAAGTGTTCTCGGAGCTTGCCGAGCGTGTGGGCGTTGGAACCGCCGAGGACGATACCGAAACGCTGCTTCGTATCACGCGACGGATGCCGCGGGACGTCGGAACGGAGCTGCTCGAGCGCGGCATCGCAAGCCCGCCGCACGGTGGCAGGCCGGTTCAATTCGTCGACGTCTTTCCCCTCACGCCGGATAGAAAGGTCAACCTCTTTCCCGAAGCCATCGCAGGCGATGCGCCGAAGGGAATGTATGGGTATCAGCCGGATCCCGCGACCGAGCGGTTCCCGCTGGCGCTGATCTCGCCCGCGACAGAGAAGACAATCTCGTCAACGCTCGCCGAGCTTCGCGAGCGGGCGGCCATGCTGCACATTCACCCGGAAGACGCCGCGCAGCGAGGCATCGCGCAGAGCGATCCCGTGCGCGTGTTCAACGCGCTCGGCGAGATGCAGTGTCCCGCCAACCTCACCGCCGATATCCGTCGGGGAACGGTCGCGTTTTCGAAGGGCGTCTGGCGGCGGAACACCTACAACGGATCCACCTCGAACGCGCTCGTCTCCGATGCGCTCACCGACCTTGGCGGCGGCGCATGCTTCAACGACGCCCGCGTCGAAGTCGCGCTGCTCGGCCGGCACTGACGCGCACGGCGCGCGCACCGCGCGCACGTCGCGCACCGTAGCGCGCAGCTTTAGCTGCGCGATCCCGCGCGCTCAATAACTGAAGAAAAAAATCAAATCCAGCCCCCCACGCTCGATGCGCCGCTGCGTGAGGCGATTGGTGGCAACGGCGGTCTCGGGAGCCACCGTCGTCTGCAGCCGCAGGAACTTCGCGAGCTGATACTCGAGCATGAACTCGGTGTAGCTGCGCTGGCCGAACTGCTGGCGGAAGCGGACGAACGCCTTGTCGCCGATCTGCTTGCCCAGCGTGACCCCGCCCGCCGTCTCCCCTGTCACCGGATCCGACGTCGTGATCTCGAACAGATCCACGTCGAGGGCCTGGCCGATCGATTTGCCGAGCGGCGCGGCAATGAAGCCACTGGCGACGCCGGCGGCGGTTTCGGCAAGCGACGCGCGCTCCCCGGTGCCCAGCTCGTTCACCGAGCGGTTGAAGACGATGAGCGAGAGGATGTCCGCTTCGTCGAGCGGCGGATCGCTCGTCAACGTCAGCTCGGGGGCCCTGAGCGTGCCCGTGATGTGGACGCGCGCGAGCACTCCCGTATTCGGAATGAGTCGTCCGGCCGTGACGTCGACGTCCGGGTTGATCTGCGGCAGCCCGAGGAACTTGACCGTGCCGTCCCGCACCAGCTCGAACCGCCGTCCCTGAAACTCGTAGAACCCGCGGACGGTGTTTGCGGTCCCGCGGAGCAGCACCGGGCCGCCGGGATCCTTCTGCACCTGCAGATCCGCTCCGACCGTCGCGTTGACGTTGCCGATCTTCGCGGCGGTCGGGCCGCCGGGCCGCAAGTCCGAACCGCGAAGCACGAGGTTGTCGGGCGCGACGACATGCAGGTCGAGCGCAAGCGCGGCCATGGCGCCTGCCTCCGGCGCGGGAGCTTTCGCCGCCGTTGCGTTCTGCTCCTCCGCCTTGCTCGAACTGAGCTGGCGTCCCTTCTGGAACGCGTCGCGCGCCGCCTGATCGGCCCCTTTGTCGGTTGTCGCCGCTTCCTGCGCCGACACGACGTCGGGCAGCGCTTCGACCGAGTATGGGTTCGACAGCAGCGGCAGAATCCGATCCAGCTCCAGCCGCGCCGAGTCGAAACGAATGTCGCCGACGAGCCGCGGCTTCCGCACCTCGCCCGTCAGCTTCAGGTGAGACTCGAGATGCACGTTGCCAAGCTCGTTGTCGATGACCTTGAAGTCGTTGCTTTCAATCGAGACGTTGACGGCGCCGGCCTCACGCTCGTGCACCGCGAGGTCCCCTTCGATCGTCATCGGCTGGCCGTGCTGATCGAGGATCTGCAGGCGGGGCACGTGAATGCGATCCGGCTGCAGCTCGATTCGGGTCGTCAGGCCCTTGAACGCCACACCTGTCGGCACGACGCCGAATGCGCCGTTCTGAATGTCCACGTAGCCATTCAAGTGAGGATCTTCGCCGGAGCCCGTCACGCGAGCGTCGACCTGCAGGGTGCCCGTGACGTTGGTCAACTGGTTGGTGAAGCCCTGGACGATCCCCAAATCGATCCGCGACGACTGGATTGCGAGGTCGAGCTCGTCTCCCGGACGCCCTTCGATGTGTCCCGTGACATCGGGAGGATTCGGACGCAGGGCAGACATGGGCACCGTACCCTTTGCGGTCAGCTCCACGCCTGGAGTCTGCACGAGGCGCGCGTCCAGGATCACGCGATCGGCGGAGTAGTTGGCGTTGGCCGTCAACGACTGGTATTTGAACTTCTGGAACGCGCCGCTGGCGATGTCGGCGTGCCCCTCGACGGCCGGCGCTTTCGCCGTCCCCGTGATCCTCGCGTTGGCGTTCAGCGTCCCGGTGAGTCCGCGGTTCTGCAGCATCAGCTTTTCGAGCTGCGCGAGATCGACGTTGGCCGCGCGGACGTCGATCGAGCCGGGCGCCGTGTTCTCGCCGAGCGAGAAGGAACCGCTCATGTCGAGCGTTTGGGTGCCGTTGACCAGCTGGACATCGTGCAATTGAATCCGGTTGCTGGCGTATTGCACGGCCATCTGACTTCCCGGAACAGTCTTCCATTCGACGCCCTGCGTGCGGATGGCCAGGCGGGGCAAATGAATTTCCTGATGATCGGGATGGAAGATGACCGTGCCCGTCGCATCAACCTCACGCAGGCCGGACGCGCTCAGGCCTGCGGCTTTTTCCGCGTCCCCGCCCGAAGGAGCCTGCGCGACGTGCGCCTGGAAGTCGAGCTTCTTCTCGGCGTAAGTCGTCGTCGCTTTCAGCTCGTTGATCTGCATGCCGCCAGCTTCAACGAACGAACCGGTCGTTTCCGCCTGCACTTGCGCCTTCGCGAACGTGAGGTCGGGCACCGTGACCGTGAAGGTGCTGTCGAGATCGAGCGCCTTGTTGTCCTGGTAACTGAGGTTCGACCCATTCAGCGTGCCGGTGGTTTTCAGGGAGTCGCCATTGCCCGTGAGCGTGCCGTCGATGACGGCGGAGCCGCCAACGGGCTGATCGAAGATCCGTCCGATGGCTTCGAGGTTCGTCGCCGCAACGTGGTATTTCAGGTTCGAGTTGCCCGCACGATCGAGGGCAATCGGGCCAGACGCCTGGAGATCGAAGTCAGGGCTCTTGACCGTCGCCTGACGGAGATCGCCGCGCTGGTCGGCATAACGTCCCTGGATGTCGGCCGAGTCGATTCTCACACCTCCGATATTCGACGGCGTCAACGTGACGCGGCCGTCGGCGGTGAGGTCATCGGCCGTGACAGGCGCCGACACATTGCGCAGGCCAAACGCGGCGTCGACGGTTCCATTGATCTCACCCTTGAACGAATCCTTTCCCGTCAGGCGCGCCGGATCGAATCCACGGAATTCGCCGTTCGCCCGCCCGTTCAACCCGCCGTTCGCCAGATGCGCTTCGGTCACGACGTGCGGCATCGTGCCGCCGAGAATCTGGGAGTCGTTCAGCGTGGCCTGCGCGTCGAGGACCAGCGCGTCGACGGAGGTGCCGCGCCCTCGCACGTCGAATTCCGCGTTGAGCCGGCTTTCGTATTCGGGTTTGGACAACGCGTCGATCTGCAATGCGCGTCCGAGGCGACCCAGGTTCGCCTCGCGAACTCCACCCTTGGCTGCGTAACGGACGGCCTTGCCTTCGACGCCGAATTCGGCGGTCGTGCCGGGCGTAATCTTCGCGTCTTCGACAGTCGACGCATCGAGCGTCGCGGTGCCTTCCACGTTTCCTGACTGCCCTTTGACGTGGTAGGCAGAGGCGTTCACATCGGTGGCGAGCCGTGGGACCTTCAGCGTCGCGGGCAGATTGCGCAGATCGACGTGAGACGCGCGTCCGGCGATATCGAACAGCACCGCGCCGCCGGAGCGTGCGGGCGTGACGATGAAACCCTTCGCCGTCGCGCTGCCGCCGTATGCGTTCGCTCGACCGTCGAAGGAGATTCGACGCCCGGCGATCTCGCCCCGCCCTTTCACGTCGCTCGCGTGATAGCCGGCGGCCACAACCTGGGGCCCCTGGAACGCAAATCGCCCTCGCATCCGATCGAGGGTGGAAGCGCTCGCCGGTGCGCTCGCGACCTTCAGATCGATCACCGCATGGCCCGTGATGTCGCTCTTTTGATCGGGATTCTGCAGCAGCGGCGCGAGATTGAGGTGCTGCACGTTCAGGTCGCCGCGTGCGGCCAGATCGGGCGTCTGCAGGTCCGCGACGACCGAGCCGGTGACGCTGCCGGCCTCTGACTTTTCGTCAATCGTCAGCTCGAGGCGATCCTGGGGGCCCGAAGCCTTCAGACTCAGCGCCGGATGAAGATCGTAGCCGCGGAGTCCCGGCAGCACGCCGCTGAACTCTGGCAAGGAGAGCTTCGGCGCCGAAACGGTCACCTGCACCGAAGGGGTCTTCAGATAATCCCGCACGACGCCGTCGATCGTCACGGAGCTTTGCGGCGTGAGCATCGACAGCTTCTCGACATGCAGCGTGTCCTCACGCGTCCCGATCCGCCCGGCCAGCCGCTGGATGGCGAGATTCGGCGCTCGACCGTTGACCGACAGGTTGTCGATCGTGAGGCTGTAATGGACGGGCGCGTATTCGAAGCCGCCTTTGACGTTCAACCCGTCGACTTTGCTCGGGACGCGGTACGAATCTGCCGGTGCTTTGTCATCGATAGCGGCGCCGCCGTCGACGATCTCGATATCCGGCAGCGACACTGGCCGCCACGGCCCCTGCCGGTCCGCCTCCTGCGCCTGCCGCTTGATAACGCTTGCGATGTTCCACCCGCTGGCGTCGTGACGGAGCCGGACGTACGGCTGTTCCAGACGGATTTGCCGCACCGTGATTCCCTGAGAGATCAGCTCTGCGATGCTGTATTTGATCTCGAGCTGCTTCAGCGTGACGATGCGCTCGCCGTTGACTTCGAGCGCGATGTCGCCGAGCCGCACGCCGTAGAAGAGGTCTCCGCCGAGACTGCCGATCGAGAGATTGCCGTTCAAATACTGCTTCGACTCGCTTACGACGAACCGTCGCAGCCAGTCGCGGAACCACGGCGTCTGCGAAACGATCAGCGCCAGCGCGATCATGCCGACGATCAGCGTCCCGACGAAGGCGATGATTTGGAGCGTGCGTCGCAGGTACCGCTTCGCCGGTGCCGCTCTGCGCTGCAGCATGGCTAGAAGGCCTGCCCGATGCTGAAGTGGACCCGGAAGTGCCGCTGCTCCGGTTTACCGTTCACGAGCAGTCCGGGGATCGGGTTCAGCTGAAACCCGAGGTCCACGCGGATCGGGCCGATCGGCGTCGAATAGCGGAGACCGGGCCCCACGTCGTACCGCAGGTCGTTGAGGTTGAAGTCCCACTTGTTCGACCATACATTGCCGGCGTCAGCGAAGAGCACCGCGCTCAGATTTCCCCAGACGGGCGCGCGCACCTCGGCGGAGGATTCGAAAACGGTCTTGCCGCCGATCGGCAGCCCCGAAAACAGCGGGCCGACCTCGAAGCGCCCCCAGCCGCGCAGACTGGTTGCGCCGCCCGAGAAGTAGCGCTTGAAAAACGGGATGGGTCTGACGCTCAGGGAATCGATCGAGCCGCCGCGCGCCCGAACCGCGACCACTGCGCGGTTGCCGATCGACAGATAGTAGCGTCCTTCCAGCACGGTTTCCCAGAAATCGGTCGTGCCTCCCAGATACTTCCCGGCCTGCTCGAGGTGCGCGCTCGCAAAGTAGCCGCGCCTCGCGTCGATCACTCGGTCGACCGTCGAGCGCTGGACGTCCAGATCCAGCGATGACACGACGTCGTTGCCTTTGCCCGTGATCGGATCCAGGCCCAGCGCGATCAGCTCGTCGTGAAATGTTGGATCCGCGAGTGCCTCTTTACTGACCGTGTAGTGCTGCCACTCGTGGCCGTACGCAAGCGACAGCGTCGTGCTGGCCGACCGCTGGGAGAACGGACCCGGTCGCGCGAGCTGCCGCTGCACGGTGATGCGTCCTCCTTCGGTATTCAACTTGTACGTGGGCTCGTCGTCGAACCAGGACTGGCCCGATGCAACGAACTCGTAGCGCGGGCTGAAGAAGTACGGCTGACGGAAGTTCGCGCGAACGCCGCGGCTCAGCGAGGAATACTTTCCCTGTATTTGCATGGTGCGGGCGCCGCCAAAGAAGTTGACATGCCGCCAGTCGATCGTGGTTCGCGCCTTCTCCTCGCTGCCGTAACCGACCCCGAAGTTCACCTTGCGATGCTTGCCCTCGGTGACGGTGACTTTCGCCGGAACGATGTCGGGCTGCTCTCCCTCCTTGACTTCCGGTTCGATGTTCGCGAACTGGAACGTCTCGAGGTTGTAGAGTCTGCGCTGACTCTCCTGGATCTGGCTCAGGCGGAAGATCTGTTCCGGGCGAAACGTGAGCTGACGCCTGACGACATCGTCGCCGACGCTGCTGTTGCCCTGGATGTCGATCTGTCCGTAGCGCGCGAGCACGCCGGGCGTTGCCTGGAGCGTGAGGATGCGTTTGTGATCGGTCGATCCCGGGCGCTCCGTCAGGCGCACGGTCGCGTAGGGAAAGCCGTGGTCCTTGATCTCGTCGAGCGCGCTTTCGCGCGTGGCCTGCGCGAGCGCCCGATCGAGCGGCGCCCCGATCTTCAGAGGAATCGACGCTTTGAGATTGGTGAAGTGCGACGGGGGCAGCGCGTCGAACCCATTGAACTCAATCTGCTCGACGACGATCGGCTCTCCTTCGTCGACGTTGATCGTGATGTCGACGGCATCCTGCCGCTGATTGAGTTCGACGTCGAACGACGCCACCTTCGCGTCGGGATATCCGCGGTCGCGATAGAACGCGACGATCCGTTTGAGATCGGCTTCGAACTGGCCCCGCGTGAAGTAGTGTTTCGGGCCCCAGGGCAGCCGCGAGCTCTGCACCGTCGCCAGCACGGAGCTGAGCTGGCTGACCTTTACCGCCTTGACGCCGCTGAATTTGAGGTGCGCGACCTTGATGGGGCGTTGTTCTTCAATGCAGCCGGCGTGACCCAACAAGACGGCGAGGGTGAGCACGAGGGCGGAATAACGACGAAGGCGACTGCCGCGGAGCCTTGGAAGTGAGGCGAAGCCGGACACGGGAAGAGCTGTTAACACGTCGCGTGCCAGCGTCGGCGAACAAAAAAAGGCCGGGTTTGAGGACCCGGCCCATCCGTTGACTGCCCGCTATTCTCTGGTGATCTCGGGTTTGCCCCCTGAAACGGACAGCATGATCCCCAGCCCGACCGCGATGACGAGCCCGATGATGACCCACACGACGGAGACGTGCCGGAGCACGCCTCCGTACCATAGGGCCGCCAGCGCACCAATCAGGAGGATGAAGTACCCGATCAGATACATGTTGATGAAGCGCATGGTTACCTCTGGATTCGAACCACGAGCGCCGCGCGCCGATTGAGCCGACGGGTTTCTTCGCGGCTGTTGTCGTACTTCGGCCGATCCTCGCCGTAGCTCACCGTGCGCAGACGATCCGCGCCGATCCCGCGGCCCGTCAGATAGTCCCGCACCGCCGTCGCGCGCCGTTCGCCCAGCGCCAGGTTGTATTCCGCCGTGCCGATGTTGCACGTGTGCCCTTCGATCTCGATCCGCAGGTCCGGATTCTGCTGCAGCGTCCGCACCGCTTCGTCGAGCGCCCGCGTGGCTTCCGGCCGCAGACTGTAGCGGTCGAAGTCGAAGTGCAC
>Ga0114129_10009716_pt1 | contig 13725 bp, 9 predicted proteins | sample RhiMetdeltSRZDD1_FD_80071 | JGI IMG/M metagenome (GOLD analysis project Ga0114129, IMG submission 80071) | Populus rhizosphere microbial communities from Tennessee, USA - Rhizosphere MetaG P. deltoides SRZDD1 (version 2) (version 2) | ecosystem: Host-associated > Plants > Roots > Rhizosphere >...
CAGCCCTGTTCCGACCAGCCGAAACCGTTGCGCGATGTGGATCGCGTCGCTCCAGGCACCGAGCCGACCGCTAAAGCCTGCCCAGTTCGACGCTGTGAAGCGCGACACGATTTGATCGGCGCCCACCCACGCCACAATCGCAATCGCGGCCGCTGCCGCAGCGCTGAACGTCAGGAGCCACCTTGTCGTCGGTTGTCGGCGCAGGGCGAACGCGCCCGACGTTCCGATCGCGACGCACAACGCAACGATCCCGGACCTCGACATCGTCCAGATTAACGACAGTGCCATGACGAACACTGCGACGGCGAGCAACACCAGGCGATTCGCGGCCGGCGACGAAAACCACAAAAGCCGATCTCTCCAGTTTGGCTTGACACGCTGCATCGCCTGCGAGAGTTCGCCGCACAACAGACCGAGCGCGACCGGCAACCCCATCAGCATCCAGCCGGCAAAGTGGTTTCGGTTGACGAACGGACCAAACGAACTGCCGCCTGGCGTCGACGGCGTCCAGAATCCGTAAATGTTGGCGTTGAACGTGCGGCCGTGAATCAGACCGACGAGCGCGAGCGCCACGCCGACCGCTGAAATCGTCCGCGCCACCCAGCGCGCATCGCGGACCGACAACAGCTGCACGCAGCCGAGCAGCAGCACGGCGTGTGAAGCAAAGAGGATGATGGCGAGTGCGGTCAGCGGCGGAGCAATCGATAGTGCGTGATGGGATGCGCGGCCGGACGCGACCAGAAAATCGGTCTCGCGAATCACGCTCAAGCCGTCGGGCGAAATCGTTGCCAGGACGCTCAGCGGAACCGGCACGAGTTGCACGATGCCGGCAAAGAGGAACAGACCGAAGCAATACGGCAGCGCTTTCAGTTGCAGCGGCGTGGCTCGGTGTCGCAATGAGAGTACAAATCCCGAGGCGCCAATCAGGCACTCGATGGCTGCAAGGGGCCAGAACGCCCACGCGTACACAGCCCCAAACGCGAAGGCACCCCACATGAGCGCCAACGCCAGCAGCACCTGCGCCGACCGGAAGACGACAGACGACGAGCCGTCTGCGACGACCGGCGAAGACGATGGCTTAGCGAATGTGGCCGCGACGACTGGAGCGGGGTAACGCGGCATTACGGGTGTGTGTGCTGGCGTGATGCACGAGGACATTAGCCGCCGGGATCCGCGGCGGCGGCGGGACGGCGTTGCGGGATTGTTGAGGAACGGAAAGCCCGGTCAGTTCGATCAGCATGGCGACGACGGCGCCGCTGTTGCCTCGCGCCGCCTCCTTTTCGATATCAGCCACGCGATCGGGCAAATCGGCAGGCGGCGGGTAGCGGCGCCGAACGCACTGAATCTTGTCGACTTTGCCCGGCGAGACCTCCTCGTCGGCGCCGACGAGCTCTTCACTCAGTTTCTCTCCGGGCCTGAGGCCGGTGAATTCAACTTTGATCTCATTTGAGGCGAACCCTGACAGCCGAATCATGTCGTACGCCATGTCAACCAACTTGACCTGGTGGCCCATGTCGAGAACGTAGGTCGAGCCGCGCTCGGCGTGGGAAGCGGCATGCATCACGAGCTGGACGGCCTCAGGAATCAACATGAAGAATCGGCGCATCTCGGGATGCGTCACGGTCACCGGCCCGCCCTTCTTGATCTGATCCATGAAGCGCGGCACCACGCTGCCGTTGCTGCCGAGGACGTTGCCGAAGCGGACAATCGAAAACGCCGTGCAGCTCGTCTCGGCATGCAGTTGGATGAGGAGCTCCGCGAGCTGCTTCGACGCGCCCATGACGCTCGTCGGGTTGACGGCTTTATCGGTCGAGATCATGATGAAACGCTCCACGCCGGAGCGTTCAGAGGCGGCCGCTATCACGCGTGTGCCGCGAACGTTGTTCTTGATCGCCTCGCACGGATTGTCCTGCATCAGCGGCACATGCTTGTGCGCCGCGGCGTGAAAGATGATCTCGGGACGGTATGTGAGCAACACGTCGCCGACTCTGGTTTCGTCTGTCACGTCGCCGACGATGGCGTACATGTCGAATGAAGGCCGGCCGTCGTTGAGCTCGAGCCAAATCTCGTGCAGGCTGTTCTCGTATCGCTCGAACATGACGAGCGACGCCGGTTTCAATCGCGCGATCTGGCGGCACAGCTCGGATCCAATCGACCCGCCGGCGCCCGTCACCATGATTCGTCGTCCGGCAATCAGCCGTTTGACCGGCTCCGCGTCGAGACCAACCGGCGATCTCGGCAGCAGATCCTCGAGCGACAGGCTTCGGATTTGTGCGACCTCAATCTTGCCGCCGATGATGTCCTGCAAGTTGGGAAGGGTCTTGATTGGCACCTTGAAGGGCGCGAACACGCGGACGATCTCGCGCACGGCGGATGCCGTCGCGCTCGGGATCGCGATCAGCACCTCGTCCGGCCGGTACTGTCGCAGAATCCAGGGCACATCCTTGCGCGTTCCGAGAACAGGGATTCCGTGCATGCGCCGCCCGACCTTGTCAGGATCGTCGTCGACAAAACCGATCGGCTGGTACGGCGTGTCGCGTGTCGCCTTCATGTCGCGAACGATTCGTTCCGCAGCGTCGCCGGCGCCGAACAACAACACGCGCTTTCCAGGGCGGATCGCCGCATACTCGACGAACACGCGACGCGCCATGCGTGCGCCGCCGAGCATCAGCAGGAGCAGCGTCGCATCAATGATGTAGATCGATCGGGGATATGTCTCTGGCCCGATCGGCGAATTCGCAACGGTGTAAAACGCGACGGTGCTGACTGCGATACCGCCGATGAGCGCCTTCAAATCGTAGAAGCTCGTGTAGCGCCAGAGTCCCTCGTAAAGACGAAATGGGAAGAAGGTCAGCGACCGTATCGCCACGAGCCACGGCAACATCTGCCAGAAAGCGGCGAGTGCCCAGCCTGGCACATCACTGTCGAATCGCAGCGTGAATGCCAGACGGTTTGCGACCATGACCAGCATCAGCTGAAACCCGAGCAGCAGTACTCTGCGAAGGTGCAGCAGCAACTCCCGACGGCTGATGTGCAGGTCACGCATGGGCGATGTGCAGCCGGGAGCGCCGGCCGGTCGTCGGCGTCGTGATGAATGCGTCGATCACGCGCGCCTGCTCGCCGCCTGTCAGGCTCGAGCCGCTCGGCAGACAGAGGCCGCGTTCGAACAAGTCTTCAGAAACGGCGCCGCCTCGCATCGGAGCGCCCTTGAAGACGGGCTGCAGATGCATCGGCTTCCACAACGGCCGCGATTCGATGTTTTCGGACTCGAGTCGTCGCCGAATGTCATCGCAGGTGGCGCCAAACTCGCGTGGCGTCACCGTGACGCAGGTGAGCCAGGAATTCCCGGTGCCATAAGGGGCGTCCGGCATGAAGTCGACGCCCGGCAGCGCGGCAAGGCCACGCCGATACTCCTGGCCGACTGCTCGCCGGCGGGCGAGCTTCTCGGGAAGCGACTTCAGCTGGCCGCGGCCGACCGCGGCCAGCAGGTTACTGAGCCGGTAGTTGTAGCCGACCTCCGAGTGTTGATAGTGGGGTGCGGCGTCGCGCGCCTGCGACGCAAGGTGTCGCGCGCGGTCGACGACGGCGCGCGATCGGGAGACCAGCATACCGCCTCCCGACGTGGTGATGATCTTGTTGCCGTTGAACGAAAACGCCGCGGCTTCGCCGAACGTGCCGGCGCTCGCTCCTCGATGCGTCGCACCCAGCGCTTCGGCCGCGTCCTCGAACAACGGAACGTTGAACCGGTTGCAGATCTCGGTCAACGCACCGTAGTCGGCACATTGTCCATACAAGTCCACTGCGATGACTGCAGCAGCCTGCTTGCCGCGGCGGGCGCGTTTCGAGAGCTCGTCCTCCAGCAGATTGGGATCGAGCGTCCAGGTATCGCGCGAGACGTCGATGAAAACAGGCCTCGCACCCACATACACAATCGCGTTCGCGGTGGCGGCAAACGTCAAGGTGGACGTCACGACCTCGTCATCCCGGCCGACGCCGAGCGTCAGCAGGCCGAGGTGCAACGCCGCCGTTCCACTGGCCAGCGCAACGGCATGCGGAACGCCGATCGCTCGAGCGAACTCAGACTCGAAGCAGTCGACGTGCGGCCCCAGCGGCGCGAGCCAGTTCGAGTCGAACGCCTCGAGCAGCAGCTGGCGCTCGTCGGGTCCGACGTCAGGGGGCGAGAGGTAGATGCGGTTGCTGGTCAGACTGGCCTCGAGGCGTCGATGTCACCTGCGGGCAACGGGTGCAGGAACCTTGATGGGGCGGGCAGGAACGCCGACGACCATGGCGCCGGCATCCACTGAACCGATCACGCACGCACCGGCCCCGATGATGGCGTCGCTGCCAATCGTCAGCGGCGACTCGGGAGTGCCGTTGATGATGTTCGCTCCAGTGCCGAGAAACGCACGCGCGCCGATTGTGACGGTGCCGGATATGTGAACGCCGGGCGCGAGCGTCACCAACTCGCCGAGTTCGACGTCGTGACTGATCGTGCAGGCGATATTGACCTGAACGTAATCGCCAATCACCACATTGGTGGTGACGATGCTTCCGGCGCAGATGACGCAGCCAGTGCCAATCGTCACCCAGCGGGATTTCACGACGCCAGGATGGACGAGTGTTGCAAACGGCAGACGGTGACGGATGGCCTGCGCCGCCGCGCGCCCGCGTGCGGCAGCATTGCCGATACCGAGAGCGACCTCGAGATCAGGAAATGTCTCCTTGGCTGAAGCAATCGACAACACGGGAAGGTCGTTGACGGTGCGACCGATTTTGGAAAGGTCGTCGTCGATGAAGCCGACGACCTCGCGGCCGCATTGTTCCGCTAGCCACGCCACCTCGCGGCCCGAGCCGCCAGATCCGTAGACCACGATCGGCGAGCTCACGAAATCGCTTCTCCCTTGAATTCCTCGGCGGTCGCGTGACCGGGCTGGCTGATGCCTCGTCGCGTCACGATCGTCCATAACGTCCGGCACACGATCCAGCAGTCGAGCAGCAATGATCGATGGTCGACGTACCACACGTCGTGCTGCAGTTTTTCCGGCCACGTCAACTCGTTGCGTCCGTTCACCTGTGCCCAGCCCGTGATGCCAGGCTTGACGTCGTGGCGGCGAGCCTGCTCGGCGGTGTAACGCGGCAAGTACTGCGGCAACAGCGGTCGTGGACCGACCAGACTCATGTCACCCCGCAGCACGTTGAACAGTTCCGGCAGCTCGTCAAGGCTCGTGCGCCGCAGGAATCGGCCGAAGGGCGTAAGCCGCTCTTCGTCCGTCTCAGGGGACCCGTCCGGATCCTCGGCCTCGAGCATCGTTCTGAACTTGAAGATACGAAACGGGATGCCTTGGAAGCCTGGACGAACCTGCGTGAAAAGGACTGGATGACCGAACCGCATCCACACGGCGAGGGCGCACGCGATCAGCAGCGGGGAGAGCGCAACGATTGCGAGCAGCGAGACGACGAGGTCGAGGCTGCGCTTCACGCCACCTCTCGCACACCCGGGTCGCCCGGCGCTTGGCGCATCGCCGGCTCGCCGAACACAATTCGTCGATAGATTTGCGCCACTTCGGCGGCAGTGCGCCGCACGTCGAACAATTGGCGGGCGAGCTGCTGACCATTGCGGGCGCGTCCCCTGGCGGTCTGCTCGTCGTGCAGCGCGCTCAGAATGGCCTCTGACAACGCCACGGGATCTTTCGGCGGCACCAGCCAGCCGGTCTGGCCGTCCTGAATCAGATCGGGAAGACCACCGACGTTTGACGCAATCGTGGGCACCCCGCAGAGCAGCGACTCGACTGCTGCACCGACGTTCTCGGAATGCGACGGGCATACGGCAACGTCGACCGCACCGTACAAGTCGCGCACGTCGCGGCGCGTCCCGAGAAACACATTGTGGTACGCGTCTTTGCTGAGACCGTACGCGACCACTCGGTCGTAGTACCAGCGCGCGTTGTTCCACGCACCGCCGACGAAGACACCGACGAGATCCGGATGTCGCTCCCGGCAAATCTGGAGTGCGTCGATCAGGTCCTCATGCCCCTTGAGGCCGCGGCGCTGCGCCAGAAACCACTTGGGCGGATACATGTATGCGATGAGACCGACCACCTTCGAGCCGCGCGCGCGAATGTCCGCACAGGCCTGCTGTGCCGAAGCACCCGAGGACGCGCCTCCAAGATCAGTACCGTAGTACGACAGGAACACCCGATCGGCGCTGACTCCGGCGCGCCGGTAGGCTTCGCAGGTCCACCGACACGAACCGATCCAATAGTCCGGCGTGCCTGCGCTTGCCAGCTCGACGGATCGAAACAGCCGGTGTTCGAGGTGAAGCGGACCGGGGACCTGGAAGACGCGCGGAATCGTGTGGTGCTTGCCGAGCGCAACACGCATGGTCAGGGTCGTACCGACGAAGTGGCTGTGAATCAAATCGGGACCGACCTCATCGACGAGGCGAGCAAATCTTTTCTCGATCGCGCTCAGACGCCACGGCGCGTTGGCCGGGAAATCGACGTCGGCCAGATGAACGTTCACACCGGCCGCGCGATATGCGTCCTCCAGCCGTCCCGGCGGCATCGCGACATGGACCGTCAGTCCGAGCGTGACCAGCTCGCGCATCTGCCGCAGCGCCCACTCCGCGCCGACCGCCGTTTTCACGAGGTGGAGGACAATCACGATGCAGCCCACTCTTCGGTCACGCTGCGAACCTGGCGATAAAACGCGGTTCGTCTCAGACCCAGGGTCTCATCGCGATACTCCTGTGCTTTTTCCAGATTGCGTCGCGACATCTGCGCCCGGCGCCAGCCATCGCGAACCACTTCGGTGATGGCCGCGGCGAGCCGTTCTGACGACCCAGGCGGAACCATGTCCTCGGCGCTGAGAAGCTCCGGTATGCCGCCGACCTCGGAACCGATGCAGGGAAGGCCACGCGCCATCGCTTCGATCATCGCGCGCGGCAGCCCTTCGCAGCGGGATGCGAGCACGAAGACATCAGCCGCGTCGAGACTGTCGGTCAGCTCATATCGCGACAGCTGTCCAGCGAAACGCACGCGATTCGACACGCCGAGTCTTTCCGCACGCGCCTGCAGATCGCCGCGGTACTTGCCATCCCCCGCGACGATGGCGTGCACGTCCAGACCGTTCGACACGCAACGGTGGATCGCGTCGATCAGCACATCGATGCCCTTGTACATCTGCGACAACGTGGCGACGGAAATCAGCACGGGCCGCGCCAGTGGAAGCGGATCGAGCGCTCGCGGCGCAGCCACACAACCCGAGAGTGCGACGCTCGAGTAGTGCGTCGTAAAGACGGTCGTGGTTCGCGGAGGCACGAGGGCCAGCGCCACGTCCGAGACTCCGACCGAAAACCCATGACACGGATACCGCCCCTGGAGCGTGCGCTCCGTGACGTAAGCCGCCGCACTGGCCGCACGACACTCGCTGCGCTGCCGTCGGGTGAGCCACCACCGGAAGATTGGTCGTAGTGGATGGCGAAACGCGGCGGGCGACATGACGTCGTACGGATCGCCAATGACCTCGACGGCATACGGCTGATGGATGCGGTGCAGATGACTGACCAGACACGAACCAATTGGCGACGGGATCCTGAGGATGACGCTGCACGACGGGTCGTATGCGGCGATCGCGGCTCGACGAACAGCACGCCGGTTTTTCAGGAACTCCCACGGCCCCAGGTAGTCGGGGACCGGCGCAAAATCGACGACGTCGCTATCGCAGCGATGATAGCCATCCGACGGCGTCGCCACGTGTTTCAGGCGGGCAACAACCGTGACTGTCGCGAAGACGATGAGATAGCGAGACCAGAATGCGGGCCCGAATGTTCCGGGGCCCCACACACGGCCGTCGGGGGTTCGCTCGAATCGTTGCTCGAGCACCACGAGCACTCGGCCGTGCGAATTTGCAAAACGCTCCGCTTTACGAACGGGCAGCATACCTGGTGTTCGCCGTCGGGCGGCCCGACAGACTCTTGCGCTATCGCTGATTGGCCGCGCGAATCGAGATGGGAAGTCGCACCGGCGACGTCCGCGGTACGAGCACGTGATGGACGTGCCGAGCCGCGATGCCGCTGTAGTGCCGCAGGCAGAACGCGAACCAGATGACAGCTACCGGCCAGAACGCGGCCAATTGCACCGCCATCAGCAGCGAACCGACGTTCACCGTCATATAACGAACGACTGGATCACCGGTTCCATCGCCAATGCGACAAAGCAGGGCGAGCGCCAGCGGACCGAGCAGGAACCCCGCCCATCCAAAGTTCGCAATCGACTCACCCAGCCAGCTGGTCGTCACACCCCAGCCAATCGAGGACGCGCGGTTGAGACCGAGCGCGCGAGCAGTGTCGTAGACCGCATACGGCCACGGCTTGTCTGGCCACACGGTTCTCGGAACGAACATCGCAAGGTTGAACAGCAGACTTTCACCGCGAAATTCGAGAATTCGATTCTCGGGTCCGTCGAGCTCCGCGCGAATGGCCTGCATGATGCCCGGATCGCGCCCGAAGTCGACGCGGACTCCCGTGTAATAGAGGTCGGATTCCCTGGGGGTCATCTCGCGAACCGTGCGCTGGTACACGAAGCTGGCCACGCCGATGCACAAGCCGCTGACGATGACGGCGAAGCCGAATCGTCTCGCTCCCAGTGCCGAACGCGACCACATCACGTACAGCACACCGAGAACGACAAGCGCAAGGATGAATCGCTTGCCGACAAGCCAACAGCTGGCAAACAGCCACGGTGTGATGAATGCGAAGGTGCGGAACGAGAGCTTTTCCGCCGTGAGCAAAAGACTGACCCCGCTGACGATCGAGAGAAGACACAACGCGTTGACGAACGCGTGGTATTGCTCCAGGTCGCCGAGCACTTGCAGCTGTGCGCCGTAAGAGAGATAGATGCTGCTGTCCGGCGCCAGCAATGCGGCCCCGACCGGCATGGCAACCGCGATCCCCAGCATCCGACGGGTTCGGCGGTTCACCCGTGGTGCCGACACGGCCACTTCATCATGACGGCTGGCGCTGGCGCGACCGAAGAGGTAAAGCACAACCGGTGTGAGCGCAACGTACGCGCAGAACAGCATTCTCGTGGTGGTGTCGCGCGACGCGGTATAGAAGCCCGGGAGGAAGCTGTAACTCGGCGGTCCGACGACCAAATCGACGATGAGCGGCAGTCCGCACAGCCCGAAATGCGTGAGCAGGAGAAAGAGGACGGAGTGGCGCTGCCTCTGCCCGAGGAGGACCGCCCCTGCGATCGCCCAGCCGAGCAACCAGATTGCAGTCAGCATTGAAAGCAGATCTGCAGGCGTCATCGTACGTTGATCGCTGTTTATGCGGCGTGCTGTCTTCCGAACGGCAGTTCAGCGACCGCCGCTTCGTAGACCTGCTGAAGATTCAACACGCTTCGGGAGATATTGAGGTCGCTGTCGGCGACAAGACGGCGTGCGCTTTCGCGAAGGCGCAGACTCCGAAGCTGAAGACAAGTGGTTGCCCACTCTTCGGGATTCTGCTCGACGTCAAGGCGACGGATTAGCTGCGGGACTACGTCAACTTCCTCGGAGACGCGATCGGAGAGCACCACCGGCAGACCCGCAGCCTGAGCTTCGATGACGGCCAGCGGCAGTCCTTCCCACAACGAAGGGAAGACCACAATATCGACCGCCCCCATCAAGAGTCGGACAACGTCTGACCTCTGGCCGGCGAACACCACGCGTTCGGCAAGTCCGCGCTGAACGACGGCGTCACTGATTGTGGCTCGCAGAGGTCCTTCGCCGACGAGTAGCAGGGCGGCACGTGCATCACGGCGGGCCACCGCCGCAAAGACCTCGATCAGAAACGCATGATTTTTGGCCTGGTTAAGATTCCCTACGTGTCCGATCACGAGCTGCTCGTCGCTGAACCCGAATTCGGCCCTGACTGCGCGGCTGTCGATGGGGGCGGCAAAGGGTTCGAGGTCGATGCCGTAATGCAGCAGCTGCCAACGGTGTCGTGGAAACAGATGTGGCGAAAACAGTGACGTGCCCGCCTTTTCGCTCGCCGCCAGTCGGACCGTCGCGTAGCGATCAATCAGCGCCTCTGTCAACCGCAAATACGCGCGGCGAGCGACTGAGGCTGCCCCCTGAAGTACCGAAGTGTCGGTGTGGCTGTGGGCGATCCGTACAGGAATTCCAGCCTTGTGCGCGGCTCTGGCAACGATGCCGCTGAAATGGTGGACATGACTGTGAACGATGTCATACGTGCCTTGCCGACGGATGGCCGCGCGAAATCGCCTTGCGTAGTTGAGCCCGGGTGTCGGTGACGGCAGAGGAATGATTTGTCCGCCGCCTGCGCAAATCTCGGCGTCGTAGCTGGCGGCACGATCGGTGTGCACGAGGAAATCGAAATGGAATCGTGAGCGATCGACGCGCCGAAGGACGTGCATCAGCCACGTCTCGACGCCGCCGCGGTCCATTCTTCCGACAACGTGCAGCACGCGGAGCGGTCGACCGGTCATGATCCTGCCGCCGCCTGCGGTTTGCTGCCGGCCAGCACACCGTGGAGGAGCACTCCGCTTCCGATTGCCTGCGTCGCGGTGCCAGCCGTTGTCGCCCACGCTGCGCCGACGAGCCCGTAATGCGGGATGAGAAGAACGGACGCTGTCGCGGTCACACCGGTCACCAACGCGGCAAGCGGCGCCTGAATCGCGAACCGGCGAGCCGCTGTCAGGCCGTATCCAAGAACCGAGGCGATATAACCGACGGCGCCGGCCACCATAATCCAAGCGAGCACGTCGCTGGAGCCCGCATAGTCCTTCGTAAACAGCATCGTCAGGATCAATCGACCGGAGCTCGCTGCGATCAGAATGCCGATGAGCCCCATGGCGGCGGCAATCGCGAGAAGCGTTCGCATGAGCCCCCAATACGCCTGCAGGTTGCCGGCCGCGTAGTACTGGGCCAGGCGCGGGCTCGCCGATTGCCCGAGAGCGCCGATGGTGGTGGTCCCCGCCACCATCAGATAGGCCGCAACCGCAAACATGCCCAGCGCGCCTTCGCCACGATAGTGTTGGATCACGTAACGCGGAACGTTGACGTTCAGAGACAACAACATCACAACGATGCCGAGTGGAACCGCACTGACGGTCAGCATGGACAGACGCTGAACGCGGTCATCGGGTGACAGCGGCTGCGGGCGCCAGCGCGACTCCCTGGCCACGCGACACGCCTGCCGCAGGTCGAACACGGCGGCGATTGCCCAGCCGCCAGCCATCGCGAGCGACGCCACGGCGACGCTCTTCCAGAAGTAGACGCCTGCCCACAGCGCAAACAGGGCGATGACGCCACGCATCATCAGCGAACAGGCGATCCGATCCATGTGTTCCTGATGCTGCAGCACGCCGTAGCTGATGTCGCTGATGCTCTCGAAGCTCTTGGCCAGAGCGACCGCCAGCACGATCAATCCGGTCTCGCGGGCATAGCCGTTCAGAACCACAATCGCGGCGACGGCCACGAACGCGGCCGCCGTGGTGAGCATGCGAAGCGTCAGATACTCGCTGTAGTGATACTCGAGTCGCGCGTCGGTGGCGAGCGCGCCGCGCAACTGGAGGTTGCTCATCATGATCACCGGTGCGGTGACCGCGAGTCCCAGTGCGAACCGACCGACCGACTCGGGACTCGCGAGCTTTGCGAGCACGATCAATATTCCCCACTGGCACGCGGCATACACCACGTTGCCGATGAAGCTCCAGGAGAAGTTCGCCCGCAACGAGAGCGCGCGAGGGCTCGCGCCTGGCTGCGTGAGCTGCAATTCGAGCACGGAGGATGGGGCCAAGTGTCAGCGTCGGGGCAGAGCCTGCTCCGCCATGGCTTGCCGGGAATTGGTGAAGGGGCGCCGCCGGATTACGCCGATGCGCACTTCTGATAATAGTCGGTGTATTCGCGACGGTAATAAGGCGCGTAGTAGTACGAATTGTGCTGCAGGTCGACTCTGTTCAACACCGCGCCGACAAACCTGGCTTTGGCGTTTTGGAGCTGCTCGACCGCGCGACGCGCCGCGTGATGGCTGGTCATTTCCGCGCCGACAACGAACACCACGCCGTTCGCCAGATGTGCGACCAGTGACGAATCGGTGACGGCCATCACCGGCGGCGTATCGAGGATGACCCAGTCAAAGTGCTGTTTGAGCGTCGACAGGAAATCCTTACAGCGCCTCGAACCAAGGAGCTCCGCGGGGTTCGGCGGCTGTTTTCCCGCAGGCAATACCCAGAGTTCCGGAACCGTGGTGGGGCGGAGACCTTCCGAGACCTTGGCCGTGCCCACCAGCACGTTCGACAGACCGGGCTGCCGGGATTTGCCGAACACCGCGTGAACTCGCGGCCGCCTCATATCGCCGTCCACCAGAATCACTCGCTGTCCCGCCTGCGCGAGAGCGATCGCCAGGTTCGTGGCAACAAGCGTCTTGCCTTCACCGGGAGCCGTGCTGGTGACGACCAGACATCGGCCACCCTCCTCGGCATTCGAAAAGAGAATGTTCGTCCGAACGGCGCGGACGCTTTCGGAGAAATTGGCGGGAACGCCGTTGTTAATCAGCGGCGTCTCGCTGCCATGATCGAACAGCGCGGGAACCATTCCAAGGAACGGCAAGCCGAGATGCCGTTTGATTTCATCCGGACTCTTGATGCGATTGTCGACGTACTCGAAGAAGAACACGATGCCCAGCGCCAGCAAGGTGCCGGCAGACAGGCCAAACAGCGCATTGTTTCGAATGTTCGGCGTCGCCGGTTCGCGGGGAGTCTCGGCGAGGTCGACAATCCGGATGTTGCTGGTTTTCAGCTCTCCGGATATCCCCGTCTCCCTGGTTCGCTGTAACAGACTTTCGAAGATCTGTTTGTTGGATGCCGCGTCTCGCGCGAGCGCGTTGTATTCGATGCCTTTGCGATTCAGATCGAGCGCCTCTTTCTTCTGCTGCTCGAGAGCGCCGTTGAGGCTCCGCTCCTGCGCGACGGCCTGCTGATAGTCGTTCCTCATCGCCAGGACGACCTTGTTGATTTCTCCCTGGACTTTTTCCTCGGCGGTCTGAAGCGCGAGTCCGAGCTTGAGCATTTCGGGGTGGCGCGGGCCGAGCTTTTCGGAGAGTTGCGCCTGCTGCCGCTGTAAGTCCGCAACTTCGGCCTTCTGCTGCTGGATGAAGACGTTCGACAGAATCGCCGGAAACGTGTCAAGCGCCGTACGGTTGGTCTGCAATGATCGAATCTGGTTGTACGCTTCTTCCTTTTGAATGCGCTCGGTCTTCGCGCGCGTGACCGCGGCGCTGAGGTCCGCAAGTTTCTGGACCACAATGTTTTGCTTGTCCTCGGGCGCAACGGCGTCCGTCCGCTCGCGGTAATGTTGAACCGCCTGCTCGCTCTGCTCGACGTGCTTGCGCTGTTCGGCAAGCTGACCCGCCAGCCAGTCCGAAGCGTCTTTCGACGCAGACAGCTTCACTTCCAGCGTTTGCTCGATGTAGCCGCGCGCCAGCGCGTTGGCGACGTTCGCGGACAGGACCCCGTCAGGCGACCGGAACTTGACGTCGACCAGCCGGCTGTTACGTATCGGCGCAATGACGACGTCTTTCAGAAAGCGATCGACGCTCTGCGACTGTTCCACGGTCTCGTCCTCAGCCGACAATTCAGCCGGGTTGCGGAACGGCAGCCAGGAGGACAGCCACTGCCATGACCCGGAAGCGAGTTTCCCGATACCCCAGCCGGACGGCGG
>Ga0114129_10009717_pt1 | contig 13725 bp, 13 predicted proteins | sample RhiMetdeltSRZDD1_FD_80071 | JGI IMG/M metagenome (GOLD analysis project Ga0114129, IMG submission 80071) | Populus rhizosphere microbial communities from Tennessee, USA - Rhizosphere MetaG P. deltoides SRZDD1 (version 2) (version 2) | ecosystem: Host-associated > Plants > Roots > Rhizosphere >...
ACAAACCACATCAACTACATCGTCGATCACCAGCGCGCCGACGGGTGGTTCGCTCCGTATCCGATCGACGCGGTAGCGAAGCGGTACGACATGTGGGCCATCCTTCTCGTCAACAAAGTCCTCGCGCAATATCACGGCGCCACCGGTGATCGGCGCGCGCTCGACGCGAGTGTCAACAGTCTGCGCGCGATGTTCGATGGGCTCGACCGAACGCCCCTCTTCGAATGGGGAAAGTTCCGCTGGTTCGAAGGCCTGGTCGCGGTGTTTCACGCCTACGAGCACACGCGCGAACCCTGGCTTCTCGATCTCGCGCGTAAGCTTCGCGCGCAGGGCACCGATTACGAGGCGCTCTTTGAAACCGACGATGTCAAAGTGCCGACGCCGCGCCGCGGTCTCTGGAAATGGACGAAGCACGTCGTCAATATGGGAATGGCGCCAAAAGCTGCAGCACTGAGCTGGCGCCTGGATGGGAAAGACAGCGATCGCGCATTTGCGACCCGCATGCTCGAGACCCTCGATCGGTATCACGGTCAAGTCACTGGAATGTTCACGGGCGACGAATGCCTCTCCGGCCGTAATCCGGTTCAGGGGACAGAGCTCTGCGCCGTCGTCGAGTTCATGTTTTCACTGGAACAACTGTTCTCGGTATTCGGTGATGTGGCGTTTGCCGATCGGCTCGAACGCGTGGCGTTCAATGCGCTGCCCGCGTCGATTTCACCCGACATGTGGTCGCATCAATACGATCAACAGGTCAATCAAGTGCAGTGCACGATCAATCCGGAGCACGGTTGGTCAACCAATGGACCTGAGTCGAACCTTTTTGGTCTTGAACCGAACTACGGCTGCTGCACATCGAACATGCATCAGGGTTGGCCGAAATTTGCTGCGCATTTATGGATGAAGACGCCGGATGACGGGCTGGTCGCGGCGGCATGGGCACCGTGTCGCGTGCAGACAACGGTGAAGGGTGTGCCCGTGCGGATTACCGTTGCGACGGAATATCCATTCCGCGACGAGATCAAATTGCAGGTAGTGCCGTCGACCAGCGCAAGATTCCCTCTTCTTCTTCGCGTCCCGGCGTGGGCACAGGGTGCGACTGTTCGTGTCGCCGGCTCGCCTGAGTCGCGGATGATTCCGGGCACACTCCACCGCCTCGAGCGTGCGTGGACGTCTCCGACGGAGATCACCATTCGGTTTCCAATGCGAGGGCGCGTGTCAGTTCGATATAACGAGGCGGTCGCTGTCGAGCGAGGGCCGCTGGTGTATGCGCTGAAAATCGGCGAACAATGGACGCGCGTGAACATCGACAAGCCTCATCGCGATCTCCCGCACGCTGATTTCGAGGTCCGACCGACGACACCATGGAACTACGGCCTCGTGCTCGACGATCGGCGACCTGAAGAATCGGTTCAGTTCGAAGAACGCCCGCTGGGAGAACGCCCGTTCTCGCCCGAGGGAAGCGGTGTCCTTGCCAAAGCTCGTGGACGACAGATTCCAGGATGGAAGATTGTGCGCGGCTGGGCGGGCGAGTTTGCTCTCAGAGATAGTGACAGCGCCGATCCAGGGAAAACCGTTTCCGATCAGCCGCTGCAAGAACTGACCCTCATTCCCTACGGTTGCACCAACATTCGGGTCACGGAGTTTCCAAGGCTGAAGCCGGTTTCATCGTAATCCGTGCTCGCATTCCGATCCATCCTGTTTGTGTTTCTGATTCCTGGAACCGTCGCCGGATATATCCCGTTCCTGATTCTGCAATCCTCGGCCGATCAGCTCCGCCCGCGCGCCTCGATCGGCAGCGGTCTCGCCGCGTGCTTGATTGCGCTCGGCACCGCCGTGCTTTTGCGATGCGTGTGGGACTTCTTTGCCGCCGGCCGAGGCACGCTTGCGCCGTTCGATCCGCCGCGACACCTGGTGGTGAGCGGCCTCTATCGCTTTACACGGAATCCCATGTACAACGGCGTAGCGCTCCTCTTGATTGGCGAGGCCTGGTTGTTCCAGAGCCTCGCATTGTGGAAGTATGCGGCACTCGTGTTTGTCATGTTTAATGTCATGGTGGTGGCCTACGAAGAGCCGACGCTCGAGTCGCAATTTGGCGAGAGCTTCCGCATCTACAAACGCGCTGTTCCGCGTTGGGGGTTCACAACGCGCGCGTTTCCGGAGTCGCGAAAATGACTGCTGCCACTCGTGCCGTCGTGGTGATACTTGGCACGTGCGCACTGAGTGTGACGGCCGCACGCGTCCCGCCGCCGCTGCGAAGCGCGTCGCTCCGCGTCGACTCGCGGATGGCAGCTCCTCGTTGGGCCACGCTCGAACGCCAGCTGCTCGCCGAAAACGTTCCCGCCTGCCGTGAGTTCTTCCGCAAATACTTCGACGACCGCGGCTACCTGCAATGTGTCGTGCGGTGGGGCGCCAACGACGGCCCGGACGATGCGTTTGAGAACTTCAATCGATGGCCGGAGCTGCATGCGCTCGGCGCCAGCGACGAGATCAGTCAGATGTTCATGAAGGGGCACGAGGGGCTCCTGAAGCAGTACACGGAAGCGCGCACGACGGTAGTCCCGATCGCCCGCGCCGGGATGTATTACAAGGAATTCATCGTTCAGTCCGACTGGATGCATCACGGCGAAGGACTGCAGCTCTTCAATCGGATGGGACTCTCCATTCCGGGTGATCGGAAATATCGAGAACGCGCGCAACGGTTTGCCGGCCTCTATATGGGTGAAGACCCGGAGGCGCCCAACGACGATCCGGTCCACAAGATCATCCGGAGCATGCAGAACGGCAGTCGCGGTCCGATGCTTCGCAAGGCGACGCCGATCGACTGGGTTGGCGATCCGCTCGACGTCACCGGGTTCAATGCGCTGCACGGCGAATCGACGTTCGATCAGTTCCTCGCCCACTACAAGGAGTACACCGACGTCGTCGGCGACCACTTCCTCAATCTCGTCGCGACGACGTTGCCGATGGATGCGTATCTCATCGACAACGAACCCAGGTACAAGAAGTGGATCGTCGACTATATGGACGCCTGGCTGGATCGGATGAAACAGAACGCCGGTATCATCCCCAGCTTCGTCGATCTCGACGGCCGCATTGGTGGCGCCGAACGGCAATGGTGGAAGAACGCTTACGGATGGGGATTCAGCCCAATCAATCCCGTAACCGGCCGTCGTGAGGATCGGAATCGTATTCCGCGCGCGCTGGTCGGGTTCAACAACGCGCTCCTTGTAACTGGCGACCGCAAGTACATCGACGCGTGGAGAACAATGATCGAGGCCGTGAACTCGCACGCTCGCGACAATGGCGGACGAAAAGAGTATCCGACGATGCACGGCGCCGGCGGTTGGTACGGATGGCGTGATACGCCATGGAACGTGGGAGCACTCGAAGTCTGGTATTGGTCTCAACAAGGTGGCGATCGCGAGAGAGTTGGCCGGAACGAGTGGGTGCAATATCTCGATGGACAGACTCCGAGCTATCCGGAGCAGGCGATCGAACGCGATCTTCTGGGCATTCAACAGCGTGTGAGCGCGATGCGAAACGACGCCACACCGGCGGCCAAACGTCTCGCGGACAACATGCTCGATTACAATCCGGCGGCAACAGAGTCCCTCGTGCAGTTGATGTGGGGAGGGTTACTCCCGGGCCGGGAAGGGGGGCTTGTCAACGCGCGGCTTCGCTATTTCGATCTTGACCGCCGGCGGGCCGGATTGCCCGAGGACGTGGCGGCGCTCGTCTCGCGTCTCGGGGACACGCAAACGACGGTGACGCTGATCAATTTGAATCAGTCCCAACGACGAACCGTCGTGGTACAAGGCGGCGCGTATGGTGAACATCGAGTAGTGAGCGTCGCGAACGGAACGGCCACGACCGATGTGGATGCACCGGTGTTGACGGTCGGGCTCGAGCCCGGCTGCGGAGCGACTTTGGAGTTGCAGATGAAGCGATACGCGAACACTCCGACGATCAAGCATCCGTGGCAGAGGAGCGATTGGTGATTTTTGATGAGTGCGGGGATCCGTTGTCAGGGATCCGGGATCCGGGCCGATTGACGCGGCAAATAGTCCGATGCGTTCGATGGAGAGGCACCCCTGTGAAAAATCGTTGCAGCGTCTGCCTGTTGTTTTTCCTCTTCAGTGCTATTTGTTTCCCATCGCGGTCCGCCACTCAAGGATCAACGCCCGGTGAAGAGTTTGCCGGTGTGTGGTCCGGGTCGTGGGCAGGGGCTGGAGGTTCCGGAGGATTCGAACTCACGCTCGAGAAGGGCAAGGACGGCGTGACTGGCCGGGTCTCGGTGACCGGAGAGCCCACCTACAAGGCATCATTCAAGGCTCTTTCGTTTGATGGAAAGAAGATGAACGCCAAGTACGATTTCCCGCCGAACGAGGCTTCCGCTGAAGTCTGGCTGACGGCGACGTTTGAGGACGCCAAGGCAGCTGGCACCTGGTCATTGCGCGTGAAGCAAGACGGCTCCGAGGTTGCCGCCGGCACGTGGTCGGTGACGAAGAAGTAGGAGGAACGATGGCTCGCTCGAACCTGGTTTTCGTCGGCATCAAGGGAACCGTTGTCGCGATCGATCGGGATACCGGTGAGACACTGTGGAATACTGAGCTGAAAGGATCGGAATTCGTGAACGTGTCGCTCGACGGAGGCGACTTGTTCGCCGCCTCACGAGGCCGGTTGTATCGTCTCGATCCATCAACCGGCGACATCAAATGGTGTAATGAACTGCCGGGACTGGGCTATGGATTGGTGAGCGTCGCTGGGTCGTCGCAGATGACCGCGGCAGCGGCGGAGACGCAGCGGCGCGCGGCCGCCGCCGCTGCTGCCAACGCAGCGACCTAAGCGGATATGATGTGAGGCATCTTGTGAGGACGCGATGAAACGATTTGTTCTGCTTGGCACTCTGGTGATTGCAGGCGCATTGTCGATGACGCTCGCGGCTTTTCAGCCGCCTGCGCAGTCGACACCGAATGTCGTCACCGTCGACAAAGTGAAGGACAACCTCTATGTACTCAAGGGCGGTGGAGGAAACACGGCCGTGTTCATTACCGCCACAGGAGTCGTCGTCGTAGACACGAAGAATCCAGGATGGGGCCAGCCGATCCTCGATGCAATCAAACCGCTCACCGACAAGCCCGTCACGACGATCATCAACACGCACACGCACGGCGATCACGTCAGCGGCAACGTCGAGTTCCCTGCGACCGTCGACGTCATCGTGCAGGAGAACACCAAGAAGTACATGGAGCAAACCAGCCCCGTGTACGGGCTCCAGACAACTCCGCCGGAGAACATCTTCAAGAAAAACGAGGGTCGTGGTCTGCCGAAGCGCACGTTCAAAGACACGTTGACGATGGGCAGTGGGGACGATCAGATCGATCTTCGTTTCTTCGGCCCGGCGCACACAGGCGGCGATGCCTTCGTGATTTTCACAAAGCATCGTGTGATGCACGCTGGGGACACGTTCCCCACTCGCGATCTGCCGATTATGGACAAGAACAACGGCGGTTCGGGGCTGAGCTACGCCGGCACGCTCGCCAGGGCTGCCGCGGCGCAGAACGTCGAGACCATCATCAACGGCCACAACGCGACCACGATGGTGACAGCCGATCTCAAGCTGTACTCGGAGTTCATTGGCGATTTCGTCAAATTTGTGCAGGACGCGAAGAAGGCCGGCAAGACGGTCGATGATGTCGTCAACACGTGGGCGGTGCCGGCAAAGTACACCGGCTACAACAAACCCAATCCCGACCGCGTTCGTGCCGATGCGCAAGTGATCTGGGAAGAGACCAAGTAGCGTGCCGTGAGGTCGACGTCGACCCATACCGACGATGCGATCGCGGGGGCGGTTCGCGTCGAAGTGCCACCGCTTTGGCTACTGCGCGATCAGAATCGCACCGGCAGCGTCACGATTACCGTTCCGATTGTCAGGGAAGAGGATCTGTTCAGCCGCGTGCGCTGTCCGCTCTGCAGGTGGCGGCCCGACTCGTCGTGTCGCTGGTGCTGTGATCCGTCAGCGTCGCCAGAACCGCTCTTTCCGGGGTGCGGCACGATCTGGAATACGTTCTCGACACGCGGGCAATGTCCGGGGTGCGATCACCGTTGGCGGTGGACGTCGTGTCTCAGCTGCGACGGGTGGTCGCCGCACGAGGATTGGTACGAGACTGCAACGTAGGAGGAATCGATGCTGTCCCGGCGCGAGGTCTTAATGATGGCTCCACTCTCAGCCGCAGCCTTGCGTCAATCGGCACGCAGTTCAGCCCAAGCCTCCCAACCCTCGACGGCTGTCACGTTTGACGTACCGGCTGGCGCATGCGACTGCCATACGCACGTGTTCGGCGATCGACGCCGGTTTCCGTTCACGCCGAACCGAACCTACACGCCCGAGTCTGCGTCGGTCGAGGAAATGCGCGCGCTCCATCACGCGCTTCACACGACTCGCGTCGTCATTGTTCAACCCAGCGTCTACGGGACGGATAACGCCTGTACGCTCGACGGAATCAAACAACTGGGGCCCAACGCTCGTGGTATCGCCGTCATCGACGACCAGACGCCGGATGCGGCGCTCGATGACATGGAGCACGGAGGCATGCGAGGGATTCGCATCAATCTGGCGACCGCCGGCCAGACGGATCCGGAGTTGGGAAGGCGTCGATTTGAAACGGCGGTGACACGCATCGGCAAGCGAAAGTGGCACGTGCAGATGTATACGCAGTTGTCGGTGATCGAGGCGATGCAGAAAGAACTGGCAGCGTCGCCAGTGCCGGTCGTCTTCGATCATTTTGGCGGCGCGCAGGCTTCGGCTGGTCCATCACAGCGCGGCTTTGATGTGCTGCTGGATCTCGTGCGATCGGGACGAGCCTACGTAAAAGTATCGGCGCCCTATCGGGGTTCGACTTCAGCCCCGGATTTCGCCGACATGGCACCGCTCGCCAAGGCACTGGTTGCCGCAAACGTCCGTCGCATCCTCTGGGGCACCGACTGGCCACATCCTGATACCACGCCGGGTCGCGCACCCACAGAGATCTCGCCACTCCGTCAGATCGATGACGGGCGCGTGTTCAATCAATTTGCATCGTGGACGACGGCGGCGGAACGGAAGAGCATCCTGGTGGACAATCCGAAGGAGTTGTATGGGTTCTGATCGTCAATCGTAAATGATGGGTGTGGCTACCGGATAAACGGCAGATATGCCGGCACCCGACGTTGATACTCCCGGAAGTCTTCCCCGAAGCGTGACGCTAACAACGCATCCTCGATCCGAATCCGGATCTCCACGCCAATAAAGAAGAGTACGAGCGAAACCAGCAGCACCAGCGCCGGAGCGACGAGCAACCCGGTCCCGAGCAGCATGCACAACATGGATGCGTAGATCGGATGTCGCACAAATCGATATGCACCTGACCGAACCAGTTCGTGATCCGCATTCAACCCGGCGTCGAAACGCCATTGCCGGCCAAGCGTCATGGCGCTCGTCCAGGACAAGACGCCGCCGAGGATCAGAAGGCAGACGGCGGGGAGTGTTCGCAGAATCGATGGTGTGCGGTTCCAGTAGCTGTTCATCCAAAGAATGGCGAATCCGATGCCCTGGATAAAGATGCCCCAGCGAGCCCGGCGATCGACCGTCTGAGCGCGCCCGCCACGTCGTGCCAGAAAGAACGGGATCATCCAGGCGAGCCACCCGGCGGCGAGGATTCCGAAGATGTAAGCCGGCATGCGCCGATTGTAAGACAGCGACGGCCTGACAATCCCCCAGACGCACGCTTCCGCCTTCCGGCGGAACTTTCCTCCGCAGGCACATTCTTCGCAACATGCGGCGGCATGAGCTGGTTTCGGGTCTCATCCAGCCGCCTGGAATATCGTGGGCGCATCACGCGGGAGCCATTCACCCGATGGACCCAGACCGAGGAAGGGACTGCGGCAATCACGCGTGTCGCCGCCGGGCTCCGTTTCAGCTTGTTCGGTCGGCGCCATGCTGCGCGCCGTCATTTGTGGCGCTCGCTGGATGCCGCCGCTCGCGACCACTCGGTCGCCGCCGCGATTGCGGCCGAGGCTCCGCGCTTCATGCAGGTGGTCGCGCGGCTCGCCTACTCAGAGGGACTGCCGCGAGCGGTCATCGCGCTCCATCGACTGGTCGTGGTGCCGCGCGCGATGATCGCCGGCCACGCCCGTGTGGGACTGTCCAAGCGGCTGGCCGACATCCCGGAGGTGGCGGCGCTCGATGACGCCATTCAGATTTTCCTGGCCGATCAACTGGTGATCGAAATGGATGCCGCGCTGCAAAAAGCCTCGGCATCGCCAAAGAATCCGGTGTTAGCCCACGACGAGTGGTCGTGCGTCGGCGTCAGTAAAGGGCTGGTCTGGGTCGATCCGATGTGGGCCGGCCCCGACGGGACGGGACATATCTTCATGTATGAGTTTCCTCGCGCGGGATTGTCGCGGCGCGATCGGAAGGCGCTCGACAGCGCGATCGAGGAAATGTCGGCCAGCGTATCGTCGCTGACAAACCTTCAGCGGTATGCGATGGTCCGCGCGGCCTCGGCGCGGTCTTGAGCCGTGTCTTCTTCCGGCTAAAGCCGGAAGCGACAACAAGTCACAGACTTGTCAGGCTGATACCAATTTCGCTGGCATTTCGGAGCGGAAAGCCAGGGTTGCGGCCTAGAGTGGGCGCTATCCCGGCTGGTACGCGGCTTGCCGCGACGAACGGTCGCTCGCCATGCGCGCGAGCATCATTCTGTCAGGAGCAAGCGCGTGAAACGCTGTGCATCGTGCGGACGGGAAGTTCCTGAGACGGCGACCGTTTGCGATCTATGCGAGCGGTGGGCGGCCGATCAAATCCACTCCACGCCGGCTCATTCGGCGCCGCACGTTCGACCGGCGGCGACCGAACCGCGGTCGGCTCCGCCCGCTGCACCGCAAGCGTTCACGCCTGCGCCGCAGACGGTCGTTTCAGCGCCCCACGCACCGTCCACACCGTCACCCGCTGCGTCGCCGGCCGCACTACCCCGCGCGCGGGCGCTTCGTCTCGGCCGCCGCGAGCTGATGATCATCGCGGGCGGCGTTCTCGCGATTGGCAGCGTCATGACCTTCGCCCTCGGCGGCTCGCGCGACGGCGCATCGACAAGTGTGGCGGGATCAAACCCGACGGCGTCGAAGAGGACTGCGGCCGCCGCGGCACCAGCCCCTGAGTTCACCCAGACCTGGAGCAGTGCCCGCCGCGCCTACTGGACCGCAAATCAACGTCACGCGGCGGCATTCGAAGTACCGGCGGAAAAAACCGTCGCTATCTGGATGAACTACGTCCGCCCCATCCTCGTGGTCCGGTGCATGAACAAGCGCGTCGAAACATTTGTCTACACCGGTTCGGCGCTGAAGATCGAGCCGAACACAGAAGATCACACGGTGAATTTCAGTTTCAACGATGAGGCGGGCCGCAGCGAACATTGGGCGGACTCGTCCGAGCACGACGCGCTTTTTGCCCCCGACGGCGCCGCGTTCGCGCGGCAGCTGCTCTCGGCGAAGTCTTTCCGCTTCGGATACACGCCGCATAACGCCGAACCTGTAGAGGCGCAGTTCCATGTGGATGGGCTCGAGGAACTGATCGTGCCGGCGGCCAAAGACTGCGGCTGGCAAAAGTAACACCCGCCATGACACGATGCCGTGTCAATCCGTGTTGTTCCGTGGCACGATACGCCGGATGGCCAACCTCCGGTGGTTCTGGATTGTCCTCGAACTAACCGTCACACCCCTCCTGGCCCTGCTCGTTGCGCTTCCCTTTTGGCGCAAGGGCGGGATGATTTTCGGCAACATCGCCGGCACCGTCATCATCTTCGGCTCGGCCTTCGCGTTGATCATGCGCGAGTACGTCGAGATCGATCGCATGGTCCGCGAGTGCCTCGACGCTGGAGATGTGTGCTTTCCTGTGCCAAGCGCGTTTACCCGTTTTTCAGTTTATGCGTTCATCGGTCTCGCCGAAGTGTTCGCGCTGTTCACGCTGAGCCTGCGGGCCGAAAAGAAGCGGCGCGATCAAGACTACGCGCCGGAATGGCGCTATTAAGGTTTGTCATGCCGTTCAAGAGCCAGGCGCAGCGCCGGAAATTCGCCGAGCTTCTGGTCGAAGGAAAGATCTCGCCTGAGACATTCGAGGAATGGAATCGTGAGACCGGAGGCCGAAAGCTGCCGGAGCGCGTGAAGGGTGCCAAGGGTGCCAGGGGTGCCAAGAGTGCCAGGGGTGCCAGGGGTGCCAGGGGTGCCAAGAGTGCCAAGGGTGCCAGGGGTGCCAAGAGTGCCAAGGGTGCCAGGGGTGCTAAGCGCCGCTGATTCCTTTTCCCTTTTCCCTTTTCCCTTTTCGTATATGTTCTCCCAATGCGCTTGTCTCTTTTCCTATTCACAGCGCTCACCTTGACTGCGCTCGAGCAGCGCGGCGCTCCCGGGTCCGCGACGGCTTGCACGACGGCGACCGCAGAATGCACGGAGTGGGTGACGCTCGGCGGCGGGCCGGCGCGGTCGATGATCTACACGTCGTACTCGCTCGATAAGCGCAACGACCGGATCCGCCGTGCGCTGATCATGGTGCACGGGACCAACCGCAATGCCGATCACTATTTCGCGACCGCCATGTCCGCGGCGTTTCTTGCCGGCGCCGTCGACGACGCGGTCGTCATCGCCCCGCACCTGATCGCCTGTGCCGACAAACCAGAAGTGGACGAGGTCGTGTGGAGCTGCGCCGGCGACAGCTGGCGCTCCGGTGGCGCATCGACGAGCCATCCCGATTTGAATTCGTTTGATTTTGCCGATCAGGTTCTGCGCAAGCTCGCAAACAAGAACACTTTCCCCAACATGCAGGCGATCGTGGTTGCCGGACACTCTGCGGGCGGGCAGTTCGTCACGCGCTATGAGATGTCGAACCGCATTCACGACACGCTCGGCGTGCAGGTCTCATATGTCGTCGCCAATCCCTCCAGCTATTCGTGGCCGGTGGCGATCCGTCCGACCGTGTCCGGCGACGCCGAGCCTGCCGACGCAAAGGATGGCTGGAAATCCGAATCGGTGCACACGAACTTCATCTTCGCTGCGTACGACGCGGCACAGTGTCAGACGTACAATCGGTGGCCGTTCGGTCTCGAGAACCGTGTGTCGGGTTACACCGCGAAGGTGAGCGATGACCAGTTGAAGAAGCAACTCGTCTCCAGACCGACGACCTACTTGCTCGGACAGGTGGATACCCTGCCGCTCGGCGGATTCGATTCGTCATGCGGGGCGATGGCGCAAGGGCCGACCAGACGCGCCCGGGGAGAGGCGTTCCTCAAGTTTGTCAACGAAACGCTCGGTGCCAAGCACAAAGCGATCATCGTCTCCGAATGCGGCCACAACGACCGGTGCGTGTATACGACCGATGCCGTGTTGCCGGTGATCTTTCCGAAGTAAATGCGCACGCCATGACACGCTTCAGCGCTCACATCCTTGTGTTGGCGGTCGGGTTGACTGTCTCGGCGTGGACGGGAGGCGCGCAGAACCCCGCGCCCGCTCCTCCTGCGCAGTTTCCGCCGCTGGGGACGGGTATCACACCCGAGGAAGCGCGCACTCTGCAGGGCGCGGTTGACCAATTGGCGCACAAGGTCGTGGCGCTGAAGATCCAATATCGATCCTCGCCGATGTTCGATCGCATCGCTGACGTGGAGGTTTATCTCGACGCGGTGCGGCGGCCGCTCAAATATGACGAGCGTTTATATGCCGGGCGCGGCAGCACGCCGGTCAGCTACGCGCAGCAAACCCTGACGACCGGGAGCGAGCGCGCGACGCAACTCGCGGGTGGCAACACGCCATGGATGACACAAAGCGGCGTCCGTGGATTCTACTCACGCATCGACGGCTCGGCACAACCCTACCTGTTGACTTTGCCGGAGAGTTACGACCCTGCCGCGAAGCGCACATACCGCCTCGACATCTTCATGCATGGCCGCGACGACACCGTGCTCGAGCAGCAGTTCATGGCCAAGTCGCTGACGGGTTACACGTCGAAGCCCTTCGGTGCGGGAGCCGATCGGTTCATGCTGCAGCCGTACGGCCGGTATACCAACGCGAGCCGCTTCGCTGGCGAGACCGATGGTCTCGAAGCGATCGCATCGGTGCAGAAGAACTATCCGATTGATCCGAATCGGATCGTCATGGCCGGGTTCTCGATGGGCGGCGCCTCGGCGTGGGCATACACGGTTCATTACGCGGATCGATGGGCCGCCGCGGCACCGGGGGCGGGTTTTACGGAAACCGAGGTCTTTCTTCGTGGCGGGCTTGCGCGGCAGCCGCAGAACGCGATGCAGCGCACGCTGTGGCACATGTACGATGCAACCGACTACGCGATCAATACGTTCAACGTCCCGGTCGTCGCCTATTCGGGCGAAATCGACGCGCAGAAGCAAGCCGCCGATGCAATGGCCGCCGCGATGCTGGCCGAAGGGTTGAAGCTCGAGCACATCATCGGACCGAATACTGGACACTCGTACGAGCCGGCAGCGCGGCAGCGCCTTCAGGATCGCCTCGATCAGCTCGTGTCCGCCGGTCGCAATCCGTCGCCCTCAGAGATCCGGTTGACGACGTGGATGCTGCGCTACAACAAGATGTTCTGGGTCACCGTCGACGCGATGGCGGAGGAATGGCAACGCGCACGGGTCAACGCAAAGATCGATGGCAATTCGATCACCGCGACAACGACGAACGTCACCGCCTTGACGCTTGACTTCCAGCCTGGCCTTGCGCCGTTCCAGGCCGGAACCAGGCCGACATTGAAGATCGATGCCGACACAATCCAACTGCCTGCTGTCCGAACAGACAAATCGTTGACCGTCGCGCTCGTACGTAACGGCGCGACCTGGAAGTCTGGAGCCCTCAGCGGGCCTCGTAAAATGCATGGTCTGCAGGGGCCGATAGACGATGCCTTCATGGACGCGTTTATTTTCGTGAGGCCGACCGGACGGCCGCTGTCGGAGGGGACGGGCAAGTGGGCTCGAGAGCAGGCGGACTACGCGATTTCGGAGTGGATCCATTTCTTCCGCGGCGAGCCCCGCGTCAAGAACGATTCCGACATTTCGAGCGACGACATTGCCAGTCACCATCTGGCCCTGTTCGGAGACCCATCGAGCAACGCCGTCTATCGGCGCATAGGGGATCGGCTTCCGATTCGGTGGACCACGAAAGGGGTCACCGTGGGTGCGGAGACGTTCGACGCCAATCACGCGCCGGTGTTCATTTTTCCAAATCCCCTCAATCCGAAGAAGTATGTCGTCATCAACAGTGGCTTTACGTTTCATGACCAGTCGAACAACGACATGCAGTCGCCTAAGCTGCCAGACTGGGCCGTCGTCGACATGACGAAGCCGGGAAACAATTACAAATACTTGCCGCTGTTCGTGGAGTCGCAGGGGTTTTTTGACGAGATGTGGAAGCTGAAGCGGGCGCAGCCAGGGTCTTAAGACCCTGGCTCTACACCCGTTTGCGTCGGTACGTAATGTAGGGCGCGGTCTTCAGACCGCGACAAAAGGCGGCCCGAGATGTCGACCGATAACGAGAACCTGCGGCTACTCGCCGTGTTTCATTACGTCGTGGCCTGCCTCGCCGGACTTTTCTCGCTCTTTCCGATCTTTCACATCACCATGGGCGCGTTGATGCTCTCGGGCCGGTTCGGTGATCCCAACGAGCAGGCGCCCGATCGAATGTTTGGCATGC
>Ga0114129_10009718_pt1 | contig 13724 bp, 9 predicted proteins | sample RhiMetdeltSRZDD1_FD_80071 | JGI IMG/M metagenome (GOLD analysis project Ga0114129, IMG submission 80071) | Populus rhizosphere microbial communities from Tennessee, USA - Rhizosphere MetaG P. deltoides SRZDD1 (version 2) (version 2) | ecosystem: Host-associated > Plants > Roots > Rhizosphere >...
AAATTATTTTGAGAGTAGGTCGGAGTAGCACTCCGACGCATAGCTGGAAAAATGCAGGAGCTTGCGCCTGCATTCCAAATCTACTTCCTCGGCTGCGAGTACCCCTGTCTTTCGCGGGTCTGTTTGATGTAATCTTTCACCAGCTGCGGCGGGTGAGGCTGTGTGCCGCCCATGATGAGGTAACCCGGCGCCCAGAAATCGCCCGAAGGATTTTCCTTTTTCATACGCGAGAACTCGCCAAAAATTTTCTCCGAAGTTTGTGTTCGCATGATTCGCATGAGATAACCGGGCGATGTGGAGGGCGGAACGTTCACGACCCATTGCACATATTCTGGTCGGACAGCCAGATATTCCAATCGCCAGCCGAACGCAATGCAGATATTGGGGAGCCATTCCGATAAACGGTCTGACATATCACCGGTCAGATAATGTGAGCTGAAACGCGGCACCAGCAGACAGGCATAGGTCAAATTGTATAGGCCAGGAGAGATGGGCTCCATCATCACGCGTCCGGCCACTTCTGTGATCGAGTGCGGACGGGTCTCGTCCAGTTCACCGGTTTGACCGCCTAACGGGCGGCGGACCGGCGTCATCGGCCGGGGGCGTGATTGGGAAGGCATGGTCGCATCGAAATCCTGCACCACATGTTCCACCGTCTGATCATTCTGATTCGCGATCAGCAGATCGTTCACGCGCACCGCCGGCGAACTCTCGCGGCTGTACTCGCGGCGCGGCTGGGATGGCGATGGACGCGTGCTCCAATCCTCTTCGTTGGCGAGCGGGATCATGGGCTCGCTGGGAATAGGAGGCGGAACGTCGTTGAGAATATCGGAGATGTTTGGGATTTCGAGATTGGGATCGCCTTCTTCCTCTTCTGTATATTGAGTCGGCGTTTCCTGCGCAGCCGGGGCCGGATTCGGGTTGGCTGCAGGCTTTTCCGCTATCTCAGCTGAGGACTCGGTGGAGAGTCGATTCACCAGTTGACCCGCCTGCATGCGGATGGTGCTGAACGGTGTCTCGGCATCGAAAACGAGGGCAAGTACCACGTCTTCTGCCAGCCGGGTTGCGTACAACATGTGCTCGGCCTTGGTGGCTTCCAGTCGGACGAAGCGTAGCAAGTCGCTGCCCTTTTGCCCATCCCAGTGACGGGTGACCGTAACGGCCAGTTCCCTGGCAGCGCTCTGCGAGAGCTGGCCGGCGTAGGCCCATAAGTTTTCATTGCGCGTGATGAGCGCCGCCTGCGCTGAGGACTCCAGGGTGAGGCGCGTAAGGTGTTGCGCGGCTTTCGTCACGTCCTGCAGCCAGAGCAGCGGTTCCTGGTTTGCTTGTTGCTGATTTACGGGTCGCTGAGCCAAATGAATCGCAGGCGAGGGATCGGTCGCGCGAGTCGGTTTGGGGAGCGGGGTAGGGTTGTCTCTTAACATGGTCAATAATTCCGGTGTGCGAAAAAGTTTGCGCGCGGACGTCCATGGGCGGAGGTCATCGAGCGCAGGGGGCGTAGCGTCTTCATCAGAAAGTAGGAACAGTCGAACGGTCGGGTTCAGCGTGCGCAGGGCGCGTCCCAATTCAAGCACGAATTTTTCGCCAAGCTCCAAATCGAGGAAAGCCGTCGAGCAGTTTTGCTCGTCGGCGCGTACGACAGCTTCCCCCTTACCCTTTGCCGTATAAACCCGGTAGCCCTCCTGCTCAAGGTTGGAGGATAGTTTCTTGCCGAATAAGGCATCTGCTGTGACGAGAAGCAGGTTGTTACTCATTAATTACAGTTTATCACGTCGGCAATGCATCTGCAAGAATTACCCTGGTCAGAGGGCTTACGAAAATGCGAAATATTTGTCTAACTGACTTGATTTTCCCGTCTGTTTGTGTTAATAATGAGAAAAATTACAGAGTGCCGCATCATTAAGTAAACTTTGAGGCTTGATTTTAGCCCGCAAGCGCAGCACGCCGCGCGGCGGCAGTGTGCACAAAATCATTCGAAAAGTTTGTCTGTTAATGGAGACCAGCGGTAACAAGGGCGTTAGAATGCATCGCGAACGAGTTTCTGAAAATGTTTTCTGGTTTCAAAGTGAAGTATATGCTCAGGTAACCGCGGGGGTGGTGGCAGGGCCGCAGTGGGCGGTGGTGATTGACACGCTGGCGCTGCCAGATGAGACGCTGGCCATCCGTGAATTCATTGAGCGAGAATTGAGTGTGCCGGTCCGGTATGTCATTAATACACACTATCATGCTGACCATACCTGGGGAAATTGTTTCTTTCCCGGTGCGACGATTGTCGCGCATGCCCGCTGCCGTGAGCTATTGATCGAACGGGGCGAGCCCTCGCTGGAGGCGGCCAAGAAGCAAAACCCGGCCTTGCGCCAGGTAAAGATTGTCCCCCCGCAAATGACATTTGTAAATGGAGAAATGACGCTGCGTGTGGGTAAGAAGAATCTGATCATCGCGCCAGCCTTTGGGCACAGCGAGGATGGAATCTCCGCCCTGGTGGAGGAGGACCGCATCCTGTTCGCGGGAGATGCCTTCATGCCCGTTCCCTACATCGTGGATGGCGATGTGGACGAAAGTATTGCGTCCATCAAGCGCATCGCGAAAATGGGATTGGAGAATATTGTGCAGGGGCACGGCGACATTATCCTGCGCGGTGAAATCGATGCAGCGGTGAAGGAAAATTTGAATTATCTGACCGTCATGAAAAAGGCAGTCAAGTCAATCGCGCGCAAGAAGAACGCAGAAGACTTATTGGAAGGCATCACGCTCGAAGAATGTGGCAAGAGTCGTGTATATCTCGGTGGTCTTGCCCGAGATTTGCACCAGCGGAATTTATATGCATTACTGCAGCGAATGAGACAGTAGGCTCGTTCACTTGAAATGAAACCTCATTAACCCCAAACTTAGGAAATCAGCCACGGATACTTCGACACGCTCAGTACAAGTTTCACCGATTGGCACGAAAGCAGGCGGCCCGCTCGAGCGGGCCGCCTATGTGTTTGGCCCGTTCTGTGCCCCCCGAATTCAAAATCCGTGATAATTCGTGAAATCCGTGGCTAACCGCTCGAAAGTTTAGTTTTGTAAGTGAGTCATGTTTTCATTTGTTGACTTGCTGCTTAGCCTCTCTCCTGGACCTCAGCCAGCCATTCAAACTTGTGTTGATGACGCGTTCGTTCCCTGCCAGGAGTTTTTTGATGTTGGGGCGCAGCGCCCAGATGAGGAGGAATTCGGCGACAATCCCGTACGTGATGTCGATCGGCTCCTGAAGTCCCAGCGCGGCCCGCACCGCGAAGATGATGATCACCACCAGTCCGATCGCCATGGTGGTGAGCGAGGCGATACCTACGCTGAACCAGATCAGGGCCCCGATGCCGAACGCGATGGGGAACATCGGCAGCCATAACCCCATGGCGCCGCCCAGAGCGGGCGCGCCGCCAGCGCCGCCCCGAAACTTTAACTTCCCATGCGGGTCACGCTCCAGCAAAAAGAAGGAATAGTTGTGGCCTAAAATCGCAAAGACCGGTGCAAGCACATGAACAACGTGATTTTCGGGATCCACTGCCTGGGCTAACCAAACGGCCGCCGCGCCTTTGAGAATATCCATGATGGCCGTCAACAGACCGGCCCCAAACCCGGCAGCCCGCGCGGCATTGGTGCCTCCGGTCCGTCCACTTTCTACGGTGCGAATGTCCTTGCCGGTCTTAATCTTAACAATTAACAACCCAAATGGGATCGAACCCAGAACATAACCAAAAACCACGGCCACAATATCAAGCAGAATTTGCATTCACAGCCTCCATCGAGGTTTCGATCAGCAGCACTTGCTAAAACACGAAAGTATTTACGTGGTTACTCTACCCGGTGATCTGCAGGGCCACTTCGTGGGCAGCGCCGTCTTCGATCCAAAAGCCGCGGGCTTGCCAGTGGTTCTGCCTGGGCGCCAGGATCAGATGCACGACCTCGTAAGCGGCCTCCGCGATATCGGTCGCAGAGACCGTTTCCGGTCCCGTGGGGTGCGAGTGGAAGATGCCCACAAGCTCGAAGCCGTTGGATTCGATCCAGTCAAAGGCGTGTAGTTGTTCATAGGGATCCATCACGAATCGCTTTGGGCTTTTTGCCTGATTCAACACGCCGATCATTTTCTCCGCCCGGGCCCCTTTGCCTGCCAGTAGCCCGCACGCTTCCAGCGGCGTGTGCCGATCCACATAGGTAATCATTTCATCCAACAGGGCATGGCTCAATTCAAATGTCGTGATCATCTGATCACAATTGCCAGACCCCAACACAGGGCAGTGACAATGATCGGCTCAAGCACCGCGCGCTGTGATGGGACACTCTCACCTAGATTCGTGGCCAGGTTGACAAGCCCATAGAGTGGGCCTACCAAAAGCAGGCCAAATTGGATCGGTGAAAGCGGCCAATAATGCAATCCTGCGGCCAGTTGGATGCAGATCAAGGCGATGCCCAGGGCCCAGGCAAACTCCCATCTGCCGCTCAGATGCAGATGTAAAATGCGCAGGCTCGCCAGCAAGGCAGCCAGAAAAAGAGCCGGGATGATCAGGAACAGGCGGATCTGGCTGGTGCGAAGCGCAACCGCCAATACGAAAAACAAAGTGTACGAAACGGCGGTCAGACCGACCATGGAGGCTGAGTAGTACGGTGCGGCCGGGTCTACGGCGGTGTATTCGGCGAAAAAGACGAAGTACAGGAAGAGACTGCTCAGGAGAAAGCCGATCCACCAGGGCCGGCCTTCCGGAAGAAGTGAAAGCGGAAGACTGATCACAAAAGTAGTCAATGTAGGCAGAAACCACCACTGAAAGGTGGTTCTGCTGTTCAGGGAGGGGTGCCCGCGCAGCAGCCAGTCCATGCCGGTGGCGGTCAGGCAGGCCGTGAGCAGCCCCATAATTGTGTTCGTACTGAATGGAAACGAGAGCAGGAAACCCGGTAATTGCATCTCAAAATTGAAGCCAGGCGAGGGAATGATCCTCATTAGAGCCAGGGCCAGGAGCACTGTGGACGTGACCAGGCCCAGCCGATTCGAATCTGGCCTGTATTTATCTGGTACAGCCATAAACACGATTCTACCTGCTCGCTCCACGAATGCCAAGACGCGCTCCGTATGGTAGAATCAAGTGGTTATGGACATGCAAAGACTCGAAGCGCTCCCGCCGCCGCCCGGCGTGATTGCTTCGCTGCAGGCTGGTTTCAGTATTGTTTCGGGCCGTATCATCCTGATTGTCCTGCCTTTAGTTCTGGACGTCCTGGTATGGCTGGGACCCCGTTTGAGCGTGGGCCAATGGTACGAAACATTCTTTAACGGCTCGCTCGGCTTGCTCCGACAGAATGGTTTCCCGGCGCGGGAGCTGGCAGTGTATACAGAGAATGCCCCCCTCATCATCGATTATGTGGAACGGGTGAATTGGCTGGTCTGGCTTCGTACGCTTCCGATCGGCATCCCAACCCTGATGCTTGAGTTGCCGGAAAAAATGCCCTTGCAGACGCCGCTTGGTTTGCAGACAGTAATTCAACTTCCTTCATTCCTCGTTGTGTTCGGGATCTTCCTTTTGCTAACGTTTGCAGGCTGGCTGGGCGGAGGGTTGTATTTTCGAAGCGTGGCAGGCGCAAGTTTAGGAGCCAATGAACCGCCTACCGGCCTTTTCTGGGTATTCCTGCAGACAATCCTGCTGTCTGTCATCTGGTTCATCGGACTGATTGTCATCGTTTTTCCGATCGTTCTTCTGATCGGTTTTTTATCGGCCCTCAACATCCTGTTGGGGCAGGCGGCTTTCTTCATTATATTGTTCTTCCTGTTCTGGCTGGTCGTGCCGCTGTTTTTCATGCCGCATGGAATTTTCGTCCGCGGGCAGAACGCCTTTGTGTCCATCCTGAGCAGCGTGCGGATGTCACGTTTCACGCTCCCGACCAGCAGCATGTTTGTGTTGAGTGTGTTCCTGCTCTCGCGCGGCTTGAGTTATCTATGGCTGGTGCCCTCGAACGATTCATGGATGGTGCTGATTGGCATCGCCGGGCACTCGTTCATTTCAACCGCGTTGCTCTCTGCCAGTTTCGTATATTACCGCAACATGAATCACTGGCTGCAAACCGTCTATGAACGGATTCAACAGATGAGCAACCGCTCATCCATAAAGAAGGTTTAGGTATTTCCATCGTCGATGGAATTCTTTGGAGGTTCTTGTGGTAGCTAAAGTAGAAAATTATGATGTAAGTTCCATTCAGGCGCTGGAAGGGATCGAGCATGTGCGAAAACGCCCCGGCATGTACGTGGGCGGGACCGATATTAAAGCGTTGCATCACCTGGTCTATGAAGTGGTAGACAACGCGATCGATGAAGCCCTGGCTGGCTTCTGCACGAAAATCAACATTACGATTCACGACGATAGCAGCGTGACCGTGGAAGACAACGGTCGCGGCATCCCCGTGGGGCCGCACCCTGTGAAGAAGGACGCCCATGGCAAGCCCATGGAAACTGTCGATGTGGTGATGACTGTGATCGGCGCGGGCGGCAAGTTTGGCGGCGGTGGTTATAAGGTCTCGGGTGGTTTGCATGGTGTAGGCGTCAGCGCGGTGAATGCCCTTTCTGAATGGGTGGTTACTGAAATCAAACGCGACGGCAAGTTATGGCAGCAGAACTACAAACGCGGTATTCCTCAGGGCAAGATCCAGCAGATCGGGAAAGCCTCCAAGGATGAAAGCGGCACGAAGCAAACCTTTAAGTTTGATAAGCAAATCTTCACCGAGGATATCGACTATCGTTTCGATACACTCGTCCAGCGCTTCCGTGAAATGGCGTTTGTGACGCGCGGTGTCACGATCCAATTTATCGACGAACGCAGCGACCGCGAGATGACCTTCTATTTTGAGGGTGGCATCACTTCGTTTGTACGTTATCTCAACCGCAACCGCGATAATCTGCACTCAGTAGTGTACGTTGAAAAGGAAATAGAAGGTGTTGGTGTTGAGGCCGCTATCCAATACACGGATGCATATACCGAGTCTGTTTATTCATTTGCAAATACCATCAATACGATTGATGGAGGTACGCATCTTACCGGTTTGCGCTCATCCGTGACGCGTGTGATCAACGATTATGCCCGCAAGAACAGTTTGCTCAAGGATGCCGACCCGAATTTCTCGGGTGACGATACACGCGAAGGTCTCACAGCCATCGTATCGGTCAAACATCCGAGTCCGCAATTCGAATCGCAGACCAAAGTAAAACTGATGAATCCCGAAGTGCAGACGTACGTCACCCAGGTGGTGGGCGAGGCGTTCAGCACATTTCTGGATGAGAATCCGCAGGCCGCGAAAGCGATCATTGCGAAGTGTCTCACGTCGGCGCGGGCGCGTGATGCAGCTCGAAAGGCGCGTGACCTGGTCATTCGCAAGTCCGCGCTCGAGTCTTTGACCCTGCCCGGCAAATTGGCAGATTGCTCCGAACGTGACTCGGCCAAGACCGAGCTGTATATCGTCGAGGGCGACTCAGCCGGTGGAAGCGCGAAGCAGGGACGCGACCGCCATTTCCAGGCCATCCTGCCGTTGCGCGGCAAGATCATGAACACCGAACGCGCCCGCCTGGATAAGATCCTTTCCAGCAATGAGATCAGGGCTTTGATCTCAGCGCTTGGTACGGGCATCGGCGATAACTTTGAGCTCGACGGCCTGCGCTACGGCCGTGTCATCATCATGACCGATGCGGACGTGGACGGAAGCCATATCCGTACCTTGTTGCTTACATTCTTCTTCCGTTACATGCCGCAGTTGATCGAAGATGGTCACTTGTATATTGCCCAGCCGCCGCTGTATCGGGTCGCATACAAGAATCAGATCAAGTATGCCTATTCCGACAAGGAGAAGGACAAGGTCATTAAGGAAGTGGGTGAGAAGGCCAGTCTTCAGCGGTATAAAGGTCTGGGAGAAATGAATCCGGCCCAATTGTGGGAGACGACCATGAATCCCGAGAATCGGACGCTGCTCCTCGTCACGGTGGAGGACGCGGCTGAGGCGGATCGGACGTTTGACATGCTGATGGGCGACGCGGTCGATCCGCGTCGGAAATTCATTCAGACTCACGCGAAAGCGGTCCGAAATCTGGATATTTAGCCGAGCTTCCGGGCGGGGCGCTTCCATGGGAGCGCCCCGCCTTACTTCTTTGTTATGAAAGTACCATAGAGGTGCAGGCGGGGGATGTAGTACAATTTCGAACAGCAGCGGTTTGCAGATCGTTTCTGTTTTGGAGCCATGTACCCCTCTCAACGGTTTTACGAAGTCACGAATAGAACAACCCAGTTTCTGGTGCTTGGATATCAGGTGCTCGCCGGTATCATCTTCATTGGCGCGCTGCTTCTTTCCTATCGCTGGCTAAGCAACCCGTTCATCGGTGGCTTCCTCGAACATACTCTTATCTTGAATGGCACGCAAACCCGCGAAACTGGGAAACAGTGGGCACTGTACGAAGCGGGATTTAAGCAGGGCGATCAATTGGTTTCGGTGAACGGAAAACACATTGCGAATTCCAACGACCTGAAAAATATCCTGAGTGATTCTGTGGTCTCGGATGAAGTATCTGTGGAGATGCGGACAAGTTCAGGGCAAACGAAATCCGCCACCGTTACCTTGCACTCGTTCTCAGCGACAGACCGCCTCGCGTATTTCATCATGCCCATGGTCCTGTGCCTGGTCTTTCTGCTCGTGAGTTTGTGGATCTTTGGATTGCGCCGGACCGAGCCCGCAGGCCGAGCATTTACAGTATTTACCACATCGCTGGCGATCGTCACCGGCGCCCTCTTCGACCTATATACCTCCCATTACTTTACCTACATCTGGACTCTGGCCGTGGGCCTGGCCGGTGGGGCATTGATCGACCTTGCCCTGGGATTCCCCCAGGAGGCGCGCTTCGTCATCCGACGGCCATATCTTCGTTGGATCGGATATGGCATTGCCCTGGTACTGGTAATCCGGGCCTATGGCACCCTGTTCGATTTTAGCCAGCCGCTTGCCTATATTAATGCCTGGCTGATCATCTATGCCTTTACAGCCCTGGCTGCGGTGTTCTATTTTGGTGCGCTGGGGTATCGCGCCGTTTCTGCTTATTCGCCAGTGGTGAAGAGTCAAGCGCGCACCATTTTATTTGGCGCGGTGCTTTCCTTTGGCCCGGTCGTTGGCTGGTTGCTCTACGCCGCCGTCTACCGGATACTTAGCCCAACCCATATTCAAGGATTTAATCCGTATCTGCTACCGTTCATGATCATCTTTCCAGTGGCGAATGGATACGTGATCATGCGTTTCCGCCTCCTCCGCACCGATTACTGGTTGCGCCAAAGCATTGTTTATTCCATCCTGACGATTTTGGTGGTGGTCGCCTACGGACTTTTCGTGGTGGGGCTTTCACAGATCATCCCGGTACAGGTAAATAATCCGTTTCTGCTTGCCGGCCTGGTCTTTTTGATCGCAGTATTGCTCGATCCGATCCGAACCCGCCTTCAGGTCTGGGTGGATGGTGCATTTTTCCGTGGACGCCGGGCCTATGAAGATCGAATGCGGACTTTCACCCATCAGCTGACCGGAGCTTTGGATTTGACCAGCATTGGGCGCGTCCTGCGTGACCAGATCGAAAGCAGCCTCATGCCCGATCGCTTCCACATTTTTACGTATGATCAGATCAATGACCAATATGCTGCGCTGGCAAACGGGAATGGTCGTGCGTCCAGTGATATTCGCTTTGCCTCCGCCAGTTCCCTCGTTCAATATTTACAGCAGGAACAGATTCCGCTGTACCTCGATACGATCAATCCCCCTGTGATGCTAAAGGCCGATGAGGCCCGCCTCTCCCTGTTGGGAGCACGGCTCTTCATAGCGCTGCGTGGTGAAATCCGGCCGGTTGGCTGGCTGGCATTAGGCTCACCGATGTCTGGGGAGGGATATACACCCAAAGATCTCGATTTTCTCGATAACTTATCCGACCAGGCCTCGGTGGCTATCTCGCGGGTGCAAACGGTTGTCAATCTGGAACGCCGCGTGCAGGAAATGAATACGCTCACGCGTGTGTCACAGGGTGTAAACGTTACGCTCACGTTCGATGATGTGCTTGAATTGATCTTTGCCCAAACGACACAGATCATCCCGGCGGCCTATTTCCATATCACCCTGTATAGCAAAGCTGCCAATTATTTTTATTACGGCTTCCGGGTCGACGATAAGGAGCGGCTCGCGTCGCTTGAAAATCAGCCGCTGCCGGTCAACCTGGGAATGGGCGCGGAAATCATTCGGAAAGGCCGCCCGATCATCACGCAGGATTACGCCCGCGAATGTCAATCGCGTAACATCACGCCGTCTGCGCACAATATCTTTGCCTGGATGGGTGTGCCGCTCAACTCCGGCGCGGAGACCGTGGGCGCCTTGAGTGTTGGCAGTTCTGACCCTACGGTCATTTACACGCCCGCGCAACTCAATCTTCTGCAGGCTGTGGCAGACCAGACCGTGGGCGCCATTGTACGAGCCCGCCTGTTGCAGGAAACCGAGCAGCGTGCGTACCAGCTTGCGACACTCAACGAAATTACGCGTCAGCTCACATCCACGCTGGAGCAGGAACCACTCCTCAAAAACATTCTCGAAAACGCCGTATCCATTTTGAACAGCGAAGCTGGCACCTTGTTCCTGATGGATGAGCAAACAGGTGAACTTGAATTTAAAGTCACGGTGGGACCCGTGGCCGGCAACCTGCTCGGACAAAGACTCCCACCCGGCACCGGGATTGTAGGCCGGGCTGTCCAAACCCGGGCACCGGTGATCGAGAACGATGCCCAACGTTCCATTGCCCGTTTTAACGTAAATACAGACAAGCAGACCGGCTTCATTTCCCGTTCGCTCATCGCTGTTCCCATGCAGATCAAGGACCGCGTCCTCGGCGTGATCGAAGTCATCAACCGCCGGGATGGCCTGCCCTTCGTGGCCGATGATCAAAATATTCTGACCGCCTTTGCAGGCCAGGCGGCGGTTGCAATGGAGAATGCCCGTTTACTGGCGCAAACCGACCAGGAATTGGAAGCCCGCGTGGAGGAGCTCCAAGTCATGGGCCGGATTGTCCGTGAAATGAATGCCAGCCTCGATGTGGAACGCGCCATGCGCATCACACTGGAGTGGGCGATCCGTCAATCCGCGGCCGAGGCAGGCCTCATCGGCGTATTGGAAGACGAACATCTGCGACTCATGGCGCATCAGGGCTATGAGGATGTTTTCGCCGATCAAAAGGATGTGCAGTTATCTCTCGAATTCCCATCGATTCGCGGCTCCATCGAAAGCGGACAATCGAGCCAGGTTTCGCTCATCGCGACCGGTGAGAAAGGCATTCTGCCCAGCGCCCACACACAGATCATTGTTCCCATCCGCCGCGAAGTACAGGTGATCGGCTTGATCATCCTGGAAAGCACCAGCGATTCGCAGGGCAACCTGGCCTTCCTGAACCGTTTGAGCGACAACGCGGCCATCGCCATCTCGAATGCGCAGCTGTTTGCTGAAGTCGAGCGCGCTAACCTGGCCAAGAGCGAATTCGTATCCTTCGTTGCACACGAGCTCAAGAACCCGATGACCTCGATTAAAGGTTATTCGGAATTGCTGGCGGCCGGTTCGGTGGGACAGATCAACGAAATGCAGTCGAACTTCCTGCATACGATTCGGGCGAATGTGCAACGCATGTCGGCGTTGGTGTCTGACCTCAATGACAATGCCAAGATCGAGGCCGGGCAGCTCAGGCTGGAATACAAACCGGTCCACGTGGAGGACATCGTGGATGAAGTGGTGCGGTCCACAAAGCGTCAGATCGAAGAGAAGAAACAGGCTGTGGATCTGCTTCTGCCTCAGAAATTGCCCAGTATTTGGGCCGATCATACGCGTGTGGCCCAGGTGCTCACGAACCTGGTAAGCAATGCACACAAATATACGCCTGAAGGCGGTAAAGTCGTCGTCGGCGCAGAAGCGACCTACAACCAGTGGGACCCGGGCGGCGCGAAGGAAGTCGTCCATTTATGGGTGAAGGACGACGGCATCGGCATCAGCATCGAAGATCAGGCAAAGATCTTCCAGAAGTTTTTCCGTTCCGAAGATTCGAAGGCGCGTGAGGCGCCCGGTACGGGCCTGGGCTTGAACATCACCAAAAGTCTGGTGGAAATGCAGGGCGGGCGCATCTGGTTCGACAGTGAATTCAGGAAAGGCACCACCTTCCACTTCACCGTGCCGGTGGCGGAGGGATAAACCGGAATGTTGAATGTTGCCATCGGTCATGCCCAGGCGTTGAATGGACGCGAAGCCGGTTTGCAGGCGGCGCATCAGGCTTTAAACAAGCTTGGTTCCGGCGCGCCAAAACTGGGCTTCATTGTCGCCTCGCATCATTATCAGGCGCGCGATGTCGTCAGCGGTGTATCGGGATTGCTGGGGGATACGCCCATGATCGGCTTCAGCAGTCCGTCCGGGTTGACATCCGAGGGTCTGCGTCCGAACTCGGTGGTCGTGGCGCTGCTCACCGGCGATTTTCAGGCAGAGACTCAGTGGCTTCCGGCCTATGCACAGAGCGCCCGTGAGACGGGTACGAAACTCGCAAAGCAGATCGCCGAGAAAAACTCCTCTGCCTGTCTGTTTTTTGCCGACGGCTTTAACGGGGACGCCGACCAGTTGTGTTCGGCCCTCGCAGGTTCTTCCGCTCAGTTGGCGGGCGCTTTGGCTGCCGGAGACTTACACACAGGTCATTCCTACCAGATGGCTGGCCCTCAGACCGGATCCGGGGCCTTAGCTGCGGTTCTGCTGCGCGGCGATCTACGCATTGGGATCGGTTCCTCGCACGGTTGGAATCCGGTTGGCAGCCAGTTCCGGATCACACGCTCGCGCGGCTTCTGGCTCCGCACCCTGGATGGACGCCCCGCCTCCGAGACGTATGCCCAGCTCTTTGGATATCCGGCGCGCGAGTGGGCCTTCCCTCCATTGAGTCATCTGGCCCGACTCTATCCGCTTGGCATTGAACAAGGCGACACGATGATCGTTCGCGCGCCGATCCGGGTGGAAGCGGATGGAAGTTTCCGCATGAACGCGCCCGTGCGCGATGGCGTGGATGCGTATCTCCTGGTGGGGAGCCGCGCTTCCTGTGAAAAGGCAGCCCAACAGGCAGCGCAACAAGCGCTGCAACAGCTGCAGGGGACCAAACCGGCCTTTGCCCTGGTGCTGGTAGACCTGGCGTGGGAGATGCTGCTCAAATCTCATCCCGGCGCCGAGATCCAGGCGGTTCAGGATATCCTGGGCAAGGATGTTCAAATTGCAGGAGGCTATACGCTTGGCCAGGTGGTTCCCGGCAAAGAGTCGAACCCGCCGCAATTGTTGAATCAACACATTGTGGTGATCGTATTTGGGGAAGAGTAACGTTTGCGGTAGAAAACCGCCCGTGAATGATTGAAGTAAATATTGAAGTTCCTGAAAATGCAAACACGGATATCGTAGTTGCTTCGGTCGAACGCGTTTGCCTTCAGCATCAGGTGAACTGTACTTTGAAAGGAACTCTTGCAAGTTATCCGGGCTCTACCCATTGGCACTACAAGGCTGGCAAACAAAGAGGGACATTGGAAATCACATGGTGGGAAAATAAAAACCGTCTCTGGTTCAAAGTGGCGGATGGACGAACCAGCAAGTGGATCGAAGAAAGCCTTCCTAAAATAAAAGAAGAAATAGAAAAATTATTA
>Ga0114129_10009720_pt1 | contig 13722 bp, 11 predicted proteins | sample RhiMetdeltSRZDD1_FD_80071 | JGI IMG/M metagenome (GOLD analysis project Ga0114129, IMG submission 80071) | Populus rhizosphere microbial communities from Tennessee, USA - Rhizosphere MetaG P. deltoides SRZDD1 (version 2) (version 2) | ecosystem: Host-associated > Plants > Roots > Rhizosphere >...
GTCGAGCACCACCAAATCATGAAGCGAGATTTTCTCAGCTACATTTTCTCCGGCAACCTCTGGCCGTACGGCCATTGTACGGCGGTCAGCATCCAGAGCATTCAAATCACGACGCCGAAGTTGCTCGATTTCGAAGAGCGCGTGGTTCATGCCGAAGAGCGCAGCCATCACGATGCGATCTTGCAAAAAATTCACGACTACGTCTGGGAGCTGATCGAAGCCTACGGCGAAGCGCCGATTCGGCGCCGGATCGCGGAGATCGACGCCCAGGCTCTCAACAGCCGCCCGCGCACGATCTTCGATCCGCCGCGCAGAGAGTTCCTGCGGAAATACTTTAACGTCCCAGTGGAGAACGTGCGGAAATTTCCCGCATGGAGGGAGTATCTTTATCTCAACGTGCTCGGCTTTCCGCCCGAGCCGGTTTACATCGAGAATTGGCCCGCAGAAATTCCCCAGCCTAAAGCGGGGTTATAGCGAGCAAAACGTTCCAGACGTTCAAATCGTTGTTGAACCTTGGACGATTCTTACAAGCCGTAGAAAGCTTGGGAGTTGCTCTCTAAAATCTTGCGGGCTTGGGCGCTGCTGATCCTGCCCTCGTCCACCCAGCTGCGGACTTCATCAAGCGCGTTTTGGTTGGCGGAGATGTCGGTATGGCTGTAGTCGGTGCCGATCATCAGGTTGTCTTCAGTTCCGAACTTCAACAGAGACTCGATGTCGTCAATCGGATCGATGGTGACGAACAATCGGTTGGCACGGAACAATTCGGGTTCCAGGTCGAAAAGGCGGGGCAATCGAGTCTGCTGACCGCGCAGCGCTTGGCGTTTTACCGCTCCCAACTGAGAGATGGTGTAGGGAATCCATGAAGCCCCGGACTCGATAAATCCAAAGCGAAGCTTCGGAAACTTTTTTGGCACCCCGGAGCTCACCAGCGCGGTGAACGAATACATGATCGGGAAGCCCCGGTCCCATTCGTGGGCAGGGAGTGGGTGGCCGGTGTGGATGCACAGCGCGATGTCGAGGCCGCTTGCTTCCTCATAAACAGGAAAGAAATGCGGGTCTGTGACGTTTCTGTCGAGGTCGAAGCCGCGCTTGTAGATGGCGCAAGCGCCGTGCTCCTTTGCCCAGCGCAGCTCCTCCACAGCCTTGTCGGGCTGCAAGAGCGGCAGCACAGCCGCCCATCGCAGCCGGCCGTTTGTACCCGCGCATTTCGCCGCAAGCCAGCGGTTGTAGGTCGTCGTTAGCGCCCATTCGGCTTCCGTGTTGCTGGTGTTGTAGCGGATGAAGAACGTCGGGAAGATGACCTGCATATCGACGCCCATCTTGTCCATGTGAGCCAGGCGACCCGGCACGTCTTGAAGCTCCCGAAACACTCTCGGAGGATGGTTAACTTCATCGCGCATCGCACGGTTCTGCAGCCTGCCTTCCACCACCCAGCAGCGGCTGTTCGTCGGGTTATAGCCCGCGCGTTTGGCCTCATCGAGCGGCATAGAAATCGTCACGGGTATATACTTCGCATACGGAGTCCCCTCCAACTTCCTCCACGTGTCTTCGGACTCGTCGACATGCGTATCGGCATCAATCACTGGCATAGGATAATCTCCTCTTCTTCACACTAAATGTGAACAAAACCGTTCAAAGTTCAAGAGTCCAAAAGTTCAAGTTAGAGCAATAGGCAAGGCACGAGGCAACAGGCAAAAGACGGTCGTTCCAACCTTTGATCGCTTCGCGTCGTTCCAGTTGTTCAACGTTGCTTAGTTCTCCGCCGTGTCTGCGGATTTCAACCTTGAAGCTATAACATGGAACTTCGAACCGTCTCCGACTGTGGATGCACCGCTTGATTGCGCGCGGGCTTTTAGGGATAGATTAGAGAACTATGACTACCACGACAGATGACCTCCGGGTCATGACTTCAGGCGCTTTTACCGCGGCCTATCTCGAACTCGTTCCCCGGCTCGAGCTCTTGACGAAGAAAAAACTCGTGACCGCCGCAACGTCCATTGGAACCGGGGAGAATTCCATCCCGAATCGACTGCGACGCGGAGAAGCCGTCGACGTTGTCATTGTCGCAGATGCGGTACTTCTCGGATTCATCAAGGACGGCCTGATCATGGGCAAAAGCTATACTCCCCTCGCACGCTCGGCCATCGGTATGGCAGTCCGAGCAGGAGCCCCCAAGCCGGACATCAGCACGATCAACGCGCTGAAACTGACGCTTCTGCAAGCGAGATCCATCGCGTACTCCGCCAGCGTAAGCGGCGACTATCTCACCACGGAGCTGTATCAGCGCTTGGGAATAGCCGACCAGGTGATGAGTAAAAGCCGGCGCATCGAAGGTGGTGAGAGAGTCGGGGCGGTGATCGCGCGGGGAGAGGCGGAAATCGGCTTCCAGCAGATCAGCGAGCTACTTCCCGTGCGCGGCATAGATCATGTGACACCATTGCCGCCGGAAGTGCAGAAAGTGTCCACATTCTCGGCCGGTGTCGCCCTAAGTACCAGCGATTCGGACTCGGCTCACGCGCTTATCAGCTTCCTCGCCTCGCCGGAGGCGGCCCGCGCGATCACAAATAGCGGGTTGGAGCCCATAGGAAGTCGCTGAAGCCGACACTTCAGATCGGGGGGGTTCAAGACGTTCCAGACGTTCAAATCGTTCAAGCCGTTTAACAATCAATCGGATCGTAACTAGAGAGCCTGCCTTGCATGGCGCCAACGGCGGCGATAGGTTACGTCCTGCAAAGCGGGTTTATGAGGAAGATCGCCCTTTTTCTTATAGCGCCCGTCGTCCTTCTGTTGCTCGGAAAAACGAGCCTCCACTCAGCACAAGAAAAACCGAGCAGCGCCGAAGAGCTCTATAACGCCGGCTATCTACTCACGCTGTTGGGCGCTTACGAACAAGCGCTGAGACTGTATGACGAGTCTCTGGCGATTCAGCCGACCGCCGAAGCCTATACGTTCAAGGGTTGGACCTTTGGTCAAATGGGAGAGTACCAACGGGCGATTGACGAAGCGCAAAAAGCGATTCGCCTAGACCCCGATTTCGGCAATCCCTACAACGACATCGGCGTCTATCTGATCGAGCTTGAAAGAGATGACGAGTCGGTCACCTATCTCGAAAAAGCCAGAACCGCCAAGCGCTACTGCTGCTATCAATTCCCCCACTTCAATCTGGGACGGGTCTACCTAAAGAAGCGGCTCTACGAAAAAGCACGGGACGAGTTCAAAAAAGCGTTGGAAATCGACCCGGCTTACGAGCCCGCTCAGGCGGGCTTAGAGCTATTGAAGGAACTGGGAGTCGAACCAACCTAGCAAGGAATTTCAACTGACACGCCCGAGTTTTTCATCTTGCTCAGTGCACGGTCGGGCCGGAGTCGTCGTCTTTGCCGCCGGGATAGACTTGAAAGCGGCGTTTGAGGCGGGCGAGGCGGCGGCGGTCAAGGTAGTCTTTGACCCGATCCCATGGATTGCCGCCGCGGAGATAGAGATAGCCGAAAAGCATGCCGCCGAGATGGGCCAGGTGAGCGATTCCGCTCTGGCCCGCGGTGATCGAGGAATAAAGCGCGATGCCGCCGATGATCCAGACGAAGTGTTTCATCTTGATCGGAAACAGAAAGTAAAAATAGACGACGCGATTGGGATAGATAAGCCCGTAAGCGAGGAGGATTCCATAGACTCCCGCCGAAGCGCCTATGCTCGGCCCCATCTGATTGGGCACGAACAGCGTATTGAGGATGCCGCCGCCAATAACGCAAATGAAATAGTAGCGCAAAAAGAAGCTGCCGCCCCAACGCCTCTCGAGATCGCAGCCGAACATCCAGACCGCCAGCATATTGAACAAAAGATGAAACAGCCCACCGTGGAGAAACTGGTAGGTGAAAAGCTGCCACAGATAAAACTCGTGCAACACGAGCGGCGGAACCAGGCCAAAATAGACTGCCAGCTGGTAGTCCACGCTAACGCCGACGATAGTTTGAATGACAAACACGGCAGTGTTGGCGATAAGCAAGAATTTGACGGCAGGCGTTACCCCGCCAGGGCCGAACATGATTTGTCGAGTCTGGTATTGCATTGGAGCTTAGTTTAGCTTTTAGTTAACCCTGTTTAAAGACGGTTTCTGACCTATCCGCCAAGATACGCCTGCCGGACGAGATCATTTCCGGCCAACTCGCTGGAGGTTCCTTTGAGAATGATTTCGCCCGTTTCTAAGACATAACCCCGATGCGAAATCGCCAGCGCCATGGCGGCGTTCTGTTCGACTAACAACACGGTCACGCCCGCTTGGTTGATGGTGCGGATGGTTTCGAGGATCTGCTCGACGATTTTCGGCGCAAGCCCCATGGACGGTTCGTCAAGAAGCAAAAGTTTTGGCTTGGCCATCAGCGCGCGGCCGATGGCGAGCATTTGCTGCTCGCCGCCGGAGAGCGTGCCGGCATATTGCTTTTGCCGCTCTTTCAGCCGCGGAAACATTTGAAAAACGAAATCCAGCTCCACCCCGAGCGCATGCTTGTCGCGCGTGTAGCCGCCAATTTTTAGATTTTCCAGCACTGTGAATCGCGGGAAGATCTTTCTGCCCTCGGGCGCATGAGCGACGCCGCGGCGTACGATTTCGTGGGCGTCGATTTTCTCCAGCATCGCTCCTTGGAGTTCGATAGAGCCTCGCTTCGGTCGTAGCAGCCCGGAAAGCGTTTTCAGCGTGGTAGTTTTGCCCGCGCCGTTGGCGCCCAGAAGGGTAACCAGTTCACCTGTCTCGACTGTGAATGAAACGCCTTTCAGCGCGTGGATGGTATCGTAGTAAACGTGGATGTCCTTAACTTCGAGCATGCTCCACCCACGATCCCTGTCCGAGATAGGCTTCGATGACGCGCGGATCCTGGCGCACCACGTCGGGGTGTCCCTCGGCGATTTTTTCGCCGTAGTCCAGCACGTGGACGCAATCTGAAATGCCCATGACCACGCGCATGTTGTGTTCGATCAGTAAAATCGCTTTGACGTGGGTTCCCAGCAGTTCTTTGAAAAGCGCCATCAGCGATTGCGCTTCGGACGTACTCATCCCCGCCGTCGGCTCGTCGAGCAGCAATAGCTTTGGCTCGGCAGCCAGGGCGCGGGCAATTTCGAGCCGTCGCTGCTCGCCGTAAGACAATTGATGCGCCCATTCGTTTTCGCGTCGGCTGAGTCCAGTGAGCTCAATCAGCTCCATCGCCCTGTGCCGCGCGCCTTTTTCCTTTTCATAAACTCCTTTGAGGCTCAACAGAATTGCCGGCAAGCTCGTTTTTAGCCGCGCGTGCATGCCCACCAAGACGTTGTCCAACACGGTCATGTGCGAAAACAGACGAATGTTTTGAAAAGTCCGGCTGATGCCGGCGCCGGTGATTCTCTCGGGCTTCAACCCGACGAGCGAACGATCCAAAAAGCGCATTTCGCCTTCGTCCGGCCGGTAGATTCCCGTCAAAGTATTGAACAGCGTGGTTTTGCCGGCGCCGTTGGGACCGATAAGCGAAGCGATCATGCCCTCTTCCAACTGCATGCTCACGCGCGTCAGCGCGTGCAAGCCGCCGAAACGCTTCGAAACGCCGCGGAGTTCGAGCAATGCCATGTTATTTTCTTCGCTCCTGGCGCGCCGGCAAGATGCCCTGGGGGCGAAAGATCATCATCAAAATCAAAATCAAGCCGAACACCATGCGCTCGTATTTCGCCGGCTCGAACTGCACCGGCAGCTGACTCAGCGGATAACTTCCGAGCAAGGGAAGCGACAGCACGGCGCCGGATTGACGCAATCCGTTGAGCCAGAGCGACAAGCCCTTGAGCAATTGCAGGTTAAGAACCGTGACGCCGGTTGCGCCGAGAACCGCGCCCGGGATGGAACCCATGCCGCCCAGAATAACCATCGCCAGGACACCGATCGATTCCATGAAGGTGAAACTCTCCGGATTGATAAAAACCTGTTTGGCGGCAAAGAGCACGCCCACCGCGGAAGCGAACGACGCGCCCACGGCAAAACCCAAGAGTTTCATCCGCACGACCGGCACGCCCATCGCAGCCGCGGCAACTTCATCTTCTCGGATCGCCTTCCACGCCCTGCCGATCCGCGAATCTTCCAGCCGTCGCGTTACCAGAACGATGACGCATACCATCGCCAAAATTAGAAAGTAAAAATACAGGGGATAAAGCTGAGCTTCGGTAAACTTCAGCCCGGTGAATTCCAACAACGGCTGAAAGAACAGTGGCGGTTTGGTTATCGGACTGATGCCCCTCGGACCATTGGTCAAATTCACCGGCTTATCTAAATTGTTGACCAACGCGCGGACGACTTCGGCGAAACCTAACGTGACAATCGCGAGATAGTCGCCGCGCAAACGCAGCACCGGCAAGCCCAAGAGGGTACCTGTCAACGCGCCGACGGCAATGCTGAGCAGAAGGAATACAAAGAACCAGTTGGGCGAAAGTGGGAACAGGCCGCCGGCGATAAATTGGTTCGCTTGGGGCGAGCCGAAGATCGCCCAAAGGTAAGCGCCGATGGCGTAAAAAGCGACGAAACCGAGGTTGAGCAAGCCGACGAAGCCGACGACGATATTCAATCCCAGCGCCAGGGCGACAAAGATGCCTATCTGGATGGCCACTTCCAGGTAATAACCATTAATAAAACCCAAGATCGGCATCAGCCAGAGCAACACCAGAGTGCCTAGCCATAACTTCACATGGCGCTGGACCGATGAGTAGTAAATGGCGATCAACGAAGCTTCGAATAGAAGAAAAGCAAACAGCGACTGTGGAAAGTATACGGCCAGCAGAAAGCTCGACAGGATCGCTGCCAGCAATCCAATCGCCGGTCCGACCTTCTTCACGCCTTGCCCTCCCGCACCGCCTCGCCAAGCAGGCCCTTGGGGCGAAAGATCAAGATCACGATCAAGACCAAAAATGCGACAACGTCCTTGTACTCGGCGCCGAACGCCCCGTCCGTCATTATGGAAAGATAAGAAGCTGCGAATGCTTCCAATAGGCCGAGCATCATTCCGCCCAACATGGCGCCGGGGATATTACCGATGCCGCCGAGCACGGCGGCCGTGAAGGCCTTCATGCCCGGAACAAAACCGGTGTAAGGATTGACCAGACTATAGTGGATGCCGAACAGCACTCCGGCGAGTCCGCCCAACGCGCCGCCGACGAAAAATGTCAGCGCGATCACCCGGTTTACCGCTACGCCCATCAGCGATGCGGTGTCGGGATCCTGCGCTACGGCGCGAATAGCCGTGCCCAACTTAGTGTGATTAACGAAAAAATAGAGACCGGCCAAAGTCAGCAAGGCAGTGACAATGACGAGCAGTGATTTCATCGGGATGACCAGGTTCGCGGTCACGGGTAAGTTTCGGTCGAAAAACTCCAAGCTCGGGTAGTTCAAATAAAAGGTATTGCGCCATAGGCTTTCGAAAAGCCGCAGCCCATCTTGCAGAAAAAACGACGCGCCGATTGCCGAGATCAGCGCGATGAGACGAGGGCCGCCCAGTAGCGGACGATAGGCCACCCGCTCGAGCGCCATCGCTGCGACGCCGCTGATTGCCATGCCGGCTGCGATGACCAGCAGCATAACCACGGCCGGGTGCAGCGCCGCCAATTGTCCGGCGCTCTCAAGCAGCAATAAGACTTCCACCCCGACGAAGGCACCCAGGACAAAGATCTCACTATGGGCGAAGTTGATGAACTCCAATACGCCATAGACCATCGTGTAGCCCAGGGCGATCAGCGCATACATGAAGCCCAGAACGATGCCATCCAATAGGACTTGCGGCAGGATTTCCAGTGCGAGTTCCAAGTCGGAGCTGACCCTTCAAAGGCCGCCTATGCTAACAAATAGTCGTTTTCGCCGCCACTGTTCGAGCATCGGTACTTTCGTTGGCATGAGACAATTGAGCGCAACGCTGAAGCTGAGCCCTTTTTCAGCAGCCGGCCAGTGGATTCAAATCCCCCTGTCCCCCTTTTTCAAAGGGGGAAGTTTCGCTCGAGGACCCAGCGTTAGAGCCCGCAGGAATTCTGGGCGTGCATTTCGCAACGCGGACGCGATCGCGTATAATGATGGACCAACGGTGTGAAGTATGCCTGAAGACGTAGTCTCATCGCCAGCTCTAGCCCTCCCTTCGTGGCTCTACAAAATCAAAAAGATTGTGTGGATCGGCTCGGCGGTCGTTGGACTTCTGATCACGTCAATCCTGATCGTGCCGCACTTCGTTGATCTGGGGCTGTTCAAACGCACCTACTTGCCGCTGGTCGAAGAGGCGCTCAATCGGCGCGTGGACGTCGGCGAAGTCCGACTGAGCCTGGTGCCGACGCCATCGATCCGCCTGTCGAAGTTAAGAGTCTCCGATAGCGCGGCATTTTCAGACAATACTTTTTTCTCCGCGCAACAGGTTCAGCTTCGGGTTAAATTCTTACCCTTACTCAAGGGCCGATTCGAGGTCACCGAGCTAATTCTCGACAAACCCGTCTTCAACTTGCTCAAACAAGCCGACGGCACATTCAATTATGCGGACATCGCCAACAAGAAAACTCCCGCCAGCAACCGCCGTGAAGCTAAGAAAAAATCCGAAGGAATGAGGGCGCACGATGCGGCCGTACCACTGCTGATTCCGAGCACCATGCGCGTCCGCGATGGCCAGCTCAATCTCATCACCAAGGGCCAAACGCCGGTCAACATACGGGGCATCGACCTTTCGTTGAAGGAGTTTTCGAGCGAAGCGCCCTTCCCTTTTGAAGTCGCTTTCAGCTATCCGGGGATACGTACGATAGCGCTGAAGGGAGAGCTTTCTTATCAAGAAGAAAGGGCTCTCCTCGAACTCAAGAATAACCGTCTTAAGATCCAGGATCTCACCTTTCCCGTGCAAGGTCATATCAGTAATCTCTTTACGACGCCGCGGGTCCAGCTCGACTTGCGGAGCGATAGTGTCGATGCCCAACCCATTTTCCAGATTCTCTCCGTCTTTAATCTCGCGCCACGAGACACTGAAATTTCCGGTCCGATGGGCCTATACATGAGTGTGAGCGGACCGTCGAACAGCCTCGTCACTCAGATTCGCGGGCTATTCAAAGACGTAAAGGTCAACGGCAAGCGCGCATTGAAAGGCAATTTGACCGGTGAGGTTTCTATCCGGCTGCCTTTTGGCAGCGGCTCAGTCAGCAAACGGTTACAGGGCAACGGCAAACTGGTCGCCCGCGACGGTGAGCTCACCAACGTCGATCTGATTAACAAGATCCAGCGGGTCACCGGCATGATCGGCCTTTCAAAGGACGAGCGGCGTGAAGCCACAACGTTTCGCAGGATGGAGGCGGACTTTATTATCGGCGGAGGCTTCGCCGAATTCACCCGTCTCTACTTGGTGAATCCGCAGCTCGAAGTCGACGGTTACGGCACGATGACGCTAGAACAACCGACATTGCACATGCTTCTTGATACCACGCTCTCGCCGCAGGCTTCGGTGCGGGCCGGAGGTCTCCGGGCGTCGACGTTCTTCAAAGACCGCCAAGGCCGCATTGTTGTGCCGTTGAAAGTCACCGGACCCGTAGAAAATCCTTCGGTCAACCTGAATGCTCAAAAAATTGCCGAGACCGGATTGCCTCAAAAAATGGACAAAGGATTCGGTGCCTTTTTTAAGCAGCTTTTCCGCAACCGCTGAGCTCGAACGTCAGCGTCGATGATTGGGTGGACTGAGGCGGAGAATAAGCACCTGTAAATTTTTGCCTTCCAAAGTTTTGGCGCTGGACTGATCGAGATCGAGAAGCAAACCGTTAATCTCGCTTTCCTCTCGGCTTCGCTCTCCTTGGATTTTTACCTTCTTCCCCGAATTTCTCACACAGTCTAAGATTTCTTTGATGCCGATCGTTTCCGGATCGCGGCCTAACACGAACGTCTCCTCATCGGCCAGCGGCAAGACAAGTTTGGCTTGAGCGAACATTTCCATAAATTCTTTAACCACTCCCGCGGGAATGCGTAAATGGGCGGCCAAATCGGTCACGCCCATCGGATCGAGTCCGTGATAAAAATTACGCCCGATGAGCAGTATCGTGTGCAGCGCCAATTTCTCGCGCCCCGCCGGGCTCTGCGCCAGCAGCTGTCGATCTCCTTGAAAAAAATGAATGTTTTGATGCGCGTACGTCACCTGCGCGCCCAGCAACACGATGACCCAGCCGATGTGGAGCCAGAGCAAAAACAGCAACAGAATCGCAAAACTCGAATAGATCGCATAATAACGTGTCGACGAAGCGACGAAGACAGCGAAACCCCAACCGACGGTCTGCCAAAGCAGCGCGGCCACCAAGCCGCCGACCAGCGCGGACTGAAGCTTGACCCGAGTGTTCGGTATAAAGATATAGACGAATGTAAAGGCCCCCCACAGCGTCAGATAGGGCACCAATCGGAGCAATACCAAAATCACGCTGCCGAGGGCCTGCAGCGACAGGAGCGCGTGAACAATCGAATTGTTTTGTAGAGTCGCCGTAATCGTGACGGCGGCAAAAACCAGCACCGGTCCAACCAGCACGGCGCTCAAGTAATCGCTGAACTTTCTCGTCAGTTTTCTTGGCGCCTTGACCCGCCAAATGTGATTGAAAGCCTCTTCGATCGTTCCCATCAACGACATTACAGTGATGAACAAAGTGACCAATCCGACTGTGCCAAGTGCACCCGCCTTCATCTTGTCGACAAAGCCGATCAAGTGCGCGGTGATCTCTTGGCCTTTGTCGCCAAGTGGCGTCAGCGCTTCGGCCAGCGCCGGTTCGATGCGGTTGTGCACGCCGAAAGCTTTCAAGAGGGAAAAAACCACCGCCAAAAGAGGCGCCAGCGAGAGCAGTGTCTTGAACGCCAAGGCCATTGCCTGGAGTTTCACCAGGTTTTGAAAAAAATCGCGGCCGACCATGACCGCAATCTTGACTGAAGAATGAACCCAGCGTTTGACCCGCGTCAGTTCGGAAAGCTCGGTATCGAGAAATTGATCGAAGACTCTGCTCTTCATTTGTTGAAACGACCGCTTTGGTTGCTGTGCGGATGGACTCATGTCATTTTCGATAAGTGCGCAGCGGGTTGAAGGTCGCGATCCTCGACCCTCGATCTTCTATCCTTGATCTGACTTTTATTGTCCCACGGTAACGCGCCGAGCTTGCTCGAGGCTATCATCCGCCGGAGAGTCTACCAGCTTTACCCGCAGCCGACAAAGGAATCCGCTGCCGGTCGAAGCGATACACGGAATTGACAAGACTGGCGATGGATCGATATGGTGTGCCACTCGAAGACCATCCAGTCCCATGCCGACTTCCGTTGCGCGAGCGTCCCCAAATCCACACCATGCTTTACGCCGCGGGCTCAATCTCCCCGCCCTGGTCGCGCTGACGTTCTTTTGTGTAGCGGGCGGCGCTTACGGCTTGGAAGACGCGATCGGCGCCAGCGGGCCGCTCATTGTGCTTTTAGGCATATTGATTCTTCCTTGGCTTTGGAGTTTTCCCACCGCGCTCATGACCGCCGAGTTATCAACCGCGATGCCGGAAGACGGCGGCTACGTCGTTTGGGTCGAGCGTGCCTTCGGAAGATTTTGGAGCTTTCAAGAAGGCTGGCTGAGCTGGCTCTGTAGTTTCGCCGACAACGCGCTCTATCCGGTCATGTTCGTGGACTACCTTGCTTACCTGCGCGGCGACCTCTCGCTCATGGAGCGCTGGCTGATCGGTACCGCGTTGATCAGCGTTATGACCTGGCTGAATATTCGCGGCATCCGCTTGGTCGGCTTGAGCTCACTAGTCTTTTCATTCATTGTGCTCGCTCCCTTCGCCGTCATGGTCGCCCTCGGCGCACCACAAGTCGACCTATCAAACTGGTTCAAGAGCACGGATGGAATCGACTGGGCGCTGCTTTCTAGCGTGTTGCTTTGGAACACCTCGGGCTGGGACAACGCCGGCTGTTGCGCTGCGGAGGTCGCCCATCCAAACCGCGCCTATCCGCGCGCGATGATTTTCACCGTATTGTTAGTAACCGCGGTCTATCTATTGCCGATCGCTGTCGGCGTCGGCGTCGATGCCAATTGGAGCGCATGGAAAGAAGGTTATCTTCCCAAAATCGCCGCGCAGATAGGCGGTTCGTGGTTAGGCACATGGCTCACGTTAGCGGCACTCGTCAGCGCCGCGGGATTACTCAACGCTCTTCTCTGCACGTCCGCGCGGGTACCATTCGCCATGGCAGAGCGTGGAATGTTGCCGCAGCCGCTGCGCCGGTTGCATGCGCGTTACGGAACACCGTGGCCGGCGATTTTGTTCAACAGCATCGGCGTCTCCTTGTTGATCCCGTTTTCTTTCCAGGAGCTGATCGAAGTCGACATGTTTCTCTATGCGGCGGCGCTCATTTTGGAATTTGCCGCGTTGATCTGGCTACGGATAAAGAATCCCGAGATGCAGCGCCCTTATCGTATTCCATTCGGCACAACCGGCGTGGTAGCCATTAGCCTTCCGCCCATGGCTCTGTGTCTGGCCAGCATCGCCTTATCGAATGATGCAACAAAATTCGTCGGCGTGGGCGCTATCGCGCTTGGTTTGATCGTATTCCGCTGGCAGTCAAAGACCAGCGCGAACGTCGAGGTCGAACCCGCGCCGACCCTCTAAGCGACAAAACCAGGACATTACTATCTGCAGTTGCGCGAGATATCTTCTGCCGCGCCATAGCGCAAACGGATCAATCCTTCTTCCCCAGCAGCCGGGGTGTACAAAAATAAATCCGAGAAGACATTTTCGCAGATCGTCGGTAGATTCGGCCCGCCCAGTGCCGTGAGCACACGGGTGACAGTGATATGACCGACGACGAGAACCGTCTCATCTTTGTGGCGGCGCACCGCAGCGGCAACGTCCCGGATGTATTCGAGCGATTTCCCTTCATAGACGGGAACCACTTCCGGCGTGATTTTAAGCAACGCAGCCAGGGGCTTAACGGTATCTCGCGTGCGACGCCATTGGGTCGTAATAATCGCCGTCACTCCGGCGTCCCGCAGCGTAGCCGCGAGCGCTTGCGCCCGCGCTTGGCCCGCTGCCGTGAGCGGCGGGTCTTCCCCCTCCCACTCGCGCTCCGCGTGCCTGACCAAAAAAACATGGCGAGCGGAGCCGAGTTTTTCCACCCCGCCTGTGTTTGCCCGGGTGGCGCACCCGACGCAGCTCAAAGCGAGAAGCAGTGCCAGCAATAAATGGCCGCTACCGGGCCGGTCGAACCTTTCCACGACTGTCCTAACCAGTTTGTTAAACGCGGATTCCACAGTTTGCTTCTCGCTCATCGTGTCGGCCGAAACTGCGAAATCCGGGTTGAATCGTTGAATGAAGCCGCGTCACGCCAGATTCGTGGTCTTGCCGCAGTTTGGACAAGCGCGCCACTCGACGTTCAATGCATAGCCACATCGGGAACAGCGATGGCGCGCCATGAATCGAGGCCTCGGTTCTTCCAAGTTCGGCCCTTCGGCCCAGTAGATTCCGGTGAATAGGCTGGTTTTGCAGGTTGTCGAAATCGTGCCTCCCGACCGGTCGACGTAGCTGACTTCGTAATGCCGCTCGCCCTTTTCGAAAAACCAGCCGCGCGCAAAGGGATTCCATGAGATAGAGATGACGCGGCCGCCTTTCGACTCGATTTCGTCCTTGATTCTACTCTTGTCGACGAAGTGCATGACAATGCGAATGGCCAAGCCAGCAATTATGGCAGCGAAGATGAAATTCATCGAGTAA
>Ga0114129_10009721_pt1 | contig 13721 bp, 10 predicted proteins | sample RhiMetdeltSRZDD1_FD_80071 | JGI IMG/M metagenome (GOLD analysis project Ga0114129, IMG submission 80071) | Populus rhizosphere microbial communities from Tennessee, USA - Rhizosphere MetaG P. deltoides SRZDD1 (version 2) (version 2) | ecosystem: Host-associated > Plants > Roots > Rhizosphere >...
GCTTGAGCCCCATGTATTTGAGCGCGCTTTCGAGCGCCGCGCGGCGGCCCTGATCGGCGGCGGCAGGATCGGGCACGCGGCCGGAAATGCCGAGCACCTGGCTCGGGTCGGTGCCCCAGGTGATCTGCGGCTCAAGCGTGCTGCAATCCAGCACCACCTCGCGGTCGGACTCGGCGGCGTCGTCGCTCGCCAGCGTGCGCCAGTGCGCGAGCGCGCGCTCCCACATCGCCCCGGTCGGCGCGAACGGCCGCCCGCTGATCCAGGAAAAAGTTGCGTCATCCGGCGCGATGAAGCCCGACCGCCCGCCCATCTCGATGTTGAGATTGCACAGCGTCATGCGGCCCTCGATCGGCATCGTCTGCACCGCCGCGCCGGCATATTCGACCGCGTAGCCGCGTCCGCCGGCGACCCCAAGCTCGGCAATGATGCGCAGCGCCACGTCCTTGGCGGTGACCTGCGGGCCGAGCCTGCCGTCGAGGCGGATGCGCATGCGCTTCGGCCGCTTGAGCGCCATCACCTGCGTCGCGAGGATATGCGCGAGCTCGGTCGTTCCGCAGCCGAAGGCAAGGGCGCCGAGCCCGCCGACGGTGCTGGCGTGGCTGTCGGGCACGGCGTGCGTCGCCCCGGGCAGAACCATGCCGAGCTCGGGCGCGACCACGTGGCAAATCCCCTGCTCGGGGTCGTCGAGGTCGAACAGGCGGATACCGTTCTTGCGGCTGCCTTCGCGCATGGCGCGCAAAAACTGCGCGCCGTCCGGATTGGTGGCATCGCCGCGGCCGGGCTTGGTGGCGACAGTGTGGTCCTGCACCGAAAACGTCAAATCCGGCCGGCGCACCGGCCGCTGCTGCTTCTCGAGCTGCTCGAAGGCATGCGGGGCGTGCAACTCATGCAGCACGTGACGGTCGATATAGATCAGGTCGCGGCCGTCGGCGCGCTGCGCCACCAGGTGCGCGTCCCAAATCTTGTCGAACAGGGTCTTGGGCATGAGGCTCTCTTGGGGACGATGCATCTTGGTCGCGGCGAGCGCCGATGGCAAGCTGCGCCCGCTGCCTATCACGGCAGAGCCGCTGCCGCTAGGATTGCCGGCAAAACGGCGTCGCGTGGCGAGGAAACATTCGATGAGACGGCACTGGTTCGCGTTGCACGCGGTGCTGTTGGCGGTCTGCGCCGCGCCGATCGCCGGCCCCGCCGCCGCACAGGATTTCTACAAGGGCAAGACGCTCGCCATCGTGGTCGGCTTCACGCCCGGCGGCGGCTATGACGTCAACGCGCGCGTGCTCGCGCGCCATATCGGGCGTCACATTCCGGGCAGTCCCGACGTGATCGTGCAGAACATGCCCGGCGTCTCCGGGCTCAAGTCGGTGCAATATATGGAGGCGGCGGCGCCCAAGGACGGCACCGTCATCGACACGTTCAACTTCGGCCATATCGGCGAGTCGCGGTTGTCGCCGGACAAGATCAAGGTCGATTTCCGCAAGTTCAGCTGGATCGGCAGCATCAGCCAGGACCTCTCGATCTGCTACGTGTGGCACACGCTCGGTCCGAAGACGCTGGCCGAGCTCAAGGCCTATGGCCCGATCCACACCGCGCTGACCGCGGCCGGTAGCTCGAGCGACGTCAACCAGAAGATCCTCAAGAACGTGTTCGGCGTCCGCATCCAGCAGGTCGGCGGCTATCCCGGCAGCGCGGAGGAGCGCATGGCGGTCGAGCGGCGCGAGGTCGACGGCGGCTGCGGCGCCTGGAGCAGCATTCCGGTGGAGTGGGTCGAGGGACGCAAGATCTTCCCGATCATCCGCTCGGCGCCGGTGCTGCCGCCGGACATGCCACCGGACGTGCCCTACAGCGTCGATATCGCGCCGAGCGAGCGCGACCGGCAGGTGGTGCGGCTGCTGCTGGCGTCGGCGCAGCTTGGCCGGCCGTTCCTCGCCCCGCCCGGCATTCCGGCCGAGCGCCTGCGCATCCTGCGCGACGCCTTCAACGCCACCGTGAAGGACCCGCAATTCGTGGCGGAGGCGACGAAGATACGGCTGCCGGTATCACCGAAGACCGGCGAGGAGGCGTTGAAGATCGTCGAAGAGATCTACGCTGCACCCGACGACATCGTGCAGGCGGCGAAGAAAGTCGCGAGCGAGTGACGCTTCGCGCGCTTTAATCACGCATCCCACGCCGGCGCGCGGCCGGCGGGATTGGCGATCCGGCTGTTCGGCCGCGCCAGCGCGCCGATGCGCGCGACTTCGTCGTCGTTGAGCGAGAAGTCGAACACGTCGAGGTTCTCCGCCATGCGTCCGGGATTGGATGAGCGCGGGATCGGCGCCACGATGTCCTTCTGGAGGAGCCAGCGCAGCGCCACCTGAGCGATCGTCTTGCCTTTCCCGCGGGCGATCTCAGCGAGCATGGAGTCCTTGAAGATGCGGCCGCGGCCAAGCGGGCAATAAGCGGTGAACACCAGCCCGCGCGCGCGGCAGGCGCGCAGCACTGCGGATTGATCGAGATAGGGATGGAATTCGGCCTGCAGCGTGACCAGCGGCTCCGGGCACAGCCGGATCGCCTCGTCGAGCATCGCGATATTGAAATTGGCGACGCCGACGTGGCGGGCGAGGCCCTGCTGCTTCGCCTTCGCCAGCGCCTGCATGGTCTCGGGCAACGGGATTTCCGCGTTCGGCCAGTGCACGAGGAGAAGATCAACGTAAGCGACACCAAGATTTTTCAGGCTTTCATCGACCGATCGCGCGAAATCGGCGGCGCGCAGATATTCGTGCGACACCTTGGTGGCGAGGAAGATTTGCTCGCGCGGCACGCCGGAAGCGCGGATGCCTTCGCCCACGCCAGGCTCGCTGCCGTATTTCCAGGCGGTGTCGATGTGTCGGTAGCCGAGCTTCAGCGCGGTGGCGACAATCGGGCCGCAGTCGCGGCCGATGCCGGAGGTGCCGAACCCGATCGCCGGAATCTCGGCGCCGTGCGCGAAGAGCCTTGGTAAGGGGTTCTGCGCCATTTGATTGACCCTTACGTCGCAACCAGGCCCTGCCGCCGGGCAAAGAACCAGTAGGCCGCGATCAGCGGCGTCATCATCAGCAGCATCACCATCGCCAGCGCCGAGGCCTGGCCGAGGCCGCCGCCCAGCCACAGGCTCCAGACCACGACCGGGAAGGTGATGTTGTCGGCGGTCGAGAGGATCACCGCGAGCGTCAGCTCGCGGAAGGTGAGCAGGCAAATCCACAGCCAGGCATAGAGCAGCGTCGGCGCCATCAGCGGCGCGGTGATGCGGCGCAGCGCGTCCCAGGTGGTGGCGCCGCTCATGTGTGCCGATTCCTCGAGCTCGGCGTGGATCTGGATCAGCCCGCTGTTGGTCATCCGCGTTCCATAGCTGATGCGTGCGATCGTGAACACGAGAAGCAGGATCCAGATCGTGCCGTAGAGCGGCAGCGCGCGCTGCAGCACGAACAGCGTCAGCAGCAGCGCGCCGACGCCGAACACGATCGACGGCACCGCGTGCGGCAGGAACGCGATGAAGTCGAAGGCGGCGCGGCCGGGGAGCTTCGAACGCAGCACCACCCAGGAGAACGCGAGGCTGACCGCGAGCGTCACCGTCGGCGTGAGCGCGGCGAGGATCGAGGTATTCCAGAGCGAGGTGAGCACGAGCTCCCATGGGAGCGTGGCGTAATGCGTGAACGATGCGGTAGCCAGAGCCTGCGCCGACGGAAGCTGGAAGAATGGCAGCACCGAGCTCCAGATCAGCAGCAGGATCGGCAGGACCTTGCTCAGGATCAGGTACGTCGCAATCAGCAGCCAGGCGCCGGCGGCGCGGCGGCCGAGCTTGATGATCTTCGGCCGATAGGCACGGCCGGTGACCACCGCGAACTGCCGCGAGCGCTGCTGCATGGCGCCGTACCACCACGCCATCAGCGCCGCGATCGCGAGCGCCACGGTGCTGAGCGCCGCCGCCAGCCCGTAGCGCGGCAGCACGTCCTGCGGATTGAGGAGGAGGTAAAGGTAGGTGGTGAAGGTGAAGATGCGATTGCCCCAGCCGATGATGGCGGGCACGTCGAAGGCGGCGAACGCGGTCATGAAGATGTAGATCGAGGCGGCCATGATCCCCGGCCAGGCGAGCCGCACGGTGACCCGCCGCAGTACCGTCCAGGCGCCGGCGCCGTGCACCTCGGCGGCTTCCTCGAGCGAAGGGTCCATGGAGCGGAACACCGCCGCGGTCATGATGAAGGCGAGCGGCGCGAGGTTGAGCCCCTGCACCCAGCCCATGCCGAGGATGCTGGCGATGTTGAACGGTACGCCGGGCAATCCTGCCAGAAGCTGGTTGATGAGGCCGATGCGCGGATGCAGCAGGAACAGCCAGCCCATGGCGGCGGCAAAGCCGGGGATCAACAGACCGATTGCCATCAGCGTGAACAGCGCGGTCTTGGCCGGGAAGTCGGTGCGCTCGGCGATCCAGGCGATCGGGATGCCGAAGCCGAGCGCGACCGCGAGCGAGACGAACGCAAAAGCAAAGGTGTCGATCAGGACGCTGTAGCTGCGCGCGTCCGAGAAGACTTCGGCGAAGTTTGCTGCGGTATAGGCGAGATCGGGATCGCCGGGGCTGCCGCTGGTCCAGGCCAGCCACAAAACGATCGCGAGATGGCACAGCACCACGACGCTCGCGGCGAGCACGATAAGCAGCATCGCAGCGGGCAAGAAGTCGCTGGTGGCGCGGCGAAGACTCAGAGACTCGGCGGTGGCGGACATGACGAACGTGAGCGCCGCCTGCTTGCCATCATCCCTTCGTCGTCAGGATCTTGATCAGCTCGCTGCGGCCGGCGTTGATCTCGGGATGCTGCAGCTGCCATTCGACGGTGACTTCCTTGAACTTGACGCCGAGCTTCTTGTAGTCGTCGACCATCTTGCCCATGCGCGATCCCGGCAAGAAATGCAGATCGGTCTTCCAGGTGTCGTAGGAGAGCTTCTGGCCCTCTTCGCTGAGCGTAAACAAAGTATAGAGCTTGGCGGCGTTCGGGTGCTGCGCGTTCTTCGGCACGGCGAAGTAGTAGTAGCGCTGCTGCGCGGCATCGAGCGGCATCATCTGCGCCAGCGGCGCGCCTTTTTCCTGCCATTGCAAGGCGTCCTGGCCGGTGCAGTCCATCACCAGCGCGAGATACTCGCCGGTGGCGATGCGCTCGGCCTCGCCGCAGCGCATGACGCCCGCGATCTGTTGCGACAGCGCCTGGACATAGGCGACGGTCTTGTCCTTGCCCCAGACGTCGGCGGCCGCCAGCACGTCGAAGCCGGCCGCATAGGGCGTCGAGGCGATCTTTCCCTTCCACTCGGGCCTGAGGAAGTCGGCGAGCGTGGTGGGCTTCATCGGCGCCAGCCGCGAGTTATAGGTCGCCCCGGAGAGGCCGGTGACGATCCGGATGATCTGGCCGTCGAGCTCGGTCATCTCGGCGGTGACCCGGTCGGGCATGTATTTCCGCCACTCGACCGGCTCCAGGAAATTCGTCTTCACGATCGGCGTGATCTGCGGCGAGGCGCCGAGCAGGATGTCGATATGCGCCTTCTGTCCGGCCGAGAATTCGGTCACGAGCTGGTTGGCGATCCGCGCCATGTCCGGCCCGGGCAGGAAGTTGAGGCGGATATTGGTGCCGAATGCCTTGTTCATGGCGGCCTGGAAGCGCGCCGCGCCCTGGATGCCGGCGAAGGTGGACTGGCTCCAGCTCAGGTTGACGACGCCTTCCTTGTTGGCAGCGGCGGCAAGCTCCTTGAGGGCCGCGTTCATCTCCTGCGCGTGGGTCGCGCCGCATCCGGCGATGGCCAGCGCAGCCGCCAGCGCGAGGCTCGCAAGACGAGACCGGATGATTGTCACGGAAGCCTCCCCGGCAGCATGTGGTTTGTGCGTCGCAGTCGCCTGCGCATTGTAATCCAAAGTCGTTGACGCGACAGCGCCAAGACATCGCAGCTATCGGCGCGCGCGGCCATCGGCACTCACGGTGACGCCATAGTCATGTTCGGCTGCGGCGACCGAGACATAGCCGGCGTCGAGATCGCGCTGGATCAGCGCGAGCGCGCGCTGCGCGGGTGGACCACAGCCACCGCCACCGCCGGTTTCGACGCAGACGAGGTCGCCCGGCTCGAGCCGGTAGGCATTCTCCTTCTCCGCGTTCTCCTCCCGGCCGGAGGCCTTGATCACGGTAATGCGCCCCGGCTTCGCTTCGCTTCCGCCCTGCACGCCCCACGGGGGAAATTTCGTCCGGTCGAGATTGGTGCCCAACAGGCACGGCCGCAGGATGCGGTATTTCTTGCGGAAGCCAAGGCCGCCGCGAAACCTGCCCGCGCCGCCGGAATCCTCGCGCAGCGAGAATTCCTCGATGCGGAACGGCATCAGCGACTCCTGCAGCTCGAGCGGGATGACCCGGGTGTCGCCGTGCGCCATGGTGCGGAAGGGGCCGGCGCCGTCGTGGGTGGCCCCCGCCCCCCACCCCCCATGCCCGCTGTCGTGGGTGTCGAAGAACGATCCGTCGGCGCGCCGGCCGTAGAAGCGCACGCCGGTGTGGGTGCCGAAATGCCCGCCGGGCACCCGCTCCGGCAGCGCCTTTTCCAGCGCCTTGATGACGGCGTCGATCACGGTCGGGAACGGCGTCGGATACATGAACATCGGCGCGGTCGGGTCGGCGCTGAGCAGCTTGCCGGGCGGCAGCACGAGCTTGATCGGCCGGAACGTGCCCTCGTTCGCCATCTCGTCCGCCCCGATGAGGTACTTGAAGGCGACGCGGGCGGTGGTCTGGCCGCCGCCGAAATAGCCGGAATTGATCGGCCCCTTCGCCTGCTCCGCCATCTCGGAATAATCGACGGTAAGCTCGTCGCCGGCGACGATCACCTTGACTCTGATCGGGACCAGCTCATCGCCGGAGCGGTCGTTGTCGAGATAGGTCTCGGTCTTGTAGACGCCGTCCGGCATCGCGCGGATGAAGGCGCGGGCGGCGGCCTCCGACTGGTCGAGGATCAGCCCGACCGCGCGATTGAAGGTCGGAATACCGTACTTGTTCGCCAGTTCTGCCGTGAGATCGCGCCCGAGCAGGCAGCCGGCGAGCTGCGCCGCGATGTCGCCCATCAACTCGAGCGGCATGCGGGTGTTGTTCTCGATGATCCGGTAAACCTCCTCGATCGGCTCGCCCTTCGACCACAGCTTCACCGAGCGGAGCTGCAGCCCTTCCATGAAAATATCGGTCGAGCCGCTCTGGATGCCGCCGATGTCGATCCAGTGCACGTTGATGGCGAAGAAGCCGATCAATGTCCGGCGCGCGGGCCCGGCATAGATCGGCGTGTACATCACGGTGTTGTTGAGATGCTGGCCCTGTACGGCGGCGTGGTTGCACAGCACCACGTCGCCGTCATGCAGCCGCTCGCGGCCGTAGATGGAAAGGCCGTCGCGCACCGCCACGCCCACCGAGTCGGCGACGAACGGCGGCATGCCGCCGGTGCATTGGGCGACGAGCTGGCCGTCCGCTCCCACCAGGCCGACAGCGAAATCGTTGTACTCGTAGATGTATGGGCTGAACGCCGTGCGCTTGATGTTGGCGTCGATCTGGTTGGCGATCGATACGAGGCCGTGCCGGATCACTTCGAGCGTGATCGGATCGATCGCCAGCGGGGAACCGAGCGATTTGACCGCTTCCTGCATCACGTGCCTCGCGTGCAGTGGATGCGGATTTCGCCAAGCGCGCCGACCTCGAACCGGTCTCCCGGCCAGATCAGCGTGGTCGATCCGTATTCCTCGATCAGTGCCGGGCCGCCGCCCTTGAAGCCGGCCGGAAGCGAGGTGCGATCATAGATTTGCGTGTCCTGCGCGCCGCCAGCCTCCTTGAAGTAGACCGAACGGGTTCGCGGCTGCGGCGCGCCGGCCTGCGCGCGCGGCAGGCGTTTGAGCTCGGGCCGCCGCAGGCGCGTGAACGCGGAAAGGTGCAGCGCCTGGAACTCGGCCGCCGCGCGCGCGTCGGCGTGGCCGTAGCGCCGCTTGTAGTCGCGGTCGAACGCCTCGCGGATAGCGGCGGCATCGCCGAGGCCGGAGATCGGCACCTTGATGTTGTGCCGCTGGCCGACGTAGCGCATCTCGGCGTCGCGCTCGAACAGCACGTGTCCGCCGCCGAAGTCGCGGGCGAGCACAGTGCGTGCTTCCTGCTCCATCTCGGCGAAAGCATCGCTCAGCGAGGCGACGGTCGCGTCGTTGAGCACGCCGACGAAGGTCTTCGAGAGATCGAGCCGCGCATCGGCGAGCAGCATGCCGACCGCGGAGAAATTGCCGGGCTCCGGCGGGATCACCACGGTCGGGATCGAAAGCTCGCGGGCGAGCGCACTCGCATGCAGCGGCCCGCCGCCGCCGTAGCAGAACAGCACGAATTCGCGCGGGTCGAGGCCGTGCTCGACCGAGATCCGCTTGATCGCGCCGGCCATGATGACGGTGGCGAGCGCGATGATGCCGTCGGCCATCTGGATCATGCCGTCGCGGCCGCCATAGCCGAGCGGCCCGGCGGTCTTCGCCACCGCCTTGCGCGCGGCCTCGACGTCGAGCTTCAGCTCGCCGCCGAGGAAGCGGTCGGGGTTGAGGCGGCCGAGCACAAGGTTGGCGTCGGTCACCGTCGGCTCGCTGCCGCCCTGGCCGTAGCAGGCCGGGCCCGGCGTCGAGCCCGCGCTCTGCGGGCCGACGCGCAGCCGGTTCTGCGGGTCGAGCCAGGCGATCGAGCCGCCGCCCGATCCGACCTCGACGATGTTGATGACCGGCGATTTGATCGGGAAGCCCTTCACGTAGCCGCCGGCGTAGTAGATCGAATCGACCGAGAAGCGGCCGTTCTCCACCAGCGCGCATTTGGCGGTAGTGCCGCCCATGTCGAAGGCGATGACGTTGCGCAGGCCGAGCGCCTCGGCATAGGCGCCGGCGCCGATGCAGCCGCCGATCGGGCCGGACTCGACGAGGCCGACCGGCTGCCGGCAGGTGCGCTCGACCGAGAGAAGCCCGCCGTTCGATCCCATCATATAGAGCGATCCGCCGAAGCCTTTGGTTTCGAGATCCTGCGCGAGCCGGCGCACGTAAGTGGTGACCTGCGGGCCGACATAGGCGTTCGCGGCCACCGTCGAGGTGCGCTCGTATTCGTACCATTCGCGCGTGACTTCGGTGCTGGCGGTGACGTAGGCGCCGGGCATCAGCGCCCGCAACGTTTTGGCGGCCTGCTCCTCATGGGCGGGATTGGCGTAGGAATTCATGAAAAAGATCGCGACCGCCTCGACGCCAAGCTGCTTCATCTTCTCCGCCAGCGGCGCCAGCGCAGTGGCATCGAGCGGCGTCACGATCTCGCCAGTGCTGCCGATGCGCTCCTTCACCTCGAAGCGGAGCGGCCGCGGAATCAGCGGCTCGTCGCGGCGGTAGTGGAGGTCGAACGGATCCGGCCGGTTGCCGCGCGCGATCTCCAGCACATCGCGGAAACCGGCGGTGGTCACCAGCGCCGCCTTTGCGCCCTTGCGCTGGATCAACGAGTTGATGACGAGGGTTGTACCGTGATTGACGAAGGTGGCCGTCTTCGGATCGAGCTTCACCTTGCCGAAGCAATCGAGAATGCCGTCAACGAAGTTGCCATACGTAGTCGGACTCTTGGCATAGACCACGCAATGGTTTTCATGGTCATAGGCCACAAGGTCGGTGAAGGTGCCGCCGATGTCGACGGCCACGGCATAGGGCATCTGCCAGGTCCTGCGATCTTCGCGCAGGATCAAGCATAGATGATCGCGGACGATCAATAGGCGGGGAATTCAACCCAGGAGCCACTCGACTTTGAGCACGGTTTCGACCGTCGCGTAGGTATTGGCCAGGGCGTGCAATACAAAGGTCAGCGCGGTCGAGCCGCTCCGCTGCCGGATCCAGCCGAGCAGCAGCCCGCCGAGGAAAATCTGCAGGATGCCGAACCAGTCGTATTGGACATGCATGACCGCCCAGATCGCGGATATGAGCACGATAGCGGGCCACGCGCTGCGCGGCGATCGCACCCAGCCGCGGTAGAGGAAGCCGCGAAAGACGATCTCCTCGCCGAGGGGCGCGGCGATCACGAAACTGAGCCAGAGCAGCGGGAGCGAGCCTTCGGCGCGCGCGCTGCGATAGGTGTCGACCTGGAAGGGCGTGACGATGTCCCTGCCCAGCAGATAGGTCAGCACATCGTAGCCGACCAGGAACACCGCCAACCCGACCAGCGCGATCATGGCCTCGCGTCCGCTGGGGCGGACAAGCGCAAAATAGTCGGCGGCGCTCCAGCCCGCCAATCGGGCGACGAATGCTAGGAGCGCGATCTGCACGGCGGTGAAGACGATCAGCAGCAACGCGACCAGCCGGCCGTCGCCGGTGAGGTCGGGCGAAGCTGCGATGCGGCCCGGATACAATGTTTCAACGACAATGAAGGCCGCGGCCATGGACAGCACTGCCGACAGCACTGTCCAGACCAAGGTCATGACATAGCCCCAGGGTCGCGGCGGGGCAGGCTGGGCGTCCTCGACAATCGTCATTTTTCAATCCGTGCTGCGGTAGGCGTTGCGCCAGTCTTCGCCGTCGCGAAATTCCTCGTCGCGGCCCGCGTAGCGCCATATGCCGCGCGTCGGCTTGTCATAGGCTGGAACGAAACGATCACGGTATCGCATCCCGCAATAATGCGCCGGCTTCACCCTGTCCCAGACAATGAAGCCGTTGGCGTTCAGACAATCCTCGTCGATGCTCACAGCCTCGACCTTGCCGCAGACCATGAGCCGGTTGACCCATTCGCGCGTCCACTCGACCTTGCATTCGAAGTGGCTGCGGCACTCGGCGATGCGCGGCGGTCGCAGCGCGCGTGCCGGCAGCATCGCAAGGCCGGCCTTTTCCAGCTCGTTCACGCCGCCTTTGAACGGCAGGCCGCACACCAGCACCTTGTCGAGCATCGCCTGCTCGAACGGCACGACGTTGACGACGAACTCGCCGGTAGCGAGCACGTTGTTGTAGGTGTCCTTGCCGGTGCCGCAGGTGAACGCGATGTAGACGGGGTCGTGGCAGACGCGCGTGCAGGTGCCGAACGCCGCGGCATTCACGCGTCCCTGCTTGTCCACGGTCGTGATCAGCACCAGGCATGAGCTTGGTGCAAAGATGTTGTCCCACCACTGCGGCCGGACATCGACCTTGGTGATGGATTTGGTCGCACTGGTCATGGAACGGCCGCGTCGTTGAAGGCATCGACCCGATCGCCAATGCCCGATGAGACTAGAACGCGCGGCCGATCAGATGGTCAAGCGAGATGGTGCCGCCGCCGTGCACAAGGAAATAGAACGCGGCAATGGTCCACATCAGCGTGTATTCGAGGCCGGTCTTGTTCCAGAAATAGCCGCCGATGCGCCAGCGCTCGTAATTCGACACGATCAGGAAGATGACGATCGGAACGGCCACGACCCGGGTGAACAAGCCGAGCGCCAGCATCGGGCCGCCGACCAACTGGGTGATCGAGATCGCCGGCGCCCAGAACGTTCCGGGCCGATAGCCGTCGTGGTCGAGCTGCTTGGCGAGCTCAGGCACGCTCTGCGCGCGCACGCCGGTATTCGGAAACATCCCGAAGGTGTTGCGCAGCCCGTGCGGCACCAGCGCGAGCCCGACGGCGGCGCGCAGCAGGGCTTCCGCCCACGGTGCCAGGGTCTGATAGAGGCCGCCAAGGGCGGGGAAGATCAGCGGCGTCGAAGGGTCCATGGAGGGTGCAGGCCTCGGTCATGCGCGGGCTCGACCCGCGCATCCATCCTTATTCGAAAGATGATGGATTGCCGGGTCAAGCCCGGCAATGACGGACGTACGACTGGCAACCGCCGGGCGCCTATACGAGCCGGATTTCTCCGAGATTGATGCTGACGCCGAGACGCGCTTCGACGGTCTTCTTCTTGTGGCCTTTGGCGGTGACTTCCACGACATAGGCGCCGGAGTTCTCATCGAGCTTGTCGAATTTGAAGTCGCCGTAATTGTCGCTGGTGGTCTCGGCGACCGCCGCGCCGTCCTTCAGCAGCCGCACGGTCGCGCCTTCGACGCAGTCGACAACGCCGTTGGCTTCGGCCGCCACGCTGCCGCCGATGAAGCACTTCGAATAGCGCCACAGGTTGCGGTAGTAGACCCGCGGCTTGGTGCCGAGCTCGGGCCGGATCACTTCCAGGCCTTCGTCGCGCGCGATACGGGCCATCTCGTCGTCCTCGAGCGCGACCGCGCGCATGGCGCCGGTCGGGCACGACTGCTGGCCGCGCGTCTGCTGCCAGCCGTGGTCGAGGAGGTGCGCATCGAACGGCCAGAGCTGCGCAACGTCGTGCTCCTCGTTCCACCAGATGTGGCCATAGGGGCAGGCGTCGACCAGGTCCTTCCGGCTCTTCGCCTGCTCCGGATCAATCAGCACGATGCCGTCATCGCGCTTCTTGATCGCGCCGCCGCCCTTGGCGATGCAGGGCGCATCGTCGCAGTGGTTGCACATGGTGGGAACGTAGGCGATGTCGATCATCGGCACCTGCCCGCGCTCCTTCTGTAGGATGTTGATCCACTTGTGGCCGTGCTTGGGCATCGGCTTGGTGTAGCCGGGCCATTCGTTGTCGACGTATTCGTCCATGGTGGCGAGCGTGCACAGATTGCAGTTCGTGCACTCGGCGACGTCGATGATCATGTTCCACTTCTTCATCGTCTGTTCCTTCCTGGAGCCGTCACCCTGAGGTGCGAGCCGCGCAGCGGCGAGCCTCGAAGGGTCGGCCCGGGCTGTCATCCTTCGAGGCGCCTTCGGCGCGCCTCAGGATGACGATTGAGGCATCATTTCGCCGGCACGAGCTTGGCTTCCTTGAGCGTGCGGCGGATCTTGGCGTCCTTCTCCATGCCGGCGAAGGTCGCCGACACGTGCTCGGTGCGGCGGTCCCACAGCTCGATCTCAACCAGCGCGTTGGCGCCGGCGAGCGCGTGGGTCGATTTGGTCTGCGACTTGTGCGGGGTGAGCAGGTTAAGGCAGCCGCCGCGGTCGACCGCCTTGCCGGGCTCGCCCATCGGATCGTAGACGGCGGACGATTCGTAGCCGTGGCAAACGCCGCGCGGCAGGCGCTGGGTCGGCAACGCGGCGCAGATGACTGCGCCGCGGTCGTTATAGACCTTGACCAGCTCATGCTTCTTGATGCCGCGATCGGCGGCGTCCGCCGCGTTCAGCCGGATGATCCAGTAATAGTAGCCGTCCACGTTCACCCGGTGGTCCTCGATGTTGAGCAGGAACGAATCCTTGCCGTCGCCCTGGGTGTGGAAGCTGTACTTCGAGTGCGGCGTCAGGAGCTGCAGCGGATATTGCTCGTAGTCGAGCGAGTGCGTGCCCTCAGGTGCGGGCTCGTATTTGACGATCGGCGGCCGCTCCGGATCGTTGACGCGCTTGAGGCTGTTGCACTCGAACTCGAGCTTGCCCGATTGGGTCTGCAGGCCGCGCAGATATTCCTCGGTGTAGTCGGATGGCAGCGGCTGCGCCTCCGGCACGTCCTTCTTGCGGTTCTCCCAGAACCAGCGGAACGACACCGGCGCGCGCAGCTTCTCCTTCTCGGCGGGAACGACGTAGTAGCCGCGGCGCAGGAACTTCTTCCAGGAAATGACCTTCGGCAGGTCGGAGGCGAGGAACGCGCGCCGCACCCAGTCGATCTCGTTGACGCCTTCGGAGAAGTAGTTGGCCAGCCCGAGCCGCTTGGAA
>Ga0114129_10009724_pt1 | contig 13717 bp, 11 predicted proteins | sample RhiMetdeltSRZDD1_FD_80071 | JGI IMG/M metagenome (GOLD analysis project Ga0114129, IMG submission 80071) | Populus rhizosphere microbial communities from Tennessee, USA - Rhizosphere MetaG P. deltoides SRZDD1 (version 2) (version 2) | ecosystem: Host-associated > Plants > Roots > Rhizosphere >...
GGTAAAGCACCGCCGCAATGACATCGCCAAACGCCAGAAAAGCCATTGAGGAAGGAACAATAAAAAATGCGATCCTTTGCAGTCCGACTCCAAGACGTTTCCGAACAGTCTCTCCAATGACTTGTTGTGTACCGAGCGCTTTCGACATCACCGGTAGTTCGGCGGCCGAAACAGACATTCCAAATAGACTAACGGGAAGAGTGTATAAGCTTTGGGAGTAGTTAAGTGCGACAACTGCGCCGGGGCCGAGGAACGTGGCGAGGAATGCATCTACAAAAGCACTTATTTGAACCACACCACGGCTCATGAACACGGGAAAGAAATTCCGCATCACCTGCGACACGTGCCGGCTGGCGACATCGATCCGTGGCCGGAAGCGCTGAATCAAGTTGAGAACGGTCGGCATCTGCACACCGAATTGCAGTGCACTACCGACTACAGAGCCCCACGCCACAGCTTCGGCTAACGGTGCCAGATCAAGTCGTCTGCCGAAGACAATCAACGACACGATTATCGAAAGGTTCCACGCTACAGGAGCCGTGTAAGAGATGAAGAACCGATGATAACTATTCAGAACACCAAGACACCACGCCGAGAGAACCAATAGCGCCGCGCCCGGAAAGAAGATCCTGACGAGCTGAATTGTAAGTTGACGTCGCTCATCTTCGAATCCTGCTGCTATCACCGTGACGATTACTGGCGAAGCCGAGACGCCAATCAGCACAACAACCGCGGTAACTAAAGCAAGCAAGCCGAAGATCGCGTTTGCTACATGTCGCGCCTCCTTCTCATCGCCTTCGGCTAACAATCTGGCGTAGACCGGTATGAACGACGCTGAAAGCGCCCCTTCGCCAAATACGTTCTGTAGGAAGTTTGGGATGCGAAACGCCGCGCTAAAGGCATCGCCCGCGCCGGAACTGCCAAAGTAGTGAGCGAAGATTCGTTGTCGAATCAAGCCGACGATTCGACTAATTAGAATGCCTGCACCTACAAAGAAAGCTGATCTGCCGCCGGTATCTATCTTTGGTTGGCTCGGACCAACCGCGCGTGCACCGAGCTCGACATTCTCACCAGCAATTAGTTCAGCTTCGTTTTCGATTGATGGTTGAAGAGGTGCGATACCATCCGAAGGATGTTGCTCCTTCGCCGGTAGACCGCTGTCGTCTTGCGGAGTGGCGGGATCGTCCATCTATCAGAGATCGTAGTCTTTCAGCTTTGTAAGAAGCGTCTTGTAACTGATGCCCAAGTCTTCTGCAGTCTTACTCTTGTTTCCTCCGTTTAGCTCCAGCGCAGACTGTATCTTGTTTTTTTCCACTAACCGGAGCGCTCGATGAGCGACCTCTGAAAGCGTACCTGACAGATCGAATTCCTGAGGAATTGGTGTGGTGTCGCTACCAGGCGATAGGAGGCCGAGATCTTTTGTTTCAATCGTCATGGTGTCGGACAGAATGCAAGCTCGTTCGATTGCGTTCTCCAGTTCACGAACGTTACCCGGCCACGAGTACGTTTGCAGCGCACCGATTGTTGCTTCGCTAAGTGTGGCTTCGCGGCCACGAAGCTCCTTCCCGATTTGTGCAGCGAAGTGACGCGCGAGGAGCAAGACGTCATCATCACGTTCTCTCAAAGGGGGAATATCGACGGGAAACACTGCCAGGCGGAAAAAGAGATCTCCACGAAACTGTCCATTTTCGACGGCTGCCTTCAGATCCTTGTTCGTTGCTGCAACCACTCGCACGTCGACGCCGATGGGTGCGCGTCCCCCAATCCGATCTATAACTTTTTCTTCGATAGCACGCAGCAACTTGCCCTGAACCGCCAATGGCAACTCGCCAATCTCGTCCAGAAACACGGTGCCATCTGAAGCAAGTTCAAACTTTCCCTGCCGCCGATCGGTTGCTCCAGTGAAAGAGCCGCGTTCATGGCCGAACAATTCATTCTCAATTAGTGTTTCAGGAATTGCCGCACAGTTTATTGCTACGAAGGGTTTGTCGCGACGGTTCGACAGATGATGGACCGCCCGCGCGAACAACTCTTTGCCAGTACCCGATTCACCGAGGAGCAAAACAGTAGCGTCGGTTTGTGCAACGCGCTGTGTCTCAGAAACAGCACGTTTCATTGCTTCTGACTCACCAATAATCCGCGGAAACCCGTAACGACGTGCCCACTCTTCACGTAACAAAACGTTCTCGGTCCGCAGCCGCGCTTGTTCAAGTGCTCTCTCAACGAGGAGTAGAAGATGATTAGAGTCGACAGGCTTTTGCAAGAAGTCGTGCGCGCCGTCTTTCATTGCACGAACGGCCTCATCGATCGAACCAAAGGCGGTCATCACGATCACCGGAACATCTCCGTCTGCGGCTTTCGCAGCGCGGAGTACGTCCAAGCCGGACCCGTGGGGCATACGGAGATCGGTTAAAACTAGACGATGACGAGTGGAAGATAAGTGATTGAGAGCTGCGCGCGCGTCTTCAGCCTCTGTGACACTGTAACCGGCATTCTCGAGCGTCAGGCGGAGTACCCGACGCAAACTCTCTTTATCTTCAACGAGTAGAATGTCGGTCATCTGTCGTCAAGCCTCGCGTGCAGCGGCGGCACGCGAGGTATCTTATCCAGATGACAATAACACATTGAGGAGGGTGTGAAGCGAAGGAAGTATGGCGAGTGAGGATAGCTTTAATCGCCGATGAAAATTGCGGGAACTCAGTACTCTCGAACGCCGAGGGTCCTGACTCCATTTGCGGCGAGAGCTTTATCGATCCAGTCTGTACTGTATGCTGTTAGCCCTGTGCCACCACCGGAGACGTTGAAAATTGGTGTAAGGAACGGATGCGGATTGTTGTCGTTTACCACCTGATCAAACTTCGCGACAACGATGGCGCCAAGCAAGTCGCTGTTTCCCGTTCCGCTTCGGTCGAATTCTCCGCCGCCTAAGCAGAGAATAACGCCCTTGAAGCCGGTGTTACCGTCGGAAACTAGTTTACCCGTTACGATCAAAAGCCCGGCGCCCTCAGTAAGTGTTGCGTCTCCATCGATGAACGTATACTTCGGCTCTGCTTGAGTGCCCTGATCCGCCGTGTTGCCTGAGAAGTATCTACCCGTCGTTTGCGCACGTTCTCTCATTGTATTGAGAAAACTGCGAGCGGCGTCCGCAGATTGCAGCCAGTAGGGAAGTTGGTTATTCGCAAACTCCGTCACCTTCTCCACGGCGCTGACCGTAGTCGGTTTCGACGCTCCCACCACAGAAGTAACCTGGGTCAAGTCGTTGGCGTGCGTTGTGCCAAACACGGGTATCGACGTCGTCAGGTTTGATTGATCGTAGCCGGAATATTCTTTCGCATTACTATCTCCTATTGCGAAATTAGTCATTGCGCTGCCGTCATCATTGCCTATCGTCAGAATCGTAGAAGGCGCAAAAAAGTCGAAGATATACCTGGAAACCACAACCTCCATCTGTTTCTTCGAACCTTTTGGCCCATACCCAGTCGAATGGATTATTAGTCTGTTTGGTTGCTTTGGCGCTGGGATGTTATCTGGATCCGTCACGCTGATGGTGAAACCCATGACCGGTGCGTCGTCCACGGTTACTACGTTCACGCCGTTTATAGTGGAGTTGTATGCCAACCAGGTGCTCATATCGGGGTTGTCGGCTACGTTGCGAAAGTTCGCATTCGTTCCGGCAGGATTTGAGGCTACGTTTCCACGTAGTGTGTTAAGAACAGCATTAACGCCGGCTTCCGCGGAGTAATAGGCTTGGATCTCAGAGGTCGCGTCGATCGCTAATCCCTGGGCGATGCTCGTGGTGAGGATCAAAGCACCCCCCACGATCAGCAGTAGCGTCGAAACCAACAAAGCGGTAATCAATGCAGCACCGCGTTCGTTTGCCCTTCTATTAACGACTCGTGTTTTATTCGGATTCGGGTTCATCAGAATGCACCTCAGATAGCAACTCGCAAGTGACTTAGTAATGAATCAAGTTTGAATTCCTCAACGTGACGTCTGAGACCAGTAATACATTTGAAGCTGGCTGGTAGCCCGCGGTGTTGGGAACACCAGCAGCAGGCACGCGCACGCAAAGGGCGATAACAACATACGAAGCAGCTGCCGGAGCAACTTCAGCAAGGTTAGGCGCTGTGATATCGCAGTCGGCGGTTGAATACGTCGCCTTCGCCGCAAAGTAATGCAGACGTAGTTGATCCATACGATTTGCGAGCACCGTGGTTTTTACACCAGTTCCGTACTCATCGTGGCGCACCAGGTAGTCAGTGTTGTTCGTAGGGTTGATGAAGAATTTCACATCTTCACCAGGATCAATCACCCCCGCGCGTGACACCGCAGACGCAGTAGGGTCGTACTTGTTGAGATTTGATCGGATGCGAATACTAGTTGAGTCGGAGTCGCCCGCTACGATTCCATTAGTCGAAAGATTAAAACCGGCGTTAGCGATTTCGCGCGACATGATGTTGAGCGCGCGCTGAGCATCGGCAACGGCATCGGTAACGGCTTGTTCCCGTTTCCGGATGCGAAAGCCACTCGACAAAGCAGTGGCGGCTATTCCCAACATCGCGATCGTCAAAGACATCGCAATTAACAACTCGAGCAGTGAAAAGCCTGCGGCATTACGGAGCTGATTGCTTTTCTGATTCATATAATTTCTTTCCTGTCTAGACTCGATTTGTTCTTATTATCGATTGGGACCAAGCGTGTCCGTTATTCGCACCGCACGTAATGTGACCGAACCGCGACTTGTTCCAAGAGCAGTCACTGTAACCGTGAGGGTCTTTACACTGGGTGCTCCGTTGACGACGTTGGAATGCACAATTTTTGTGAGAATGTCGTATGAACGCCCGGCGCGGATTAGTGTCGTTCTCACACCATCTATTGGAGTTTCATTGAGGGTTGAGTCAGTAAATCGAACGTTTCTGAATTGTTCGACCTGCTTTTGTGCTACGGCCATCGCCATTTCCCGGTCAGTGGCGCCGCTGTTGTTCTGGATGGAGTATGCGAAGAGCGAAACGGATCCGAGGACAGCGACGAACATAATCAGCATCGCGATGCACGTCTCCATGATTGTGAAGCCCGCACACTCCGCATCACACACGTTAGGTTGACGGTACTGTAACTTTGCTGTTTCCATGATTTCTCCCTGTCAGTTCGTCACCGTTACTACGACGACCAATGGTCCACATGGCGTGGTGAACGTAACCGAAAAGACTCCACGTGTGTTGCCGTTTGACGCAATACTGAAAATACCGGTACCGCCACTGCTAATGGTTTTGGTTTGTGGTGATATGGTCAGATTATTTGGCGCCGAGACAGTGACAATTCCCCCGACGCTACCTAACTTAAGCGTCACCGTTCCAAAGCCGCCGTTCTTATGAATCGACATTGTCGTTGCCGAAAGGGATGGTGTGCATCCAGCCGGACTTGGGCTGGGTACTGGTGTTGGAGTAGGTGTCGGCGTTGGTGTTGGTATATCGTGAGGATTTCGGTATGGTGTAGGTGTTGGCGTCGGGGAGGGCGTCGGCGTCGGGGAGGGCGTCGGGGAGGGCGTCGGCGTCGGATTATCAGTAATGATAGGCGTCGGCGTGGGTGTTGGGTTTTGATCAATTACTGGCGGAGTGCCGGTCGGTTCTGCGATCGGTGTATCACGCGGATCGGGTGCAACATCCCCGCTTACGTTTTCATTGAGATTGATGGTGGGGATGGCTTGGTCCTGATAGATATCGCTGCCTACCGTAACGTCCCCGGAGCCCGTAACGTCGATTTGCATGGTGCCAGACGAATTCTCCAACGCGAATGTTGTCTCCGTTCCCGTTGTGGGTCTTCCCCTCCAATCAAAAGCCACAGTAGTGGGGTCTGAGATCAACCGGACATCGCCTTCAAATGTGAAGTCTCTTGATGTCAGAGTTCCACTCCCTCCAAAACCCATCGTCACGCGATAAGTTCGATTGTTGATGATCTCTACCTTGGACTCTTCTCCGAGGGCCGGTCTGCGTCTGACTGAATCAGCTCGCGCGCGTTCGAGGTAGCCAGCCAACTCGGAAGCCGAATTTTTGAGCTGAAACCCGGGACGACCTGCACGGATAGATAGCACCGTCGCTCCACTAACGATCATGGCAACCGTCAGAACGATGATTGCCTGAAGCAGTGTGAAGCCGTCGTCGCGTTGTTGTCCTTTGGGTCTGTTCCGGTTTCCTCGCACTTTCATATTAGCCTCCAAAGTAGTTCGTCTCGGTGGGTTACCTACGGAGAGGGATCCAGCCGTCTGTAGTTTTAGCAACAGCGATGCCACTCTAAAACCCCAACAAATCCTGAGATCTTTCCGGTTTGGAGCGATTGGCGAGGCCATCATCGTCACCTTTGGTAACGCCGATAGGAAAGCAATTTCACATGCTCGATGGTCTGTTCGGGTGGGCTATTGCCGGAAGAGCGAGGCCTTTCAGCATATCTCGAAGTTTAGCGGCGGCGTGTCTCGGATGAGGGCCGAGAAGTTCTCGAAATCGTCCGCTGATGCGGTGCCGCACGCCGCATCTAGTTTGGACGGTAAGCGCCCCCCGTGATCGAAAGATCGCGCGGGGCGCAATTGCCGTAAAGAGCAAAGGGCAAAGGACGAGCTTTGCTCTTCGCTCTTTGCTTTTATTGCGACTTCGGTTTCGGTTCGTATTCGTCGCTGACGGCGACAGTACTTTCTGTGTGCGACAACTGCATCGCCATCGTCACTGGCTTGTAGTCGAAAGCCTTTGGACCTCCGCGTGTGTTTTGAATCAGCATGACTAGATAGTCCTGGTTTTCTCTGAACCTTGACACACTGCCGCTCTGATTCATGATCACAAACAGCAGCACTTCGCCACTAGCCGTCTTCATTTGTCCCACCAGGGCACTGGCGCCACCATCGGTTCGCACTAATGTGCCGGTTTTGGCGATCACGCTACCGCGCCACGCCAAACCAGCAAACCGATCCTCAAGCGTACCCGGATCTATCCCCGCTACGGGCATGATCGCCGACGGATCGAGGCCGCGCTTCTTAAGCTCAGCTCTTAGCGCCCGATATACCTTCATCATCACTCGTGGCGATGCGCGATTAATACCCAGACCACTCAACGACGAAAGTCTGAGCTCGCTATCGCCGACGCCTAATTCCGCAATCAACTGTTGGCGAACCGATTCCGGTCCACCAAGGGAGTCGCCGATGCGCTCAGCCATGAAGTTGTTCGAATAGCACAAAAGGACCTTCAGAATGTCCACCAGGCGGCTTGACTTGTGCGTCACTAGCAGCTTTGCAGTGGGAGAAACCGCACCAACAGCAACGCCGCCCATCACTGCTACGCTCGGTGCGGGATCTGTATTGGCATGATCACTCAAAACAGTTTTCTCGTAATCCCAGGCCCTAATCGCAGCCGTGTTCCTCAAAGTCGAGTCGAGCGTGTCGTACAACTGTTCAGCTGAGCGAGTCGCCGACGGACTAAAGTTCATCGTAAATCCAGGCGAGACTATCAAGTCTCCGGAGACCTCTTTAATTCCGAGCTTGTTGAGCTCACGCGCAATCAAAACGGCGTGTTCAAAGTGAAAAGATGGATCGCGACCGGAAATATATAGATTGCCTTCAATCTTGCCCGTCGCTTTGTCGAAAACGCCGTCGGTCCATATGCCGGTCGAAAACCGGTGATCAGGACCCAACGTTTGTAAAGCTATGAGAGCGGTAGCGAGCTTTATCGTGGAAGCCGGGTTAAACAACTGATCCGTTGATTGAGAGGCTATAGTCTTCCCATCCAACGTTTCGACTAATACCCCCTGAAGGCCATATAGGGGACGTGGTGTGGCTTGTTCCTGAGGAGTCGGGGCGGTCGTCGGTTGTTGTGTTGTTGGAGCAACTACGCCAGGTGACGGGAGCGGAGTTTGACGCACTGGCTCCTGCGCAACTGCGACACAATAGAGGGACAGCGATAATAGAGTAAGAGTCGTTCGTGCGACAGCTTTCCCTAGTTCTCCAATTTTCCCAATCACGGTCATCGACCAAGCAGCCCTTTCTATTTTAGGGGACTGTGAGGGAGAGTATCTTTGATGCGCTTCCGTAGAGCAGGGATGGTAAGGGTGAACCGTCCTCAAGGGCAGGCACTCTTCACATGATAGCGGAACTGCTTGTCTGACGTCGACAGTTTTTCGATTGGGAAATAGAACCTATAAGACCTATAGGATCTATAAGATTTTCAGTAAAGCTAGATTCGTTGACAAGATTTCCGGCAGACTCATAGAATCGCTTCATTGACAAACTACAGTGCAACGCAATCAAGAACCTGTCACAGTTGAACGCGTGATTGCCACTCATCGAGCACGCCGCCGAGAGATTCGCAAACGACTCGAGGAGTTTGATGAAGTTTGGCGCAAAGGAACTGACACGCGACTTTGGGAAGAACTTGTTTATTGTATTTTTACTGCGGGTGCTTCTGCTCGCATGGGTCTGAATTCAGTTGCGGCGGTGAGTTCGCTGTTGCTGGACGGACGGCCGGAAGAGATGACAAAGGTTCTGAAGAAAGCAGGTGCCCATCGCTTTCCAGCAGCACGACCGCGTTACATTGTTACGACACGAAACTACTTGCGCGCAAACTTTGATATGGCGCTGCGCAAGAGGCTCCGAAGCTTCTCAGATCCGATCGAAAGGCGAGATTGGCTGGCCCAGGAAAAACAGATCAAAGGTCTTGGGTACAAAGAAGCAAGTCACTTCTTAAGGAACATTGGCGTTAAAGGACACGCGATCCTGGATAAACACGTCATGCGTTGTCTCGCTGAAGTGGGAGTTGTTGACACGGCAAAGCCACCAACAAATCGACGGAAGTATCTGGAGGTTGAACAAAAATACCTCGGGTTCGCCAAGCAGCTGAGAATCAATTCGGACGAATTGGATCTAGTGCTTTGGTCGATGAAAACAGGCGAGGTTCTAAAGTAGCCATTGCCGATTGCTGTGCGAATCCGGATGCGCGTCAGAGCCATATTTAGTGATTTTGCGAATGATTGGTACTGATTACGTTTCGACAGAAGGTGGAAGTTATGCAGTGCGATAGTAAAAGGTTTTTCCTGAGGATGGCGGCCCTGACTGTGGCCGCCATTGTGCTTTCACTGGCTGCGGTAGATCCGGCGTCGGCATTTAATGACAAGGCTCTGAACAAAGGCCAAAAGGCGATACGTAAAGGTGACTATCAACTTGCCGAGAAAATCTATCGCGAATTGTTGACCAAGGACGCGCAGGATACGCAAGCGCGACTCGGATTGAGTTTCGCTCTACTGAAACAGAGGAACCTGCAAGACGCTTACGATCACGCAGCACGCGTGATCATGATCGATCCGCTTTCGTCGCGCGCCCATGCCCTTTTGGGATCTGCAATTCTGGCGGCCGGAGACTTTCGCAACTCTGTGGAGGAGTTTCGAACTGCGTTGGCGCTCAATGACAATGAAGCGCTGGCCATCGCCGGATTGGCCATGGTTGATTTTTATGAGAACCGTTTGTCGTTGGCGCTCCCGGCATTGCGCCACGCGGTTAACGCCGACCCTGGTGAACCAGACTACGTTTACAGTCTGGCCCAGGCAGCCGCAAGAAGCGAGCGATACAAAGAAGCAGCGGATGCTTATGAACGATTCCTGATGATCGCTCCTAAGACAGATGAAGACCGTCGCGCACGTATCATCGGTCTAATCGCGTTTCTCCGCTATCTCGGACGACAAGGTTCGCTCTATGTTCCAGCCGGCGCTCAGCGAACGTCAGTCAGTTTTGAGGCGTTCGACAACCGGCCAATTCTTCAGGTCCGTGTGAATGGACAGAAAGAACCATTGCGATTCGTCCTCGACACCGGCTCAGGAATGTCTGTCGTTTCTGACGAGACTGCGAAACGGTTGGGAATTAAAGCAGTCGCCAAAGGTGGCCTGGCTAGAGCGGTTGGTGGGGGTGGACGTTTTGAGATCGTCTACGGCCATCTTTCATCCATCGAAATCGGCGAAGTTAGAGTCGAGAATGTGCCGGTTTACATTCGCCGGTTTTACGATAGCAACGTCCCTGTGGACGGTTACCTCGGCCTTTCGGTTATCTCGAGATTCCTTACCTCGATTGATTACGGAAGTCGACGCTTGACGATGATTCGACAAAACCAGTCAGACGTGGTCGAGTCGTGGACGACTGTGCGTCGTGGGGCAGATAGTCAGGCACTCGCACCAGTGCTGCCAAGTGATCCAGTAATTGAAGTGCCGCTGCGTACAACCTCAAGTGGTTTCTTGAGTGGTGAAGTGGCGCTCGACGGATTTGAGAAGCCGTTAAACTTCATTATCGACACGGCTGCAAGCATCACCGTCGTTTCGGAGAAGCTCTCGCAGGAGGAAGCGCTGCTCGATTTACTCCGGCCTTCGAAGATGCGTGTATTTGGTGCCGCAGGAATCACTGAGAATGTGAAGCTCGTGCAACTGCCAAAATTGAGTCTTGGACTTACTAAGTTGGAAAAGATAAATGCAGCTGTGCTGGATTTGGAGCCGGTAAACGAAACGGCTGGTTTCAAACAAAGCGGAATCATCGGTGGTAATTTCCTACGAAATTTTCGGATCTATTTTGACTTCGCGCGTGGAGCACTTCGGCTTGAGCCACTAAATCCGAAACTAAAGGCGCCGGAAGTTAATCCTGAAGTCGCGTCAACGCCATGAAGCAAAGTCTCTATCTTGAAACATCTGTTGTGGGCGCCTATCTCGACAACGGCGAACCTTTTCGGCGCGATCTCACAATAAGATGGTGGGAGCACGAGATGCCTGATTATCGCGCGGTCATCTCGCCGCTTGTCTCGGCTGAATTGGGACGACTTTCCGAGCCTCACCGTTCGTCGTATTTGCAACTGGTTCGATCCCTTGAGACGGTGGAGCTCACTGAAGAAGCAGCAATTTTGGCGGAAGGTTATATTTCGCGCGGGATTTTTCATCGGAAGTACATCGCAGATGCGATGCACGTGGCGATTGCGTCGTATCACAAGATCGATTACCTGGTCACTTGGAATTTCGGTCATCTTGCCAACGTTCGGCGACAGGCACGGATCCGACTTTTCAACACGGCAGCCGGCTTCTACGTTCCGATGATTGTCACGCCGGAGTTTCTCGTATCCGAGGCAACGGAGAAGGTGACTTGAAATTGCCGATTGCCAATTGCCGATTGAAACTGCAATCCGCCATTGTTATTTCGCAACGGCTCAATAAACGAGTGTCAAATCGGCAATTGGCAATCGGCAATCAACAATAACCTATGTATCGTCGGCCAAAATTTCTCGAAGTACTACACGCGATTCGCGAGGAGATGTCGCGTGAAGCTGATTATGACGTGGACCTCTTCGCGGAGATGGTTCGCTCTGGTAATCGACCGGCACAAGGTCCGGAAAGAATCATTCGTGGATTCAGAAGTCGGGTTCCGCGGCCTGAGAGTAATAACGGTCAGACCCGTAGACGTAGACAGAGCAAGCGAGCAGCGCAATAATTGCGGCCTTAGATCTCAGATCTCAGATCTCAGATCTCAGATTTCAGATCTCAGATTTCAGATCTCAGATTTCAGATCTCAGATTTCAGATCTCAGATTTCAAATCGCGGATATCAGATTTCAGATCTCAGAATTCAAATCGCAGATATAAAACTTCATAATGAATCCCACTTTCGAAACCATCGGTTTGGAGGTTTCCAGCGAGAAGGCCTTCAACTATCTCGCTGAACGCGCAGGCGATCAGGGAGAACCCACGCGCCTTAGTCGACGTGGCGCGGTGCTGCACGGCCGCTGCTGGAAACTGGGCGAAGGTTTAGAAGTTTGGACAGTACTGTATGAATCAGATAGTGGCGATGTCTTTTATGCTGATTGCCGCCCTGGTTTTCGCGCACGCTATATTCAAACGATTGCTCCCTGGGCGCTGACAGAGTATGACGAAGAAGGCGAGGCAGTTATCCACGGCTATAGACAGGGCACAGACTGCGAAGTCCTTTTCGAACTACAAAACCTGACCGAGGTAGGACCAAACGGGTTCCGCGCTCAGGAACTGCACATTGGATTGTGCGGGCTCGCTTACCGCGCGAGAGTGCGACGCTCAACAACCAAGACACGATGGTTGCCGCTGGAGAAAACTGCGCCAGCTCGGGCTGCGCATGAGAACGATTGGAGTTTGTCGGGAAGGATCATCGCATTCAAACCTCTGATTAATCCGCTGTCAGGTGGAGAACTGTTCTGGATCCATCTGGATCTTGATCGGCTGAATTTGGAGGTTCTGGTGAATAGACGCGCGTTGCGTGGATCTCGCTTGCAGGTGGGCGCAACTTTGGACGCCGAAGTTTGGCTACAGGGCCACGTGCTCGATGAACGCGCGCTCCGATCACGCTACGAGGGCGTGGATCTCGCATACTCGGTCGGAACTTTTTGGTCCGGCCTAAAGAGGAGTAATTAAACCCCTAGCCCCGATTTTTCTGCCCCTATTCAGTACCGTTTGCGGTAGCAAATGGCCAAGTGTTCTGAATCCGTTTTGACCATTCGCTACCGCGAACGGTACTGAATAGGCCCGTTCTGAATGAAACGCGCTGTCGTTGCTGTTCTAGTTCTCTTCACAGTCGCTCTTCTCGCATATTTCTTCAATCAGTACTGGATTCATCGCTATGACGCGCTCATATCGCGCCAGGCGACCGTCTATCGGGTTGATCCCGATCTGGTTTGGAGCATCATTTACGAGGAGACGTACTTTAGCCCGTGGAAGGTCGGTAGAGACGGTGAAATCGGACTCATGCAGGTAACTCCGATCGTGGGCCGTGAGTGGGCCACGGAAACAGGCATGCGTGAGCTTGAACGGACCATGACAACAAATCCTCACACGGTTCTTCGTGATCCTGAGCAGAATATTCAGGTAGGCTGCTGGTACCTCGAAAAGATCCAGGAGCAGTTCCAGGATTTCCCTGATCCGGCGCCGCGCGTAATCGCTGCTTACAACGCCGGCCCAAGTCGCGCAGCCGAATGGGGAAAGGTAGACCAGGAGGGCAAAGTGCTGACCGCCGACGAGTTCATCGCTCGGATAGACATTCCTTCAACTCGCGCGTACGTTATTTCCGTCCTGGATCGTTACCGAAAGCTGAAGAGCGCTCGAGGTCAGGTGCGACTGTAGTCGTGCACCCCGCGGCAAATCTCACTGTTTTAAGATCAATCTCAAATGGTCAAAATCTATTCTGCGGCCTGGGTTCTACCTGTTACGTCGACTCCAATTGCGGATGGCTCCGTTGCAGTTGATGGACAAGTAATTGTCGGTGTCGGCACTCGTGCGGAAATCGGCACAAGATTTCCTGACGCGCAGATGGAGCAGTTCTCTGAAGGCATTATTCTTCCTGGATTGGTTAACACGCACACTCATTTGGAACTCACGGCAATGCGTGGCTACCTGGAAAAGGAGGAGAGCGATTTCTTTGCCTGGTTAAAGAAGTTGACGCTCGCACGAATGTTCCGACTAACGCCGGACGATTTAACGGTATCAGCCACGTGGGGAGCTTGTGAGGCGGCTCGCGCGGGAATTACGTCTGTTGGGGATGCAAGCGATTCTGCCATCACCTCGATGCGTGCCCTCAAGGCCATCGGATTGCGCGGAGTTGTCTTTCAAGAGTCTTTTGGACCAGATGCGCGGCTGCTGCAGCAAAATGTCGAGAAGTTGAAGACGAAAGTGAATGAGCTCACGAGTGAAGAAAC
>Ga0114129_10009725_pt1 | contig 13716 bp, 13 predicted proteins | sample RhiMetdeltSRZDD1_FD_80071 | JGI IMG/M metagenome (GOLD analysis project Ga0114129, IMG submission 80071) | Populus rhizosphere microbial communities from Tennessee, USA - Rhizosphere MetaG P. deltoides SRZDD1 (version 2) (version 2) | ecosystem: Host-associated > Plants > Roots > Rhizosphere >...
GGCGGCGCCGACCGCGGCAACGGCCGCGACGCTCGAAGCTTCGAGCGCCCCGAGGTTCGCGGGAATGAACGCCGACGCAAAGCTGGCGACGCGTGAGAACGTCTCGATCGTGAGCGCTCCGATGAGCGACATCGGAACGCCCACGGCGCGCAGGATCAGCCAGGCTTCGGCGGCCATGCAGACGTAGGCGGCTGCCGTGGCGACCGCAAGAACCGCGAGCCTCGTGGTGCTCCCACGTACCAAATCGAGGAGCTGGCGTTCGACGTCTCCCATGAATCGCGCGATTCGGCCGTTCGCGAGGCTCGAGTCGAACCCGCGATCGATCCGCCGGAGCGTGGCAACGAGATACGTTCCCCGGCCTGTCACCACGAGCGCGGTGAGCACGCCCATGACGAGCGACCCGATCGCAAACGCGCGGAAGATTCTGAACCAGACGTGAGAGAGAGGCAGCGCGACGATCGCGACGATCGACCCGACGCCGACGATCAGCGTTGTTCCGACGAGATACGCGATCCGCTCGAGCGCGACGGCCGCCGTTGCCTCGCGCGGGTCGATCTCCTCGGCAAGGAGCACGACCTTCAGCGGCTCTCCGGCAATGCCGCGCAATGTCAGATAGCTGAACGCCTCAGCCGCCAGGCGCACGCGCGCCAGCCGCCAGAATCCGACGCGTCGAGGCTGCGGAAAGCACCACGCCCACGCCCACGTGCGGACCAGATGCCAGAGGCCGCTCGCGATGAGCGCGAGCGGAAGCGCAATCCCGAGACGCCGGCCGGTCGCGACCACCAACCCGATGTCGACGTAATAGAGCGTGATCGCAAAGAGCAGCACGCCGAGCGCCAGCGCGCCCCAGGAGATCGCGCGTCTGCGTTGTTCCGGAGTCATGCCGGCTCGGGCGCGACGATCAGCGTGGATTCAGCAGCCTCGAGATCCGAGACCGTGTCGATATCGCACCAGCGTGCATCGCCGATGTCATGGGCGCGCATCAGGCCGCGCCGCGCGAGCTCGCGGATGCCGCCGCTGAGCGTCGTGTTTCCCGAGAGCCGCGCGGCATCGAGCGCGTCGAACAGCGCCGGGGAGCAGACGAAGAGTCCGGTGTCGAGCGCGTCGTACTCGGTGAGATCCTTGCCAATGGCGGTGATGAGGGATCCGGCGCGTCGGACTTTCGTGGCTTCGGCAGCAACCTCGGGAGCCGCCGGTCGTGCGTCAACGGCCAGCACCGACTCGTCCTCGTCGAGCTTCGTGCGGAGCAGACGCTGAAGCACGGCGGGATCGAATACGTGATCGCCCATCAACACGGCGAAGCGCCGGCGATTCACAAGCGGACGCGCCGCCAGCACCGACAAGCCGTTTTCCAGCCGCCAGTCGGGATTGTATGCGAATGAGATCGAGAGACCGGCAGGAGCGCCGCGTTCGACGAGCAGTCGTACGCGATCCGCCTGGTAGCCGAGGACCACAATCGCCGAATCGATTCCCGCGTCGCAAGCGGACGCGAGCGTGCGCAGCAGAAGCGGCTGGCCGAGCAGCGGATGCAGCAGCTTGGAATCTTTCGAACCGTTGACGAAACGATCGCCGTTGCCTGCAGCGAGCACGATCGCCGGGCGGGACGCGTTCTCCGCGACACTCACAACTATCCTCGAGTCTGCCGGCCGCTGGGGGCCGGCGGGGGCCAGACTTCAGGAGCGTGAACTTGCGCCGCCCCTCCCGTAGCTTCGTTGTTTCTTTTGACGCATCTCATGCGCAGGCTGTTTCCGTGAAACCCGCCACTCCAGCTGAAAGGCGATTATGGCCCGCGTTTTGGCTCATCTTTCAGCGTCAGTGCACGCTCCGTACCCTGTCCGCCGGCAGGCCCGGCCGCGAACAACCCCTCGCGCACGAGCAGGACGGCTCCGGCCGCGGCCCAGAAGAGCACGCGTGCCTTGCGCACGATGGCGAGCGTGACGCCCGTCTGGCTGCCAAGTCCCAGCACCTCCGTGAAGAGCGCCGTGCCTGCCTCATCCACGCCAAGCCGCAGGGGTACGAACTTAAAGACTACAGTGATCAGACGATTGGTTGTTTCAAGAATAAATGACGTCATCAGCGGCGGCGGCTGGCCGTTGAGGAGCGTCAGCGTCAAGTGCACTTCCGCGACACCCAGCGCATGGAAACCAATCTCGGCGAGGATCACGCCCGTCAGCGCCGACCGATGGCGGGCGGCAAAGCCGTAGATCTGCTCCTCGAGCTGACGCATCCGGCTGGCGTGTTGCTGAAGCCGGGAGTCGGGTCCGCCGGCGCCGAGCGCGCGGCTGATCAATGCCGGTTGCCGCCACAGTAGCCACAGCGCAACCGCGAACAGGAGCACCGCGCCCGCGATTGCCGCTTCGCCGACGTCGCGAAGGCTCGGGGGCAGCTGAAACCTGAAAAGCAGTGCAACCATGCCGGCGGCGATCATCGCGGCGGCCGACAGCGTGTAGAGCAGGTTCTCGACGGCAAGTGCCGCAACCGCAGGAGCCAGCGGCACGCGCCCTCGCACGAACGCCGCCTTGGCGGGCTCGCCGACGAGCGGGCCGAGCGGCGTCAGGTTGCCGAGCGCGTCGCCGCAGATGACGGCGGCGAACGCATCCGCCACGGACAACTGGTGCGGTGGATCGAAACACAGACGCCAGGCCACAGCGCGCGCGAGAAAACGCAGGCCGCCGAGTGACACGATGGCGACGAGGCCCCACCCGACCTGACGGAAGTTCGCTTCGACCTGCGCGACGCCCACCTGCTTGACGACCCACACGAGCAGGGCGAGGCCGCCGGCGGCGGTGAGGACGCCTGTGAGCCTGAACCTTTGCATCAGCACCGACTATAATCGCAGGTTCATGCTCCCTGCGTCTTTGCAGACACCCGCGGCGCTCGTCCTGCTCGCCGGGGGCCTGATCGCGTGTTTCGCCGGCTATCGCGTGTTTCGAATCGTCCTCGGAATCTACGGCTTCATCCTCGGGGCGCTCTTTGCAAGCTCCGCGATGGGCACCGAACATACGGTCTGGATGGTGGGCGCGGCGCTGCTGGGCGGAATCATCGGCGCGCTGATTCTCATCGCCGCATATTTCGTTGGAGTCGCGCTGCTGGGGGCGGGGATTGGCGCGCTCGCGGCAAGCCTCATCTGGGCGTCTCTCGGACGCGAACCCCATGCCTTCATCGTGATCGTTTTCGCGGTGGCCGGCGCGCTCGGCGCGCTTGCGCTGCAGCGCTACGTGATCATCGGCGCGACCGCGTTCGGGGGCGCGTGGACGGTGATCGTCGGCGCGCTGGCGCTGATGGGCAACCGGCTCGCCGTCGATGCCGCGGCGCGGAACAACGTGTGGCTCGCATACCCGATGCATCCCGCGCCGGGACAGAACTGGGTCGTCGTCGTGTGGCTCGCGCTCGGGATCGTCGGCACAATCGTCCAGCTCGGCGTCACCGCCAAAGGACGCTAACATTGGCGACTGCAGATTGCAGATTGAAGATTGGAGAAACTCAGAATGGCGACGTTTTCGCGTAATGTGACCGTCAATTGGGACGGCTCGCTGATGGAGGGAAAGGGACAGGCCAAGGCTGGAAGCGGCGCGTTCACGCTGCCGGTCTCCTTTCCGCGGCGCGTCGGCGATGCGCAAGGTCAGACGAGTCCAGAGGAATTCATTGCTGCGGCGCACGCGTCCTGCTACGCGATGGCGCTCAACGCGACCGTGGGCCGGAAGGGCGGCTCGATCGCGAAGACCGACGTGACGGCGACGGTCGTTGCCGACAAGGGAGACGCGGGGATCAAGATCACGACGTCGAAGCTCGCGGTCACCGTGCAAGGGCTGACCGGAATCCCGAAAGAACAGTTCGCCGATGTCGCACGCGAGGCCGAGTCGAAGTGCCCCGTGTCCAACGCCCTCCGCGGATCGCTGAAGATCGAGCTCGAGACGACGGTCAAGTAGGACACGGTCCGCACCACCCGTACCGTGCCCGGCCGGTCTGAGCCCGCGACGGGCACGGTTCGCCCCATCCTGGTGGATGGCGTGAACCGTCGGACGTACGCTTCGGAGTCCACTTGCTTTGCACGGAGGTCTCCGATGTCGAACGTCATATGGGCCGGGCGGGCGGCCTGCACGCTCCTCGTTTCGTTTTGCCTCACCGCGCATCCCGCGAATGCGCAGAGCACGACGGCCGCCGACAAAATCCCGATCACCACACCGTCACAGGAAGCACGGCAGCTGTATCTGCAGGGACGCGATCTCGCGGAGAAGCTTCGCGCGACCGACGCGCACAAGTACTACGAGCAGGCTGTCGCCAAGGACGGCAACTTCGCGCTCGCGTACCTCGGTCTCGCAAACACCTCTGCGACGACGAAGGAATTCATCGAGATGGCGACGCGTGCGGCGTCGCTGGCCGGCTACGTCAGCGAAGGGGAGCGCCACATCGTCCTCGCCGTGGAAGCCGGGCTCAAAGGGGAGCCGGCCTCGGTCCTGTCGCACTACACGACGCTCGTGCAGCTCTTTCCGAACGACGAGCGCGCGCAGAATCTGCTCGGCAACGCGTACTTCGGTCGGCAGGACTACGAGAACGCCGTCAGATCGTTCGTCAAGGCGACGACAATCAATCCGTCGTTCTCGCAGCCGTACAACCAGCTCGGGTATGCCTATCGATTCCTGGAAAAATTCGACGAAGCGGAAGCCGCGTTCAAGAAATACACGGAACTGATTCCCGGCGATCCGAACCCGTATGATTCGTACGCCGAGCTGCTCATGAAGAGGGGGCGGTTCGACGAATCGATCAAGATGTACGAGAAGGCGCTGTCGTTCGATCGAAACTTCGTCGCCTCCTACATCGGCATCGGCAACGACCTGCTCTTCATGAACAAGCCGGAAGAGGCGCGGGCGGCGTTCGCCAAAATCGATGCCGTTGCGCGAAACACCGGCGAGCGCCGGCTGGCGCATTTCTGGACCGCGGCCTCGTACGTGCACGAAGGAGCCCCCGACAAGGCGTTGGCGGAGTTGAAGGCGAACTACGCCCTCGCCGAGGCGGAGCATGACGGTGCGTCGATGTCGGCCGATCTGAACCAGATGGGAGACGTGCTGCGTGAGGCGGGGAGGCTGGAAGATGCTCTGTCGAAGTACGCGGAGGCCGTGACCGTGATCGAGAAGGCCGACGTTCCGGAGCCGTTCAGGGAGGCGACGCGGCGGAACTATCTGTTCGAGCAGGCGCGCGTGGCCGTCGAGACGCGCGATCTCGCGACGGCGACGTCGAAGGCGGCGGAGTACGCCACACAGGTGGCGGTGCGCAAGGCGCCGTTCGAGGTTCGCCAGCAACACGAGCTCGCCGGTTTGATCGCGCTGGCGGAGAAGCACGCGTCCGCGGCCGTCCAGGAATTCCAGCAGGCCAACCAGCAGGATCCGCGGATCGTGTTCTTGACGGGGGTGGCGCTGCGGGACGCGGGCGACGCACAGCGTGCGGCGGCCATGACGTCGAAGGCCGCTAACTTCAACGCCCTGAACTTCAACTACGCATACGTGCGGGGCAAGGCGCGGAAATCGGCGGGAACGTTCTAGCGCCTGGACGATATCAAGAGGCCAGGGGGATCGGGAGAAACGCGCGTCCGATCCTCCTGGCTCCCGCCCGATCCTGACGGGTTGCGCGAAGCGCGGTTGGTCCGCTAAACTTATGGTTTACGTCTCGCGCGCGTTCTGCGCTCCATGTTCCTCAGTAGCTCAATGGTAGAGCATCCGGCTGTTAACCGGAGGGTTCCTGGTTCGAGTCCAGGCTGAGGAGCCATTTTCCAAAATGCCGCGGCGTCAATAGGTTATGGCGCCGGCCGATTTCGCTTTAGAACTTCCAGCGGTAGTATGGCCGAGACGAACCGTTCTCGGCTGTTGACGATCACGTTCGATCCGGTGCGCCGCGCAAAATCCGGCCAGCAAACAGCGCGTTCAAGAGCAGCAGCTGACTTCGTGCGCGTTCCAACGCGAGACGGTTCCTCAGCGCGGCAAACAGGCGGGGCGGATCTCCGCAGCTGCAGCGTGCTACATTCGTCGGAGATGTCCGTCAACGAGACCGACGCCTGGGTTGCGGCCGTTGTCGATTCATCCGACGACGCGATCGTGACGAAGACACTGGACGGCGTGATCCGATCTTGGAATCGCGGCGCCGAGCGCCTGTTCGGGTACACGGCCGGGGAGGCCGTTGGTCAGCAGATCTTCCTGATCATTCCAACGGATCGCGTCGCCGAAGAACAGGACGTGCTCGCGCGTCTGCGCCGGGGTGAACGCATCGAACACTTCGAGACGATCCGGCAGACGAAGGATGGGCGGAGAATCCCGATCTCGCTGACCGTGTCTCCAGTAAGGGACGATCGTGGCAACCTCATCGGCGCGTCGAAGGTTGCGCGCGACATAAGGATGCGGCTGCAGCGCGACGAACTCCGCGCGCGGCTCGCTGCGATCGTCCAGTCGTCCGACGACGCCATCGTCGGCAAGACGCTCGACGGCGTGATTACCTCCTGGAATGAAGGCGCCCGGCGGCTGTTCGGATACACCGCGGAGGAGGCCGTCGGACAGCCAATCTTTCTCATCATTCCGGAAGATCGCAGGGCCGAAGAAGAGGACGTGCTGTCGCGACTGCGGCGTGGCGAGCGCATTGATCACTTCGAAACGATCCGACAGACCAAGGACGGCCGGCGTGTGCCGATTTCCCTCAGCGTGTCTCCCATCCGCGACGATCAGGGACGCATCATCGGCGCCGCGAAGGTGGCGCGCGACATCAGTGACCGCGTGGAACGCGAGCGCATGCAGTTGTTGACGCGCCTCGTCGCGGCACAGGAGGACGAGCGCGCCCGGATGGCGCGGGAGATGCACGACGAACTCGGCCAGCAGATGACCGCGCTGCGGTTGACGCTCGAAACGCTGAAAGCCGCAGCCCTCGATCGGCACGATCTCCGTGCGCAAATCGAAATGCTGCAGGAAATGGCGCGACAGCTCGACGCGGATGTCGCCTTCCGCGTGCGGGGACTCCGCTCGGCGATCCTCGAGACGCGCGGGCTGGCGGCCGCGCTCCGCGAGTACGTCGGCAACTGGTCGCAGCATTTCTGCGTGCCGCTGCGCCTGCACACGAACGTGTCGGTTGACGACCGATTCCCGCCGGAAGTGGAACGCACCATGTATCGCGTCGCGCAGGAAGCGCTCAACAACGTGCTCAAGCACGCGCGCGCCGCGCGTGTCGACATCGCGCTCGAACGCCATGCCGATCACGTGTCGCTGATCATCGAAGACGACGGCGTGGGATTCGATGCATCGAAGGCGGCGAACGACACGCAGGGCGTCGACGGCGTTGGCCTGGTGGGCATGCGCGAACGCGTCGCGCTCATCGGCGCGGATCTCCAGATCGAATCGACGCTCGGCCGAGGGACGACTATCTTCGTGCGAGTGCCGCTGGCGGACATTCCGGCGTCATGATGGCAAGTCGGCTCCGCATCCTCCTTGCCGACGACCACGCGATCGTGCGTCAAGGCCTCAAGCTGCTGATCGACGCCGACCCCGAGATGACGGTGGTGGGCGAGGCGGCCGATGGCGATGCTGTCGTGACACAGGCGCAGGCGCTGCAGCCCGACATCGTCATCATGGACATTTCGATGCCACGCACGAGCGGATTGGCGGCGACACGAACGCTGAAACAGCGGCAACCGGGCCTCGTCGTGCTCGTGTTGACCCGGCACGAAGAGGACAGGTACCTGCAGGAGCTGCTTCGCGCCGGCGCGTCGGGTTACGTCCTGAAGCAAAGTCCTCCGCCGCAGCTGCTGCAAGCCATTCGCGCCGTCGCGTCCGGGGGCATCTACCTGGATCCTGCGGTTACGGCTCGCGTCGCGGATGGATTGCTCGACGGACGACAGGACGGCAGCCGCGCGCCCGCCGCAGTGATCAGCGATCGCGAATCGGAAGTGCTCCGGCTCGTTGCGGTGGGACATAGCAACAAAGAAATCGCGGACCGCCTGAACATCAGCGTCAAGACCGTCGAAGTGCACAAGGCGAACGCCATGCGCAAACTCGGTCTGGCCGGCCGCGTCGACATCATCCGGTACGGCGTGCTTCAAGGTTGGCTCTACGATACCTAGCGCGACTAGGGACCTCCCGTACGCCCTTCCGGTTCTCCCAATTGGCGGCATCCATTGACACGTTCTACGCTGTCGTCAGGATGCAGACCATGAAATCGACGCGCACTTACGGCTTCCACGCCGTCCGATTCTACGAAAGCGAGCGATCGCTGGCGCAGATCGTGGCGGAGTTTCTCATCGAAGGCTTCGCCGACTCCCATCCGGGGATCGTCGTCGCCACACCGGGCATGCGCGCTGCGCTCGTGCTCGAGCTCGCCGCCCGCTCGCTGGACGTCGTCGAATTACAGCGCTCGGGGCAATTCATGTTACTGGACGCCAGAGAGCAGCTGGCCGGCTTCATGACCAGCGGGCAGCCGGATCCAACGCGATTCAACACCGCGATGTGCGAGGCGATTGAACAAGTCCGCCGCGGGCGGACCAACTGCAAGGTCCGCATCTTCGGTCAGATGGTGGACCTTCTCTGGCGCGAGGGACAGCACGACGCCGCGATTCACCTGGAGGTACTCTGGAATCAACTGGCGTACAAGCAGGCGTTTTCGCTGCTCTGCGGCTACGCGATGGGAAACTTCTACAAGGACTCGAACTTCGAAGACATCTGCGGCCAGCACTCGCACGTATCATCCGACGGATGTGCGCATGCCGTGCCGGACAAACGGCAGGAGGACGGGACGACCGGCCTACCGGGCGCGGCCTGATCGAAGACCTGGCCACGGATCTTTTCCGCAGGTCGCGGTTCAAGTTCGACAATCTATCTGCCCTGACGCCGAATGGATGTGACGCCGCTCCATGCGTGGCACGAGGCGCTCGAATCAGGTTGCATGGATGAGCCAGTTGCGGAAATCGTCCAGGATGGTGAGCCAGCCTTCGCTCGCCTGAAATGCGCGCGAGCTTCGGCTAGGCAGGCGAGCGCGCTCGCCGTCTGGCGAAGGCTGTCTCGCCGTAGCGGCGCAGCCGCGAAGGCGGACCCCCCGCAGTTTCTTGCCCTCCACTCAAGAACCCCCACGATAGAAACTGCGCCATTTCCGTCGCGATTTGGCACAACGCTCAGAATTCGTCACGTTTCCTGCTGGCGCGAAACCTGCCACTCAGCCCGGCGATGCTCGGCGCCGGGAAGCGGTTCGTCTACATTCTGCGCAGCGAAAGCAATCCCTGGCGCCACTACGTCGGTGTCGCGAGCGATGTCGACGAACGCTTGGACTGGCACAATAGCGGTCCCTGCGGACACACCATTCGTTATCGACCCTGGCGTGTCGTCGTCTCGCTCGAGTTTCCCGACGAGACGAGCGCTGTGCGCTTCGAGCAATACCTCAAGTCCGGATCCGGCCGTGCCTTTGCGAAACGGCACTTCGACGCGTAGTAGCTCCTTGCCGCGCTTTCCCAACGCCATCGTCGTACTCCCTGGGACGACGACGATGATAGCGATCTGCTCGACTACGTCGGCGCCAAGGGCCTGCCGTTGCACGACCTGGTGGTGATCCGAAGGGGACAGCTGATTCTCGACGCCTCCGCTCCCGGTCCTCGTCCTCCGTCGCGGCGATTTCCTCGAGTGTCACGATGTAGTCCGCCGGGAGGTCGTACGAGCTTGCACCATCGAGGACAAACGGCTTGTTACCAGCAATCGAGACGAATCGCCTGTTCCAGATTGCGAAGACGCCCGAGAACCAGTGGAGGATCGGCGTGCCCGCTGTCCGATTGCGGTCGAGAAGAACGAGCACGTCTTTCTCAGCCCGGCGGCTGTGGATCGTGTGCTGGAGACTGTTGCGGACCTCGACAATCACCTACTGACGAGGATGTCGCCGACGCGATCGAGTCGCCCCGTGGGCGCCGCCTCCGGACGGAGGGGACGCGTGTGTGACGATTCGCAATCCGTGTCCGCTCGCAAACGTTTCGCCCCACTTGTTCAGGGATGCCAACGCCGGCGCGATGTTGCAGCCTTCCTCGGTTAGCGTGTAGCGCACTTCCAGCGGACGCTGTCGCACTTCGGTTCGCTGCACGAATCCCGCGCGAGTCAGATCTCGAAGCGCCGCCGACAGCATCTTCTCCGAGATCCCGGGAACCTCGCGGCGGATCTCGGCGAATCCGGCCGCCCCTTCTTTGATCGCGGCGAGAACGATCGTGCGCCATCGTCCTCCAAGAGCCGCCAAGGCGACATCCACGCCGCACATGTAGAGCCTGTCCCGCATGCGCTGAACTCCTCGAGGCACTAACCGGTTGGTAAGTTCTTCCCAAATTTCTTGGAGCCACCAATAATCGCATAACGACATGTCGAGTGAACTTCTGACGGCGCTCGTTGTTGTTCCGTCGTGTCTGGTGGTCGTCGCGCTTTTCGCCATGATGTGGCTCGAAGCTCGCTCGCCGCGCGAGAAGTATGTCGCGATTGCCGCCGGCTCGGTGTTGGCCGTCTGGTTGGCTCTTACGGCGCTGCTCGCATGGCGCGGCGAGTTCATCCAGCCGGATGCGAAGACGACGCCTCCCGTCGGCATCAATCTGGTGGTGGTGTTCGCGGGACTCGCCGCGTCGCTGGCGGGCTCGCCGACGCTGCGGAGATTGCTCGCGAATCAGCGGAACCTGATTCGGCTGAACGTCTGGCGTCTGGAAGGATTCGTGTTCCTGCTGCTCGCGGCAAACGGTCAGATGCCTTGGCTCTGGGCCTTGCCCTCGGGCATCGGCGACGTGCTGATCGGCAGCACGGCATTCTGGGTTGCAAGCCGGCTCGATTCGCCTGGTGGTACGAGGCGCGCCGTCATCTTCAATGTCCTGGGCCTCGTGGATCTGATTGTCGCGGTCGGGCTTGGCATCACGACGAACGCGGGTCCCGCGCAACTGTTCCTGACGACGCCGACGTCGGAACTGGTGACGCATTTCCCGCTTGCGCTCGTTCCGACATTTCTCGTGCCGCTGGCGTTTGCGGTGCACATCGTCTCGCTCTCGCAGTTGGTTGGTGGATCGTGGAGGTCGGCATGGGCCATGCCCTCGGAACGGAGACTTCGATGAGACGCGTCGTATGGGCGGAATACGTGTCGGTTGACGGCGTCGTAGACGCCCCGTCGTGGACGAGAGCATTCTGGAACGATGAATTATCGCGTATGCAGAAGGAGCAGCTGTTTCGAAGCGACGCGCTCCTGCTCGGCCGGGTCACGTACGAAGCGTTCGCGCAGTCGTGGCCAACGATGACGGATCCGGACGGGTTTGCCGACAGGATGAACCGTCTTCCAAAACACGTCGCATCGCGAACATTGAAGAAATTCGATTGGAACGCGAAGCCCATTGAAGGCGACGTCGCGGACGGCGTCGCTCGATTGAAACAGCAATCGGGCGGCGATCTCTTGATTTATGGAAGTGCGTCTCTCGTCAGCTCTCTCATCCCGCACGATCTCATCGACGAATACCGCCTCATGGTTCATCCCGTCGTCGTTGGCCGAGGCAGACATCTCGTTCGAGACATCGCGCAGACGAAAACGCTCAAGCTTATCGACACAAAAACGTTGACGTCGGGCGTCGTCGTCTTGTCCTACGAACCGGTACGCTGAGTAGACGCCGAAGGTTGTGATTCGATGAATACGCTTCAGCGTTGCGCGGAAGAAGCGCAAGATCTCGCCGCGGAAATGCAGACCTCAGACTCACGTCTGGACGATACGCGAATCCGGGATGTCCGCGCTCGCCTGATTGAATCGGCCGGTCGCGTGCTGCGCCAGGCGGCCGCCGCGGACGGGGACATGGCGAACGACGTCTCACGGACGTCGGCCGGAACGAACTGGCTGAGCGAACCGCTGGGCGATCGGCTCTGGAACCTGACGTGTTCGTCGACAGCGCTTCGCGCTGAGCGTGCAGATCTGGCTTCGCTCGACGAGGCCGTCGCGGCGCTGCAGACGATATCCTGCATCTTTCCTGAATCATCCGTTGATGTGGCTGTGCGAGTGCGGCAACTGCGCGCTCTTCAGCCGCAGATTCCGGAGCGCATCCGCACCTTGCGCAACGGTCCCTACGTCGGGACGAACGTGGAAACCATGACGGATTGGCTCGGCCGCGAGGTCGTCGTTCCGTCGACCGTCGCGCTCTGCCGCTGCGGCGGCTCGATGGCCAAGCCATTCTGCGACGGTACTCACGTGCGCAACGGCTTCGACGACAGCAAGGATCCGAAGCGAGTCTCCGACCACGTCGACGACTATCCAGCTCAGCAGTTCACCGTTCTCGATAATCGTGGCACGTGTGCACATTCGGGCTTCTGCACCGACCGCTTGTCGAGCGTGTTCCATCAGGGCCAGTCGCCGTTCGTCACGCCAAGCGGAGCGCGAATGGACGAAATCATTCGCGCCGTGCGCGCGTGTCCATCCGGGGCATTGAGCTTTGCCATCGACGGACGCGAAGCGCGCGAGCAGGTCGACGTCGTTCGCGTATGCGCCATCGAGGTTTCCAAGGATGGACCGTATCGCGTCACCGGCGCCATCCCGCTGGTCGATGAGACAGGCGCGGCAGTCACGCGAAACGCCGGCGCGTCACTCGAGCACTACAGTCTCTGCAGATGCGGGCGCTCGCAGAACAAGCCGTTCTGCAGCGGGATGCATTGGTACGTGCGATTCGCGGATCCCGTCGCCGATCCAGCGCACCAGCCGACGTTGTTCGAATGGGCAGGCGGATTTCCAGCGCTTGTTCGCATGGCCCGCGTGTTTTACTCGAAGTACGTGCCCGACGATCCGGTGATCGGTCCGCTCTTCGCGAACATGTTGCCGGATCATCCCGAACGGGTGGCCGCCTGGCTCGGCGAAGTGTTCGGCGGCCCGAAGCGCTACACCGAGCAGTACGGCGGATACGCGCGCATGGTGCATCAACACCTGGGCAAGGCGCTGACAGAGGCACAGCGGTCGCGATGGGTCACACTGATGTGCCGCTGCGCGGATGAAGCGGGGTTGCCGCAGGACCCTGAATGGCGAGCGGCGTTTGTCGCCTATCTCGAGTGGGGGTCACGGCTAGCGCTCGAGAATTCACAGCCCGGCGCCACGCCCCCTCCGAACATGCCCGTGCCGCGGTGGTGGTGGGTCTGCGATGCGACGCCCGGCTCGCGGGTATCAGCACTGGCGGCCAAGGCCGACGAGCCGGCCGCGACCCTCTCGAGCGCCGACGAGCCGGTCACGTTCGCCGGCCACGTCCGGCACTTCTTTCGTCCCGTCGATCGCCAATCGATGCTCTTTGCGTTCGACTTGTGGTCGCATGACGACGTCGCGCGTCATGCCGCTGAGATCCTGCGCCGTCTGGAGAGCGGCACCATGCCGTGCGACGGCGCCTGGCCGACGGATCGCGTCGACGCGTTCCGACGATGGGTCGATGCGGGAACGCCAGCGTAGAGCCGCGTACCGTGTGGGGAGTCGAATATGGCACCACTGATTGTCCTGCTCGTCATTTGGCCGGTCGTGCGCCTGAAGCGTCGCATTTTCATCCGCGCAGAAGCGCGCGATGCGAGCCCTGTGAGGTGAGCCAATGAGCAATGACGACGCTGAAATCCGGACGCTGATCGAGCGTTGGGCGAAGGCGGTGCACGCAGGCGACATCGACGGCGTTCTCGTCGATCACACCGAGGACATCGTGATGTTCGACGTGCCACCACCAAACGAGGTCCGAGGCAA
>Ga0114129_10009729_pt1 | contig 13713 bp, 12 predicted proteins | sample RhiMetdeltSRZDD1_FD_80071 | JGI IMG/M metagenome (GOLD analysis project Ga0114129, IMG submission 80071) | Populus rhizosphere microbial communities from Tennessee, USA - Rhizosphere MetaG P. deltoides SRZDD1 (version 2) (version 2) | ecosystem: Host-associated > Plants > Roots > Rhizosphere >...
ATCACGGCGTCGGCAAGCTCCGGCAGGAGTTCCTTCCCCGGGTCCTGTCCCCGGCGGCGCTCGACTGGCTGCGGGCGGCCAAGCGCTCGCTGGACCCGGACGACGTGTTCGGCTGCGCAAACCAGCTGTTGGCCAGCGAACGGCCGCGCGTCCCGGAGCGACCGTGAGGGACGGCGCCGAGCTGCTTCTGACGGGCTGCACCGGGTTCCTGGGCAGGGTGGTCCTCGACGAGCTGCTGCGCCGGCGCGCGGAGCTGGGCCTGGCCCGCATCCACGTCCTCGCGCGACCGGCGGCCGGGGTGACGGCGATGGACCGCGCGGCCCAGATGCTGTCGGCGACGGGGCACGGAGCCACCGCCGCGGCGCGGGTCGAGGTCGTGGAAGGGGACATCCGCGAGCCGCACTGCGGGATCGGGCCCGCGGCGGCGAGCAAGCTGCGGGAGCGGCTGACCCACGTCATCCATTGCGCCGCCGCCACCGATTTCGACCTGCCCCTCCCGACGGCCGCCGCCATCAACACCCGGGGCACCCTGAACGTGGCGTCGCTCGCCACCGCCTGCCGGGGTCGACCGTCGTTCGTGCACGTGTCCACCGCCTACGTGACGCCCCACCCCGGCGACCGCGTCGCCATCGACGAGCGGCTGCCCGACCTGCCCGCGACGGCGGAGTCGCTGCTCGGGCGCATCGAGAAGGACGGCCGGACGGCGAGGCGCGTGCTCTCCGAGGCGCACCATCCCAACGGCTACACGCTCACCAAGTGCCTGGCCGAGCACCTGCTGGTGCAGCGCGCCGACGGCCTCTCGCTGTCGATCGTCAGGCCGAGCATCGTCTCGGCCAGCCTGCAGCGGCCGCAGCCGGGCTGGAACGACGGGGCCTCGGCCTTCTCCGCGCTGGTCACCCTGGTGGCGACCGGGCGGATGCGGGTGGTGAAGGCGCGGCGGGCGGTGCGGCTGGACCTGGTGCCCGCCGATCTGGTGGCCTCGGCGCTGGTCGACGACGCTTTCGCGGCGCGCAACGGCGGCCCGCCGCGCATCCGCCACGCGGTGGCGGGCCTGTCGCGGGCCTGCAGCATCGAGGCGACGCGACGGGCGATCGGCGAATTCCTGGGGCAGCAGCCGGAAGCGGACCCGCCCCAGCTCCGCCACGTGGGCGTGACGGGGCCGCGGTTCTGGCTGGCCGACATGCTCCATCAGCGCGGCCCGCTGTCGCTCGCCCGCGCCTGGTACGCGCTCAGGGGCCGGCGCGTCGAGTCGAGCCGCGCCGGGCGGCTGGCCGCGCGGCTGGCGGACATCAACCGCACCTTCGCCTACTTCACCGGCCGGGAGTTCGACTTCCGCGCCACCCGGCCGTTCCTGCCCCCCTCCTTCGAGCCGCAGGAGTACCTCCGCCACGTGTGCGGCGGCCTGCTGCGCCGGCTGACCGCCAGCGAGCGCGACTAGGAGCGCCAGGCAGCTGTGATCGAGATCCCCGTCGACCTGGGCGACCGTGGATACACGATCACAATCGGCCACGGCGCGGCGGGACTGATCCCGGAAGTGCTGGCCGCCCTGCGCGGGCGGAGGATGGTGGTGGTCTCCAGCCGCCGCGTGTGGGCGCTCCACGGCGCCCGGCTCCACCGCTCGCTGCGCCGGCTGGGGCCCGTGTCGCCGGCCCTGGTGAAGGACGGCGAGCAGCACAAGAGCCGGGCGTCGCTGAACGCCCTGCACGACGCCTTCGTCGAGGCGAAGCTGGGGCGCGGCTGCCCGGTGGTCGCCTTCGGGGGCGGGCTGGTCGGCGACCTCGCCGGATGCGCCGCGGCCACGTACATGCCGGGGGTGATGTGGGTGCAGGTGCCCACGACGCTGCTGGCCATGGTCGACAGCGCGGTGGGAGGCAAGGTGGGGATCAACCACCCCTTGGCGAAGAACCTGATCGGGGCGTTCCACCAGCCGAAGGCGGTGGTCGCCGATCCCTCGTTCCTGGCCACGCTGCCCCCGCGAGAGGTGCGCAGCGGCGCCTACGAGGTCGTGAAGAGCGGGCTGATCGGCGACCGGGAGCTGTTCCAGGCCATGAGCAGCGCCCCGCGGGGGCTCACCGGCTGGGGGCGGGTGGAGATCGAGAACGCCATCGCTTCCGCCTGCCGGGTGAAGGCGGAGGTCGTGGAGAAGGACGAGCGGGAGGACGGCCTGCGCCGGGTGCTGAACCTGGGCCACACGCTCGGCCACGCGCTGGAGGCGGCGACGGGCTACCGGCGCTTCACGCACGGCGAGGCGGTGGGCTGGGGGCTGATCGGCGCTTCGTGGATCGCCCGCGAGCGCGGGATGATCAGCGAGGCGGCCTTCGACGCGATCAGCGCCGCGGTGGACCGTCTGGGACCGCGGCCGCGCGTCTCCGACCTGCAGCCGCGAGCGGTCCTGGATCCGCTGGCCCGGGACAAGAAGGCCCGCGACGGCAAGGTACCTTTCGTGTTACCGGCGGCGATCGGCCGCGTGGTGATCCGCCCGGACGTGCAGCGGCGCGAGATCGAGCGCGCGCTGAAGGTGATGGCGTCCCGCGAAGCGCGCCTGGCCACGGCTTGACCCGGACGCTCGCCGGTTGCCGCGTCGCGCTCAGTACCGGCCGTAGACCGCGAGCGCCTTCAGCATCGATTTCGTCTCCTTGATGATCGGGACCATCTTGCTTTCCTTTTCGTCGTATTGGCGCAGAAGCCTGACGACCTCGGCGATCTTCTCCTGGGGAACCACCACGACCCCGGTCCAGTCGGCGACGATGTAATCGCCCGGACGGACCTGCACGCCGCCGCAGTTGACCGGCTGCTGCTTCGATACGCTCACGTAGCGGCCGACCGAGGTCGCGGGGGTGATGCTGCGGCTCCAGACCGGCAGGCCGATCTCCTCGACCTCGTCCACGTCGCGCACGCCTCCGTCGATGATCACGCCGGCCAGCCCGCGCACCTTGGCGGTGGTGGCCATCAGGTTGCCGAGGCCGGCGATCTCGAGCCCGTTCTCGAGCACGTAGACGAGCACGCTGCCTGGCTCGGCCTCGTCGAGCACCTGCAGGGCGGTGTTTTCGTAGGCGCGCGCGTCGTTCTTGAGCACGGGCCGCAGTAGCGCCGTGGCTGCGCGTCCCACCACCTTGCGCGTGAGTTGGCTGCGGAAAGCGGGCTTCATGTCGTGGAACATGAAGCCGCGCTGGCCGGTCGCCTCGTCGACCGCATCCGAGACGTTTCCGGTGCTCGCCCGGCTGAGCTCGGACATGATCTCGGCCGGGCCCGATCCGCCCGCCGGCGCCGCCGCCTGGGCGGCGTCGCTCGGCCGGCCAACGGTGCCGATGGCGCCCATGGAAGCGAGCACGAGAACGGAAAGCGCGGCCTGGGACGCCGACGGAAGTGGTATCGATAGCGCCTGCCTCATCACCGTTTTCTCCTCCTTCAGGTCCGCAGCGGTAGGCCTTGGCGCCATGGTAGCCGTTGGCTCCCACCGGCGTTCTCGCGCTACGATCGCCGGCAGCACGGGTCCATGCGAACCTCAGCGCTCCTGAGTATCGCCGTCCTCGCCGCCGTGGTCGCAGGTGCGGCTGTCACACGCGCAGCAGATGCGGGAATACAGCGCCGTTCCCCGACCTTCGCGGCAAGGCTGGACATGGTCAGCCTGGTGGTTTCCGTGACGGATGCGCGTGGCCGGCCGGTGGCCGGGCTCGGGCAGCAGGCGTTCACCGTCCTCGAAGACGGCACGCCGCAGGACCTGTGCCTGTTCGCGAACCAGCCGATCGCGCTTTCGCTCGCGATCCTGATCGATACCTCGGGGTCCATGGAGCGCACGCTCCCGACCGCCCAGGCCGCGGCGACGAATCTCCTGGAGCCGCTCCATGCGGGCGACGAAGCCATGGTGGCGCAGTTCAATCAGCGTTACCAGGTGATGCAGGAATTCACGGGAGACCTGCCGGCGCTCGCAGGTGCGCTGCGCGCCCTCCGTGCCAACGGAGCCACCGGCCTGAATGACGCCCTCTACTGCGCCCTGAAGGAGCTTTCAGGACGCGCCGGGGCGGGCGAAGTGCGGCGGCGAGCGTTGGTGCTGCTCTCCGACGGGGAAGACACGGCCTCCCTCGGCACGGAGGAGCAGGCGCTGGCCCTGGCGCGCGAGGCCGGCGTGGTGATCTACACGATCGGCCTCCGATCGGATCGGGGCGTATCGCGCGAACCGGCCTCGACGCGGGGCGCGCATTTCCTGGCCGCTCTCTCCCGAGAGACGGGCGGGCAGGCCTACTTCACGTCGAGGCTCTCCGACCTGGACGGCGTGTACGCGAGCATCGCCGACGAGCTGCGGACGCAATACACCCTCGGCTACATCCCGAAGAACGCACGCAACGATGGCGGCTGGCGGCGAATCGCCGTGATGACCAACCCGCAGAACCTCGTTCTCCGTTACCGGCTCGGCTACTTCGCGTCGCGGGAAAGGACCCGGGTGGGAAGCCGCTAGAGGCATGCGCCTGCTGCTGGTCGAGGACGACAAGAAGGCCGCCCGGGTCCTCGCACGGGGTCTACAGGAGGAAGGGTTCGTCGTGGATGTGGCGCATGCGGGCGACGTGGCCGATGAGCTGGCAGCCGCAACGCGCTACGAGGCCATCGTCCTCGACTGGCTGCTCCCACGGAAGGACGGCCTCGCCCTCTGCCGGAACCTCCGGGGTCGTGGCATCTCGACGCCCATCCTCATGCTGACCGCCCGTGATTCGCTGCAGGACCGCGTCCTGGGTCTGGACAGCGGTGCGGACGACTACATCACGAAGCCCTTCGCCTTCGAGGAACTGCTGGCCCGCATCCGAGCGCTGCTGCGGCGCTCCGGGCTGACGCGCGCCCCTGTGCTTCGGGCCGGGGACCTGGAGCTGGATCCCCTCGCCCATCGAGTTACTCGCGCCGGCGCCGAGGTCGCCCTCACGCCGAAGGAGTACGCGATCCTCGAGGTCCTGATGCGCCATCCCGGCGAGGTGGTGACGCGCGCGCGCATCGCCGACGCGGTGTGGCTGGACGCGCCCGACGACGTCACGAACCTGGTGGACGTCCACATCAGCCACTTGCGGCGGAAGGTCGAAGCCGGCGGCCCTCCGGTCATCGAGACCGTACGGGCACGCGGCTTCCGGCTCTGCGTCGCACCAGCGTGAAGCCCTTCAGCTTCAGGGCCCGGCTCGCCGTCCTCCACACCGCGGCGGTCGCCTGCTTCCTGGGGCTCGCCACGTTCAGCGGTCACTGGGCGCTCGCGAAGCTCGTCCTGGGACAGCTCGATGCGGCGCTGCTCGCCCTCGCCGAGACGGAGGCCTCCGCGCTCCAAGCCGATCCTCGCGCCCCCGTACGCGTCCACGAGTTCGCTCCCGGCACGGCCCCCCCGTCCTTCGCCCGCCTCGATCGGTTCGTCCAGATCGCGGACCTCGATGGCCGAGTGCTCGCCTGGAGCGCGAACCTGGGCACGGCTCGCCTGCCTCTCGCCGAGCCCACGCTGTCTCGTCTTCGCAAGGGCGAGATCGTGTTCGAGACCTACGACCACTTCGGCGAGGAGCCGATCCGCCTCGCCGCGATCCCGGTCAGCGCGGGTCCGACCCGGTATGTCGTCCAGGTCGCCGGCTCCCTCGACGACGCCTACGGGATCCTGGGCGCGGGACGCTGGCTCTTCGTCGGGCTGTCGGCGGTGCTGCTCGTGGCCGTGGCGTTCACGAGCACGTTCTTCGCGCGGCGGGCGCTGCAGCCGGTCGACGAGGTCGTGGCCCGCGCTCGCAGCATCGGCGAGGCGAACCTGGGCGAGCGGCTGCCGCATCCCGGGAGCGGTGACGAGCTGGGTCGGCTCGTCGAGACGTTGAATGCCATGCTCCAGCGGGTGGAGCGGGGGGTGGAGACCCAGCGGCGCTTCACCGCCGACGCCTCCCACGAGCTGCGGTCGCCGCTGTCGCGCATGCGCGCCGAGCTGGAGGTCACGCTGCGCCGGCCGCGCGAGGCCCTGGAATACGAAGAGACCCTGCGGTCGTGCCTGGAGGAGGTCGAGGGACTGTCGCGGCTCACGGAGGACCTACTGACGCTGGCTCGCCTCGATGCGGACCGGGATCCTCGACCCACGCCGCCCGTGCCGCTCCTCCCTATCGTGGACGACGCCCTCCGCCGCGTCGGCCGCCAGGCCGAGCGCTGCGGCGTGCGCGTCTCGGTCGCAGGGGCCTCGCCGCGCCTCGAGGTCCGGGCGTCGCCCACGGCCGTGGGGCTCGCGCTCACGAACCTGCTCGACAACGCCCTGAAGTTCTCGCCGGCGGGCGGCGAGGTGCACATCGGCGTCTCGGTGGATGGCGCCGAGGCGGTCATCGCGGTCAGCGACTGCGGCCCCGGCATCGCCGCCGGCGACGTGCCGGCCCTGTTCGACCGCTTCCACCGGGGCGCCGCCGCCCGGCTTGCCGACGCGCCCGGCTCCGGACTCGGCCTCGCCATCTGCAAGGCGGCCGTCGAGCGCCACGGGGGGCGCATCGCTGCCGAAAACGGCCGGGAGGGCGGCGCGCGGTTCAGCATTCGGCTCCCCCTGGCCTGCTGACAGGCGGGCCCGTCGCCCGCATTTTGCGTCTCGTTCTTCAGGATTCCTTCAGGCGCAAGGGCAGACGCTTGGAGACGACCGCCACCACAAGAGTCCTGTGGGAGTGTCCATTGCGAATCCGGGGAATGGGTGCGCTCTTCGTCCTGTGCCTCACGATCCGTGCATGGCCGCAGACCGCGCCGCCACAGCGTCCCCCGACCTTCGGGACGGGGATCGAGGTCATCCGGCTGAACGTCTCGGTGACCGACGAGCGCAATCGTTACGTGAACGCCCTTGCCGAGAGCGACTTCGCCGTGTTCGAGGACGGGGTCCGGCAGCAGCTCTCGTTCTTCACGAAAGAGCCGCTGCCGCTGTCCGTCGCGTTGCTCGTGGACTGCTCGGCCTCGATGGAGGAGAAGCTGCCCGTCGCGCAGGAGGCGGGAGCGCGCTTCATCCGCACCTTCGGGCCTGAGGACGTCGGCCGGGTCGTACAGTTCAACGACCGGATCGCGGTCCTGCAGGAATTCACGGCCGACCAGCGAGCCCTCGAGGCCGCGATCAGGAGCACGCAGGCGGCGGGGCCCACCGTCCTCTACAACGCGCTCTACGTGACGCTCAAGCAGCTCCGTGCCCACGAGAACCCGCAGGCCCTTCGTCGCAGAGCCATCGTGCTGCTGACGGATGGCGAGGACACGGCGTCGCTCGTCTCGGATGAGCAGGTGCTCGAGCTGGCGCGCCAGAGCGAGGTCGCTGTCTACGCCATCAGCCTCCGGCCGGACCGGCCCCAGGACCGCCGGCGTCTCGCCTTCAGCCAGGCCACGCACTTCCTGACGGCGCTGGCCCGCGAGACCGGCGGCCAGGTCTACTTCCCGGAGTCCCTGTCCGAGCTGGACGGCGTCTACGGCCGGGTCGCCGAGGAGCTTCGGAGCGAGTACACGCTCGGATACGTCTCGGGCAACGGCCGGCGGGACGGGAAGTGGCGACGGATCGTGGTGCGCGTGCCCACCCGCGACGACGTCCAGGTCCGCCACAAGCTCGGGTACTACAGCGCACGAGGATGACCGCCGCCCGCCTCCTCGACCGCCTCGCCACTCGAGCCTGGCTGTCGACGGGCACGCTTCTTCGGCCCATCCGCCGACAGCTCTGGGTCGACGCGGTCATCGTCCTGGGCCTGGGCGCAACGCTGTTCGGGCTCATCGAGTTCGCGCGCGAGTGGAGGGGCATACCCCGGCCCGCCATCGAGATCGACCTCTCGCCGCTGGCGCTGCCCGCCTACACCTTCTACTCGATGTCGCGGGGTCTGGCCGCATACGTCATCTCGCTGGCGTTCACGCTCGTCTACGCGTTCTGGGCGGCGAAGGACCCGAGGGCCGAGAAGGTGCTCGTGCCCCTGCTGGACGTCCTGCAGAGCATCCCGGTGCTCGGTTTCATGCCCGGGCTGGTGCTGGCCCTCGTCGCCCTCTTCCCCCACAGCAACGTCGGTCTCGAGCTGGCGGCGGTGATCATGATCTTCACCGGGCAGGCCTGGAACATGACGTTCAGCCTCTACCACTCGCTCAAGTCGGTTCCCCAGGACATCCGGGAGGCCTCCGTCGTCTACCGCTTCGACTGGTGGCAGCGCTTCAAGTGGCTGGAGCTGCCTTTCGGCACCACCGGACTCGTCTGGAACAGCATGATGAGCATGGCCGGCGGCTGGTTCTTCTTGATGATCAACGAGGCCTTCCGCCTCGGCGACCACGACTTCCGGCTGCCAGGCCTGGGCTCCTACATGAGCGTCGCCGTGCACGAGGGGAAGCCGCTCTCCATGGCGCTGGCGGTGCTCGCGATGATGCTGATGATCGTGGCCCTGGACCAGCTCCTCTGGCGGCCGGTGGTGGTGTGGGCGCAGCGGTTCCGCGTGGAAGAGACCTCGGCGAGCGAGGTGTCCCGGAGCTGGTTCCTCGACTTCCTCCGGCGCTCGGCTCTGGTGAGGCGGCTGCGCCACTGGCGCCGGCGTCGCCGGCGGCTTCGCCCGCCCGCGGAGGCGCCGGTCGCCCCGCGCCTTGCATCGCCTCGGGCGCCGGTACGGGTGGCGTCGTGGCTGCCGGTGGCGGCCCTGGCGCTGCTCCTGGCGTCCATCGGCTGGGGCTCGATCCGCCTCGCGCGGTTGCTGGCCCAGCTGCCGTCGTCTCGCTGGTGGACACTCGCGCTGGCCTCGGGGTTCACGCTGTCGCGCGTGCTCGTCTCGACCGCGGCCGGAACGGCGTGGGCGGTGCCCGCGGGTCTCGCCATCGGCCTCAGGCCGCGGCTCTCCCGGGTGCTCCAGCCCGTGGCCCAGGTGATGGCCTCGTTTCCCGCGCCCATGCTCTTCCCGCTCGCCATCGCCGCGCTCAAGGCGCTCGGGATCGGCCTGGGCGTCGGCAGCGTGGTCCTCATGCTCCTGGGGACGCAGTGGTACATCCTCTTCAACGTGATCGCGGGCGCCAGCTCCGTCCCCTCCGACCTGAGGGAGGCGGCGGTCGCGTTCCGCATGACGGCAGGCGAGCGCCTGCGGACCCTCTACCTGCCCGCGGTGTTCCCCTACCTGGTCACCGGCTGGGTGACGGCGGCCGGCGGGGCGTGGAACGCGAGCATCGTGTCCGAGTACGTCACGTATCGAGGGGCGACCCTCACGACCTTCGGCCTGGGGTCGGCCGTGAGCCAGGCGGCCGAAGGCGCGCGCTTCTCCGAGCTGGCCGCGGCCGTGCTGGTCATGTCGGTGGTAGTGGTCGCGTTCAACCGCGTCGTCTGGCGCCGGTGCTACCACCTGGCCTCGACGCGCTACTCACTGAGCAAATGAAGGCCACCGCGACGGAGACGGCGATCTGCGAGCTGAAGGGCGTGCAGATGTCCTTCGACCGCGGCGGCGGCAAGCCCCTCCGAGTGCTGGAGGACGTCGACCTCGACCTGCGCGCGAACGAGGTGCTGGCCCTCCTGGGGCCTTCGGGCTGCGGGAAGTCGACGATCCTCCGGATCGTGGCCGGCCTGATCCGGCCCACCGGAGGGGAGGTGCTGTATCACGGGCAGCCCCTTGCCGGCCTAAACCCCGGCATCGCCATCGTCTTCCAGAGCTTCGCCCTGTTCCCCTGGCTCACCGTGGAGCAGAACGTGGCCGTGGTGTTGCGCGCGTTGCGCCTGGGCGAGACGGCGACGCGCGAGAAAGCGCGGCGCGCCATCCAGATGGTGGGCCTGGACGGGTTCCGGGAAGCCTTTCCGCGCGAGCTGTCCGGCGGGATGAAGCAGCGTGTCGGGATGGCCCGGGCGCTGGCCGTCGATCCCGAGATCCTGCTCATGGACGAGCCCTTCAGCCAGGTCGACGCGCTGACCGCGCAGGCCCTGCGGGCGGAAGTCCTGGACATCTGGGACGACCGCGAGCGCAACCCCAGCTCCATCATGATGGTCAGCCACGACATCTCGGAAGTGGCCTACATGGCCGACCGGATCGTCGTCCTCTCCGCGAACCCCGGGCGCATCCGCACCATCGTGGAGAACACCTTGCCGCGCCCCCGCGACACCCGGTCCGCCGACTTCATCTGGCTGCTCGACCGCCTGCACGACGTGGTCACCAGCGCCGAGCTGCCCGACGTGCCGTTGAGGCCGCCCGCCGCCACGGTCAAGCCCGACATGGTGGAGCCGCTGCCGGCCGCCCAGACCGCCGACATCCTGGGCCTGCTGGAGTACCTCGAGGCGCAGGGCCGCGCCGTCGACCTCTTCCAGGTCGCCCACGACACCCACGGGACCTTCGTCGAGGTCCTCACCACCGTGAAGGGGGCGGAGATGCTGGAGCTGGTGGATACGCCCCAGCGGCTGGTGCAGCTCACCACCATCGGCCGGGAGTTCGTCCGGTCGAGCATGGAGCAGCGCAAGGTCATCTGGAGGGAGCAGCTCCTCAAGCTGGCCCTCTTCCGGCTGGTGCAGGACATGATCGACCGCGAAGGAGGCGAGGTGTCGAGCGATGCGGTCATCCGCGAGATCCAGCGGCGGCTGCCCCGCGAGGACGCGGCCCGCACCTTCGAGACGCTGGTCAACTGGGCCCGGTTCGGTGAGCTGTTCGTCTATCGCGGGGAGAGCGATTCGCTGAGCCGGGAGTGAACGGAGGGCTACCCCGCACCGCCCATCAACAGCATCAGCACCGCCTTCTGCACGTGCAGCCGGTTCTCGGCCTGTTCGAAGACGATCGACTGCGGGCCGTCGATCACCTCCGCCGCGACTTCCTCGCCCCGGTGGGCGGGCAGGCAGTGCATGAACACGGCGTCGGGCTTGGCTACCGCCATCAGCTCGGGCGTCACCGTGTATCCCTTGAAGGCGGCGGCGCGGTCCTCCTTCTCCTTCTCCTGCCCCATCGAGGCCCACACGTCCGTGTAGACGACGTCCGCCCCGGCCACCGCCTCGCGCGGCTCGGCGACGACCGCCGGGGCGGACATGCGGTTCTTCTGCGCCTCGCGGACGGCGCTCTTCAGGATGAGCTGGTTCGGGCCATAGCCGGTCGGGCTGGCCACGCGCATGTTGACCCCGAGCTTCACGGCTCCGATCATCAGCGCCTGGCACATGTTGTTGCCGTCGCCCACGTAGGCGAGGGTGAGACCGTCCAGCTGGCGCTTCCGTTCGGCGAGGGTGAAGAAGTCCGACACGGCCTGGGTCGGATGCAGCAGGTCGGAAAGGCCGTTGATCACCGGCACGGTCGCGTGGCGGGTCATCTCCACCAGGTCCTCGTGGGAGAAGACCCGCGCCAGGATGCCGTCGACGTAGCGGGAGAGCACCTTGGCGGTGTCGGCCACCGTCTCTCCGCGGTGGAGCTGGATGTCGTCGGAGCCCAGGTACAGCGCGGCGCCGCCGAGCTGGAACATCCCGACCTCGAACGAGACGCGCGTGCGGGTGGAGGGCTTCTGGAAGATCATCGCCAGGGTCTTGCCCTTGAGCGCCTCGGCGTACGCGCGCGGGTTCGCCTTCAGCTTGCGCGCCAGATCGAAGATCTCCTCGATCTCTTCGCGCGAGTAATCCTTGAGCGAGACGAGATGGCGCTGCTTCATCCGGCGGAGCGCGCCATCATAAGGGCGTGCATCGAGCGGGGTCAACGCGGCGAGCGAGTCTTCCGATGCGCGTGAGCGGCATCGTCCTCGCCGCCGGCGAGGGCCGCCGCATGGGCGGGCCCAAGGCGTTGCTGCGGATCGGCGGCGAGTCCTTCCTCGCGCGCATCAGCGCGCTGCTCGCCGCCGCCGGGGCGGAACCCGTGGTGGCCGTCCTGGGCTGCGAGGCGGCGCGGGTGCGGGCCGACGCGGGGATCCCCCCCGGCGTCGTGGTGGTCGAGAACCCGGGCTGGCGGGACGGCATGCTGGGATCGATCTGGCGCGGACTCGACGCCGTCGAGGCGGAGGGCTCGCAGGCGGCGCTCATCCATCCCGTCGATCACCCGCTGGTGGAGCCCGAGACGATCGCGCGCGTGGCCGACGCGCTGCGCGCCGGCTCGCGGGTGGCGGTGCCGTCGTTTTCCGGCAGGCGCGGCCATCCGGGAGGCTTCGCGGAGGCGGCCTGGCCCGCCCTGCGGACGGCGTCGCCCGCGCGGGGCGCCCGCGGGGTGCTCGCCGACCACCCCGAGTGGATCGTGCACGTGGACGGCGGGCCGGGTTGCATCGCGGGCATCGACACGCCCGCGGACTACGCCCGTCTCGTACCCTAGCCGTCCGTGGTGGTCCTCGCGACCCTCAGGGGAAACTCGTTGTCCCACGCCGTCCGCCAGTGCAGGCGCGCGATGGCCGGCAGACAAGCAAGCACGAAGCCGAACGATCGCCGCGGCTGCTTGCGCAGCGCGACCAGCTCTGCGAGCGTCCGGTTGCCGGCCCGGTTGCGGCTGAAGAAAGCGACCTCCTCTTCCAGCGTCGCTGCTCGAAGTCGATAGCAGAAGAAGCAGCTGTGCAACGAGCGCTTGAGCGTCCCCATGGCGTACTTCGTCGCATCGGGCAGCACGGAGAACGCCGCCGCGCTCATCAACAGGTGGTTGGAGAACGCGACGAACGCCTTGAAGACGTCGTGGCGCCGGACGGGCGGCACCGGGACGCGGGGCAACAGATCGTCCCCCCAGACCGTGACGGCGGACGTGATGATGTTGGCGAACACGATGCGGTCGAGGAACAGCGCCTCCGCCGGCCGCAGGCCCAGCACCTTCGCCGCGTCTCCAGACAGCAGTTCGCTCCTGGAGCAGATGAAGGCGGAGAGGGCGTTTCCCCCGGTGCGATCAGCGAAGGCCTCCAGCCAGGTCCTCCCACGCACTGCCGGCGTCCTGAGCCCGTGCGACAGCTCCAGCCGCGTCACCTCGTCGAGCAGCCGATTCCTGTCATCGCGGATCGTGCCGTCCTCGAGGACGATGATGGCATCCACATCCGACACCCCGTCCCTGAAGTCGCCCTTCGCGGCGCTGCCGAAGAGGATGACGCTCGCGACCGGCCACCCGCCCTGCGCGCACAGACGCACGAGCGCCTCGACGTAGCTCCGGGCGCGAGGAGCCAATCGGGAGCTGGCCGCAGGCCCGGGCACCGAGGATGCCGCCATGGCTGCTAATCCTTCAGCGCCGCCTCGCGGGCGGTGAGGCGGAACTCGTCGAGGAGCCGGAGGAAGGCGCCGAAGCCCACCCGCCGCAGCCGCCGCGACCGCCAGCGCTCGCGCAGGATGGCGGGGGCGGCGACCGCCGCGGAGGCGTACGCGCGCAGGGTGAGGAGGAGCAGGTGCGCGATCGAGCGCTCTCGGGCCAGCCGGCCGCTCGCCCCTCGACCGCGGAGGGCCCCCCATCCGTGAAGGGTCAGCCGGGCCGCCGTGTAGGCCGGGCTCAGCAGGATGAGCGGCAGCGGGAACAGCCTCAGCAGCAGGAGCAGGCGATTGCGCTCGACGTAGAAGCCCTTGAGGCTCGAGTAGGCGCCGGCCGCCGTCGAATAGCGGTGATAGGCGACCGCGCGCGGCGCCAGCGCGCAGCCCCAGCCCGCCAGGCGCCCGCGCAGGCCCAGCTCCGCGTCGTCGCCGTAGAGGAAGAAGGACTCGTCGAAGAGGCCGACCTCGTCGAGCATCGCCCGGCGGTAGAGCGCCGCCGCGCCGCTCGGGAACAGGGCGGTCCGGCACCCGTCGTATTGCCCCTGGTCCGTCTCCAGCCGGCCTCGGCCGCGGTTCAGGCCGTCGGGATACAGCAGGTG
>Ga0114129_10009730_pt1 | contig 13712 bp, 9 predicted proteins | sample RhiMetdeltSRZDD1_FD_80071 | JGI IMG/M metagenome (GOLD analysis project Ga0114129, IMG submission 80071) | Populus rhizosphere microbial communities from Tennessee, USA - Rhizosphere MetaG P. deltoides SRZDD1 (version 2) (version 2) | ecosystem: Host-associated > Plants > Roots > Rhizosphere >...
ACGCGTAGCTTACTACGGTGCAAGGGCACAGGCACAAGCGCTTCAGGAGGACTTTCGCTCCAATACCTATTGAAATGTTGGCGCAAGAGATCCCCTAGAGGCCGTACGAGGCCATAGATGCGCTGATATTTTAGGGCGTGAATCAGGTCGCGTAGTACCCCTGCATAGAGTCCGACGGCGCGGGCTCGGTCATAAGCAGGGGGTGTCAGGACACAGGCCCCGCAGCGATGCGTCGTGGTTCCAATACCTTCTGAAGGGGCTGCCAGCGGCTGCCCGCACTGGGAACAGGTCGGGTGGGTAATATACTCTACAGCGTCCCAGCAGTGTTGGCATACCCAGGGCAGCGAGGCTGTACGCGTACTCAGGCTACACACCAAGCAACGTGGCGGCAGGACAAAGTCGAATAGTGCTCGTACAGTCCCCTCATATTTCCACATATCTGCGCCGGCTCATGACCCACCCCTGGATGTCACAATCGACACCAGGAAATGGCGTGTTTCCCCAGGTTGTAGCACGACAAGGTTGCTCTCAATCCCGCGCTCCTGAAGATTCAAACCGTCGGTTGGGCACGTATAGGGCTCAATACAGATCGCCTGCCGTGGCGCTGGTGGGGTGAAGACCACCACATGTGGAAATTGGGCAGCGTCAAACTCCACGGTGGTCTGGATACGGGGCTGCTGGTCCTGGAGCGTGCAGCGCACCAGGCCATCCGTATCTGCAACAAGATCGGTGTAGATGTCATCGAGAACCAGGGACGTTACGTCTCGTGGCTGGCGCAGATCGTATGGTCCGTCCACTGCGAGGAGCTTGCCGGTCGGAAGACTATCCTCCAGTTCCCAGCGTTGCCGCGCTGGTACACACAGCGTGCCCGGCATAGGACAGCGAAAGTAGGGATGAATCCCAAATCCCATAGGCATGTCGTGTGCCCCGGTGTTGTGCACCACAGTCTCCATGCTCAGGACGGCCTCCCGTAACCGATAGGTGACCTCAAGACAAAATGGAAAGGGGAATTGCTGCAGTATCGCTGCAGCGTACTGCACGGCTTCGAACCGCGACGTGATCCAGGCACCTTCCCCTTCAGTGGCCCCTGTATTGAGCACACGCCACGCTTTGTCGCGGACAAAGCCATGCCGACTCGGATTTACTACATAACGCTGCCCGCGGAAGCTCAAGGCCCCATCCCGAAGCCGATTTGGAAAGGGAAACAGGATTGGGATGCCGTAACTGGTCGGACGCACGCGGAATTCCTCAAATGCGACCGATTCCAACACCGGTTCGTGCACCTGCAACATAAAACAATTGTTCCCCCAGGCCGGCGCAATAGCAGCTGAGGCAACTTCAGCTTCACGTAAGATGAAAATCTCCACCTCCCCCTGCACCTCGGCTGTGACTGTGTATCTTGGCGACATGCTGTTGTTCCCTCTTACGCGCCAGTTATGGGCCTAGCGCTCCAGCCACAGCGCCGCAGCGCGACCACCGTAGTCGAAACTGAGGTTCGGGGCGTAGTTCTGCACATACGGTTGCCAGGAGCCGGTGATCATGCCGGAATGTAGGTACACATAGTACTGCTGCTCTGCCGCATACCGCTGGATGTCGTAGATGAGCTTCTTGCGCGCCTCCAGGTCCTTGGTCCGTCGTTGCTCCTTGAGCATGGCCGTGATCGTGGCGTCATTGACGTGGCCAGTGTTCCACGATGAGCCGGAAGCATGGGAGCGATACAGGGGGCTATCCGGTTCCCAGGCAATGCCGTAGGGGCCGCGCACCAGGCCCTCGAACTTGCCCTGCGCTGTCGTCGCTACATAGGCACCGTACTCCTGGATCTTCATCTCTGCCTCAATGCCAACGTCTTTAAGATATTGCTGCACCAGCTGTGCGTCGTCGAGGAGGTCACGCCCATAGCCAGGACTGGCCGTAAGCTGCGTTTTAAAGCCGTTGGGATACCCGGCTGCCGCCAGCAGACGTCTCGCCTCTTTAGGATCGTACTGATAGTATTTCGCCCCGGCGCCGAGTTGGTCGATGGGTAGTGACCACTCGATGAGGCCGCGGGCCACCGCCGGGGTCGGTTCGCCCCTGACCCAGACCGCCTCGATAAGCCCCTGACGATCGATAGCATGCGAGATGGCACGCCGCACGCGTACATCGTTAAATGGCGCCATATCGGTACGCATGAAGATCGCGTTTGTGACGTTGGACACGAAATCCTGGTAGACCAGATTGGGGTGGGTCTTCTTAAGAGCTTCCAGATCCTGTTGGCGCACGCTCCACCAGTGGTTTGGGCCACAGTCGATTTGCCCGGTGCGATACATTGCCAGGCCGGTCGATTCGTCCTCGAGCACCAACCACTCCACCCCGTCCACATACGGCTGGTCGGCGCGGAAGTACTCTGGATTACGCTTGAAGACCGTCTTCACGTTCGGCTCGTAGTGCTCGAGGAGGAAGGGGCCTGTACCGATGGCCGTCTCCGGTTTCTTCAGGTCACCGAAGTGCTGCACCACTTCTGGGGCGATGATCCACATGCTCCACGGGTAGGCTAGGGCGCTGACCAACCAGACATAGGGCTCTTTGAGGAGGAACTTCACAGTATAACGATCGACCACCTCGACTCGCTCCACAGGGTCCAGCATATAGCGGTTCGGGTTCCCCTGTTCTGTCATGAAGCGGTCATAGGTAAACTTGACATCCTCAGCCACCAGTTCACGGCCATTGAGGGGCGGCTTGTTGTGCCATTTGATCCCTTGGCGCAGGTGGAAGATGTAAGTGGTGTCGTCTGGAGATTCCCAGCGTTCAGCCAGATCTGGCTCCACTGTAAAGATGCCAGGCCGCACCTCTGGGCCGATCTTGTGCCGCACCAGCTTGCTGTAGACGAAGCTCAGCGTGGTATGCGTCTTGAAGCTAATTGTCTGATGCGGGTCAAAGTGTACAGGGTCATACCCCCGCACGCGCAGGGTGCCACCGCGCTTGGGTTGACCCGCTTCGGCACCCCAGAGCGCGGCAGGACGAGAGAGGGGCAAGGCAGACAGCGTGACGCCAGCAAGAAGACTGGTCTTCAGGAGCTTGCGACGACTTAGACCCGCACTGTTTTCGGGATATGTCTGCTGTGGGTACATTGGGATTCCTCCCTGTCATTGGTAGACGCCCATCGCCCAGCACCGCATGTGCCGCCTGCCCCACTGTCGCGGGCTCAACGGCTCCCGCAGCGTAGCTCCTTGCACGTTAGCCTCGTCAGTCCTCCTTCATGCGCAGTGCTCCCTCTCTCTTCCTAGCGGTCCAACCACAGCGCCGCCACGCGACCACCGTAATCGAAGGAGGGGTTCGGCGCGTAGTTCTTCACATACGGCTGCCAGGTACAAGTGTATGTAATAGAGATAGTGAAGACATAGTACTGCTGCTCCGCAATATAGCGCTGAATGTCAAAGATGAGCCTCCTGCGCGCCTCGATGTCCTTTGTCCGCCGCTGCTCCTGCAACATAGCTAGGAGTTTAGGGTCGTTGACATGGCTGCTGTTGCGCAGGTTGCCAGGTTCATACATGCCATACAGCACGCTATCCGGTTCCCAGGCGATGCTAATGGGCCCTACGGCCATACCCTCATACTTGCCAGCAAACGTAGTGGCCATATAGGCACCATACTCCTGCGGTTTTAACTCCACCTCAATACCAACTTCTTTGAGATACTGCTCCAGCAACTGCACAGCATCAACCATGTCACGGCCGTATCCGACAGTGAAATTGAGCTGTGTCTTAAATCCCTTGGCATACCCCGCTTCGGCGAGCAGACGCTTGGCCTCCTTCGGACTGTACTGATAGTATTTCGCCCCTTCCCCAAGCTGATCAATGGGCAGAGACCATGCGGTCAAGCCAGGAGCAATCGCGGGGGTTGGCTGACCTTTAAGGTACACTGCGTCAATAACCCCTTGCCGGTCAATAGCCATGGAGATTGCCCGCCGCACACGGACGTCATTAAAAGGAGCCTGATCGGTGCGCATATAGACCGCCGACGTGACGTTGTCTACAACATCCTTATAGACCAGGTGAGGGTGACTCTTCTGCAGCGCTTCTAGATCTGCCTGGCGCACCACCCACCAGTGCCACGGTCCAGCATCGATCTGCCCGGTACGGTACATGGCCAGGCCAGTCGATTCGTCCTCGAGCACCAACCACTCTACACCATCAACATACGGCTGATCCTTGAGGAAATAGTCCGGGTTGCGCTTGAACACTGTCTTTACGTTCGGCTCATAGTGGTCCAGAAGAAAAGGACCCGTGCCAATGACACTCTCGGGTTTCTTGAGGTCACCGAATTGCTGCACCACTTCAGGGGCAATAATCCACATACTGCGGGGGTTTGCGAGCACGTTAACGAGCCAGACATAGGGCTCTTTGAGGACAAACTTGACGATATAGCGGTCTACCACCTCGATACGATCCACGGATGCTAGCATGTGACGGTCGGCATTGCCCGGTTCCCTCAGAAAACGGTCAAAGGTAAACTTCACATCATCCGCCACCAGTTCACGGCCATTGAGAGGTGGTTTGTTGTGCCATTTGATCCCTTTGCGAAGATGGAAAATGTAGGTGGTATCGTCTGGCTGCTCCCAACTTTCGGCGAGATGAGGCTCTGTAATGAAGGTGCCCGGCTCCACATCTGGGCCAACCTTATAACGTACTAGCGTGCTGTAGGCGAAGCTCAGGGTGGTATTTGTCTTAAAGTTGATCGTCTGATGATGGTCAAAGTGTACAGGATCATATCCACGCACGCGCAGGATACCGCCGCGCTTGGGCTGTCCGGCGTCAGCACCCCAGAGCACTGAGGGACTATACAGGGGCCAGGTGGACAGCGTGACGCCAGCCACGAGGCCAGCCTTGAGCAGATCACGACGGTGCACATCCCGGGTCGCGCCGGGATGTGCCTGCTGCAGATCCATAAAGAGCCCTCCCTTCCAGGCTGTGAGGTGCCCAACTCACTGATAACGAATACGTGGATCGAGCTGAGCGTATGTTAGGTCTACGAGCAGATTGATCACCACGGTGATCAACGAGGTGAGCAGAATCACACCCTGCACCACGGGATAATCGCGCTGAAAGATGGCATCCACCAGAAAGCGCCCCATACCGGGCAACCCGAAGATGGTCTCCATGATCACCGTGCCGCTGGCGATCTCGGCGACCTGGATACCGACAATAGTGATGACCGGGATGATGGCGTTCTTGAAGGCGTGCTTCAGCACCACGCGTGGTTCACGCATGCCCTTCGACCAGGCGGTACGGATATAGTCCTGGCGCAGCACCTCGAGCATCAGAGCCCGCGTCAGGCGCATGATGCTGGCTCCCGGAGCAATGCCCAGGATAATGGCCGGCAGGATAAATTGGCTCAGATGCTGCCAAGGGTTCTCCGAGAAGGGGGTAAACTGCAGCGGCGGCGCCCAGCCGAACCAGATCGACGGTAGCACAATGACCAGGGTGGCTTTCCAGAAGGGAGGAACCGACAAGCCAACGATCGCCGCACTCCGCGCCGCATAATCTTTGAGCGTGTCCTGCCGAATCGCTGACAGCACACCAATGGGTAACGCAATGCAGAGGGCTACCGTGATGGCCATAGCACCGAGCTTCAGGCTGACCGGGAGCCGGCGCGTGATCTCCTCGAGCACTGGCCGCTTCGTCCACAGCGATTCCCCGAGATCGCCCCCCGTCACCTGTCCGATCCAGGAGAAATACTGGATGTACAGCGGGCGGTCGAGGCCGAGCTTGGCGCGCAGGGTATCGAGATCCTTGGCATAAGCTTTTTCCTCAAACATCAACACCACCACGTCCCCCGGAAGCATATGATTCAGGGTAAACACGATGATCGAGATCAGCAGCAGTGTTGGCACCACCAAGAGCAAGCGTTTGAGTACGTATTGCCGCATGGCTCATCTCCTTACCGGCGCGCCTGCCGCGCCTCTACCGATCCAACCACAGTGCCGCAGAGCGACCGCCGTAATTGTAGGTGGTGTTGGGACCATAGTTCTTCACATAGGGCTGCCAGGAACCGGTGATACCTAGGCAGTAGAGGTATACATAGTACTGCTGCTCCGCAATATACCGCTGAAGGTCAAAGATGATCTTCTTGCGTGCCTCCCGATCCTGCGTGCGGCGTTGTTCCTTGAGCATGGCCGTGATCTTAGGGTCGTTGACATGACCGCTGTTGCGTGGCTGGTCGGGGGCATACAAGCCATACAACACACTATCCGGCTCCCAGGCATTGCTGACGGGACCGAAGGCCATGCCGTCATACTTGCCAGCCCATGTCGTGGCCATATAGGCGCCGTATTCCTGGATCTTTAACTCCGCCTCGATGCCGACCTCTTTGAGCGAACGCTGGGCCAACTGCGCGGCATCGGTGATCTGTCGGCCGGCGCCAGTACCAGCAGTGGTAAACATTTGCGTTTTGAATCCCTTGGGCACACCAGCCTCCGCCAGCAGGCGTCTCGCTTCCTTGGGATCGTGCTGATAATAGCGCGCGCCTTCCCCGAGCTCATCAATGCGCGGTGACCACTCGGACAAGCCGCGCGAGACCGCGGGAGTCAGTTCCCCCTTGAGAAACACGGCATCAATGATCGCCTGCCGATCGACCGCATGGGAGATCGCCCGCCGCACACGCACATCGTTGAAGGGGGCCTGATCGGTCCGCATGTAGATAGCATGGCTCACCGTAGACAAGAAATCCTGATACATCAAGTGCGGATGCGTCTTTCTGACCGACTCCAGATCTTCCTGGCGGACACTCCACCAGGGCGCTGGACCACAGTCCAGTTGCCCGCTGCGGTACATGGCCAGCGCGGCGGATGCATCTTCGACGACCAACCATTCCACCCCATCCACCCAGGGGAGTCCTGGCAGAAAGTAGTCCGGGTTGCGCTTAAAGACCGTCTTCACGTTCGGCTCATAGCGCTCCAGCAGGAAGGGCCCGGTGCCAATGGCGCTCTCCGACTTCTTTAAGTCACCAAACTTCTGCACCACTTCCGGAGCAACGATCCACATGATCGGGTTGGCCAGCACGTCGACGAGCCAGACGTAAGGCTCTTTGAGGAGGAACTTCACGGTATAGCGGTCGACGACCTCCACCCGGTCCACAGATTCCAGGACATAGCGGGCGGCATTCCCCGGTTCGGTCAGGAAGCGGTCAAAGGTGAACTTCACATCCTCAGCCACCAGCTCGCGGCCATTGACGGGGGGCTTGTTGTGCCATTTGACGCCTTGACGCAAATAGAAGACATAAGTAGTGTCGTCCAGTGCTTCCCAACGTTCGGCCAGATGGGGCTCTACGCTGAAAGTGCCCGGTTGAATTTCCGGGCCAACTTTGTGCCGGACAAGTGTACTGTGCACAAAGCTCAAAGCGGTATGCGTCTTGGCGTTAAGAATAAGATGTGGATCAAAGTGGGGCGGATCAGAGCCCCAGACACGCAGGATACCGCCGCGCTTGGGTTGTCCCACTTCCGCCCCCCAGAGTGCCGCGGGGGCCTGCAGCAGCCCAGTGGACAGCGTTACACCAGCGGTGACACCAGCTTTCAGCAGTTCACGACGGCGTATCCCCTGCGCCTTCTGGGGACGTGCAGGCGGTGTGTTCATAGGGAGTCCTCTCCAGGGTCGGTTACTCTCACTTAGCGCTGCACCAGTCGTCCTCCACGTAGCCGCGGATCGAGCAGATCCCGCAGCGCATCCCCCAGCATATTGAACCCAAACACAGCCAGACTGATGGCCACGCCCGGCCAGGTGGCCATCCACGGGGCTTTGTGCATGTACGAACGTCCCGAGCCGCTCAGCATCTCGCCCCACGAGGGATACGGCGGGGGCACACCCAGGCCCAGGAAACTCAAGGTCGACTCTGCGAGGATGGCAAAGCCCAGGCTGATGGTGGCAATGATGATAATTGGCGCCATGACGTTCGGGAGGATGTAACGCGCGATGATGCGCAGATGGCTCGCGCCGACCGCTCGCGCCGCCTCGACGAACTGATTTTCCTTGATCGCCAAGGTAGCGCTGCGGATGATGCGCGAGTTCCTGGCAGCCGCGACGACCCCCAACGCGAGGATGACGTTCAACAGACCTGGCCCTAACACAGCCATAACATTGAGCAGCAGGAGCAAGCCTGGAATTGCCATCCAGGCGTCGACCACCCGCTGTGTCAGGACATCCGCTTTCCCCCCGAAGTAGCCGCTCCCCACACCCACACAGATGGCCAGACATATGCTTATACTCACGGCTCCAAAGCCCACGGTCACCGAGACGCGGGCGCCATAGACGATGCGGCTGAAGATGTCACGTCCCAGGTTGTCGGTGCCAAAGTAGAACAGGGAACTGGGAGGTTTTAAGCGATTACGGACATTGGTCTGATCATAGGGGTTCGGCGCAATCCAGGGAGCCAACAGGGCACAGAGTAGCAGCCCTAAGACGATCACGCCGCCAAAGGCACCCAGTGGTTTTTCCTTGATCAACCGCCACAGACCTCGGGTGACCGCTTGGAGACGTACAGAGATTTTTTCGACTGTGGACCATGGTAAAGGCAGACTGATTTCTCGCATTGTTCGGCACCTCCGTGATTGTCCCTTACAGATTACCTCCGCCGGGGCAAGTCTCGTGTCGCCTTCTCATGCGCTCCACACCTCACTCGTATCGTTGCTCAGTCAAGAACTATCGTACATGGCTCATGAGAGCGTTCGATCATTTGTAGCATTCTCATCTGCGTGATGGACGTTGTCAAGGGGATCTTACTTTCCCCAGGGTCATTCAGTTTTCGTACAGGGGTTGCATGATAGGCTCCCAGAAGCGATAAAGGGTTGTGTTCGAGGTGGGGCTTTGCTTGCCCGGCATCCCCACGTGAGCCACAACCCTCGCCAACGGTGGAGCCTGATGATAGCACATCCTCGTCCGCTCATTGCAGTGTTTGCTATGCGCCCTGACGTGCGCAAGCCGCGTGGTAAACGCCATCCTTTAGCCGCCATCTTCGCACCGGCGTGCTGTGCGATGTTGTGTGGTGCGCGCAGCTATAGCGCTATTGCCGCATGGGGACGCAATTATGGCACACGAATCGCGCAGGCTCTCGGCTTCACCCACACTCCCCCCTGTGCCGCCACGCTCCATACCGTCTTTCGGCACGTGGACCGGGACGCGTTCGAGGCGCACCTGGGCGCGTGGGCCGACCAGCTCGTTGGGAGTCTGCCCCCAGGGCTTGAGATGCCTGCAACGGCGATAGCCCTGGAGGGGAAAACGCTGCGCGGGTCCAAAAAACAAGGTGCGCCGGGGACACACTTGTTGGCGGCACTGGCGCACCAGGTGGGCGTCACCCTCGCCCAACACGCTGTTGACGACAAAACCAATGAGAGCACGGCCGTCGAGACCCTCTTACAGCCCCTGGTCCTGGAAGGCCGTATTGTCACCATGGACGCGCTCCTGACGCAACGCCACATCGCGCAGACGATTGTCGACAAGGGCGGGGATTATGTCATGATCGTCAAAGAGAACCAGCCACAGCTGCGGGCTGATATTGCGCTGGTCTTTACGCGCCCTCCTGTTGGCGACCACCAAGCTACGACACGGCCTGTCGACTTGGGCCATGGGCGCATCGAGCCGCGCAATCTCACGACGCGTGAGGCGCTCGTAGGCTACAGGGATTGGCCCGGGCTGGCGCAAGTCTTTGAGCTGGGGCGTCACGTCATGTTCCCCAAAACGGGCCAGGAACGGGTGGAAGTGGTCTATGGGGTCACGAGCCGGCGCCCTGAGCAAGCCCCCCCCGAGCGCTTACTCGCCTTAGTACGAGGACAGTGGCAGATTGAGAAGAAGTTGCATGGGGTCCGCGATGTGACGTTCGATGAAGACCGCTCGCAGGTGCGCTGTGGCAACATACCCCAAATCATGGCCGCGTGACGCAATACTGCCATTGGTCTGCTCAGGTGCGCAGGCCATGCAAACATTGCGGCGGCGTGCCGTCGCTTGGCTGCCCAGCCCTTACAGGCGTTGGCTCTTATCGGGATTGAACTGGAAAACTAAATGACCCTGACTTTCCCTATCAAGGTGGTCTTGGAGCAGGTGCTGGAACATGCCATAAAGGCAGGCTGCTGCGTCAAGCAGAACATGCTATGATTGCGCACGACTCGCCACTTTTAAGGAGGCACCTATGTCCTCGTTGGTACGCACGCTTGTCCGTCCCCTTGCCATCCGTGCTATGCTGGTGCGGGAGTGGTGGCAGAGCGGTGTGACGTATAATCCTCTGTCGCCACGTGTCTACCTGAATCCCTATCCCAAATACGCGGAACTGCGCGCCAAAGCCCCGCTGCACTGGAGTCCACTGCTGGAGACCTGGGTGGCGACACGCTATGCCGACGTGGATGCCATCTTACGCGATCAGAAGCGTTTCTCCAATGACCCTCGCCGGCGTCAACGGACCCGTGCGCCACGCTCCACGGTCGACAATCCTGGGGGCCAGAGCATGCTGTTTGTCGACCCCCCCGAGCACACCCGCTTGCGGGCCCTGGTCAATAAAGCGTTTACCCCACAGGCTATCGCTGCCCTCACGCCGCGCATCCAGGCGATTGTCCAGGCACTGTTAGACCAGATTCCAGAGCTGTCTCATTTCGACCTGATCGACACGCTGGCCTATCCTCTCCCGGTTATTGTCATGGCGGAATTATTAGGCATTCCATCACAGGACCGCGCCCAATTTAAACTCTGGTCTAATCGGCGCGCGCGGGTGCTTGAACCCACCATCACGCCCCGTGAGATGCAGGAAGCCAATCGTGCAGCCCATGAACTCGACGAGTATTTCCGCGGGGTCATCAAGGCGCGGCGCCTCGAACCCCGGGACGATCTGATCAGTGCGCTGGTGGCGACAGAGGAAGCCGGCGATACGCTGACGCAGGACGAACTCCTCGTCATGCTGCGTTTGCTCTTGATCGCCGGCAATGAGACCACTACGAACCTCATTGGTAATGGCATGTTGGCCCTGTTGCGCCATCCAGATCAGTTGCAGAAGCTCCGCGAACACCCTGACCTCATAGACTCGGCGGTGGAGGAAATGCTGCGCTATGATACGGCGGTGCAATTAGATTTTCGCACGGCGCTCGAGGATGTCGAGATCGGTGGGCAGCGTATTACCAAAGGCCAGGGCATTATGCTGCTGCTTGGTGCCGCCAACCACGATCCAGAGGTGTTCCATGCTCCGGAGCAGTTTGACATCGCCCGCCGTGAAGCCAGCCATCTTTCCTTTGGCCGTGGGGTACACCACTGCCTGGGTGCACCGTTAGCCCGTACTGAAGCACGTCTGGCCTTTACGGGCCTCCTGGAACGGTTTAGCGATATACACCTGCTGACGGAGCACCCACCGTTCAAAGACAATGTGGTGCTGCGAGGTCTGCAGTCGCTGCCTATCGGGGCTACGCCGGTGCGTGTCTTCGCGGGCTCTTGAGGAGCCCTCCGCAACCTATCACCACTACACATGCCTGGAGCCGTTATGCCCGAGTTGCTTGAGCCCATACGCTATACACTCCGTTTTCCTGCTCTCCATACGCACTACGTCGAAGTGGAAGCGACGCTTCCTACAGACGGAAAACCCTGGATTGAGTTAGCCATGGCCGTGTGGACGCCTGGCTCGTACCTGGTACGTGAGTATGCCCGCCATGTCGAAGGCCTTATGGCGCACACTCCGGATGGCACAGGGCTCAGCCTGGACAAATCGCGCAAGAACCGCTGGCGTATCCACACCAACGACGCCCAGACGATAGTGGTCACGTATCGTGTTTACTGTCGTGAGATGTCCGTACGCACCAACTGGGTTGAGGACAGCTTCGCCCTCCTGAACGGCGCGTCCACGTTTCTGACCCTGGTCGAGGATGTCGCCCGGCCCCATGACGTACACCTGGTCCTCCCCGATGCTTGGCAGACCTCTGTCACTGGTCTCCCCGCAGCGCCCGGTGGGGCAGCGCATCACTACCGCGCTGCCGATTTCGACACACTTGTCGACTCGCCGATTCTCGCTGGCAATCCCGCCGTGTACACGTTCGAGGTCGACGGGCTCCCCCACTATCTGGCCAATGAAGGCGAAGGTAGTATCTGGGATGGTCGGCGTGCCGCGCAGGATGTGGAAAAAATTGTGCGCGCCCATCGCGACATGTGGGGATTTTTGCCGTACGAGAAATATGTCTTCTTCAATATGATTACCGAGGCAGGCGGTGGTCTCGAACACAAGAACTCGACCGTCCTCATGACTAGCCGCTGGCACTCGCGGATACGCAAGGATTACCTCTCCTGGCTCGGCCTGGTGAGCCATGAGTTTTTCCACGTCTGGAACGTGAAGCGCCTGCGCCCCATTGAACTCGGCCCGTTCGACTACGAGAATGAGGTTTATACGAAAAATCTCTGGACGGCGGAAGGGATTACGTCCTACTACACCGAGCTAGGGGTGCGACGCGCTGGGCTGTGTACAGATGCGGAATTTCTCGAGAGACTCTCAGGAATTATCGAACGGTTGCAGACAACCCCAGGTCGGCTCGTGCACCCGCTCGAGATGGCTTCGTACGATGCCTGGATCAAGTTTTACCGCAACGACGAGAACTCGCCCAACACCACCATCAGCTACTATACCAAAGGTGCGGTGGTCGCCTTCCTGCTCGACGCAAAGATCCAGGTCGCCACTGGTGGCACCAGAAGCCTTGATGATGTCTTGCGCCTGGCCTACAGCCATTACGCCGGTGAGCGCGGTTTTACACGCGAAGAATTCCGTGCCCTGGCGCAAGACGTGGCAGGGACCGACCTGCGTTCCTGGTTTGTCAGCGTCCTAGAAACTACTGAGGAACTCGACTACACCGAAGCCCTCTACTGGTTCGGCTTGCGCTTTAAAACTGCGACATCTGCCACACCTGAGAAAGCGTGGCTCGGCCTGGTGACCCGCTCGGACAACGGTCGCCTCCTCGTCTCTCAGGTGCAGCGCCAGACCCCAGGCTGGCAGTATGGCTTCAATGTGGACGACGAAATCCTGGCCATTGACGACTACCGTGTGTTGCCCCAACACTGGGAGACACGCCTGGCGCACTATCGTCCTGGTGAGCACGTCACCGTGCTCATTGCCCGCCGTGATCGCCTGCAGCGTCTTGCGGTGACGTTTGGTGCCGAGCCGCCCAAGGATTGGCAATTGGAAGTGCACCCCGACGCCACTGCTGCACAGCGTGCACGTTTGGCTGCCTGGCTGGCGACACCCAGAAGTGTGTCAGTGTAACGTTGAGGACTTGCCGCTTACGAGAGTTCCTCCAGCACCGTCCGGGCCTCTCCTCCGGGAACCCTTGCTGTTGCCATGCCAATCACCCCATATGCAATGATAGGTCTCTCTCAGACTGAGAGACCCTGGAGCAAGCGACTACGGCCCTTTCATGCCACGAACATGGGCGCCAGGAGGTGAGAGCATGGTGTGATAGTCCCTGTATTCTCGCTGAGCAGCGTCACCACAGAGAAATGGCAGAGAAGCGCATCCGGGAGGTCTGGCACGCATCTTGCTTTTTGTCCAGTGCAGGGCCCTGCACCGGTTCTAGGTGCCGTGAGGATGCGGCCCTCTGGGCGAATCAGCCCTCGGCACTTCATACGCTGTCTATAAATAAGGAGACATAGAAGATGAATACCGATGTTATGAAAGGGAAGTGGAAGCAGATGCGCGGGGAGGTCAAGAAGTGGTGGGGCAATCTCACTGAC
>Ga0114129_10009731_pt1 | contig 13711 bp, 18 predicted proteins | sample RhiMetdeltSRZDD1_FD_80071 | JGI IMG/M metagenome (GOLD analysis project Ga0114129, IMG submission 80071) | Populus rhizosphere microbial communities from Tennessee, USA - Rhizosphere MetaG P. deltoides SRZDD1 (version 2) (version 2) | ecosystem: Host-associated > Plants > Roots > Rhizosphere >...
CCTGGATCAGATCCTGACCCGGCTGACCTTCGTCGGGGCGATCTATCTCGGCCTCATCGCGCTTCTGCCGCAGATCCTGATCAGCGGGCTCAAGGTGCAGGCCCTGCCGTTCATCGGACCGACGCTGGACGAGCATCTCCCGGGGTTCCTGACGCAGGGCCTCGGGCTGAAGTTCTATTTCGGCGGGACCTCGCTCCTGATCGTGGTCGGCGTCGCCATGGACACGGTGCAGCAGATCGAGTCGCAGCTCATCATGAGGCATTACGACGGCTTCTTGAAGGGGGCGAGAATCCGCGGCCGGCGCGGGTGACCGATGGCCGCGGCGCAGGGCGGGGGAACCCGGCTGGTCCTCCTGGGGGCCCCGGGGGTCGGCAAGGGGACGCAGGCGGCCGAGATCACGCGGCGGACCGGGCTGGCGCACATTTCGACGGGCGATCTGCTGCGGTCCGCGATCCGGGACGCGACGCCGCTCGGGCGGAAGGTGGGCGCGATCGTCGAGCGGGGGGAGCTGGTCCCGGACGCGCTGGTGGGCGACCTGATGGAGGAGAGGCTGTCGCGGCCGGATGCGACCGACGGGTTTCTCCTGGACGGTTTTCCGCGGACGGTCGCGCAGGCCGACCTGCTCGATCGAATCCTGGCCAGGCGGGGCCAGGGGCTGGACAGGGTGATCAGCATCGAGGTCGCCGAGCCGGAGATCCTGGACCGGCTCACCGGGCGACGGTCGTGCAACCGCTGCGGCGCCGTGTACCACGTGCGTTACAACCGGCCGCGGGCCGAGGGGGTTTGCGACCGGTGCGGCGCGGAGTTGCGGCAGAGGAGCGACGACACCGAGACGGTGATCGCCGAGAGGCTCAGGGCGTACCGGGAGCAGACGGCTCCCCTGATCCTCAGGTACCAGACGGCCGGGCTCCTCGCGGCGGTGGACGGCAGGGGGACGCCGGCGGACGTGTTCGAGCGGATCGCGGCGGCGGTCCCGGGGCTGCGGGGATGATCATCTACAAGTCCCGGGAAGAGATCGAGACGATGGACCGCTGCAACCGCGTGGTGGCGCAGATCCTCGCGGAGCTGAAGGGGCAGGTCGAGCCGGGGGTGACCACGGCCGACCTCGATCGGCTCGCGGAGTCGATGTGCAAGGACGCGGGCGTGCGGCCGGCGTTCAAGGGGTACCGGGGGTATCCCTGCGTCTTGTGCACCTCGGTGAACGAAGAGGTGGTGCACGGCATCCCTTCGCCGAAGAAGGTGCTGAAGGAGGGGGACATCATCGGGCTGGACTTCGGGGTGGTCCTGGACGGCTACTTCGGGGACGCGGCGGTCACGGTTCCGGTCGGACGCATCAGCCGGGAGGCGCGCGATCTCCTGAACGTCACGCGAGAGTCGATGCACAAGGGGATCCAGGCGGCGCGGCCGGGGAAGAGGCTGTCGGACATCTCGGTGGCCGTCCAGACGCACGCGGAGTCGCACGGGTACGCGGTGGTGCGGGAGTTCGTGGGACACGGCATCGGTACGTCGCTCCACGAGGATCCCCAGGTGCCGAACTACGGCCACCCGGGGTCGGGGCCGGTCCTCAAGGAGGGGCTGGTGCTGGCGATCGAGCCGATGGTGAACGTCGGCGGCCCGGCGGTGCGGATCCACTCCGACGGCTGGACGGCGTCGACGATCGACGGCTCGCTGTCGGCGCATTTCGAGCGGTCGATCGCGATCACCGAGGATGGGCCGCTCGTGCTCGGCGGCGACGTGGAGGGACTGTAGTTGCCGAAGGACGAGGCCATCCAGGTGGAAGCGGTAGTCGTCGAGCCGCTGCCGAACGCCATGTTCAAGGTGCAGCTGGACAACAAGCACCAGGTGCTGGCCCATATTTCGGGGAAGATGCGCAAGAACTTCATCCGGATCCTGACGGGGGACAGGGTGCTCGTGGAGCTGTCGCCCTACGACCTGTCGCGGGGACGGATCGTATACCGGTTCAAGTGAGGCGGGAGGCCGCGGGGCGATGAAGGTCAGGGCGTCGGTCAAGAGAATCTGCGACAAGTGCAAGGTCATCAAGAGGCGCGGCGTGGTGCGGGTGATCTGCGACAACCCGAAGCACAAGCAGCGCCAGGGATAGAAGGAGAAGCCACGTGGCACGCATCGCCGGAGTAGACCTCCCGCAGAACAAGCGGGTCGAGATCGCGCTGACGTACATCTACGGGATCGGCCACTCGCGCAGCGGCCGCATCCTGACGAAGGCCGGCGTCACCAAGAACATCAAGGTGAAGGACCTGGCCGAGGACGAGGTGCGCCGCATCCGCGACGTGATCCAGGAGGAAGGCCAGGTCGAAGGGGACCTGCGCAAGAACGTGCAGATGGACATCAAGCGGCTGATCGACATCGGCTGCTACCGTGGCATGCGGCACCGCCGCAACCTCCCGGTGCGGGGGCAGAGGACGCACACGAACGCGCGCACCCGCAAGGGCCCGCGCAAGACCGTGGCCGGCAAGAAGAAAGCGCCGGTCGGGAAGAAGGGCTAGGGGACATGGCCGAAACGAAGGAACCGAAGGAAGCCGCCGACAAGGACGCCGCTCCGCGGGCGGAGAAGCCGCCCAAGGCCAAGAAGGCGGAGGCGAAGGAGGGGGGGGCTGCCCCGGCCGGCAAGGAGATCGCGGCCGTGGAGGGCGTCGCCGCGCCGAAGAAGGCGCCCGGGAAGAAGAAGGACAAGAAGAACGTCCCGTTCGCGATCGCCCACGTGCACGCGAGCTTCAACAACACGGTGATCACCATCTGCGACCAGACGGGGAACGTCCTGTCCTGGTCCTCCGCCGGCTGCATCGGGTTCAAGGGCTCGCGCAAGGGGACGCCGTTCGCCGCGCAGATCGCGGCGCAGGCCGCGGCGAACGCGGCCAAGGAGCACGGGGTCCGGCAGGTGGAAGTCCGCGTCACGGGGCCGGGGGCGGGCCGCGAGTCGTCGATCCGCGCCATGCAGGCCGTGGGGCTCGAAATCAAGGCGATCAAGGACGTCACGCCGATTCCGCACAACGGCTGCCGTCCTCCGAAGCGCCGGCGCGTCTGAGACAAGGAGGAAAAGGGAGTGGCGAATACACGTGGTTCGGTCTGCCGGCTCTGCCGCCGCGAGGGACTGAAGCTGTTCTTGAAGGGGGCGCGCTGCTATACGGAAAAGTGCGCCATCGAGCGCCGGAACTTCGCGCCGGGCCAGCACGGCAAGCGCCGCGTGAAGATGCAGGGCTACGGCGTCCAGCTGCGCGAGAAGCAGAAGGTCAAGAGGCTCTACCGGGTCCTGGAGAAGCCGTTCCGCCTGGCCTTCCAGGAGGCCAGCCGGAAGAAGGGGGTCACCGGCGAGCTGCTCCTGATCAACCTTGAGCGCCGGCTGGACAACGTCGTCTACCGGCTCGGGTTCGCGGCGTCGCGGGCCCAGGCGCGCCAGCTCGTGTCGCACGGGCACGTGCGCGTCGACGGGCGCAAGGTGGACATCCCGTCGTATCTCGTCCGCGCGGGGCAGGTCATCAGCCCCAAGGCGAAGATGGAGAAGCACGACGCGCTCCTGGCCTCCCTCGAGCAGGCGCGCGCCCGCGGCTTCCCGCAGTGGCTGTCCGTGGACACCGCGGCGATCAAGGGGACCGTGGCGTCCCTGCCGAGGCGGGAGGACATCACCATGCCGATCCAGGAACAGCTCATCGTCGAGCTTTACAGCAAGTAAACGACCCGGGCCGCAGCCATCGCGGCCCGCGAGGAGGATGGACCCGATGCTGTGGAAAGGTTTTCAGAGGCCGAAGCGCCTTGAGTGCGATCTGGAATTGCTGACCCCGACCTACGGGAAGTTCTGGGCGCAGCCCTTCGAGAGGGGCTTCGGCACGACGATCGGCAACGTCCTGCGCCGGGTGCTCCTGTCGTCGATCGAGGGGGCGGCGATCACCGCGGTGAAGATCGAGGGGGTGCAGCACGAGTTCACGTCCATCCCCGGGGTCGTGGAGGACACCATCGACCTGATCCTCAACCTGAAGCAGATCCCGCTCAAGCTGAACGTGGGCCACGCCGAGACCATCTACCTGCGCGCCGAGGGGGCCGGAGACGTCAAGGCTGGGCACATCGAGACCAACCCGAACGTCGAGATCCTGGACCCCGAGGTGCACATCGCCACGCTGTCCGAGGAAGGGCGCCTGAACATCGAGATGCGCGTCAAGCCGGGGCGCGGCTACGTGCCCGCCGACCGGAACTTCGACACGGACCTGTCGATCGGATTCATCCCGATCGATTCGGTCCACTCGCCGGTCAAGAAGGTGAACTACACCGTCGAGGACGCGCGCCTGGGCCAGACGACGGACTACGACAAGCTGACCGTCGAGGTCTGGACGAACGGGGCCGTGCAGCCGCAGAGCGCGGTCGCCCTCGCCAGCAAGCTCCTGAAGGACCACCTGTCCATCTTCATCAATTTCGAGGAAACTCCCGAGATGGACGTGGAGGAGGTCGATCGCGAGAAGGATCGCATGCGCGAGAACCTGATGCGCTCGATCGAGGAGCTGGAGCTGTCGGTGCGCTCGTACAACTGCCTCAAGAACGCCGACATCAAGACGATCGCCGACCTGGTCCAGAAGACCGAGGCGGAGATGCTGAAGACCAAGAATTTCGGCCGCAAGTCGCTGAACGAGATCAAGGAGCTCCTGGCCGAGATGGGGCTCTCGCTCGGGATGAAGGTCGACCACATCCTGAAGCCGAAGGAGGAGTAGCACTCCGATGCGCCACAACGCTGGGTACCGGAAGCTCGGCCGCACCAAGGAGCACAGGAAGGCGCTGCTGCGCAACCTGGCGACCGATCTGTTCCGGCACGAGCGCCTGACCACCACGCTCCCGAAGGCCACGGAGCTCCGGCCGTACGCCGAGAAGCTCATCACGATGGCCCGGCGCGACGACCTGCACTCGCGGCGCATGGTCCTGGCGCTGGTCCACGACAAGGGGGTGGTCAAGAAGATGTTCGACACCCTCGGGCCGCGGTTCGCGTCCCGACCGGGCGGCTACTCGCGCATCCTGAAGCTGGGGCCGCGCCCCGGGGACGGTGCCGACATGGCGATCGTCGAGCTGGTGGGCTCGGAGCCGGTCTTCAAGAAGCAGAAGGAAGAGAAGAAGGCCAGGCGGGACCGCAAGGCCAAGGTCCGCGAGAAAGAAGAGGCCGAGGCGGCCGCGATGGAAGGGGCCGCCGAAGGGGCCGCCGAGGGGGCCGCGGAGCCGGACGAGGACGACGAGAAGGATCAAAAGAAAAAGAAGAAGTAACCGCCCGCCGGTTCGCGCCGGCCGGGGAACGACATGGGGGGAGCCGCAAGGCTCCCCCTTCTTATTTTCGGCGAGGGCGGCGACCGGCGACCCCGGGGCCGAACCGCCGCCGCAGCGCGGCGATCCGATCGCTCGTAGCGTGCCGCTTGGGGTCCCCGGCGATGCGCACCACCCCGCCGTAGGCGCGCACCACGCCCCGTTCCGGGACGCTGGCCTCGGTGTAGTCCGTCCCCTTGCAGTGCACGTCGGGGCGCAGCCGGCGGAGCAGCGGCGTCACGGTGGACGAGGAGAAGGGGACGACGTAGTCGACCCCGTCGAGCGCCGCCACCAGGCGGGCGCGGTCGGAGGCCGGCACGATCGGCCTGCCGGGGCCGCGCAGAGCGCGCGCCGATCGATCGCTGTTGAGGGCGACGATCAGGATGTCCCCCAGACGGCTCGCCGCCCTGAGGTACCGGACGTGCCCGACGTGCAGCAGGTCGAAGAGGCCGTTCGCGAGCACGACGCGGGGTCGCGGGCGCCGGCGGCGCAGCCGCTCGACGAGGCGCTGCAGCCGGGGGAGCGTCACGATCATGCCGCCGGCCCGCGCGATGGGCCGGGTCACGCGGGGGTCGACGGAGCGCCGGAGGCCGGGTCGGAGCGCACCGCGCGGCGCAGCTCCTCGCGGGTCACGGTCGCGGTCCCGCGCTTCATCACCACGATCCCGCCCGCGTAGTTGGCGAGCCGGGCGGCCTCCAGGGGGGCGCTGCCCGAAAGCATCGCCAGGGCGCAGACGCCGATCACCGTGTCGCCCGCCCCGGTCACGTCCGCCACCTCGTCGGTGCCGAAGACCGGAAGGTGGGCCGGCTGCGAGCCGCGGGTGAACACGGACATGCCGAGGCTGCCGCGCGTCACGACGATCGTCTCGGCGTCGATCGCCTCGCGCAGGAGCGTTCCGGCGCGCGCCAGCCGCTCGGGGTCGTCGTTCACGGGCTCGCCGAGCGCAGCTTCCGCCTCCTGCAGGTTGGGGGTCGCCGCGGTCATGCCGCGGTACGAGCGGAGCTGGGAGCGCGAGTCCACGAACAGGGGCAATCGGGCGGCGCGCACGGCCTCGAGAACGGGCGGGATGGTCCCCGCGTGCAGGAGGCCGAGCCCGTAATCGGAAATCAGGACCCCCTTGGCCTGCCCCAGGGCCTCGCGGATCGACGGCCACAGGGGCCGCCCCTGGACGTCCGCAACGGGTCCGCCTCCCCGGTCGACCCGGACGATCTGCTGCTTCACGGAGTGGGCGCTTCCGGCCAGCACCCGGCGCTTCACCGGGGTCCTGTAGTCGGGGTCGCGCCAGATCCGCGCCGTGTCCGCCCCACGCTCGCCCAGGATCGCGACGAGGGCGTCCCCCGCCTCGTCCTGGCCCACGCGGCCCACGACCACCGGGCTCCCGTCGAGCGCGGCGATGTTGTGGACCGCGTTGGCGCCGCCGCCGGGCAGGCGGTCCGTCTTCCGGTGGCTCAGGATCAGGACCGGCGCCTCCCGCGAGACCCGGTCGATCTCGCCGTACTCGAACTCGTCCAGGACGAGATCGGCGACCACCAGGACGCTCGTCCCGGCCATCCGGTCGATCGATTTCAAGAGAGAGTCGCGCAGGGTCACTGGCCCCCTCCGGCCGTCCTTCGTTCCAGGATCCAGCGCACCGCGTCCAGGAGATCGCCGGCCGTGTGGGCCGGGCGCGTCTTGAACCGCTCGCTCTGGTGCTCCACGAGGCCGCGCCCGTAGCCGGTCAGGACCAGGACCCCGGGCACGCCGGCGGACGCACCGGCCTCGATGTCCACGACACTGTCGCCGACCACGAAGGAATGCGCCAGATCGATGTCGTGCTCGCGCGTCGCCCTCAGGATCATACCCGGCTTCGGCTTGCGGCACTCGCACGAGGCGCGCCAGGGAGGGGATCCCTCGGCGGGGTGGTGCGGGCAGTAGTAGATGGCGTCCAGGCGCGCGCCGCCCTGGGCCGCGAGCGCCTGCAGGCGCGCGTGCACCTCCTCGACCAGCGCCTGGCTGAAGTAGCCGCGGGCCACTCCGGACTGGTTGGTGGTGACGACCGCCAGGAGGCCGGCCTCGTTGACCAGCCGGATCGCCTCCAGGCTCCGCGGCAGGAGCCGGTAGCGGGAGAGGTGATTGACGTATCCCACCTCTTCGCTGATCGTCCCGTCCCGGTCCATGAACACCGCGGGGCGGCTCATGGGTGGGTCGACGCGCGCCCGGCGGCGGGCCGCGGGGGCGCCGCGAGCTCCGGAGCCGGCGCGGTCGCGGCTCCCGCGGGAGGGGCGGCGGTCGGCCGGGTGCGCCAGCGGTTGTGCATCCACATCCAGCACTCGGGGTGCTCGCGGATCTCCTGCTCCAGGATGCGCGTGGCCTGCTGCGTGATGGCGTGGATGTCCTCGCTCAGGGTGCCGCGCCGGGTCGCCACCATCGGCTCGCCGTACCGGATCCGCAGGCGGCCGTCCGGCAGCGGATAGGAAAACATGGGGACGATCGGTGCCCCGGTCTTCAGGGCGAAGATGGCGAGCGCCGGTGTCGTGGAGGCCGGCGTGCCGAAGAAGTCGACGAACACGCCCCCCTCGCCGCGCACGTTCTGGTCGATCATCACGCCGATCGCGCGCCCCGGGCGCAGCGCCCGCAGCACGCCGCGCGCCGCGTTGTACTTGGAGATCAGCTCGTTCCCCGTGATCGTCCGCAGGCCCGCCAGGTACGAGTCCAGCCGGCTGTTGTCGAGCGGCCGGACGATCATGGAGTACGGCACACCGATGCGGGGCTGCAGGAGCCCCACCATCTCCCAGTGGCCGAAGTGGCCCGAAAAGATCAGGACGCCGCGCTTGCCGGACGCCGCCTTGAGGAGATGCTCGGTCCCCTCGAACACCGCGACCTGCTCGAGGGGCAGGGTGGCGCAGTGCCTGAAGTAGGCCGCGTCGGCCATGATCATCCCGGCATGGGCGAACGAGGCGCGGGCCAGGCGCTCGCGCTCGCGGGGCGGGAGGGTCGAGCCGAAGGCCCGCTCCAGGTTCGTCCGGGCGATGCGCCGGTGCCGGGCGGAGAGGGCGTGGAACAGCAGTCCGCAGGCGCGGCCGATCGCGAGCCCGGCGCGGCGCGGCAGCAGGCCGAGGGCGGTGAGGAGCGCGCGGCAGAAGAGATAGGACAGGGTGTGCCTCACCCCGCGCGTCTGCCGCATGTGGCGGAGGCGGCGCAGGGGGGTGCTGGGGTCGGGGATGGTCTCGGTGCCCACGTCAGCGCCCCCCGTGCGGGCGGAGATCGGCGAGACGATCCAGGAGCCACGGCTGCAGATCCCGGCCCTTTGGGAACGACACCCGGATCGCCAGGGCGTACAGAGGCAGCGAGGAGTCCGGGATCTGTCCGATGCGCACCAGGTCCTTCTCCGTGGTCACGAGCACGTCGGCGCCGGCGCGCCGCGCCTCCGCCGCCACCTGCTCCATGTCGCGGGGGCGGAAGGCGTGGTGATCGGGGAACCGGCGCGAGCCCGCCAGGCGGACGCCGAGAGCGCGCAGGTCCTCCTCGAACCGCTCCGGCCTGGCAATTCCCGAGAAGGCATAGACCGAGAATCCCTTCAGCGCCGCGAGGCCGATCGTCTCCCCATCCGGCCTGACGAACGCGCGTGGCTCCATCGTGCAATGGAACAGGGCCGCGCCCGGGTTGAATCGCTCCAGTGCGGAGGCCAGGCTCGGGGGACACTGTCCGTCCGAGCGAGTCAGGATGACGGCGTGGGCCCGCGCGATCGATGCAATCGGCTCGCGCAACGGGCCGCGCGGCAGCATTTTACCATTGCCCCACGGATCGTGGCGGTCCACAAGCAGCAGGTCGAGGTCGCGCGCCAGGCGGCGGTGCTGGAAGGCGTCGTCGAGCACGATCACCTCGGGGGACGCGGCGCGCAGCAGAAGACGTGCCGCCCGCACCCGGTCCGTCCCCACGGCCACGGGCACGGCCGGATTGTCCCGGGCGATCAGGTACGGCTCGTCCCCGGCGCTCAGCGCATCCGCGAGGAGCGCCCGGCCGTCGGAGACCAGGAGGGGATCCACCGCCGCCTTCCGCCGATAGCCGCGACTGACCACGCCGACCCGGTAGCCCGAGTCGCGCAGGAGACTGGCGATGCACGACGTCAGGGGAGACTTGCCGGTCCCGCCCACCGTCAGGTTGCCGATGCTGATGACCGGACACGGGAGCCTCTGGACCCCCAGCCGGCCGGAGTCGTAGAGGGCGTTCCGCAGACGAATCGCCGCGCGGTAGGCCATCGCGGGAAGGTACAGCAGGGGGGCCACGGCCGGAGCGACGGCGAGCCGATCCGGGGCGGTCATGGCCGGGCGGCCTGAAGCCCGGTCGCCCGGGCGGGAGCCAGGACCTCCTCGACGAGAAGGATGGTGCGGTCGAGGGCGCCGCGGTTGGTCTCCACGACCTTTCGCGCCATGGTGGCCGAGACGGCGTAGCCGGCGCGGTCCGAGACCAGGCGCAGCAGAAGGTTCCCCAGCTCCTCCCCGTCGCGCGCCACGAAGCCGGCGCCCGCCTCCGTCAGCGCCTCGGCCGCGGCCCGGAAGTTCTCCATGTGGGGCCCGAACAGGACCGGCCTCCCGGCCGCCGCCGGCTCGAGGATGTTGTGGCCCCCGCGCGGCACGAGGCTGCCGCCGACGAACACGAGATCGGCCGCGGCGTAGATCGCCGGAAGGACCCCCATGGCGTCGAGCACCAGGACGTCGAAGCGCGGGGGGGCCTGGCGCGCGTCCGCCCCGGCGCTCTCCGCCGCAAGACGGCTCCACAGCAGCACGGCATGCCCGGCCTCGCGGGCCAGGCGCTCCGCCGCGGCGAAGTTCTCCGGGTGCCGGGGGGCCAGGACCAGCCGGGCGGAGGGCCGGGAGCGGCGCAGGGCCGCGAAGGCCTGAAGCACAGGCCGCTCTTCCCCCGCGGCCGTGCTGCCCGCCACGAACAGCGGCGCGCCGTCGTCGAGCCCCAGCCTCAGGCGCACGCCGCGCCGATCGTTCGGCGGAGGATCGAGATCGAATTTCAGATTGCCGGTGACGCGCACCCGCCGCGGGTCCGCCCCGAGGCGGACGATGCGATCCGCGTCCTCCCGGGACTGCATGCCGAGCAGGCTCATGCCGGGGAGCGCCCGGCGCAGGAGGGGCGCCGCGAGGCGATAGCGCGGATAGGCGCGCGGCGAGATCCGGCCGTTCACCAGGATGACCGGCACGCCGCGTTCTGCCGCGAGCCGCAGGAGGTTCGGCCAGATCTCCGTCTCCAGGATCAGGATGGCCCGCGGCCGCAGGCGATCCAGGAGGCGGCCCATGGCGAAGGGCAGGTCGAACGGAAGCGCGGCGATCGACTCGGGGGGCGGGGCGCCGCCCGACCCCGCGGACGCCAGGGCGCGGCCGGTGGCGGTCGCCGTCGTGAGGTGGACGGCCACTCCGGGAAAACGCCGGCGCAGCGCCGCCAGGAGCGACAGGGCGAGACGGACCTCGCCGACCGACACGGCATGGATCCAGAATCCACCGGGCGCCGCTCCGGCCGGAAGGTACCCGAGGCGCTCGCGCACCGGGCTGGGCGAAGGCCGTTTCAAAAACGTCATCAACATCTGGCAGGGGAGAACGACGGCCCAGGCTAGGACGAGCAGGCCCCCGTACAGGCGATACATGAGCGGCCAGTATAGTTCAGCGCTTTGACGGGCGTCAACGCGTCGCCGGGGCGGCCGCCCCTCCCCCGCGGCGCTCTTGTCCGCGGGGCGGCGGCAACCCATATTGGGTAGGAATGACGACCTTCAGGTTGGTGGCGCGTCGCGGGGGGATCCCGTGACCCGGCCGGCGATTCTCCTGGTCAATCACGACAACGGTTCCCGGGCGCAGCTCCGGGAGCGCATCGCCGCGGTCTGCCCTCCGGGCATGGAGGTCGTGGCGGCCGGCTCGACGGAGGAGGCGCTGGGCGTCCTCTACACCCTGCGGGAGCAGCACCGGCCGGTCGAGCTCGTGATCGCCATCCAGGGGATGCCCGGCATCCCCGGGGGCCGCTTCCTCGAGATCGTCAACGCCCAGTTCCCGGGTGTGGGAAAGATCCTCCTGTCGGACACGCCGAGCCTGGACGAGGCGATCTACGCCCTGAACAACGCCGGCCTCGACAAGTACATCCCCACCCCCTGGGATCCGGAGGACGTCAAGTTCACCATCACCGCCCTGCTGCGCCAGCGGGAGATGAAGCTCCTCAACGAGAAGCTCCTCGCGGACCTTCAGGTGAGGAACTCCCAGCTCACCACGGCGCTCGGGAACCTCGAGCAGGCCCGGAGCGACATGGAGCATTCCTACATCCAGACGGTGGAGTCCCTGGCCATCGCGCTCGAGGCCAAGGATCGGTACACCGCCGGCCACTCGCAGCGCGTGTCCAAGTTCGCCCGCCTGATCGCCCGCTCCCTGGGCCTGACCAAGGAGGAGGTCTCGATCGTCGCGCAGGTGGCGCTCCTGCACGACATCGGCAAGATCGGCATGATGGACAAGATCCTCAACAAGCCTTCCAATCTCACGCCCGAGGAGCGCGAGGCGATCAAGTCCCATCCCGTGATCGGCGCCCAGATCCTGATGCCCGTGTCCACGTTCTCCAAGCACGTGGCGGGCATCAAGCACCACCACGAGATGTACGACGGGTCCGGCTACCCGGATCGCCTGAAGGGGAAGGACATCCCGCTGCACGCCCGCATCGTCTGCCTCGCGGACGCCTTCGACGCCATGACGTCGACGCGCCCCTACCGGGTCGGCCTGCCGATGGAATTCGCGATCCAGGAGATGAGGAAGCTCGCCGGAATCCAGTTCTGCCCGGAGTGCGTGGAGGCCTTCGTCCGGGTCCTCAAGACCGTCGGTGTCGCCGGGGAGGAGGGGGCGGACGCCGCGCCGCCCGCGGTCGCTCCGGGCGCCGGGGCCCCCGTCGCGGGCCGCGACGAGACGACCGAGGACGCCTCCGGACCGTTCCGCGACGTCGACCTGCCCACCGGCACCTCCAACTAGCAAGCGTCACGGCCCATTCCACGTGCGCGGGCCGCACCCGACTTGACTTACGGCCTCCGCGGGCGTAGGATATTATTCGTTATATATATAAGTATTATATAAGATTTATCCGGTGATCCAGAGGGGAGCGCGATGCCAGGGCACAAGAAGATCCGGACGTTCACGGCCACCGAGCAGGATCTCGTCATGCTCGACACCGTGGCGCGTTACCACGGCTTCTCCAAGAGCGGGACGATCACCAGCCTGATCAAGAAGGAATTCTGGCGGCTGTTCCCGCGCGGCACGCGCACCGTCAGGCCCGATCGGGGGGCGCGGCTGACCGAGCGGGCGTCCGGCGCCGGGGGCGGGACGTGAAGAGCGCGCAGGCGGTCGCGGACATCGTCACCATCGCGGAGGAGGGCATCCCGGCGCACTGGCGCGTCGCCGATCCGCGCGAGGCCGCCCGGACCATCGCGCGGATCCGGTCCCTGGCGCGATCGCGCAACGCCGTGCTCCTGGCGCACAACTATCAGCTTCCGGCCGTGCAGGAGGCGGCCGACTTCGTGGGGGACTCGCTGGGCCTGGCCCTCGAGGCCCAGAAGACGAGCGCGGAGGTGATCGTCTTCTGCGGCGTTCACTTCATGGCCGAGTCGGCCCGGATCCTCAACCCGGGCAAGACGGTCCTCCTGCCGAACCTCTCGGCCGGCTGCGCCCTGGCCGATTCGATCACGCCGGAGTCGCTGCTGCAGTGGAAGGATCGCTTCCCGGATCACACGGTGGTGACCTACATCAACAGCAGCGCGGAGGTGAAGGCCCTCTCCGACATCTGCTGCACGTCGGCGAACGCCGTCTCGGTGGTCCGCAGCCTGCCCGGCAAGAAGGTCCTGTTCACGCCCGATCGGAACCTGGGGCGCTGGGTCGCGCGCCAGGTCCCGGAGAAGGAGATCGTGATCTACGACGGCGCCTGCCCGACGCACGACGTCCTGCGCGACGCCAGCGTGGACAAGGTCAAGGCCGGCCACCCCGGCGCCGTGGTGATCGCCCACCCCGAGTGTCGCGAGGACATCCTGGCGATGGCCGACGAGATCTGCTCCACCTCGGGGATGATGGACGCCGTGGCCCGCCACCCGGAGGCCCGGACCTTCATCGTGGCCACCGAGTGGGGGCTGCTGCACCAGCTGAAGAAGCGGTTCCCGGACCGCGAGTTCATTCCGGCCGACGGCTGCATCGGCTGCCGCCTCCACTGCCCGTACATGAAGATGAACGACCTTTCGCTCGTCAAGCGCTCCCTCGAGGAGGAGGTCTTCGAGGTGACGGTGGACGCCGAGGTGGCCGCCGGCGCCCGGCGCGCGCTGGAGCGGATGATGGCGGTGCCGCGCGACCGCTGAGTGACGCCCGGCGCCGACCGAAAGCACCTAATTGCTGCGGTTTGGTTGACTCTGCGCACGGCCGCTCCC
>Ga0114129_10009732_pt1 | contig 13710 bp, 11 predicted proteins | sample RhiMetdeltSRZDD1_FD_80071 | JGI IMG/M metagenome (GOLD analysis project Ga0114129, IMG submission 80071) | Populus rhizosphere microbial communities from Tennessee, USA - Rhizosphere MetaG P. deltoides SRZDD1 (version 2) (version 2) | ecosystem: Host-associated > Plants > Roots > Rhizosphere >...
CTGGTCGTTGTCGATCCGGAACCGGTAGGTGACGTTCGGATCGAAGTTGTAGTAATTCGGGCCGGAGCTCGGCTCCTCGCCCGGATTCGTGTCCATGATCAGGACGACGTTGCCCTCGTGCCCGGGCTCGTAGCTTCGGAACATGAAGAAGTCCGAGATGTCGGCTGGGGCATCGAGGGAGATAAGCGGCGCTTCGCGATGGCTCGCGGCCTGAGCGACTCCGGGCCCTGTGCCGCGTCCGAGCGCGAGCACGAGAGCACAGGAGCCGGCCACGAGCAACGCGGCAACCGGCAGCTTTCTTCGCATAGTGCTACTCCTCTCTGAGGGGTGACTCCCGACGCGCCTTGTTCGCCCCTCTCCACGGTTTGGTTCGGTCGAACCAACGGGCGCCGCGAACCGAAGTAGATTGGTGCACCTGACCCACCTATCCGACGAAGCGCTGATCGCCCTCCTCGAGCGGGGCCAGGAAGATGCCCTGGCGGAGCTGTACGACCGCTACGGCCAGATCGCGTACTCGCTCGCGTATCGGATGCTCCGCAACGAGACCCTGGCGGAGGACGCGGTGCAGGAGGCTTTCCTGACCGTGTGGCGCAACGCGGCGCGCTTCGTTCCCGAGCGGGCAAAGGCGAGCACGTGGCTGCTGACGATCGTCCACCGGCGCGCGGTCGACCTCGTCCGCCGGGAGGAACGCCGGCGCACGGAGCCCTTCACCCCCAGCGCCGAGGCCGCCTCGAGCGAGGGATCGGCGGCAGACGCCGCCTGGCTGCGGCTCCAGCGGGAGCGCGTGCAGGACGCGCTGCGCCGCCTCCCCGACGAGCAGCGCGAGGCGCTCGAGCTCGCCTACTACGGCGGCTTCACGCAGTCGGAGCTCGCGGAAAGACTGGGTCAGCCGCTGGGTACGATCAAAAGCAGGATGTTCGCCGGCCTCGCGCGCCTGCGCGAGCTTCTGAGCGACGTCCAGATAGAGGAAGAGAGATGGAGCCCGAAGCAATCCACGACCTAACGCCCGCGTACGCTCTCGACGCGCTCGACCCGCACGAATGTGCGGAGTTCGAGAAGCACCTGCGCCATTGCGAGCGTTGCCAGGCCGAGCTGGCCGAGCTGCAGGAAGTCGGCAGCTCGCTTGCGTACGCCGCCCCGGCTGTCGCGACGCCGCCGGCGCTCCGCGGCAGCATCCTCGAGCAGGCCCGGGCCGAGCGCGCGAACGTCATTCCCTTCCCGGCCAGGCGGAGCCGCACGACGTGGGTACTTGGGACGGCAGCCGCGGTCGCCGCCGCGGTCGCGATCGGGCTGGGGATCTGGACCGCGCTGCTGAACAACGACCTGGGCGCGGAGCGATCGGCGCACGACCGGGTGGCCGATGCGCTGGCGATCGTCGCCGCCCCGGGAACGCAACGGGTCGGCCTCACCGGCGGCAAGGGCCTGCTCGCGGTGAGCCCGTCGGGCCAAGGTGTGCTCGTCCTCTCCGACCTGGCGCAGCCGCCGTCCGGCCGCACCTACCAGGCCTGGGTCATCCAGGGGAAGACTCCGAAGCCGGCGGGCCTGTTCCGCGGCGGGAACACGACCGTCGTCCCGCTGACGACGCGCGTCCCCCAGGGATCGATCGTCGCCGTCACGGTGGAGCCCAAGGGCGGCGTCGCCAAACCCACCCGGACCCCGATCATCACCACGCGCTTGTCCTGACAATTACCCTTCGTCTCCGTGCGGCTATGGAAACGGAAGGACAAAACCGGGAAGCCCCGGCGCAAGATCCGCAAGCTACGCCTCGTCACTCTCGTCCTCGTTCTGGGGATCCTGGGCTTCGGCGCGTTCGTCTTCGGAGTCGTGACGGCGGTCGCCGAAGAGATTCCGAAGCTCGATCCCGCATACCAGCAGCGGATCGCCAAGAACGGGTTCATCTACTCGTCTGACGGCAAGCGCATCCTGGCCGTGCTGCGCGGAGCCCAGAGCCGCGTGATCGTTCCCGCCGACCAGATCGCACCGGTGATGAAGCAGGCGATCGTGGCCATCGAGGATCGCCGGTTCTTCGAGCACCGCGGCGTCGACGTGCGCGCCATCTTCCGAGCGGTATGGGCCGACATCACCAGCGGGAACGTCGTGCAGGGAGGATCGACGATCACGCAGCAGTTCATCAAGAACGCCTACGTGCACAGCGCGCCCTCGATCAGCCGCAAGCTGAAGGAGGCGGCGCTCGCCTGGCAGCTGGAGCAGAAGTGGTCGAAGGACCGCATCCTCAGCGCCTACCTCAACACCATCTACTTCGGGAACGGCGCGTACGGCATCCAGCAGGCGGCGCAGACCTACTTCCACCACGGCGCCGCCGCCCTGACCCTCCCCGAGGCCGCCCTCCTCGCGGGGATCCCCCAGAACCCCAGCCGCTACGACCCCGTCACGAACCCGACGGTGGCGGCGGACCGCCGCACCGAGGTCCTGCGGGCGATGTACCAGCAGGGAGACCTCACGGCCGGCGAGTTTCACACGGCGGTCAGCGCGGCCCTTCCCTCCGCGGGCTCCGTTCATCTGCCGGGGACGCAGGGACCGGCGCAGTACTTCGTCAACTACGTGAAGCAGCAGCTCGTCGACCGCTGCGGCTCGAGCCAGGTGTTCGGCGGGGGCCTGAAGGTGAAGACGACGATCGACCTCCGCCTGCAGCAGCTTGCGCAGTTCGCGATCTCGAAGTGGCTGACGCATCCGGGGGGCCCGTCGGCCGCTCTGGTTGCGATCGACCCACGCAACGGCGACGTCAAGGCGATGATCGGTGGGGACAACTTCCGCAAGAGCCAGTTCAACCTCGCGGTGCAAGGCGAGCGACAGCCAGGATCGTCGTTCAAGCCGTTCGTGCTCGCGACCGCCCTCCAGGGCGGAATCTCGCCGGTCACCGAATTCGACTCGAAGCCGGTCGAGATCTACACCGGTGACCGCGTCTGGGTCGTCCACAACTACGAGGGCTCCTACATCGGGCGCGCCAACCTGGCGACCGCGACCACGTACTCGGACAACTCGATCTACGCGCAGCTGACCGATCTCGTCGGGCCGAAATCAATCGTCAAGACCGCGCACCGGATGGGCATCACGAGTCCGTTGAAGGACTACCTCTCGATCGGACTCGGCGCGCAGGCGGTGAACCCGCTGGAGATGGCCCGTGCGTTTGCCACCTTCGCGAACGGCGGCTACCGGATCGACGGAGCGATCACGGGCGATCACGCGCGCGCGATCGTCTCGATCGGCGGGAACGCGTCCGGCGGATGCAGCGGCGAGAACAAGGCGGAGGCGAGGCGGGCGATCAGCCCCACCACGGCCAAGATCGTCAATTCCCTCCTCCAGCACGTCGTGACCGAGGGGACCGGGATGCGGGCTCAGCTCGCGGACCGGAGGCAGGTCGCCGGCAAGACCGGCACGACGGAGAACTACGGAGACGCGTGGTTCGTGGGCTACACGCCGCAGCTCGTCACGGCCGTGTGGGTGGGCTATCCGGACAACCTGCAGCCGATGCTGACCCAGTTCAACGGCACGCCGGTTGCAGGCGGTACTTACCCCGCGCTGATCTGGAAAGCCTTCACGGAGCGCGCGCTCGACTACCTCAAGGCTCCGCCGGCCTACTTCCAGCCTCCACCGAACACGTGGGGCTCGTCCGCCCTTGTTCTGAACCGCAACGGGCGGGTCGAGGGGGACAACGGCTACTGCGTGAATCCAATCTCGGTCGTGTACCTCCCCGGCGCGTCCCCGACGAAGCAGGCGAACTGCAAGCCGAACGAGGTACAGGTGCCGAATGTCGTCGGACAGCCGATCGAGCTCGCGAAGGCGCGGCTCTCGTACCAGCCCCTCAAGGCCAAGATCGTCTACAAGCCGCTGAGTCCGCGCCAGCGGCCCGGCATGGTGCTGCGCCAATACCCGAGGAGCGGGACGCTCTCCTCATACGATTCGGTGACGCTCTTCCTCGGGAAGCCGCTCCACGGGATCGTTCCCCGCGTTACCGGGCTGAAGGTCGAGCGTGCCCGCTCGGAGCTCGAGCAGGCCAGGCTACTGCCGCGAGTCGTGCGCGAGGTGACTCAGCCGAAGCGCGTCGGACGCGTCCTGTTCCAGGCGCCGAGGGGCGGCGTCGCCGCATCGCCGGGGATGGAAATTCGGCTCATCGTGGCGAAAGCCGTCGGCTGAGGAACCGCGAGCCCGCGAGCGCGTAGCGCCACGGCCGGTCGGCCGCCTGGGTGATCCCGATGCGCGGGCCGGCGACGATCTCCGGCTCCCGCTCGCGCGGGAGCAGCTCGAAGGGCGGCGCGTCGAGTGGCGCTCCGTCGTGCTCGCGAGCGATCCCGAGCGCCTGGCACAGCCGCCCCGGCCCCGCGCACAGGAGGCGCGGGTCGTCGAGGCCGCGGCGGCCGCGCATCGTCTCGAGCCGGTGCGTCGGCTCGAGGGCGCGGATGAGCACCGCGCTCGCCACGCCCGCCTCCTCGCACACGAAGTTCAGGCACCAGTGGATCCCGTAGGAGCGGTAGACATAGGCGTGGCCGGGAGGCCCGAACATCGAGGCGTTGCGCTCGGTCCTCCCTCGGTAGCCGTGTGCGGCGGGATCCTCGTGATCGTAGGCCTCGACCTCGACGATCGTCCCTCCCACTCCCACCACGAGCAGCGTCACCCCGATGAGGTCCGGCGCGACCTCGTGCACCGAGCGGCCGAAGAACTCACGCTCGAGCCGCATCGCGCGCCTCCCGCGCGTCGTACTTGATGAACGCCGGGAACAATGCCGCGATCACGAGCGTGCCGACCACGCAGAGGATTCCGCCGGAGACGATCGAGAAGCGCAGGCTCGTGAGCGAGGCGACCACTCCCGCCTCGAGGTTTCCCAGCGCGGGCGTCGAGGCGACCTGGGCAAACTCGATCCCCGACAGCCGCCCCCGCAGCCGGTCGGGCGTGACGGTGAAGAGGATTGTCTGGCGCACGACCGCGCTGACGTTGTCCGCCGCACCCGCGCCGGCGAGCAGGAGCAGCGCGAGCCACAGCGACTCGGCGAACCCGAACGCGACGATGAACACGCCCCAGAAACCGGCCGCGATCGCGACCACGAGCCCCTGCCGCCGCACGTGGCCGATCCACCCGGAGAGCAGGGACGCGATGAGCGCACCCGCGTAGGGCGCCGCGTAGAGCACGCCCAGCATCCCCGCGCCGCCGCCGAACTTGCTGGCAATCGCGGGAAAGAGCGACCGCGGCATGCCGAAGACCATCGCGTTCGAGTCCGTCAGGAACATCCCCAGCAGGACCTTTTTGCTCCGCAGGAAGCGGAAGCCCTCGGCGATCGAGCGCACGCTCGGCCGGTCTGCGTCGTGCGCCGGCGGAAGCCTCGGGAGCAACCAGATCGACCACAGGGACGCGACGAACGTTCCGGCGTCGAGCAGGTACGCGCCCGTCAGGCCAAGCAGCGCGATGAGCAGACCTCCGAGAGCAGGTCCTCCCACCGAGGTGGTGCTCGAGTAGGCGCTCTCGATCGCATTCGCCGCGGCGAGCTCCTCCGGCTCGACAAGGCGCGGGATCACCGTCGTCATCCCGGCGACGCCGAAAGAAAAGATGCAGATCGAGAGCGTCGCGAGTACGTACAGCGCCCATACGCGCGGATGGTCCAACGACGCGTTGAGCGCGAGACCGACGCTGACGATCGCGAGCAGCGCCTCCGTCCACAGCAGCAGCCGCCGCCGGTCGATCGCATCCGCAATCGCCCCGCCGACGATCGTCAGCGTCAGCAGCGGGACGAGCTCGCACAGCGAGAGGAGCCCGACCTGGAGGGTCGAGTGCGTGAGCTCGTACAGCTGGAAAGGCGCAGCGACCGCGGTGATCTCGCTCCCGAACGTCGAGATCGTCTGACCCACGAACAGCCGCCGGAACGCCCGATGCCGGCGCAGCGGGCCGAGGTCGATGGCCATGCGCCGCCACCAGACGGGAAGCCTGACTTCGGACGGTTCCAACCGTGACTAGAAGAGTTGGTCTTCGTTGGTCTCGCGCGCGGTCGACTCGAGCAGCCTCCGGGCGCGCCGGCTCAGGTCGCCGAGGTCGACCCGGCCGGACTCCGCCTGCTGGACGAGACGCTTCGCGAGCTCGACCGCGTCGTCCAGCAACGCGACTCCCGCGGCCGCGTCGGCGCCCATGTCGTGCAGGATCGTCCGCTCGGTCCGCGACGCCACGATCGGGTCGGCCACTCCCTCGATCCAGACACGCGTACGTCGGCCGTCGCCCCGGTCTTCGCCGCGCAGCGGCTCGAGCGCGTAGATCTTGTCGGCGCGCGCGTACTTGCCGAAGCCGAGGAAGACCATCTTCGGCTGTCCGTCGGCCATGAAGCGATTATCGCTGCTTGACTGTCGCGGTGCGGCGCGCGCTCCTCCTTTATTCAGGCATCTGCGCCGCGCTCGCCCTGGGCGTCTTCCTCTTCGCCTTACACACCGCGCGAGGATCAAGTTGGGACGCCCAGATCCTGCTCGCCGCCACGGCCGGACGGGACATTCCCTCGGTGCAGGCGGCGAGCGAGGGCCTGGTCGACACGATCTCGATCGGGTCGCTCGTGCTGCTCGGGGGCGGGCTCGTGGCGGTCGCGCTCCTGCTCGGGCGGGCGCGCGCCGCGCTCGGCGCGGTGATCCTCGTCGGTGGCGCGAACGCAACCACGCAGGTGCTCAAGCCGCTCATCGGAGACGATCGCTTCCCGAGTGGTCACGCCACCGTCGCGATGTCGGTAGCGCTGGCGGCGGTGTTGGTCTCACCGCCTGCGTGGAAGCTCGTGACCGGCTTGCTCGGCGGAGCGTACGCCGCTGGGGTCGGGGTGTCGCTGGTTATCCAGGCCGCGCACTATCCGAGTGACGTCGCCGCGGGGTACCTCGTCGCAGCCGCATGGGCCGGCGCGGTCGCCGCGCTGCTGCCCGAGCTTTCAGAGCGACCAAGACGGCGATCCACTCGCGCTGGTCTCGTAGCAACCGGCCTCGCCGTCGCCGCCTTCGCCGTCGCAGTCGGGGTCGCCGTCGCCGAGCACCCGGGCATCGTCATCCGCGTGGAGGACCGGACGAAGCTCGTGTTCGCCCTGACGGTGCTGGGCGGGCTCGCGGTGGTGGTCGCGGTCGGTTTCGCGGCGATTCAGGCGATTGCGCTGCGGAGCGCGTCCACGACCCGGTCCTGGTCTTCGGGATCGATTCCCGAGTAGAACGGGAGGGCGAGCGTCTTTCGGCTCGTCTCCTCGGCGACCGGGAACATCCACTCGCGGAATCCGTAGCGCTCGCGCATGTACCGCTGCAGGTGAATGCACGGCAGGTACGGCCTGGACTGAATTCCCTGATCCTCGAGCGTGGCGATGACGCGGTCACGGTCGATGCCGGAGGCGAGCCGGACGACGTAGACGAACCAGGAGCGCCGGTGGTCCTCGTCGTCGGCGAGGAGCGTCGAGACGCCGTCGACGCCCGCGAGCAGCTCCGCGTAACGCTCGGCGGCCGCCGCGCGTAGCGCGAGCAGCTCGTCCAGCTTCTCCAGCTGCGCGATGCCAATCGCGGCGTGGATGTCGCTCAGGCGGTAGTTGAAGCCGAAGCGGGAGTGATCGAGCCAGCCGTCGGTGTCGGCGCGTCCCTGGTTGCGCAGGCTGACGAGGAGCTCGAGCTGCTCTGCGGAGCTGGTGGTGACGACGCCGCCCTCGCCCGTGGTCATCTGCTTGTTCGCATAGAAAGCGAAGACGGCCGGGTGCCCGTGGGAGCCGAGCGGCTTTCCCTTGTACTCCGCCCCGAGCGCCTGGCAGGAGTCCTCGATCAGCGCAAGCCCATGGCGCTCGCAGATCGCGCGGAACTCGTCCAGCTCACATGGATAGCCGAAGATGTCGACCGCGACGATCGCCCTGGTCCGCTCGGTAATGACGGCTTCGACCGCGGCCGGATCGAGATTGAGCGTCCGGGGGTCGATGTCCGCGAAGACGGGCGTCGCACCCTCGTAGATGAAGCAGTTCGCGGAGGCGACGAACGAGAACGGAGACGTGATCACCTCGTCCCCCTGCCCGACGCCTGCGACCCGCGCGGCCAGATGGAGCCCCGCGGTCCCGCTCGAGACCGCCGCGGCGTACGGCGAGCCGACCCGCTCGGCCAGCATCCCCTCGAAGTTGGGTACGAACGGGCCGAGCGAGAGGCGGCGCGAGCGCAGCACCTCCAGCACCTCCCTGGCCTCGCGCTCGTCGAGATGTGGGCGCGACAGCGGGATGACCCGCGTGGCTTCGGTCACGCCTCTGCGGGCGCGCGCGTGGAGTACTCGAGCCAGTGCGACCAGCGTTCGCTGCGGCCGCGCACGGTGTCGAAGTAGGCGGATTGAATCTCGCGGGTGATCGGCCCCGGCGGACCGATGTCCTGGTCGTCGACCGAACGGACGGGCGTGACCTCCGCTGCCGTCCCGGTCATGAACACCTCGTCGGCCAGGTACAGGTCGGTGCGGATCAGAGTCGTCTCCTGGACGCGGTACCCGAGATCCTGCGCGATCTGGATCACCGTGTCACGTGTCACACCGGGAAGGATCGACGCGGAGAGGTCGGGTGTGAGCACGACGCCGTCCTTGACGATGAAGACGTTCTCGCCCGACCCGTCGGCGATGTGCCCGTGGTCGGTCAGCAGGATCGCCTCGTCGTAGCCGGCGCGAGTCGCCTCGAGCACGGCCAGCATCGAGTTCAGGTAGACGCCGGTTGCCTTCGACACGTGTGGCACCGTGTTCATGTCCACCCGCGACCAGGACGAGATCTTCGCCCGGATCCCCTTCTGCAGCCCCTCGGAACCCAGGTAGGCGCCCCACGGCCAGCTCATGACCACGACGTCCACGGGATTGTTTCCTGGGTTCACACCGAGCTCGTCGTAGCCGTAGAACGCAATCGGGCGCAGGTAGCACTCGGGCAGGCCGTTGATCCCGATCAGCTCGTGACAGACGTCCCGAAGCTCCTCCATCGAGTAGGGGAGCTTCATGTACAGGATCTTGGCCGAGTCCTCGAGCCGCTTCAGGTGCTCGGTCAGGCGGAAGACGGCGGTTCCCTTCGGCGTCTCGTAGGCGCGGATCCCTTCGAAGATGCCCGAGCCGTAGTGGAGGCCGTGGGTGCCGACGTGGATCCGGGCGTCCGCCCAGTCCACGAACTCGCCGTTCATCCAGATTTTCTCTGTCTCGCGCACCGGGAGGGAAGTTTATCTAGCGCTCTTGATAGCGCCCCCGGGCGGCAGTCCGCCGGCCGGCGGGACTCAAGACCGTGGGCTCTCGGACACGTCGACGGACTCGGCACGGCTCAGGCGAACGAGCTCAGACGGGTGCAGCGAGGCGAGGTGCTTGCGGGAACCGGCGCCGATCCACAGGCGGTCGTAGCGGAGGAGCCTTGGGTCGATGAGGACGCGATCGATCTCCGGCAGGGGGAACGGTGCGACGGCTCCCGCCTCGAAGCCGGTTACCTCGAGCACGCGCTCCGGGCCGGCGACCTTCGCGCGCTCGGCTCCGACGGCCGCCGCGATCTTGGCCGGATCGCCGCGCCGGTCGCCCGGAACGAGCGCGACCACGGGACGGCCGTCGCAGTCGAGCACGAGCGACTTGACGATCTGCGCCAGGCTGCAGCCGACCGCATTCGCCGCCTCGACCGCCGTAGGGGTGCCTTCCGCGAACTCCTCGATCCGCACCTCCGCCCCGGTCTCGCGGGCATACCGCGCGACGCGCTCGACCGGCTCCGGCCAAGGCGAGCTCACGCGGAGCCCCGTGCGAGCTCGATCGCGGCTTCGAGCGACATGGACGCCCCCGTCTCGAGCTCGCGCTGGAACCGGTCTCCCAACCTCGTCCGCGCCGCCTCGAGGCTTGCCTCGGCAAAGGGCGCCGTGTACTGGGCGTCGAGCGGGCGTCCGGCCCGATCGGCCAGAGCCAGCGCGGCCCGGAGAAGCTGCGTCGCCGCGACCGGATCACGCTCGACGCGCAGCGAGCCGAGCACGACGAACGATTCGGTCAGAAGCGTCACCGAGTCGAGCTCCCTGCCGGTGTCGAGGACCTCCCGAGCGATCGTCTCGGCTTGCTCGGGCCTCTTGGTCACGATCAATACATGCGCAAGGTGGAGATCCGCAATCGCGGCTTCCCACTGCCGACCCAGGCTGCGGAAGATCGATCCGGCTCGCCCGACCAACTCCTCCGCCTCGTCGAGGTTTCCCTCGTCGAACGCAACGATCGCGAGGTTGTACACCACCCAGGCGAGCCCAGCGTCGTTACCCAGCTCGATCGACAGCTGCCTGCACTCTTCCAGCTGCCGGCGCCGCTTGGCCAGATCGGGCTCCGCGAAGCTGAGGACCCGAAGCGCCCATTCGATCTGGCGCTTGTCGCCGAGCTCGCGGGCGAGCTCGAGACTCGTGCGCGCAAGTTCACGTGCAGGTTCGGTCTCCCCAAGGTTGTTAGTCGCCAGCGCCAGCGCGCCGAGCGCTTTCGCCCGCAGCCGCGTTTCGACGCCCGGTGAACGCTCCAGGGCCGAGTCGAGCCACGCCTTCAGCTCGCGCAGGCTTGCTTGCGTCCAGAGGCTCCAGAAGGCCGCGGTTGCGAACCGGAGCTCGGGCTCGGCATCCGCCCCCTGCAAACGCTCACGCGCGCTGCGCAGATTGTCCAGCTCCGAGCCGACGGGCGAGCGGAGGTCGTCAGGCCCGTGCGCGGCGTCCTCCACGAGTGCGAGGAAGTAGTCGGCGTGCCGACCGGCAATCGTGTCAGCCCCGCCCCGGTGCTGCAGCTCCTCGCGCGCGTACTCGCGCACCGTTTCGAGGAGCGTAAATCGCGGCTCGCCGCCGGCCGCGTCCCGCTGCGTAAGCAGGCTCTTTTCCACGAGCGACGCAAGACCGTCAAGGGTCGCGTCGCAGACGGCCTCTGCCGCTTCGAGAGTGAAACCGCCGGCGAAGACCGAGAGGCGCGCGAACAAGCTCTGCTCGTCGGGATCGAGCAGGCCGAAGCTCCAGTCGATCGCGGCTCGAAGGGTGCGGTGGCGCGCCGGCGCGTCGCGCGCGCCGCCAGTGAGGACGGGCAGGCGCTGGTCCAGCCGCTTCAAAAGCTTCAGCGGAGTAAGCAGCTTCACCCGGGCCGCCGCGAGCTCGATCGCCAGTGGAAGGTCGTCGAGGCGCGCGCAGATATCCACGACGGCCGCGAGGTCGCCGTTCAGGGCAAAGTCCGGGCGGACTGCGCGGGCCCGTTCGGCGAAGAGCTCCACCGCATCGTCGGTGGGAAGCGGCGGCACGGGGTACTCCTGCTCCCCTGCCAGACGAAGCGGAATCCGGCTCGTCGAGAGGACCTTCGCGCGCGGAGCTGCGGCGAGCCACCGGCTGAGCTCGGGTGCCGCATCGACCACACGGTCGACGTTGTCGAGGACCAGCAGGACGTGCCTCTCGCGCAGGTAGTCGACCAGCGTCTCCGAGAGCTCGTGGCCTCCCCGCTCCTGCAGACCCAGGGTTTGCGCGACAGCCGGGACAACCAGCGCGACATCGCTCACGTCGGCTAGGTCGACGAAGAAGACGCCGTCGTCGTACTCGTCGAGCACGTCGGCGGCGAGCTGAATTGCTAGGCGGGTTTTGCCCGTCCCCCCCGGACCCGTGAGCGTCAGGATCCGCGAACGTGACAGGAGACCTCGCGTCTCCGCAAGCTCGCGCTCGCGTCCGATCAGCGGCGCCGCCTGGACCGGGAGATTGGTCGTGCGCCGGTCGAGCGTCCGCAGCGGAGGGAAGTCGGAGGCTAGGCCGTCGCCGACCAGCTGTTGAAGCTCCTGCGGGCGTGTCAGATCCTTCAGCCTGTGCTCGCCGAGGCGGCGCAGGGTGGACGGCTCGACGAGCTCCGCGGTTGCGGACGAGACGAGCACCTGGCCGCCGTGAGCGACGGCGGCGATGCGCGCCGCACGGTGGACGTCCGCGCCGACGTAGCCCTCGTCCGCGACGTGCGGGGTGCCGGTGTGGATGCCCATCCGGACCCGGATCGGGCCGGGATCCAGTGCGCGCTGCGCGTCCGCCGCAGCCTCGAGCGCTCCAGGCGCGGTGGGAAACGCGACGAAGAACGAGTCCCCCTGTGTGTCGACCTCGACTCCACCGTAGCGCGCGAACGCCTCTCGAACGATCCGACGGTGTTCGGCAAGCGCTGCCGCGTAGCGTTCGGCGCCGAGCTCGTCCACGAGCCGCGTCGATCCCTCGATATCGGTGAAGAGAAAGGTGACGGTGCCGGTCGGAAACTCGGGCTCCACCGCCCTATTTCATCACTAGAGGAACGCCACGAGCCGGTAGCGGACGTGCGGGCGTTAGGTCTCGTACGTGGCACCGGTGCAAATATCACGTGTTACGATCGCCGACCGGCGGCGGACTGTGAGCAACAGGCCCGGAGCAGGGGCCGAAGGAGATGATCGTGATGGCGCAGGCAGTCGGCGAGAGGCTGACCGAGGCACTCGATGGGCGTGTTCGTGGCGAGGTGATCACGCCCGGACATCCGGAGTACGAAGCGGCGCGGAAGGTGAACAACGGATCGATCGACAGGCATCCACGGGCGATCGTCCGCTGCGTCGATGCGGCCGACGTCATGGCCGCGCTCGACCTTGGGCGCGCGGAGGCCCTCGACATCGCCGTTCGCGGCGGCGGTCACAGTGTCCCCGGGTTCGGCACCGTCGACGACGGACTCGTGATCGACCTCTCTCCGATCCGCCACGTACGCGTGGAGCCGGAGGCGCGGCTCGTTCATGCGGGAGGCGGGGCAACTCTCCGCGACCTCGACCATGCCACGCACGTGTTCGGCCTGGCGACGCCACTTGGGACCGTCTCGGCGACGGGCATCGGCGGCTTTACGCTCGGTGGAGGACAGGGCCACCTGACGCGTAGGTACGGGCTGACGATCGACAACCTCGTCTCGGCCGACGTCGTCCTCGCGGACGGAAGCTTCGTTCGGGCGAGCGAAGACGAGAACGCCGACCTCTTCTGGGCCCTTCGGGGCGGCGGCGGAAACTTCGGGATCGTCACCAGCTTCACCTACCGCCTCCATCCCGTGTCCAGCGTCGTCGGCGGCCCGATGCTCTGGCCGCTGGAGCGCGCGGCAGACGTGATGCGCTTCTACCGCGATTACCTCCCGAACGCTCCCGACGATCTCAGCGGTCTGTTCGCATTCGTCACCGTTCCGCCCGGGCCTCCGTTCCCGGAGGAGCTCCACCTCCAGAAGGTGTGCGGAATCGTCTGGTGCTGGACGGGCGCCGCGGACGACGCCGAAGAAGCGCTCGCCCCCGCACGGCGACTCGAGCCTGCGCTCGACGGAGTCATGGAGCTGCCCTTCCCAGCGCTCCAGACCATCTTCGACGAGCTGTATCCGCCGGGTCTCCAGGACTACTGGCGCGCGGACTTCCTCGACGATCTACCCGACGAGGCGATCGAGCGGCACGTGCAGCACGCGGAGAAGCTTCCGACACAGCTCAGTGCGATGCTCATGTTTCCGGTCGACGGAGCTGCCGGGCGAGTCGGATCAGCGGAAACGGCCTGGAGCCACCGCGATGCGCTCTGGTCCGCGATCATCTTCGGCACCGATCCCGATCCCGCCAACTTCGAGCTGCTCAAATCCTGGACCATCGAGTACTGGGACGCAGTGCACCCGTATTCGATGGGCGGCGCCTACGTCAACTTCATGGGCGACGAGGGTGAAGACCGGGTCCGTGCGAGCTATCGGGAGAACTACGACCGGCTGGTCGAAGCGAAGCGGAAGTAC
>Ga0114129_10009734_pt1 | contig 13709 bp, 16 predicted proteins | sample RhiMetdeltSRZDD1_FD_80071 | JGI IMG/M metagenome (GOLD analysis project Ga0114129, IMG submission 80071) | Populus rhizosphere microbial communities from Tennessee, USA - Rhizosphere MetaG P. deltoides SRZDD1 (version 2) (version 2) | ecosystem: Host-associated > Plants > Roots > Rhizosphere >...
CAGGCATTCATCCGCTACATCGGACTGATCGTGTCCATCGTCTGCCTGTTCATCGGCGTCATCTGGGCAGCGTTCGACGCGAACAAGCAGGGCTGGCACGACAAGATCGCCGGCACCTACGTCATCCGGACCTAGGCGCTCTTAGAACCGCTCGCGCGCGTCGTGACGCGGACGTGTAGGCGCTCGATGTGCGTACCGTCCTGCGTCGTTACCGCCAGCACGACGTGCCTGCCGGCGAAGTCGCCGTCATGCGCGACGTCCGCGAGCGCGGCTATCCCGCACCGCACGTCATCAGCGTTGACGGCACCGATCTCGTCCTCGAGCGCGCGACGGGAGCGACGATGAGGGCCGACCTCGCGCGCCGCCGCTGGACCCTCGTCCGTCACGCGCGGCTGCTCGCGGATCTGGACCGTCGACTCCACCGGATCCCGCACCGGAGTGGCTTCCCGCGATCGCTCGGCCATCCGCGCACATCTGCCCGCGGCGATCGCGCGCCGTTTGGCGGATCCGAACATGACCGCGCGAGCGCGAGCTGATCCCGCGCGTTCGCGTCTAGGCTCCGGCCGCGGTCAACTCTCCTCCCAGCGCAGCAGGTTCAAGTCACGGTCGTACTCGAACTTCGCGTTGAACGTCGATCCGTCCCGCACCAGTCGCGGGAAAAAGATCGCGTCGGCGGGAGGGATAGGGAGCTTGGTCACCTCGTCGACGGGCACCCAGCGGAACTCGCCGATGCCGACAGCGGGCGTGAACGTCCCATCGAAGTCCAACGCGACGAAGATGAATGTGAGCCACTGATAGTCGGGGCGCGGCGACGTCTCGGTCATCACCGCGCGCAGCACCGGTCGGTCGATCACCAGGCCTGTCTCTTCGCGCATCTCCCGCACCGCGCATTCCATGGGTGACTCGTCGTGCTCGATCTTCCCGCCAGGCGCGACCCAAAGCCCGCGATTCGGCTCGTTCGCCCGCCGCACCAGAAGGACCTGCTGGTCTCGTAGCGCGTACACGAGCGTCGCGAGCTCCCGCTGCGGACGCCTCGGCGCGTTGCGCGGCCGGCTCGGGATCCAGCGCGGGACGTGCTCGGCGTACGACGCGTAGGTCGGGCCGAATCGCCGCTGCAGGGTCGGCTCCTCATAGAGCACGACGAAGCTGTGGAAGAAGATCCACGCCACGGCGGCCCACACGAGAAGAGGGATCGATCCGTAGAAGATCGCTTCGCCGACCAGGATCGTCGTCACGGCCACATACATCGGGTTGCGCATCCAGCCGTACAGCCGCCCAGTGACGAGGCGGTGCGGCGGATCGTACGGGGCGGGCGTGCCCTCCCCTTCGACGATGAAGCCGGCGAAGCACCACGCCAGGACCGCGATCCCCAGCACCATCGGGATGAGCCCGACGAGGCGCAGAACCCCGCCTTCGCCCTCGGTTCCTGTGACGTTGAGGATCATCGCCGGGATGAGGACGAGGAACGTCGCCGGCACCAGCGCGCCGAAGAGGAGCGTCCGTATGAAACGACCACCCACTCATGCGGAGAGTAGCGACAGTAGGGGCGGACCAAGAAACACGATGAGCAGAGCCGGCAGGATGGTGAGGGACAGCGGGAACAGCATCAGCACCGGCAGACGCCGCGCGTCCGCCTCGGCGCGGCGTCGGTCCGCGGTACGCAGGGCGTCCGCCTGTATGACGAGCAGTCCGGCGAGCGGAGCCCCGAAACGCGTCGCGGCGACGACCAGCGCGGCGATGCGCGCGTCGTCTCCACCGCGACCGAACCCCCGCAGCGCAACGGGCAGCGAGCGGCCGAGCGCGAGATCGGCGAGGAGCCGCCGCGCGTCGGCGAGGCGGCCCAGCCGCGGCGCGCGCTCGACGAGCGCTGCGAGTGCGCGCTCGAACGTGAGCCCGGCCTCGAGACCCACGACGACGGCGTCGAGAAACGTCGCGAGGTCGGGCGGGGGCGCGGTCGCGCGGACGATGCGCCAGAGCCAGACCGCACCCGCGACCTCGAGGGCGAGCGCGACACCGAGCAGACCGATGCCCTCGCCCAGGAAGGTCGCAGCGTAATCCGGCGTCGCGAGGGCGAAGAACAGCGATCCAAGCGGTGCGAGGGCGACCAGCACCGTCGCGGATACGCGCCCCTGAGCGGTGAGCGCACTGCGCTCGTCTTCGAGCGCGAGCCGGCCGCGCATGAGCGCCGCGACGCGGGCGAGACTTCCGCCGACGCGTCCGCCGCTGCGGGCGAAGGCTGCGAGCACGACCGCGAGCGGCGCGATGTCTTCGTCGGGCACGGTGCCCGCGTACGTGCGGAGCGCATCACGGATCGTCGCGCCGAGCACAAGCGCCGCGGCTGCGCGATGTGTCGGCGCCGCGAGGCCGGGCGGGAGCGTCGGCGCGACCTCCGCGAGCGCGAGCGGGAGCGAGAGGCCGCTCCCGAGCGCCGCGGCGATCGCGTCGACGAGCGCGGGCAGCGCGGCGCGCGTCTCGCGTGAGCTCGCGCGACGCGCACGCACGACTCGCGCCGCCGCGTCGACGAGGCGGCGATCGAGCACCGCGGCCGCGAGCGCCGTAACGGCGGCGAGCACGAGGAGAGCGGTCACGCGGCCATCGGCCGCATCTCGTAGCCGCTCCCGTCACCGAGGATCAGCTCGGCGATCTCGACGATGCGGCGCTGTCCGTCCTCGCCACGCTCCTGGTGCACGACGAGGTCGATGCCATGTCTGATCTGCTCGCGGATGGCAGCGAGCGGGAGATCCACGCCACCCATGAGCGCCATCGTCTCGACGCGGAGCAGCGCGTGATACGCGCCGTTCGCGTGTGCGGTGGTCAGCGAACCGCGGTGCCCGGTGTTCATCGCCTGGAGCATGTCGAGCGCCTCGCCGCCGCGCACCTCTCCGACGACGATGCGGTCGGGTCGCATGCGGAGCGCCGCGCGCAGCAGCGCGCGTACGTCGACCGCGCCGGTGCCCTCGACGCTCGGGGCGCGCGTCTCGAGCGCGACGACGTTCGGCTGCGGCAGCCGGAGCTCGGCCGCGTCCTCGATGGTGACCACGCGCTCGCGCTCGCCGATCGCGTACGCGAGCGCGTTCAGCGTCGTCGTCTTCCCGCTGGACGTGCCGCCCGATACCAGGATCGTGCGCCGCTGCCGCACCGCGGCCACCAGGAGGTCCATCGTCTCGCGCGAACAGGTGCCCAGACGTACGAGGTCGTCGGGCGCCAGGGGACGGCTAGCGAAGCGGCGGATCGTCAGCACCGGACCGTGGAGCGAGATCGGCGGGATCACCGCATGCACGCGCGATCCGTCGGGCAGCCGTGCGTCGACGAGCGGTGTCGCGAGATCGATGCGGCGCCCGAGCGGCGCGACGAGGCGCTCGATCAGCACGAGGATCTCGTCCGGATCAGCGAAGCGGATGCCGGTCTCTTCGAGGCGCCCATCACGCTCGACCCAGACGCCACGCGTCCCATTCACCATCACCTCGCTCACGCGCTCGTCGCGCAGCAGCGGCGCGAGCGCGGCGAGTCCGAACAGCCGGTCCTCGAACCAGCGCTCGAGATCGCGCAGCTCGCCGGATGGCACGACCACTCGCTCCGACGACAGCGCCTCGCGGAGCGCGGCCGGGATCTGATCGCGACGTGGGCGTCCGTCCTCCGCCTCGCGCAGGCGCGCGACGATCGCGCGCTCGAGACGTGCGCGAACACTTTCCGACGTCACGACGCATCGAGCGCGATGAGCTCTGCGAGCTCGTCGTACGCGCGGCCGAGGGCACCACCCGCTGCGCGCCGACCCGAGAGCGCGGCGCTCACCGCTGTCTCGTCGCGCGGCAGGGCGCGGAACGCCGGACGCTCACCGAGCCGGGCCGTGCGCGCCTGCGAGGCCATGAGCCACGCGTCGTTCGGGAGCTCGCTCGCATCGAGCGCCGCGAGCGAGAGCGGGTCGTCGTACGAGAGGACGAGGACGCGGTCCGCGGCGACGGCGAGAGCGCGAGCACGCTCATCCGCCAGCACGGGTGCATCGATCAGCACGAGCTCCGCCAGCGACGTGGCGGCGCGCACCGTCGCCTCCGCGAGCGCGCACGTCGGCGCGACCGGCGGACCGCCGATCACGTACACGCCGGCGGTCTGGGCGGCGACGACCGCGAGGTGCTCCGCGGTGAGCTCGGCGGCGAGGCCCTCGAGCTCGGTCCATGTCCGCGGCGCGCACTCGAGCCACCAACCCAGCGCACCTGTGCCGCCGGCGTCGATCGCGGCCACGGGTACGCGCGACGCGAGCCGGCGTGCGAGGTTCGCGACGAGGAGCGTGCGTCCGACACCGCCGCGCACGGCGGTCACCATGACGACGCGCGTCGCACGCCGCGGCGTCCGCGGCAGCGCGGCGACGACCAGGGGACCGAGCGCAGCCGGCTCGCATGCGGCCGCGATCGACGATGCGTCGTAGCCCAGAGCCGCCGCGAGCGCGCGCTCGGCCTCGCCCGCGACCGCAACGCGCGGGATGGCCGGCTCGAGCGCGGCGGCCTCGGCGCACGCGGATGCATCGCGCAAGTCGACGAGGACCAGATCCGGCCGGCCCGCGTCGCAGGGCTCGAGACCCAGCGCGGCAGCCGACGCGCGCAGCTCGTCGCCGCCGCAGATCGCCGCGCGCGGGCTCACGCGCGCACTCGCCTCAACGTGACGAGCGCAGGAGCGGCACGAGCAAGAGGCCACCGCCGCGCGCGATCGCGATCGCGCTCGCACCCTCTTCGTCCAGCTCGAGCACGATGCCGCGCTCGTCCGACGCCATGACGCGCGCCGCATAGGCGACCGGGACCGCGTACGCGCGATCGCCCTGGCGGACGGCGAGGATATCGACGACGTCACCGTTGCGGATGCGGGGCACGGGCGCCGCGAGCCACGCGGCGGGAACGTTCATCGCCCACGTCCCCGGCGCAAGGGACTCGGCGAGCGATGGAGGTGTCGCGGGAGCGGCCGGTCCTCCGATCTGCGCGCCGAGGGCGCCCAGTGCGAGCAGGGCCGACGCGGCCAGGAGCGCGACGCGCCGCGCGGGGAGCCGCCGACGCGACGCGGTCAGCGTGGGAAGCACGCGTCCGCCGGCACCGCCGCGCGGTGGAGTCGGCCGGCATGGTGTAGCTCGACCTGGATCGATCCGCCGACGCAGCGCGCGTCCACCGTGCCCTCGAACGCCGCACCGCTGCGGGCCGCGGCCTCGACAGCCGCCGAACGCGCGGCCTCGCGCGTGGCCGGGTCCGCGAGCAGACGCGTGACATCGGCGGTGGGACGCGGCACGGCGAAGGCCAGCCGACGAAGCCCAGCGAGGTGCGCCACATACGCGTCGGCGACCGCGGCGGCCGCGGCTTCGACCGCGGCTTCGCCCGCGTCCTGGGCGACCGCGTTCGCGAGCACGCGGTCCTGCACGACGCGCAGGCCAACGACCGCGAGCGCGCCGATCCCGATGACGATCGCGGCCATGACGAGCGCCTGACCGCGTTCGCCCCTCACGGAGTCCACTCGATCCGGCGCGTTGCGCTGGCGGTCACGACGAAGCGCGGTAGCCCGACGAACCCGAGCGGGACCGGCAGCGTGTAGCTCGCGCGAACCGTGAGCAACGAGCCGCGTGGATCGCCGTTCCGTGGCGGCTCGTCCCGCGGCGGCGCGATGGCGCTGGTCACACGCTCGGGCGCGAGCGGCGCGACGGTCGCGGCGAGCGTTCCGCGAATCTGCTCGTCATCGTTCGTGAGCGCGCCAGCGCGCGCGGCCTCCGCCGTCGCCCGCTGCAGGGCGAGCCGCGCGACGCCCAGCTCCGCCACGAGAACGATCGCGAGGGCGACGACGAGCAGCACCGGAAGCACGAGGGCGAACTCGACGATCGCCTGCCCGCGGTCGTCGCTCACTCCGTCAGCGGAGGCAACGGCAGAACGCTCCGCAGCGTGCGCCGGACGAAGACGGTGATGCCTCCGACCAGGCACAGGAAACAGATCCCGCTCAGCACGACCTGCGCCTTGTCGTCGACGGTCTTCGCCATGACGTCCGAGGCGGCGCGCAGCGCGACGCCGCGCTGATCCGGCGGCACCGTCTTCGCCTTGATCGTAGCCATCGTCAGGTCGAAGGCCTCCCTACTTTCGAGGATTCCGCCATGTCCTTCGAGCTCGGCGACCGAGGCAGGCAGCAGGATGCGCGACGGGGTGCCGGGATCGCGGGCATCGGCGGAGCTCACGAGGCCGTCGGTCGCGAGACGCAGGTCGAGTCGCACGACGCCCGGCGGCGGGGCGGGTGCGCGGAGGCGCGCCATGTCGCGGACCGCGGGGCTATCCGGATCGCGGAGATAGGTCGTCGCGACCGCCCGCGCGTCGGCGTGGGCAGGCCCGCTCACGGCCAGCCAAGCCTGCGCGGCTTGCGCGGCGTGCGCGCCGTCGTGCGGCGCGGCCCATGCGACGTAGCTGGTGACGCCGTCGCTCGCCGAGAGTCCGAGCGCGAACGCGCGGTCGGCGACGTTGCCCCCCATCGAGTGCGTGACGATGTGCACGCCGCCGTAGTTCGGGGACACCGACCGCACGCTGTCGCGCAGCTGCACCGCGTTCGCGTCGACCGCGCCCAGCGTGTCATAGCTGCCTAGGTCCCGACCGAAGCGGAGCACGTCGTATCCGCCCTCGCGCGCGGCGCGCGCGCGGAAGGCATCGAAGAGGCGCGGATCGTCCTCTGACGCGTAGCCGCCGACCAGGACGATGAGCTCCTTCGTCGGCCGATCGATCGTGGCGGTCGCCGGTGCCGCGGGCGCTCGATCGACCGCGCGCAGCACCGTGAGGGGCGGACGGAGGGGAGGACCCGCGACCGCCGGTTGGAGGGGCGGGTCCTCGTCCGCCGACGCGACGAGCGCAAGGGCAGGTAGGGCGACGAACGCCACAAGCGCCGCGCCGATCATCGCTCGCACCCGCATCGCGGCCATGTCAGCAGCGCCGGAGGCGATGGCGAAGAGAACGTGTCGGCGGTACCGCGGTACTACCGCGTCGCTCCTCGTACATTGAGTGCCTGTGAGAAAGGCCGTCGCGGTCGCGTTGTTCGCGCTCCTGACGGCGTGCGCGCCGGGGCCGGCAGCGAGGCAACCCGCGTCGTGCGACGGGACGACCGGAGGTCGGCCAGGCGTCGAGACACAGCTGCGATTCGTCGAGGCGAACGACACGCAGGTCGTGCTCACGTTCGGGGCGAGTGCCGCGTCGAACGACTTCGATGTCCCCGCGTTCCAGCTCGTGCCGCTGGAGGGCTCGAACGCGCCGCGCTCCTACCGCCTGCGCGTGAACGGCACCTCGACGCGGAACCCCGACGGCACGTCGAGCTACACCGGACTCAAGACGATCGAGCCGGGCGGGCGCACGGTCCGCAACATCTCGTTCGTCGACGAGAGCGCTCGGCTGATGGTCTTCAACCTCGCTCTGGAGCGGCAGGCGTGTCCGTACGTCGCGTCCAAGACATACGTCTACGGCAAGAGCCCGCGGGCGCAGATCGTCCTCACGTTCGGCGGCGCGAGCTCGCTGACGCTCGAGACGATCTCCGACGCCGTCGGTGGTGCGCCGATCGGCACCGCCGTGCAGGCGAGCGGCATCGGCTATGAACCGTCGGCGAAGATCCGCATCACGATCGGCGGTCGCGCGGTGTGGGACACGACCGCAAACGCCGACGGCACGTTCGATTCCGGCTTCTGGATCCCCGACCGCGAGCCCGGCCCCTACACGGTCACCGCGACCGATGGGCACGGACACGTCGGCACGACGACGCTGCGCGTGATGGCGGTGCGTTACCCCAAGTGACCGCGCGCGGCGATGCCGCGCTCGTGTCAGGGTCGGACCCGCGCGACCTCGGCCGCCTGCTCGCTCGCGGCGTTCTCCTCGCGATCGTCGAGGGGCCGCAGCTTCTGCGGTCCGAACCGGCGCTCCAGCGCCCACGCGAGCAGACGATCCGCGAGCCAGGGGTTCTTCGGAAGACAGGACCCGTGGCTGTACGTGCCGACGATCCTGCCCTGGACCGCGCCTTCGGTCTTGTCCTCGCCGTTGTTCCCGTTCCCGACGACGACGGTCCCGAGGGGTCGCGCATTCGGTCCGAGGTACGTGCGTCCGCTGTGATTCTCGAAGCCCACGAGCAGACCGTCGGGCGTCTCGGCGACCAGGTTGCCGACGAAGCGCAGGCTACCCGCGCGCGTGCGGACGTCGAGGACGCCGAGTCCCGGGATCGGGGGCGCGTCCGCGGGAACGTACTCGTGCCCGAGGAGCTGGTAGCCGCCGCAGATCGTCAGCGCCGCAGCACCGCTCGCGAGCGACGCCTTCAGCGCGGCCCCATTCACCCCGGCGAGGTCCGCGCCGACGATGTCCTGTCCTTGATCCTGGCCGCCGCCGAAGAACCACAGGTCCGGCCAATCGCCGTCGAACCTATCGCCGGTCGTGAACGCGCGCACCTCCACGACGATGTCGCGCCAGCGCGCGCGCTGCGCGAGCGCGAGCACGTTCCCACGGTCGCCGTAGATGCTCATCAGGTCCGGGTAGAGGTGCGCGATGCGCAGGTCCATCGATCAATCTTCCCAGAACGGCGCGACATGGCCGCGGCGTGCGAGCTCCCCGCGCAGCGCGAGCATCGCGGTGTACGTCGCGAGCACGACCACCTCGCCGCCCTGCGGCGCAGCGCCGATCGCGCGATCGATCGCGCTTCCCCACTGGTCCACCACCTCGATACGGTCGCGTGGGACTCCGGCGTACTTGAGCCGGTTCGCCAGATCACGGGAGCGGATCCCGGTCACGACCGCGTGCTCGACCACGGGCGCGAGCGTCTCGAAGTCGGCGTCCCAGATCCAGGAGACATCACGTCCGTCGGCGTCGCGATCGTTCAGCGCGGCGAGAAGGCGCGGCCGGCGGTCCGTCTCGAGCAACGCGGCGATCGCCGCGTTGAACCCGGCGGGGTTCTTGACAAGGATGAGCCGCAGATCGCGCCCATCGACGGTCACCTGCTCGAGCCGGCCGAACGCGGGTCGGAAGTTGGCGATCGCCAGGGCCGCCGTGGGGAGCGCGATGTCGAGCGCGCGCGCGACCGCCAGCGCAGCCAGTGCGTTGTACGCGTTGTAGAGGCCGGCGATCGGGACGCGGACCGGATCGAAGGCGCTCGCGACGGCGGTGCGCAGCTGCAGCTCGCTCGACACGGACGTGAGTGCGACGCGCCTCGCCGACACGTCGCGCACGGGCCGCGTGAGACCGCACGACGGACACGACCAGTCACCCTCGTGCGCGAGCACCACACGCTCGTAGCGCAGCGGAGCACCACACCGAGGGCACCGTGTAGCGTCGCTGATCGCCTGCGGCACGCGGCCGCCCACGGTCGGGTCGTCGACGCCGAAGTACAGGACCGGGCCGGCATGGCGCTCGCCGAGCCTCGCGACGATGGGATCGTCGGCATTGAGGACGACGGTCGTGCGCCGATCGAGCTTCGCGATCGCGTCGCCGATGCGACGGGCGAGCTGATCGATCTCGAAGTAGCGGTCGAGCTGATCGCGGAACAGGTTGGTCACGAGCACGACGCGCGGGCTGATCCGCCCGAGCACGCGCGGTAACGACGCCTCGTCGACCTCGAACAACCCAATGTCACCACTCGGCTCGCCACGCCAGCTGCTGTCGCTCAGCAGCGCGCCGGCGATACCGCGCTCCAGGTTCGACCCAGCGCGGTTGTGTATAGGCGCCCACCCGCTGGCGCGCGTGATGTCGGAGACCATGCGCGACGTGGTCGTCTTCCCGTTCGTTCCCGAGACGAGGACCACGCCGTGCGCGAGCTCGCTCGCGAGCGCGGCGATGAGATCCGGATCGATCGTGAGCGCGACGAGTCCGGGCAGCGCCGTCCCGCCTCGACCACCGAGTTGAAGTCCCATGAGCGTGAGCTTTCCTGCCGCGTTCGCGAGAAGGGCGAGGGTGTCGGGCATCGCACGAAAGCCTAGGCGCTAGCCCGGCGACTGCACCTCGCGCAGCAGGATCTCCAGCTCGTCGACCGCGCGACCAAGCCGCAGCACGAGCGACTTTGCTCCATCGCCGTTGGCGCCCTCGCGCAGCTCGCCCATCGTCTCGAGGCGGGCAAGCTCGGCGACGGCCCGCCGCAGACGAGCGACCGAGAGGGACGTCGGAAGGTTGCGGCGGAGCATGGCGATGCGCTCCTCGAGACGCTCGAGCCGGTGGCGAAGCTCCCCTTCGAGGTCCTCCGGTGGAAGGTCGTCGAGACGCTTCGCGTCGACCTGCAGGGAATTGAGATCGCGCTGCACGAGCTGCGCGGCCTTTTCGAGCGAGTACCCCTTTGCCAGCGCTTGGCGGATGCGGATGACCTTCTCCATCGCGTAGACGTCGTAGTCGTGCTCACCATCGGTCGACGGTTTTACCAAGCCCTTCTTGGTCCAGTAGATGAGCTGGCGCGGAGTCACGTTGCAGACGCGCGCGGCCTCGGCCGCGGACAGTCGGAGACGCGACAGGACCTCACCGTCGTTGGCGATGAGGACGCGGGCCAGGACGTCACGGATCTCGGGGTCTGCCACGGAAGGCAGATTCTTCGGCTCGGGCTCTGGCGTGTCAAGAAGCGCGACAGATGGCAGGCGGCGACCCACGCGGACGCCTTTTGACCTCAGGCCCTGGCGCGAGTCGGAGCTCTGAGCGCTTGCCGGTACGCGACCTTCACCGTCGCGTGGAAGCGGCTGAGCTTGCCGCGTTCCCACTCGGCCCAGAGCCGCGAGACCTCGACGCCGACGGGAGACTTCACATCGCTCGCTTTCACTGCGGCGGCGACGGCATCTTCCCAGCCGCGCGTCGAGGAGCCGGTCGCCTCGCTCAGTCGAACCACACCGGGCGTTGTCTTAGGTCGTCGTGCGGGCACTGGATCCTTCGACGGAGCGGGGGCGCTTCGGCGCTGGTCGCTCGGTGTGACCGTTCGTCGCGGCTTGCGACGGCTCGATGGGCGGCAGCGCGGCGATCTCGAGCAGCTGATTGATCAGCGTGGAGATCCGCTCGTTCAGCATGCGGCGCGTCTCCGCTCCGGGCCGCGGCGCGATGAGCATACCCACCACAACACCGACGACGAACGCGCGAAGAGCGGCATTGATGACACCGAACACGGCGACCTCCCGGTCAGCGGCTCTTGGGTGGGAAGCCCTCGAGCCCGTACTCCTTGATCTTCGCGTACAACAAACGTCGGTAGATCCCCAGCATTTCCGCTGCCTTCGAGCGGTTGCCTCCGGCGTCCTTCAGCGCCTTCATGATCAGGTCCTTCTCGAACTGTGACACGGACTTCTTGAAAAAGGAGCGCTCCGCGGACACGTCCTCGTTCTCGTCGTCGTGGTCGCCCCCCTCGTGCTCGCCGAACGGCAGCTCGCGGCTGGTGATGATTTGGCCGCGCGAGAGCACGACGGCGCGCTCGATGACGTTCTCGAGCTCGCGCACATTGCCCGGCCAGTCGTACTCGGTGACGCGCTTCAGAGCCTCTTCGCTGATCGCCGCAGGCTGCGCCGTCGCGCTGTAGCGGTGCTTCGCGAGAAAGTGCTCGACCAGCGCGGGGATGTCCTCTTTGCGCTCCCGCATCGGCGGCATGTGGATGTTGATGACGTTCAGCCGGTAGAAGAGATCGTCGCGGAACTTGTTCTGCTCGACCTGCTTTTGCAGATCCTTGTTCGTCGCGCAGATCACGCGGATGTCGACCTTGATCGGAAGCGAGGATCCGACGCGCTCGATCTTGCGTTCCTGCAAGACTCGCAGGAGCTTGGTCTGTGTCGCCAGGCTCATCTCACCGATCTCATCCAGAAAGACCGTGCCCTTGTCGGCGAGCTCGAAGCGGCCCTTGCGCATCGCCATCGCGCCGGTGAACGAGCCCTTCTCGTGTCCGAAGAGCTCCGCCTCGAGCAGCGTCTCCGGCAGCGCGGCGCACGACACCTTCACCAGCGGACCGCTGCGACGATTCGAGTTGTAGTGGAGCGCCTCCGCGACGAGCTCCTTGCCGGTGCCGCTCTCGCCGGTGATGAGGACCGTCGCGTCCGCTTTCGCGACCTTGCCGACGGTCTTGTAGACCTCCTGCATCGGAGGTGAGTTGCCGACGATGCGCTCCGTCTGCACGAGCGAGCTGATCTCGTCGCGGAGCACCTCGACCTCCTGGGCGAGGTCCTGGTAATCGAAGGCACGCTTGACGGTGTGCGAGATCTTGTCGAGCTCGAACGGTTTGGTGATGTAGTCGAACGCCCCGAGCTCCATCGCCTTGATCGCGGCGTTCGACGAGCCAAAGGCCGTCATGATGAGAACGGATGTCCTCGGCGAGGCGCTTTTCACCTTCGGCAGCGCCTCGATCCCGTCGAGTTCGGGCATACGGACGTCCATGATCACGAGATCGGGAGAGCTCTCGGTGACCTGGGCCACGACCTCGGAACCTGTCGCCGCTTCGGAGATCGAGTAGCCCTCATCGGTGAGAAGTTGCTTCAAAAGCGAACGGATCGAAGCATCGTCGTCAGCCACCAGGATCGACTTCTGGGCCATGTCTGTACGGTTCCTTCCCAATGGGAGCCCCACTACGCCTGTCGGACGACGCTCCCGGGTGTGAATGGACAGTTTGTGTTCCGCGAAGCGTACATGTCAAATCGTCGCCCGGTTGAGCCTCCGTCCGCGAAACGATGGTCAGGCCACGTCGCGGATGGCCGGGACGAAGGAGGCGGTCACCGCGGTGGCGACCGTGACGAGTCCAGCGAACGCGATGAGGACGTGTACGCCCACGGCGTCGCCGAGCGCACCGCTGATGAGGACGAGCGGTAGCCAGCTGAGGTTCGTGATCGCGATGCGGGCGCCGAACACCCGAGCGCGGTGGTCGGGCGGTGTCGCCTCCTGCAAGATCGTGACGGTCGGGACGAAGAACAGGACATTCGATGCGCCGAGCAAGGCGAAGAGCCCGAGCGCGATGGTGAAGTTCGGTGCGACCGCGATGAGCCCGGCGACGGTGCCCCACGTCGCGAAACCGGCGATCAGCAGATGCCCCTTGCGAAAGCGCGCGAGGTAGGGAGGAAAGAGGGCACTGCCCAGGACCGCCCCGAACGCGAGCGCGGCCTCGGCGCCGCCGAATAGGACCGCGCCCGTCGTCGCGTCACCGTCAGCGAATCGTCGGATGATCAGGACCGGCGTCAGCCCATTCACGACCGGCAGCGCCAGTTGCGCCGCGAGCGAGAAGACCGTGTTCGACCAGACCACAGCCGTGCGGCGAATGAAGCGGAGACCTTCTATACCATCTCGCCAGACCCGCGGCAACGTGAGCTCACCACGTGTCTCCGAAATCACGATGCGGGAGAGCAGCAGCGCCGACAGCGCGAACGTCAACGCGTCCGCGTAGAAGGCGCCATCGCCGAACGTCGCGACGAGCACTCCAGCGGCGAGTGCGCCGCCGATCTCCACGGCGCGATCGGATCCGTAGACGAGTGAGTTCCCAGCAGGGAGCCGGTCGGGCGTGAGGAGCGCCGGGACGATGGCGACGCGCGCCGGGTTGAAGATCGCGCCGCAGATGCCTGACACGAAGACAAGGAAGAACACGACAGCGAGCGGCACACCCGACGCGAGCAGGAGTGGCACGGCGCCGATGAACAGCACACGCAAAATGTCGCACCAGAGCATCGCGCGCCGTGCCCCGACCGCATCGGCGATCGCACCGCCGAAGAGCGAGAACAAGGCGTTTGGGATGGTCGTGATCACTAC
>Ga0114129_10009735_pt1 | contig 13709 bp, 8 predicted proteins | sample RhiMetdeltSRZDD1_FD_80071 | JGI IMG/M metagenome (GOLD analysis project Ga0114129, IMG submission 80071) | Populus rhizosphere microbial communities from Tennessee, USA - Rhizosphere MetaG P. deltoides SRZDD1 (version 2) (version 2) | ecosystem: Host-associated > Plants > Roots > Rhizosphere >...
AGAAGTATGGAATGTCGTAAGGCGAAGCAAGAGACATTCACAGATTACAAAGATTACACAGATTAGGTTTTAGGCAGGTGAGTTGTCACTGCTTTGCTCCGTAACAGGAGGCATAGATCTTCAACTTAACCGCGCTACGCCCTTAATCTGTGTAATCTGTGTAATCTGTGGATACTCTTAATACGTCCGAAGTAGCGGCTCGTTTAGAATATCAGCGTGAGCACCCCGAAAAAAAAAGTCACCACGTTTCACAGTCTCGATCCGGGATTGCACCGGCCTGACCGTCTGAAATTTGAGCGGCGCGTTACATTGCTGTCACTGGCGGCCGGATTTCCACCTGTCGCTCTCTCCGCTCTCTTGCTTTGGCTGAACAGCTACTCCGCTCAAATTCAGTGGACAATCGATCTGGTGCTGGTCGTTTTATGGCTTGGAGTTGCTTTTAATCTCAAGCAACGAGTGATTCGTCCGTTGCAGACGCTTTCAAATATCCTCGCAGCCATCAGAGAAGGCGACTATTCGATCCGCGGCCGTCGTGCGGCATCTGGGGATGCGCTCGGCGAAGTAATGTTGGAGGTCAACGACCTGGGACAGACTTTGCGCGAGCAGCGAATCGGTGCAATGGAAGCTACTGCACTGTTGCGCACTGTAATGTCGGAAATTGATGTTGCAGTGTTTGCGTTTGATGGCGAGCAGAGACTTCGACTTGTGAATCGGGCAGGGGAACGGTTGTTAGCGCAACCCGCCGCGCGTTTGCTGGGCCGCACGAGTGCGGAGCTTGGTCTGCTCGCGTGTTTTGATCGACCGCAGGGCTTTGGGCCACACACGATGCAAATGATTTTTCCTGGAGGCGTTGGGCGCTGGGACGTTCGCCGCAGCACCTTCCGTGAAGGAGGAATCCAGCATCATTTGCTGGTGCTAACGGATCTAAGTCAAACGCTTCGAGAGGAAGAACGAACCGCCTGGCAACGATTGCTTCGTGTGTTGGGTCACGAGCTGAACAACTCGCTTGCTCCGATCAAGTCCGTCGCCGGCAGTTTGGCCGATTTGTTAGGGCGCAAACCCGAGCCCGCAGATTGGCGCGACGACATGCAGCGCGGGTTAGCGGTGATCTCATCGCGTGCTGATTCGCTCGCACGGTTCGTGGAATCGTATTCAAAGCTTGCGCGACTGCCGCAACCACGCTTTGAACCGCTAAACATCGGCGCGTTAGTCTCGCGCGTTGCGACGTTGGAAACCAGATTGCCGGTGAACGTAGTTCCTGGACCAGAAGTGTCAGTGCAGGGAGACGACGCACAGCTCGAGCAGTTGCTGATCAATCTGGTGCGTAATGCGGTTGATGCATCGCTCGAGACTCATGGTGGAGTTGAGATTGGCTGGCGGCACCGGAATGGCCATGTAGAAGTTTGGGTAGACGATGAAGGGCCAGGCCTGGCAAACACGGCAAACTTGTTCGTTCCATTCTTTACAACGAAGGCCGGCGGATCGGGAATAGGGTTAGTACTGTCACGGCAGATTGCCGAAGCGCATGGTGGAACGTTGACGCTGGAGAATCGACATCGCGTGCGTGGGTGCGAAGCGAGATTGCGGTTACCTTTGTGAGAATAAGATTCATCACACTGAAGCTTCAGTCCCACAATTCAAGCCGAGAAAAAATTTCAGGTTAGGAAGGGTGGTTTGCCCCTTCAAGTTGCGCTATCACTCAATAATCGGTGGATGGTTCAATGTAAGCAAAGTGGTTGTTTCCAAACGGCCTTATACGCCACACGGATTGAGAACAGACTCACCTACAGAACGGGAGCGAAGCGACCGATTTCAACTTTGCTTGAGTGCGTAGTAAGTTGAAATCGGTCGCTTCGCTCCCGTTCCTTAGTTGAGTGCATCGAGAATTCGCGAGGGCGAGCCGCCCTTCCCAACCTGCAATCTTTCTGGTGTTGAATCGTGGGACTGAAACTTCAGTGGTAATGACAGTTAGCGAGGGCAAGCCACCCTTCCTAACCTGAAATTTTTCTCGGCTTGAATTGGGGGACTGAAGCTTCAATGTGATGAAAAATTATTTCTTTGCGTCGCTAATCAGAACCACGTCGGTTGTGATTACTCCACGTGACGTCACCAACCCATCCTTAGACCAATCGTACGAGAAGATCTTTGCTTCGCCGTAGTTCGTTATCTGCTTTGGCGATCCACCTTCAATCGGTTGGGCGGCGAGATTCTCGATACCGTTACGGCGGTCGACGTAAACGAGACTTCGGCTGTCAGGCGTCCAGCGAATATTGGAGTCCCACTGAACAATGACCGACGCAGGGACTTCGAAAGACTGGAACTGCTTACCAGTCTCAAGCGATATTAATGAAAGTCGCCAGCGCGATTGCTGCTTCCCGTCATTCCACCAGGAAGCTAACCATTTTCCGTCCGGGGATGGTTTCGGCCGGATTGAGTATCCTTCCACTACTTTGGTGGGAAGTCCTCCATCTACCGGAACCTTCCAAACCGTAGTCGACTGTTGATAGAAGATCCACTTGCTATCGGCTGAGAATGCCGGCCAGTTGCTTTCCGACGTGCTGTTTGTCAATTGCAAAGGATTGCTGCCATCGCGGTCCATCCGCCATATTTGGAATGTGCCCGAACGATTGGAATGGAAAGCGATTAATCTGTTATCCGGTGAAACCGCCGGCGCATAGTTACGTTTCATACCAGATGTCAATTGCTTTGTTGTAGCGCCGTCGGCTCTCATTTCGTAGATGTCAGCACTACCGCTGGCATCTGAGGCGAAGATGATGTTTCCATCAGGCGCCCAGCTCAAGTCGAAGTAACGACCGAATCCCGACGTAATTTGAGAAGCCTGATTCGGATCATCCTTTCTCCCGACCCATAGGTTCGAGAGTGTTTGGGTTTGAATCGTCACCAACGCCTTTGAGTCAATAGTCAAATCCGCATCGCGGTAATCGCTAAGATCATTTGTGATTGTCCGAGCGCTTCCGTCGCGTCCCAAATACCACACCTGAGCGAACGATGCTCCCAGTGCCTTTGCAGACAGGATTACGCCGCTGCCGTCTGACAACAGCGTGACTTTGTACGGATTTTCAAATTTTTGCGGATTAAGTGGGATAACTTTCTCTAAACGATCCTGAAGCTGAAATTCATAGAGAGTGATGTAAACCCCTCCTTCACTATTGTTTACTATAGGCAGATTTAGCCTCTGGTCATCGAGCGACCAAGCCGGTGTTGTTCGAATGTCATATGACAAACGCTCTGGCCACTTTCGAGTAGCCAAGACTTGCTCGTTGGAACCATCCGCATTTGCAACTACCAGCTCATCTGTTTGCGGATCGCGGTTTTGACGAAGAAATGCGATGTGTTTGCCATCGTGTGACAAACTGATGAGACCAACACTCTCAGTTACTTTTACCGCCGTTGCGCCTTGGCCAAGTACGGGTACTCGATAGATCTCGCCGAAACCGGATCCGGCTGGCGCGTACGCGTAGTAAATTGAATTACCGTCGCGTGAAAAGACGAGTCCACCATAGTGACCATCACGTGGTGGGACGATTTCGAGATTCCCGGCGCCTCCAACCTGACGCAGCCACAAGCTTTCCTTACCGGCGGCGCCATTTATATAGGCCACGTACTTTCCATCTGGAGATATGGAAGCAAACAGCGCACTTCCGTTTGTCGTGAGCTTCACTACGTTTATTCGTTCAAACGGTGCAGGTGGAGTTGTGTTAGCGGTCGGGTGGTTTAGAAACTTGTAGATTCCGAATGCGGCCACAGAAAGAACAATGACCGCTCCTGCAATCAAACCGAGTCGCCGCTGCTGACTTTGCAAATGCGCCGGCAGAGCAGTCGTTAAGTGCGGCGTCTTTAATTGATCAGTATCGAGCGCAAGCTCTTCTGCGGTTGATCCCTTTGGCTCATTTGTAGAAGTGGAAGTAGTTTGTGCATCCGATAATCCAGAAGCCAGCGATCGGTCCAATTCCACCTCTCGTCGAAGGTTTCGCAGGTCAATCGCCATCTCTTTTGCGATTTGGTAACGCTCTTCGGGATTTTTACGGAGCGCTTTTCTAACAATCCGCTCCAACTCTGGTGGCGCGCCTGCAAGAACCTGTGAAAGAGGCGGATGCTCCCTTTCTACGATTGCGATGACCACGTCGGTCGGTGTAGCACCAGTAAAAGGCGCTTGGCCCGAAACCATCTCATAAAGCACGACCCCCAGGCTCCAAACATCCGTTCGCATATCCACTGCAACGCCGCGCGCCTGCTCTGGCGACATGTACGCAGCCGTTCCCATCACCATGCCTGGTGAGGAATTGAACATCAAGGTTGACATGGAGGTAATTGAGCTGTGTTTACGATGCTCAGATAGTTTTGCCAAACCGAAGTCAAGCACCTTAACGTAACCGTCCCGACGGACCATGACGTTTTCAGGTTTGATATCGCGGTGCACGATACCGGCTTCATGGGCAGCGCTTAGCGCATCGGCAATCTGGACAGAAATGTCGAGTGCTTCGCCCAGCTTTAATGGGCCGTCATTCATTCGCTGACGTAAGGTAATGCCGTCGATGTATTCCATCGTTATGAATGGATGGCCATCGTCGGTTTCACCAACCTCGTGGATGACGCAAACATTCGGGTGACTCAAAGTAGAAGCCGCGCGCGCTTCGTGCTTGAAACGACGAAGCCGTTCTGCATCGCCTCGTACGTATTCAGGGAGCATTTTCAGCGCAATGCGACGGCCGAGGATGGTATCCCTTGCGAGATAGACCTCTCCCATTCCGCCTTCGCCGATGAGCTTGATAATTTCGTAGTGCTTTACCCGCTGGCCAACTTCAAATTGGTGTTGTTGGCCCACCAGCGACTCAGCCGCCGATTCGACAGCGGGAGTTTCCAGAAAACTCTGCGCCTCATCGTATGACTTCAACAGTGATTCAACTTCCGCGCGTAGCGCAGAGTCGCCGGCACACGCCTGCTCCACAAACTCGTTCCGTTCCTGCTTCGGACGTTCAAGCGCTTCCGAAAATACAGCCTTCGCTTGCTGCCACTGTTGTTCGCTAACTCTATTCATTCCTACTGATTTCTCTGTGTAACCAGGCCTTTGCCATACTCCAATCCCGTTTGACGGTTGCGGGAGATATCTTCAGCACTTCTGCCGTTTCCTCAACCGTTAACCCGCTGAAAAATCGTAACTCGACTATCTTGCTTTGTTGTTCATCGATTTGGGCTAAGCGCTCCAGTGCTTCGTCCACAGCAATGATGTCGAGATCCGTTCCCTTCGCGATCAGGTTCGCATCGTCCAGCGATACCCTGATATCTGAACCACCGCGTTTGGCGCGCCCTTTCGTTCGGGCGTGATCAACGAGAATTCGCCGCATTAGTTGAGCGGAAATTCCGAAGAAGTGTGCGCGGTTTTGCCAACGTACGTTCCTCTGGTCCACCAAACGGATGTACGCCTCATGAATTAGAGCGGTTGTTTGTAGCGTATGACCGGCACGTTCACGGCGCAAGTAACGGGCGGCCTGTTTGCGTAGTTCGTCGTAAACGATCGGTACAATACGGTCCAGCGCTTCTTTATCACCGTTGCTCCATCCCACTAGCAACTCAGTAACATTTTGGGGTGCTTGAACCATGTTTACTTAACTACGCCGATCAATGAGCCTGTGTTCGGTTTCGCAAACGATAGCCCTCCGAGCAGATCTCCAATTACTAACGCGACAAATCATCAAATTCTAGCTCAGCTCTGACGCGGGACGCTCGTGAGCCCGATTGCTCAAGACTGTCGCGTTAAGTAGTGAAGGCGGCAATAGAGCCAGCCTGAAGAGAGACCAATAGGAGGGTTATATGAAAAGTAAAGTTACAACCATTTTTGCAGTTCTGGGGCTCCTCTTAACGCTGGCGATGGTAAGCGTTTCTGCCCAAACGCCCACGGGCGCGCAAGTGAATATCCCGTTCGATTTCGCCGCGGGTAAGGCGAATTTAAAAGCGGGCACTTACACGATCACGCGTGCCAGCGGAACTGCTTTAAAGCTTCGTAGCAGAGACGGCAAAAAGACTGTACTAATCAACGCACCGCTGACAGTCGGGTCGCGAGACTTCAAAGCTGGTGAGCGTCTGGTATTCAACCGTTATGGGAGCGAGTACTTTCTCAGTCAGGTGTGGCTGACAGTTGATGTTGGGCGCCAGTTGATGACAACCTCAGCGGAAACGAACGCCGCTCGCGAATTGGCAAGGAAGAAGAGCGACAAGCCGCAGCGCGTGGAGATTGCGGTGAGAAGCAGATAGTTTCAGCAACGAAGCAGACGAAAGGCGGATCGAGCAGATCCGCCTTTTTTAGTTTATCTCCCCCAAGCATACGGTTGAATCTCGAATCCGCTTTCAGACACCCGCGGCTCAAGAGGCTGTGTAAAAACTCGGGATCCAGTGGGTCTCAGTCAGTACCGAAACGCGGTAGCGTCGGGTCATCCTTACAAATATGGGCCCTATCAATTACACAAGACCCGACGCTACCGCGTTTCGGTACTGACTGAGACCCACTGGATCGACTTTTTACCCACTCTCTGAAGCCCGTGGTGTCTTATGCTATTGTTTGCCGCACGATCAGGAGGAAAAGCAGAATGACGAGATACATAACATCAATGTTGGTGTTGGCAATCGTCGTTGTCGTTTGTTCTTTGTCCCTAGCGGCAACGGCGCAGGATTCTGTTACTGTGCTATCGGGTCAAGATCTGACCCGCATCGTCCCTCCGGGTTTTTATTTTCAGGGATTGAGTGCCCCAACTCAGATGCGCAACTCGGCTGCAGCGCGGTTTGGTAGTAGCCATTACGTGATTTCTGGATTGGTTGACACCTCAGGTTATTCGTCCGAGGTTCGCGAAAAGTATCAGGGTTTCTTTATTACAGATTCGCCGATTTCGATTGGAGGCACGGCGGTCGAAGTCGGCGCCTATGGGTTTGGTTTTAGTAACGACGGCAAGTTTAAGTTGCTGGACCTGTCAGGTAAGGATTTGATCAGCGTGTCAACGACCAAGGACAGCGCACTACGCCGGCCACGGCCGTTAATGATGACAAGAGCCGGTGACCGACTGCGCCTCTACGCTGGTCGTGACTATGTTGAAATCACTACCAGGTAAAGCGACAAAGACGATCATTCTCGCAGTGATCTATCTGACTTGTATTAGCTCCACAGTTCGCGGGCAGCAAGCAAGTCCGTCTCCAACAGCAACTCCGCGTACCGGTCGAGCATATGTGGCCGCAGAATTGCCAAAGACTCCACCGCCTGCAGGCCCGCAGGGTCAGTCGCCCGTAACCTTTACCGACATAACGTCCAGTGTGAAGCTCGATTTCAAACAAGCGGGTTCCCCCACTTCCGTCAAGTATCTACTCGAAACCATGGGCAGTGGAGTTGCACTCTTCGATTACAACAACGATGGCTTGTTAGATGTGTTCTTCACGAACGGTGCTCTTTTGAAAGAGTCGATGAGCAGCAACGACTTGCCAGACAAGAGAGATAGTCGTTTTTGGGACCGCCTCTATCAGCAACAGGCTAATGGAACATTTGAGGATGTCACCGAGCGCTCGGGCCTAAAAGGTTATGGTTATTCAATGGGGGTGGCGGCGGGCGATTACGACAACGATGGTTATGTAGATCTTTATGTCACTGGTTACGGCGGAAATCATCTTTATCGAAACCTTGGTGATGGCACTTTCATGGACGTCACTGCAAAGCTGAATGTCGGAGGTGGTGGCTGGTCAACCAGTGCTGGTTGGTTCGACTACGATCGTGACGGTCGCTTGGATCTCTTTGTTGCGCGTTATCTTGAATGGGATTTTTACAAGGGCTCAATTCTTTGTGGTGCAACAAGACCTGGTCTTCGCGCATATTGCCATCCAGATAATTTCAGAGGATCAACAAATCTCCTTTATCACCAAACAGCCAATGGCACTTTCGAAGATGTTAGCCAGAAAGCCGGAATAGCCGATCCGACAGGGAAGGGGTTAGGCGTAGCATTTGCTGATTTTGACAACGATGGCTGGACGGATGTGTTTGTCGCAAACGACAGCGTGCGACAGTCGCTCTATCACAACAAAGGAGATGGCACCTTTTCCGATATTGCGGTAATGGCTGGTGCTGGTTTCGACGAAAACGGCAAAACTTTCGCAGGAATGGGCGTCGATACCGGCGACTTCAATAACGACGGCTGGATGGACATTGTCATCACCACACTGTCGAATGAAACTTATCCTTTATTTCAAAACAATGGTGACCTTAGTTTCACCTGGGTGACGAATACGCTGGGAGTCGGTCAGATCTCATTGCCTTATTCAGGTTGGGGCGCGCGTTTTATTGACATTGACAACGATGGATTGCGTGACATCTTTGTCGCCCAGAGTCACGTTCTAGACACCATTGAAACACCCACCAGCTACCTTCGTTACAAACAGCCACCACTACTGATGAGAAATACCGGAAAAGGCTTTGTGAATGTTTCGGCGACAGCGGGCGCACCGTTCGCGACTGCTATAGTCGGAAGGGGCTGTGCGTTCGGAGATCTGAATAATGATGGGCAGATTGATGCGGTTATCAGCACTCTTAACGGCGCACCTGTTGTATTGCGCAACGGCGGGACTAAGAATCACTGGGTTGGCATCGCGTTGATTGGATTGAAAACAAACCGGCAGGGAATTGGCGCACGCGTAACAATCGTCGATAGCAAAGCGCGGAGACAAGTGTTTGATGTCTCAACTGCAGGCAGCTATCTGTCTTCGAATGATGGACGAGTCGTGGCGGGCATCGGAGAAGCGAGCGGAGTTAAAACGATTGAAGTTCGATGGCCCAGTGGAATTGCTCAGATTGTATCGAATCCATCGATCGATCGTTACCTGGCGATTAAGGAAAGAGATACGGTACGCTGAGCGGAGTACCGCCCGGTGACAATAATTCTGATCCGTGCTCACCTGTGCAGATGTGGGGCTCGCTTTATCCTTATTTGTATTTGACAGATTACTGATCGGCTGCGTATTTTCTTTCGTTCCCGCACTTTTACCGCCTTGATACTCGAATTAAGCGATTCTCTAGCAGTAAGCAATGAAATCTAGGTGTCAGTCCGCCAGTTTTGAATACGTCATAGTTGTAGCAAGTCTATTCGTTTCTATTCTTGCATTCGGCGTGCTGGGCCAAACGCCATCGAAGAAAGCCGAACCTCAGCAGCCGATGGGAGGTGTCTCGACTGGAACGGCTCTCAACTACAAGACTAAACGCACCATCGACATAACTGATCCCAAAGCTCCGGTTGTTTTTGAAGACATCACTGATCGAACCGCACTAAGCGATTTTGTTCACCGATCGGGTACGCCAGAGAAGAACTATATCTTTGAAGCGCCGTCGGGCGGTGTTGCGCTCTTCGATTACGACGGCGATGGGCTCCTCGATATATATATTGTGAACGGGTCCACGATCGCTGCACTCCAAGGGAAGGAAAAACCACCGCGCGCTGCACTGTACCGAAATCTCGGTGGCTGGAAGTTTGAAGATGTTACGAACAAAGCTGGTGTGGCGAACGAACGTTGGGGGATGGGCGTTGCGGTAGGAGATTACGATAACGACGGCAGACCGGATCTCTTTGTAGGCAATTTTGGTGTGTCGCGCCTGTATCACAATAACGGTGACGGGACCTTCACCGATGTCGCTGAAAAATTGCACGTTGCCAGAAAGGGTTGGAGTACTGGAGCGACTTTTGGCGATTACGACAACGATGGTCGCCTTGATCTGTTTGTTCCCGGATATGCAGATATTCATTTCGACAACTTGCCACCAAGTCCAAGTGAGGCGGGCCGGCCAGGGGGCCTCGGAAAAAACTTCTGTCAGTTCCGTGGCGTGGCAGTAATGTGTGGACCACGTGGTCTACCCGGTGAAGGCGACACACTTTATCATCAAAGGCCCGATGGCACTTTCGAAGACGTATCGATTAAGGCGGGTGTCAATGATCCGCAGAAGTATTACGGTTTCACGTCCGCGTTTGTGAATGTTAATGACGATAATCTTATCGACTTGATTGTCGTGAACGATTCAACGCCAAAACTTCTCTATATCAACAAGGGCGATGGTACGTTCGAAGAAACTGGTTATCCGTCAGGCGTTGCTTTAAATGAGAACGGACGTGAGCAGGCCGGCATGGGTTTGGCGATTGGCGATTATGACAATGATGGACGGCTCGATTTCCATATCACGAATTTTTCCGACGACTCAAATGTGCTCTATCACAACGACGGTGAGGGCAATTTCACCGATGTCACATTTCAAGCAGGGCTTGGCGAGATCTCAATCCCTTTTCTGGGATGGGGCACGAGTTTCCTCGATTACGACAACGACGGCTGGGACGACTTGATCATCGCCAACGGACATGTATACCCGGTAGTTGATAGTCATCAATGGGGAACTAGTTATGCTCAGCAGTTACTGCTTTTCCGGAATCTCAAGAACGGCAGGTTTGAACGCGTCGGAGCTGCACAAGGAAGTGGGCTGGCGAAGGCGTGGTGCGCACGCGGTCTCGCAGTAGGCGACTTGAACGGAGACGGACGCCTCGATGTCGTGCTGAACAATATGGACAGCAAGCCAACAATCCTGCAAAACGTTGGGACTACTGCTGGTCATTGGATATCTGTACAACTTATCGGCGACATCTCTAAAAAAGTTTCGCGCGACGCCATCGGCGCCGAAGTTTTCATGACAACCGGAAAACTTCGCCAGCGCAAGGATGTCATAAGCGGAAACAGCTACGCCTCGCAAAATGACATGGCACTTCACTTTGGTCTTGGAGAAGCGACGACGGTGGACAAGATCGAAATCAAGTGGCCTGATGGTTCAATGCAGACAGTTAAGCCACTCGGGGTTGATAGGAAGATAATCGTGGCGCAGAACAAGGGAATCGTAAAGTAACTTTAAGGGAACATACAGTGCGGCGGATCAATCTTAAGAAGGCGCAAACAGCGCGTCTGGCGACTGTCCGCGACATCAATCGTCAGATCGTCTTGAATTACGTTCGCGAACGTGAACCGATCTCTCGCGCTACCATCGCGAAAGAGACGGCGCTGCAACGATCGACCGTATCTGCTATTGTCGACTCCCTTCAAAACGAGGGCTTAGTTGAGGAGATCGGAGCAGGTGAATCGACGGGCGGCCGTCGACCCACGTTGCTAAGGTTACGAGCGGCGGAAGCAATCGCAATCGGTGTTTCGATAACTCCAGTTCAAATTACGGTGGCAACGTGTGATCTCGCTGGACGAATTCTTAGCCAGCGCGAATTCCCGATCCATCCTGATGCCGATCGCACGTTGAAGACAGTCATCGACTGTATCAATCAATTCAAAACCGCTAACGCAGCTGCTATCGAATCCGTGGGTATAAGCCTTCCTGGGTTGATCGATCCATCTGCCGGTGTGGCGTTCTATGTTCCTTATTTCCAGTGGCGCGATTTGCCGGTGGCGCAAATCATTTCCGCTGCCACTTCATTACCAGTAACGGTCGACAACGATGCTAATGCTATCGCACTTGCGGAACTGTGGTTCGGCCGGCCCGAGGTTGCAGACGCACGTGATTTCATTCTGATCCTGGTTGCCGAAGGTGTAGGGACTGGCATCATCATCGATGGTCAGGTCTATCGAGGTCAGTGCGGAGCTGCAGGTGAGTTTGGGCACATGATCGTTGGTTCGAACGCGCCGGTTGCGTGTTCCTGTGGGAACTACGACTGTTGGGAAGCATTCTCTTCCGAGAGAGCGGCGCTGGCGCGGTACCGTCAGTTAGCCGGCAATGGATCAGATCAGAGATCAGTCGATTTCCCGACATTCATCGATCGAGCGTTAGCTGGAGAAAGCCAGGCGAACGAGGTCTTGGCGGAAACTGCTCGTTACCTTGGTATTGGTATTTCGAATCTGGTGGTTGGTTTCAGTCCGGAAGTCGTCGTCGTTGGTGGTCGAATTGCACGGGCATGGTCTTTAATTGGAGCGCCGCTGAGCGAAACTTTTGAACGCAGCGTTCGCCGTGGTCTTCCTTCCGCTCGAATCCTCGCCTCAACTCTCGACCAAGAACCTACGTTGATGGGCGCGCTTAGTCTCGTTCTGGCGAGCAAGTTTGCAGCGAAGTTTGCTGCGTGACGTCTCTTCCTTAGCCCTCAGTCTTATCCACGACGCAAGCGTCGACAGGTCGCAAGCGAGCGAAAAATAATTTCATTGACACATCCATAGGACTTATATTAAAACTTCGTTCGTCAAGGCAACAAAGTCAAGGGACCGTCAGTTCAGACAGCCCCAGCTAGCAATTCTGATCCAAGAAGTAAGCTCGCGTATTGAGCATTTTACTCGAGTGTATGGAGTAACATCCTTCTTAAGTTCACTCCTCAAACTCTGTCAGGAAGTGTGCTTTTGAATTTCGCTTCCCAAAAACGAGGCTCGCCATGTCTATCACATACCCCACTCGTTGTCTGATTCGTCTCTGCCTACTGTCGTTACTTTTAGCAGGCGTCGCAGTGCACGTCGGCGCGCAGTCAAACAAAGGCTCCATCAAAGGGACCGTCACTGATCAGAATAGAGGAATCGTTCAAAACGCTACTGTCACGGCAACCAACCCCGAGACCAACGCTGAGCGAGTCGTCAATTCAGGCGATGATGGTACTTATGAGATCCCGCTGCTCGATCCTGGCACCTACAAGCTTACAGTGAAGGCCGCAAACTTTGCTGACACTATTCAGGAAAACGTGGTGGTCCAGACTGCGAGTACGGCAGTCGTGGATATCACACTTTCACCGGCTGGCGTCGCAGGGGTGGTGACGATCACCGAGGCACCATTGCTTGTCCAATCGGAGACGAGCGATCGAGGCACCGTCATAACCGGACGTGAAGTAACTGAATTGCCATTGTCTGGACGCAACTTTACTCAACTCGCAACGTTGACGCCGGGCGTTTCGCGTGCAAACAACGTCGGTTTAGGCGGCGGTCCCGAAGCCCGCTCGTTCAACAATGGTGACCCACGGGCGGGAAATGGTGGGCCAGGCGGAAGTAATGAGAACGGCAGTTCAGAATCGTCACGTTTTAATCGATCTGGTGGCGCAGCGATTTCGGCAAATGGTCAACGCGCAAGCAACAACAACTTTTCCCTCGACGGCGTTGACAATAACGAGCCGCAGTTTGGAACGATCGGAACATTCCCGAATCCTGATGCAATCGCTGAATTCAAGGTCACAACCAGTGTTCCGCCGGCAGAGATTGGCCGTGCCGCTGGAGCGGTGGTAACGACGACGATTAAGTCTGGCTCGAACGATTTTCATGGCTCGCTTTATTACTATGGTCAGAACTCTGACCTGAATGCGTATCACCCAGTCTTGAAAACGCATCTGGGCGATTTGCTTTCGCAAACGAACCCCAATCCGCTGGAGGTCTCAGCGAGTTTAAAACCAGTTCAGCAAGTTCATGAATTTGGCGGAACCATTGGTGGACCAGTGATAAGGAACCGCACGTTCTTCTTTTTCGACTACCTTGGTCAGCGAAATAATCTCCCGTTCCCAGCTAACACGACTGTTCCCACTGCGAAGTCTCGTACTGGAGACTTCAGCGAGTTTCCAACCATTCGCAATCCGTTTACGGGGCAGCCGTTCTCCGGCAACCTCATCCCGTCAAATCTCCAAAGTACGGTTGGCCGGAACTATTTGAATACTTTCGCGCCGCCG
>Ga0114129_10009737_pt1 | contig 13707 bp, 11 predicted proteins | sample RhiMetdeltSRZDD1_FD_80071 | JGI IMG/M metagenome (GOLD analysis project Ga0114129, IMG submission 80071) | Populus rhizosphere microbial communities from Tennessee, USA - Rhizosphere MetaG P. deltoides SRZDD1 (version 2) (version 2) | ecosystem: Host-associated > Plants > Roots > Rhizosphere >...
CGGGCGTCAGCTCGAGAAGCGCCGTCGGGTTGCCGCACCCGAGTGACGCCGTCACTGCTTCAGCCGGCAGATCACTGGTTTCGGCATCAGAGTACAGCCGCGACGTGATCGGGTCGTTCTCACCGCCTCCGCAGCAGGAACCGGCACCGCAGCTTCCAGTTTCTACGGAGCTGGCGATGGCGCCGTATTTCTCGCGAACCGCAGACTGCACGTTCGGGTCCGTCATCTCGACCTCTTCATCAATATTCGCACGAGATCGGGGGTCCGAGACCCGGGGTCCGGGGTCCGGGATCGGAGGTCCGAGGCCGGAGGCAAAAAAAAGCGGCCGGCGTTGTGTGCCGGCCGCCCTTTTTTCTACGTGGGAGCGTCTAGCGAGTGCCCCCGGTGGTGTTTGCCATGCATGCACCTCCCGGCCGCGACCGTTTTTGGGTGCCCCGGGTCCGGGACGTGGTCGCTGAAAGCCTTTTTTTGGCGCCGCCTCTCGCGGCGATCGGTACTTCCAGAATACCACGCGCGGCAAACGGCCTGATGGTCGCGGTCACCTGTGCAGCATCTCGACGAGACGTAAGCCTGCTTCTCGCGGACCACGCTTCACTACGTTCTGGGCGGCACGCAGCCGGTGCGCGTCACGCCCCTTCGCTACGTGCACGTGCTCCTGCATGGGATCAGGAACGGGATCTTCTCGATGCGGTCTCAGTGGGCGGAGTCGCGTGGCGAGGACAGAGCAGCGCGCTTCATCAAATCGCACCACCTTCTGCCGATCAACATTTCACGGTGGACGGCCCCCCGGATCGGCGCCGCGGACAGCGACGCGTTGGGCATGGCCGCTCCGCCAAAAATGCGCGCGGTGGAATAGGCGTTACTGCCGTTCTCCCATCACGCGCAAATACTCCGCCTCGTACATCGGGACGATCAGGTCCGTGCAGTAGCGCGTGCGGACCATCTCGGCCGCGGTCCGCGCGATCGCGGCGTGCCGGGCCCGGTCGGTCAACAGCGTGATCCCGCGGTCCGCCATCGCGTCAATGGCTCCCGGCGGACACACGAAACCGGTGACGCCGTCCTCGATGATCTCCGGCAGCCCGCCGACGTTCGACGCCACGACGGGGACTTCGCAGGCCATGGCTTCGAGAGCAGCGAGGCCAAAGCTCTCCTCGGCGGAGGGCAGGAGGAAGAGATCCGCGACGGAGAGCCAGCGCACGAGATCGTGCTGCTCTCCAACGAACGTGACGTCCTCCGTCAGGTTGTGGTCGGCCACCTGACGTTCGATCTCCCCACGCACGGGTCCGTCGCCGATGAGGATGAAACGCGCGCGCACACGACGGCGAATCAGCCGGAACACTTCCAGCGCTATGTCGACGCGCTTGACGGGCCGGAAGTTCGAGACATGCATGATGAGCGCATCGCACTGACCTGGCGGACACAGACGGGCGCGGAACTCCGGATCGGGCTGCCGCCGGTACTCCGCGCAATCGAGAAAATTCGGGATGACCTGAACCTCGTGCTGAATTCCGAGCATGGCAATCGTTGCCGCCTTGAGGCTTCGCGAGACGGCGGTCACGCCGTCCGATCGCTCGATTGAGAACGCCACGACTCGCGCGTAGGACGGATCGCTGCCGACCAGCGTGATGTCGGTCCCGTGCAGCGTGGTGACCGTCCGCGGCGGCACGATCGCCTGCGTCGACAGGAGCATCTGATCCGCGAGGTACGCCGCGGTTGCGTGCGGCACCGCGTAGTGCGCGTGAACGATATCGAGTCGATGCGCTTCCGCGACGCGTGCGATCGTGTTGGCCAGCGCCAGCAGATACTGCGGTTCACGGAACAAGGGATACGGCGGGACATCCACGCGCTCGAACGAGAGGCCCGGGACGCCGAATCGCCAGCGGAATGGAGGCTCGCTGCTGATGACGTGGACGTGATGTCCGCGCTGCGCGAGCGCGTGAGCCAGCTCGGTGGCGACGACCCCGCTGCCCCCGACGGAGGCATAGCACACCATGCCGATGTTCATGGCAGGTGCTTGAGGATGCCGGATCGCACGAGAGGTTCGCGGATGATGATGCCTTCGGCGAAGGCCACGCCGGCGAGCGCGCCGAACTGCGCATCCCGACTCTCGATCAGCTGACGGAATGTGGCCGCCGTGAGCCTCGTGGGGATCGCGCCGGGCTCGACGGGCGCGAACTGGCTGCGGTAGCAGTCGAGCGCTTCACGCTTTCGCTGGTAGTGGTCGGAGACGTCCACGACGAAGGTTGGAGCCACGCTGTCGTTGATGAAGTAGTAGCACACCCAGTCCGGGCGCCACGGTTCCAGATCGGTTGTGTATCGACGGAGGCCGCTCTTGAACGCCGCGATGCGCAGCACTTCGCTGGCGGCGACGTGGTCCGGGTGCCTGTCGTCCCAGTAGGGAATCGCGATCGAACGCGGGCGATGACGCCGGATCGCGTCGACTGCGGAACGGATCAGCGCCGGAGTCGCCGAGATCCCGCCGTCCGGCCATTCGAGGTTTTCGCGCCAGAGCACCCCAAGCACCGCTGCGGCCGCGTTTGCTTCTGCCTGACGCTGCTCCGGCGTGCCGTTGCTCGAGAGCTCTGCCCTGGTGAGATCGCACAGGCCGACGCGGTGGCCGAGTGCCGTGTGTCGCGCGACGGTGCCGCCGAGCCCGAGTTCAATGTCGTCGGCGTGCGGACCGAAGGCGAGCAGGTCTATCGACATCTGTCGCCGTATTATCCTTCGGCTTGACGGGAGGCCGGCGGAGCAGGTCAACTACGGGGAATGAGCACCGAGAACCCAACCAGCGTGCCGTTCGACGAGCAGGCTGCGCTCGAGGAGCTCGAGCGTCTCCAGCATGCGATCCAGGAGACCCGGCGGCTCCGCGGAAAGACCGTCGACGAGTTCGACGCGTTCCTCCGATCGTTCAAAAGCGCACCGTCGTCACAACCGCACGCCGAACCAGATCGGCTTGCCCTACAAGCGCCCGTGATTCCATCCGCGCTTGCTGCTGCGACTCCCGAGTTCGCGGCTTCACCTGCGCCGACGCCGGCGCAGCCAACGCGTGGGATTTCTTCCGCTCTGGTGATTGGCGGGGGCGTGTGCGCAATCGGGGCGGCTGGGCTGCTGATGGTGCTGATGCGTCCGCGGCCAGCCGTTCCGTCGCAGCCGCAGGCAGCAACCGAGACCCGTGCGCCAGTTGTGGAAACGCCGGCCGCTTCTTCTCGGCCCGCGGCTGCGTCAGCGCCTTCTCCGGCACGGACGGGTATGCAAGCGGAGATCGTCGCGCTTCGACCGGTGTGGGTACGAGTCACCGCTGACGGACGCCGCGTTGTCGAACGCGAACTCAAGGTCAACGAACGTGTGCCCGTCACCGTGGTGCAGTCGATGGTCGTACGCGCGGGAGATGCGGGGGCGTTACGCGTCTCGATCGGTGGGCAGGATCAAGGCCGGCTCGGCGCAGACGGAGTGGTCGTAAGCCGAACGTTCACTGCCGGGTCTGCGCATCGACCCGCTCGCTGAGTTGGCGCCAACGCTACGCACGACCGGCAAATTCCCGGGTCTCGGTATGAACCCGGACCTTTTCCCCTTCCTTTATAAATAGCGGTACGCGAATCTCGAGGCCGGTCTCCAGCCTGGCGAGCTTGGTCACGCCGCCGCTTGCAGTGTCGCCGCGGACTCCCGGCTCAGTCGACGCGACGGTCAACTCCACGTGCGGTGGAAACTGAACACCGATGGGGCTGCCGTTGAACTTCTGGATCTGCACGACGACGTTATCCACGAGCAGCAGACGATCGTCACCGACGACATCGCTGCCAAGCGTCAGCGTGTCGAAGGTTTCCTGGTCCATGAAATGGTAGCCGTCGCTGCCTCCGTAGAGGTACGACGCGGTCACGACGGCAAGGTCCGGTTCCTTGAACTTGTCCGCCGCCTTGAAGGTCTTGTCGAAGACGGCTCTCGTGAGCAGGTTGCGCATCTTGATGCGGACCAGCGTCTGGCCGCCGCGAGCCGTCGGTTTCGATACTTCGACGTCGAGGCAGTGGTAAGGCGCCCCGTCGTATTCGAAGAACATCTTCCGTTTGATACTGATGGCCTCGATCAGCATTTCCCGCGCGCCCGCGGCAGGCGTATGATGCTCGCCCTGGAGGCCAATGTGGTCGCGATTATTGTGATTCTCCTCATTCTGTGGCTACTGGGCGTCATCACGAAGTACACGCTCGGCGGGCTGCTTCACATCCTGCTCGTGATTGCGATCATTTTCCTGCTCATCAACGTCATTCGGGGACGAGGGATCTAAGGAACCCGGCGTCTCCATTCAGGCGCGCAGCTTCTTCCAGTTCGCGAGACAGCGCTCCGCCATCTGCAGCTGGTCGGGGCTCTCTTCCTGTTCGATCAGGTAGTATTCGACGCCGCCGGTCGTTTCCGCCGCGTCGAAGATCCGCTTCCAGGGAGCGTCGCCTTCGCCGAACGCGACCGCGTATCCGCGGCCAGCCGCCCAATCCTTGCAGTGGATGCTGCGAATGCGTCCGGGGTTCCGATTGATCCACGCGACCGGGTCCTCGCCGACCTCGACGCAGGTTCCGACGTCCAGTTGAAGCACGACGTCCTTCGGCGTGGATGACGCCAGAACATCCATCGGCCGCTTGCCGTCAACGGGCCGCCACTCAGGCTGATGGTTGTGGAATCCCGTGAACAGTCCAAGCGGACGCAGCGTGTCCGCGACGGCGGTGAGCCGTTCACCGACAGCTCGCCATCCGTCGATGCCCGAGACGCTCCCCGCGCTTGCCATAATGATGTACTTGCTGCCAAGAATCTGATTCAGCTCGATCGCTTTCTTCAATCCTTCGTCCGTGAACGACGCGCTGTTGTTGTGCGTCGAGAGGCATTTGATTCCGCGATCGTCGAGCAGTTTGCGAACCTCCTTTGCCGTTGCTGACGTCCAATCCAGATACGGCGCATAGAACTCGACGACCTGATAGCCGATCTTCGCGACGGCGCTGACGGTTCCCATCAGGTCCTTCGCAAGTTCCGTCCGGACCGAATACAGCTCGAGCCCGACTGGAACCTCTTTGAAGAAGGCGGCAGCAGCCGCGGCCGCGAACGGCATGACGCCGGCTGTCGTGAGAAATGTGCGTCTGGAAATCGATTCGTGTGCGCTCACGCGCGGAGACTAGCACAGAGGCACGAACCTCCGCCACGCGGAGGGAATGGGCGTAGAATCGTCGGTCACCAGACAGCATCACCGCGTCACTCGAGGAGGCTCAGATGGCCGTCAGGAACATCTATCTGAAGATCGAGCCCATTCTCGACTATTCACCCGTCCGTCCCGACGAACACGTCACACCACCCATCGTCTACGCGCGCGACTGCATGCGGAATGCAGGCCACCAGGATGGAACGATTCCCGACGATGAGGTGAACGCGCGTCGTCTGACGGCGCTGATTTATCGCGAGTACATCGATCCTGGGTATTTCGTGCCCAAGCCGGACAAGCTCGTTGTCGCGGACGTCAACGAGCCCGCCTTCCCGCGTCGCGTTCCGGGAACGGTGATTTATGCGAGCCCAGGCGATCGTCTGCGGATTCACGTGAAGAACGCCGACATCATGCCGCACAGCTTTCACGTCCACGGGTTGGTGTACGGAATCGACTCGGATGGATCGTGGCCGTTCGGGACTCAGAGCACCGACGGCCGTCGTTCGGATGAGATCTGTCCGGGCCAGACGTGGACGTACACGTTCGACGTAACCGACGACACGATGGGTGCCTGGCCATTCCACGATCACTATCGCGACATCGGAATGAGCATCAATCGCGGTCTCTTCGGCGGCATCGTCGTGCTGCCTCGACACGAGTGCGAGCACCTGCCGGTGTTCGAGCTGCCCCACGGTCTCATCGAGTTGCTGAAGCACGGCTACGGATTCCCACATCCGACGCCGGGCGATCCCGAACACGGTCACGGTGGACACCATGCGGGACATGGAGGAGGAGGAGGAGGAGCGCCCGCCCGGATGCCAATGCCAATGCCGATGCCAATGCCAATGCCAATGCCAATGCCGGGAGGCGGCTTTCAACCGCCTCGTCACGCGCACGGCCTCGACCTCTCGGATGTTCCTGAGCCGCTTCGTCCGTTCATCGTGCTCCTCGACGAATTTGCTCACGCGCCGCAGCAGCATCGGATTCCCAGGCCGCCGCATCCGCTGCACGTGCCGATCTTCCTGCACCAGATGAGCGGCGCACGCGGCACGCCCGTCTTTCAAAGTGCTCCGCTGAATCCTCCCGGCGGCGGAATGCCCGGAGCGACGTTTACATCTCCGACCTTCTCGTTCGCGACGACCTACAACTACTTCTGTGGGATTCACGGTCCATCGATGGCGGGATCGATCACCGTGCAGGCCGGCGGTTCCAGCGTGGCCTACGTGAACATCGTGGACAACCAGTTCAACCCACCGGCCGTCACGGTTGGCGTGGGCGGACACGTGGTGTGGACGAACCAGGGACCCAGCCTGCACAGCGTCGTCGAACGCGGCGGCGACAGCCTCCCGTCGTACTGTCTGAACGGACGAACGTTCATCGGGAACACGCCGACGATCCTGGCCGAGAGCGGGCAGAAGATCCGCTGGTATGTGTTCAACGTCGATCTCGGAATGAACTGGCACAACTTCCATCCCCACGGTCACCGATGGCGGTTCGCGAACGAGACGATCGACATTCGAAGCATCGGACCAGCCGAATCGTTCATCGTCGAGACTGTCGTGCCTCCTGTGCTTCTCCTTCCGCCGGCAATCGAACATCACCAGCATCCCCATCATCGGCCGCCGAACTCGCATCCGTACACCATCCGCGGCGAGTTCCTCTTCCACTGCCATGTCGAGATGCACATGATGCAGGGACTCGCGGGGCTGGTCCGGGCGACGCAGACGATCTGGCTGACGAACGCCGAGGTCGCGCAGGTGCAGGCGCAAACCGGGCTGCCGCTCGATCCGGGCGGCAACGACTGCCCGGCGATCGATCTGGATCGCTGCGCGAACGCGATGGGCGGCAAGTGGGAGACGCTCCCGGGACTGCCCGGCATTACGTTCATGCATGCCGTGCTGCTGCCGACGACGAGCCGGCTGCTGTTCTGGGGTTACGGCCCGCGGCCGGATCAATCGCGGCTCTGGGATCAGGGAACGGGTCTGTACACGTCACCCGTGAATCAGCCGGCCGCTCTCTCCGGCGACGAGAACATCTGGTCAGGAGCGCACGCGCTTCTCAACACGCCCACGAACGGCATCCTGGTTCATGGCGGATTCTATTTCTCACCATTTCCGCCGCCGCTCACTGTCGACACGGAGCGCCGGGCGTTTCTGTTCGACGTGGGAAGCTCCACCTGGTCGCACGCGACCGAGACGAACACCGGCCGCTTCTATCCGACCAGCCTGACGCTCTCGGACGGGAAGGTCATGACGCTCTTCGGGCAGAACAACGCGGGTGGAGGAGCGACGGCTGCGTCTCTCGAGATCTTCACGCCGGGCGGTGCGGGCTCGTGGTCCGCGCCGAAGGCGCTTCCGTTCAATTACTTCTACTATCCGTGGACGTTCCTTCTGCCGAACGGCGAGATCTTCATTGCCGGTCCGCAGAAGCCGGCGCGTCGGGTCAACTGGACGGCGACGCCGGTCGTGGACGATCCGGCGAAGCGCTACAACCAGGTCTTCTCACAGCGCGGCGTGAACATGGATGGCACCGCGGCGCTCCTGCCGCTCAAGCCGCCCGCGTACGCGCCGCGCGTGCTGATTGCCGGCGGAAGCACGCTCGACACCCAGCAGTCGGCTGAATGGATCGATTTGTCGACGGCCACGCCCGCCTGGCAGGCGCTGCCGAACATGAACGTCGCGCGGGACAAAGTGAACTCGGTGCTGCTGCCCGATGGCCGCCTCCTGATTGTCGGCGGCATTGAAACACTGCCGAACGGCGGCCCCGCCGAGCTGTTCGATCCGGCCGATCCGCTCGCCGGATTCCAGCTCGGTCCATCGATGACCTATCGTCGCGGATACCACTCGGCAGCGATTCTGCTGCCGGATGGCAGCGTCGTGGTCGGCGGCGATCCAAATGGTCCGACGACCCCGAACGAGCGGTATCTGCCGCCGTACTTCTTCAAGCCGCGTCCGACGATCGGCAGCGCTCCTGCGACGCTGTCTTACGGCGCGAACTTTACCGTCAACACGCCCGAAGCGGCGAGCATCGGCGAAGTCGTCCTGATACGGCCAGGCGCCGTCACCCACGCCTTCAATCAGTCGCAGCGCTATGTCGGCTGCGCGATCGTCTCGACGGGCGCGGGAACCGTGCAGGCCACCGCGCCGCCGACTGGCAACGTCGCGCCGCCAGGTTATTACCTGCTGTTCGTCGTCGATCACGACCGGATTCCGTCGATGGGCGTCTGGACCAGGCTGGGTTGAAGGATATGATTGGGGTTCTATCACCTATCAGAGGCTGGAGGTCGAATGATGCGGACCAGGCACTGGCTCATGGCGGCCTTTGTCGTGCTGGTACTCGCGGTACCGGCCGCGGCACAGACACAGATCACGACGGGGGTCATCGAGGGGATCGTCGTCGATTCGAGCGGCGCGATCCTTCCGGGCGTGGACGTCGAGCTCCGCAATGTGGACACGAACTTCACGCGATCGCTCGTCACCGATAGAGACGGGCGCTTCGTGGCGCTGCAGCTGCCGCCGGGGCGCTACACCGTGACCTTCAAGCTGGCGAGCTTCGCCACAACCGTGCAGGAAAACGTGCTCGTTACCGTTGGCGAGGCGGTCCGGCTGACACCGACGATGAAGCCGTCGGGCGTCGCAGAGACCGTCACCGTCACGACACAGGCTGCGACCGTCGAATCGACCCGGACGGCCGCGGCAAGCACGCTGGACGAAAACACGATCCGAACGACGCCGATTCTCGGGCGCAAGTTCGAGGATCTGCTCACGCTCACGCCCGGCGTCAGCGTCGTGCAGGGGCCCGATGGCGATGAGATCAATTTCGTCGGGCAGCGCGGCGTCTTCAACAACATCAGCCTGGACGGCGGCGACTACAACAATGGTTTCTTCGGCGAGCAGATGGGCGGTCAGCGCGCCGCTATCGACATCACGCTGGAGGCGGTCAAGGAATTCCAGGTGGTGGCCACCGGCGCCAACGCCGAGTACGGCCGGACCGCCGGCGGCATCGTCAACGTCATCACGAAGTCCGGGACCAATGACACGAAGGGGAGCCTCTTCTACTTCCAGCGGCTCGAAGGGCTGACGTCGAACACGTCCGACGGGAAGCCGCTGAAAGATTTCCATCGCGAGCAGTTTGGCGGCACTGTCGGCGGACCGCTGATCAGGAACAAGGCGTTCTACTTTGCGGCGCTCGAAGGCATTCGCGAGAAGCTTCAGCGCCCGAATCTGTCGGAAGCGATCGGCGCACCCTGCTCGGTGAGCGCTCCGACGATCTCAGCCAACGAGGCCCTGATCAATTCCAGCGCCGATTGCCAGCGGCTGGCGCTGCTGACGTTCTTCCAGGCGCGGCGAGGCCAGAACGAAGGGCAGCCGGTCGACCACAAGATCAGCAACAACGCGCTGCTCGGCAAGGTCGACTACAACCTGACGCCGGCGAACAACCTGTCCGTGTCGTACAACTTCGATTATTCGAAGAACACGAATCAGACGTTCGATGTGGCGACGTACGGCAACTCCGCAAACGGCACCGAAGGACCGTCGAAGATCAATATCGTCAATGTGAACCTCTTCAGCACGGTGACCTCGAACAAGCTGAACGAGCTTCACGCGACATATTCGCGTGAGAACCGGCCGCGGTCGGCGACTCCTTCGAACGTTCCGGCGGACACGGCGATGGGATTCAGTCCGACGTTCCGCTTCGGTAACCCTTTCTTCCTTGCACCAAACATCGACGAGCTGGTGAAGCGGTTCCAGGTCAAGGACAACTTCTCGATCGTCACCGGCAGGCACACGATCAAGACGGGCGGCGAGTGGCTGCACACGAACAACGCGCAGGTGTTCCGCGGCTTCTTCGAGGGGCGCTACATCTTCGACAGCGTGACGGGCTTCCTCCGGTACGCATCGTCGCCGGCGCCCGGCGGTTTCGGTCCGTTCACCGTCGGCTGCTCGAACGGGACGTACGTGACGGCTCCAACATCCTGCCCGGCCGGCACGACCACGACGGGAGGCCCACTGTTCTTCTATCTTCAGAGCAGCAGTCCTGATGGCATCGCACGCGACGCGGCAGGCGCGTCGGACATCACCAACGAAGAGTTCGCGCTGTTCGTCCAGGATAGGTGGCGCGTCGGCGGCCTGACGCTCGATTACGGTTTGAGATGGGACGCGCAGCGCATGCCGAAGACGGTCGATCCGAAGACCACCGCATACGCGCAACTCCTGAACAATCCGCGATTCCCGTCCGACGGCACGATTCCCGATCAATGGAATCAGTTCCAGCCGCGGGTTGCGTTCGCGTGGGACCCGGATAAGGACGGTAAGTCCGTTCTCCGAGGAAGCGCGGGCATCTACTACGCGCGCCAGAACATGCTGAGCCAGGTTGGGTCGGTAACGACCAACGGCATCCAGCAGAAGAGCGACTTCCGCGACACGACGTTCGTGTCGTTTGCCGATATGCCTGTTTGGCCGAACCTGCTCACGCCGAGCGCCGTGCCGGCGGGGACGTTTCCGCTCTTTACCGGCATCCGCGTGTTCGACCGCAGTTACAAGAACCCGCGCATCTACAGCTTCAATGTCGGCTACGAGCGCGAAGTGATCCCCGGCGTCGCGGCGTACGTCGATTTCACGACCGCCAAAGGAGTCCACCTGACGCGGTTTCTCAACTACAACGCGCATGGAACGGCGGCGGCCGCCTCGCAGCCTGCGACACGGGACACGACGACGTATGTGGGCGCCAATCCGTTCGAGCCTCAGTTCGGCGACGTGTTCGTGACCAACAGCCGCGGCCGCGGCTTATACCGCGGCCTGACGGTCGGCGCGCGCAAGCGACTGTCGGAGCACTATCAGGTCGAGGCGAACTACGTGCTGTCGAAGGACAAAGACGACGACTCGAACGAGCGCGATCCGTTCACCGATCGCTCGTTCAACTTCTACGATTTGAGCCTGGATTACGGACCGTCGGATCGCGACATCCGCCACCGGTTCAACTTCTTCACGTACGCAGAACTGCCGCATCGACTGCTGGCGAACGTTCGCATGCAGGCTCACACCGCGCAGCCGATCACGACATCCCCTCGCGTCCTCAACGGCAACGACCGCGGACGCAACTGGGATCGAAAGGACAACGGCTACTTCTCGCTGGACTGGCGTGTGCAGCGGCCGTTCAAGCTGATGGAAGGCGTCGAGCTGATTCCAATGATCGAGATGTTCAACACCTTCAACAACGCCAACAACGTGAACCCGCTGACGACGCCGGGGCTCTTCAACTTCGACGGGTTCCTGCGGGAGGGAGTGGGAGATCCGCGTCAGCTTCAGCTGGCAGCGAAGGTGACGTTCTGATGGCGTCGCAGCAGCGTCACGATTCTTGGGCGAGGGGGCGAAAGAAGGGACGCGTGTCGATAATCAGGCGGTCACCGGCTGCGTTTTGGGACGTCCCTCCGGTGACGGCAGGTTGATTCCTGCGCGTTTGAGGAGCGAGTCGAAGCCCGCCTTGTCGACGGACTTCGACATCGCTTCCTCGGGCGCCACGATCTTCTTCGTCACGAGATCCATCAGCGCGTCGTTCAGCGTGACCATCCCGTGCGCCTTATTGACCTGCATGATGGACGGAATCTGAAACGTCTTTCCTTCACGAATCAGGTTGCTGACCGCCTGGGTGGCGATGAGCACTTCCAGCGCCGCGACGCGGCCGCCGCCGATCTTGCGGCAGAGCGTCTGCGCGATCACCCCGCGCAACGACTCGGACAGCATGATGCGGATCTGCGCCTGCCGATCCGACGGGAACTGGTCGATGACGCGATCCACCGTCGACGCAGCGGTCGTGGTGTGAAGCGTTCCGAACACCAGATGTCCTGTTTCCGCCGTCTCGATCGCGATCGCAACCGTCTCGAGGTCGCGCAGTTCTCCGACGAGGACGATGTCCGGGTCCTCGCGCAGCGCCGCACGCAGCGCGTGCTTGAACGATTCCGTGTGCGTGTGGACCTCGCGCTGGTTGATCAGGCACTTCTGGTTCGCGTGGACGAACTCGATCGGATCCTCGATCGTGATGATGTGATCCTGACGCGTCTTGTTCACGTGGTCGACCATCGCGCACAGCGTCGTGGACTTTCCCGACCCCGTCGGGCCTGTCACGAGCACGAGGCCTTTGTTCAGCTGGCACAGTTGCAGGATGTGCGGCGACAGCCCGAGCTGCTCGGCGGTGAGGATCTTTGTCGGGATGATTCGGAACACGGCGCCCGGCCCTCTCCGATCGGCAAACACGTTCGACCGAAAGCGGGCGAGGTCGCGGATCTCGTACGCGAAGTCCGTGTCGTGGCGCTCCAGGTACTCCTTCCGGTTCTTCTCCGGCATGATCGGCGCGAGCAGTTGAGCCACGTCGTCACCGGTCAGGGATGGCGCAGCCGGATCCAGCGGCTGCATGTGGCCGTCCTTCCGAATCATCGGCGTCGAGCCCACGCACAGGTGCAGGTCGGACGCGCCGGCGGCGCACATGGCGTGAAAGAGTCGGTCGATAGCGGGTGCGTCGCTCACTCGGATGCCTCCGAAACCTCGATGATGTGGGCGCTGTTGACGATGAGGGTGAGATTGTCGGTTTCGAGGTATCGGAAGGCTTCAGACTGCCGGGCCCAGTCGCTCAATCGGTCCCTTCCTTCCGGCCGGTAGACGCGCACCGCGCCCGCGACACGATCTCCGGTCGAGAGCTGCATCGTCACGAATCGGCGCGTGGCGACCGAGTACCCCGGTTCCCGGCTTGCTTCGTTGTCGGAGAGCGCAACCGACACCACGTGAGTACGGTTGTACAGCACGGTACGAGTACCCGTCTTGTCTTGAATTTCGAAAGGAAAGAATCCCGTCTCGGCGTTGAGGAGATCCCAGACGCGTTCGGGGCCGTCGTGCCGGGCGCTGCTGGCGGTGAAGAAACAGCCTTGTGAAAGCTCCCCGCTCGACAGCCTGACGAGGGCTTGCGTGCGCCGCTTTTCGAATCGGTACTCGGAGGTAACTGCACCGGAGTTCATACGCGGAAGTTATCGGCGCGTCACCCTCCGATCCGATGCGCAATGCTGCACGTCACTTCACAGAACTGCGCTGTCCCTAGGCCTTCCCGCCTTTGGCCTTCCGCCGCGCCGCCCAGTATTTCTTCATTCTTCTGGAGACGGCTCGTCGCGCGGCTGCGGACATCCCGCGACGTCTCCGACGTGTGCCGGGGCCCTGCGTGCTGTCATAACCTGATGCCTGCCCCCCCGAAGAGGAACGCAGCCCTGGGAACACCCGCAGCAGAGCAGCCCGCTCGTGTTCGAGTTCCCCGAGCCTGGCAGCCGCACCAATCCTTGCGAGACGTTTCAGCTCTCGTTGATCCATGTTTCTCACCCCTCCGAGATGAGATCTTCAAGCGACAATGCTACCCTAAATCGCGCTGCGCGCCTCATCACCAGCCCGCGCGCGAACCCTCTCCATGAACATCGATCTCGCCAATCTCACTCGACCTGTCGTCCAGCTGTCGCTCGATCTCACGAACATCGACGAAGCCCTCGAGACCGC
>Ga0114129_10009738_pt1 | contig 13704 bp, 16 predicted proteins | sample RhiMetdeltSRZDD1_FD_80071 | JGI IMG/M metagenome (GOLD analysis project Ga0114129, IMG submission 80071) | Populus rhizosphere microbial communities from Tennessee, USA - Rhizosphere MetaG P. deltoides SRZDD1 (version 2) (version 2) | ecosystem: Host-associated > Plants > Roots > Rhizosphere >...
AGGCCGGGCTCGGCGTGTTGGCGGCGGCGTGCGTGTCGGCGCTGGTGGTCAATGCGAACACGTCTGCGGTGACGATCCTGTTGCCGGCGATCAGCGAGGACACCGGCGCTCCCGTGGCGCAGCTCCAATGGGCGGTGACCGGGTACATGCTCGTCGGCGCCGCGGTGATCGTGACCTCGGGGTCGTTGGGAGACGTTTTCGGACGGCGCCGCTTCTTTCCTGGCCCGGCCGACCTCGCCGCCGCCGCCGCGGTGACGACGCACACGATCCCCGTCCCGCAGGAGGTGTAGGGCAATGTGCCGCTGGCTCGCCTATTCGGGCTCACCGATCCGCCTCGAAGAGCTGCTCGTCAAGCGCGACCGCTCGCTGATCGACCAGAGCCTCCACTCGCGCCAGGGCGCGACCACGACGAACGGCGACGGCTTCGGCGTCGGCTGGTACGAGGAAGGCGAGCCGCCGCGCGTCTACCGCAGCACGCACCCAGCCTGGAACGACCGTAACCTGCGCGAGCTCGCGGCGGGCATCTCCTCGCCGCTCTTCTTCGCGCACATCCGCGCGTCGACCGGCTCGGCGATCCAGGAGACGAACGTGCACCCGTTCCGCTACGGCCGCTGGCTCTGGATGCACAACGGCCTGATCCGCGAGTACCCGCGCGTGCGCCGCGAGCTGCAGCTGCGGGTGGCCGACGAGCTCTACACCTCGATCGAGGGGACGACCGACTCCGAGACGATGTTCTATCTCGCACTGACCTTCGGGCTCGAGGAAGATCCCGTCGGGGCGCTCGAGCAGACGATCGGCTTTATCGAGGAGACAGGTCGGAAGCACGACATCGAGCTGCCGATTCAGATGACGGTCGCGACGACGAACGGCGAGAGCATCTGGGCGTTCCGGTACTCGAGCGAGCACGATTCGCGCTCGCTCTACTTCAGCACGCGCATGGACTCGCTGAAGGCGCTCTATCCCGAGCTGGTCGAGCTCGCGCAGCTCTCCGACGAGACGCGGGTGGTCGTGTCGGAGCCGCTCGGCGATCTCCCCGGCGCCTGGAACCAGGTGCCGGAGTCGCACGTTGCGATCGTGCAACCCGGCGAAGACACACTGAGGCCCTTCTCGCCGCGCTAACGCGGTCAGGCCCTCCCCCGCACGGGGTGAGGGTGCCTCACCCGACGCCGCCGCAGACTCGCCGCGTGGAGATCGGCGAGCCTCAGCGGACGTACACGGTCGAGCCGCTCGAGGATCCGGTCCCGCGCGAGTCGCCGCCGGCCGAACCGGACGACGCACCCGCCGAAGGTCCACGCGAGCCGGAGGAGGTGCCGGCACGCTAGCCGCGGCCGCGCCCGACTTCTTCGAGCCCGTCGTGGGCTGGAGAGCGTGGGCCGTCGTGCAGGACCGCCGGCGGCTTCGGCTCCGCAGCATCGTGTTCGACACGATCTGGCCGGCCGACGCCGCCCTCAATGCCGGCTGCAACCGCGTGTGGACGCGCATCCGCAGCCGGCTGCCGTGGCGCAGCGACGTAACGCACGACGTCCCCGTCTGGCAGTGCAGCTGCGGCATCTACGCCGCCCACGACCCGGAGCTCGCGGCGGAGTATCTCTACCTGTACAGCGACGTGCATCAGCCGCGCGTCGTCTATCGCGCGATCGGCCTCGTCTCGATGTGGGGCGCCGTGGTGGAGGGAGAGAGCGGCTGGCGCGCATCGAACGCGTTTCCGAAGCGGCTGTTCCTGCCGCGCGCACAACGCGACTCGGACGTCGAGGAGATCTGCGACGGGCTGGCCGACTATGGGGTCCCGATCGAGATCCTCGACGACGGCGAGACCGCCGTCGCACGGGCCGTGCGACGCGTTCGCCGCGACCGGCGGCGACGCCGGCGCGCGACGCAGAGCGGCTGACGTGCGATTCCCCCGGCTTCGGCCAAACCGGCCGAAAGAGGAAGACGAAGTCGGCGCTGCGCTCGCGGCGTCTCAGCACGCCGCCCATGACGACGGCGACACCCGGACCGTCGTCACGCTCGACGCCGACCAGCTGAGGCAGCTCTCTGCGGTCTTCGCATCGCCGCGCTGGCTGCGCGACCTCGGCGTCGCGTCCTGGCTGCTCGTCGGCGTCGCGGCGCTGCTGGTCGGGCTGACGTGGGTGCTCGGGATAACGTCGACGATCGTCGTCCCTGTCCTCGTGGGGCTCGTCATCTCGACGGTCGCAAGCCCGGCCGTGTCCTGGATGCACGGCCATCGCGTTCCGCGTGCCCTCGGCGCGCTCGTCGTGCTGCTGATCGTGATCGCGATCGCAGTGCTGATCGTCCTTCTCGTCATCGGGGGCGTGCGCGCGCAGTCGGGGTCGATCGCGGCCGAGGCCAATGCCGCGGCGGACAAGTTCCAGCAGTGGCTCCAGGATCTCGGCATGAACGATTCGGGTGCCTCGACGGCGTCGAACGACCTCGGGTCGTCCGTGCACGACATGATCGCCGTGTTCACCAAGGGCCTTGCGGTCGGCATCAGCGGCCTGACGTCGCTCGGCTTCTTCCTCGCGTTCAGCGCTTTCAGCACGTTCATGCTGCTGAAGGACGGACCGCTGCTGCGACGCTGGCTCAACGGCCATCTCGCCGTTCCGGCAGTCGTCGCGGAGACGATCACGGGGCGAGTCATACGCTCGGTCCGCGCCTACTTCCTCGGCACGACGATCGTCGCGGCGTTCAACGCGATCGTCGTCGGCGTCGGTGCGTGGCTGCTCGACGTACCGCTCGCCGGGACGATCGCGGTCGTCACGTTCGTGACCGCCTACGTCCCGTTCGTCGGGGCGTTCGTGTCGGGCGCGTTCGCAGTCGTCCTCGCGCTCGGGTCGAAGGGCACCACGACCGCGGTCATCATGCTGATCATCGTCCTGCTCGCGAACGGGCTGCTGCAAAACATCGTCCAGCCGATCGCGATGGGCGCGACGCTGCGCATGAACCCGCTGCTGATCCTCATCGTCACGATCTCGGCCGGCGCGTTCTTCGGCACCGCCGGGCTCATTCTCGCCGCGCCCCTCACCGCAGCGGGGATTCACATCTCCGGCGACCTTGCAAAGGTGCGGCGCGCCCGGACGCCGGCTACGGCGTCGGCTCCACCACCAGCGTAAGGCCGTCCACGCGCAGGATGCGGACCGTCGTCCCGACGTCCGCCCCGGCCGCGCACTCTGCCTCCCACAGCTCCCCGCCGACGAAGACCTGCCCGTGCGGCCTGCACGTCGCACGCACCTCGGCGATCTGGCCGACGAGCGTCTGCGTGCCGACGACCTTGCGCCGCCCCCGTACGGTGCGGTTCCAGAGATACAGCTCGATCGAGCCGAGAACCGCAAACACCGTAGCGCCGATCACGTCCCAGGGCTCGGGCAAGAACAGCAGCAGGACAACGGCGACGATGAGCAGCATCAGCTCTCCGCCGGCCGAAGGCGTTTCCAGGTCGCCCCGGCCAGCAGGCCGAGCGTGAGCGTCGGGACGATGGTGAGGAAGCGGTAGACGAGGACCGCGGCGACGACTTCGGCGTTATCGCCGCCGAACCCTACGAGCGCCGTCGTCAAGCCGACCTCGACGATGCCGATGCCCCCGGGCGTGATCGGGATCGAGCCGAGCAAGCGCACGAGCGACCATGCGGCGAACGCTTCGATCGCGGAGACCTCGCCGGCCGGCACGTCGAAGACGCGCAAGCAGGTGAGAAGGACGAGGAACACCGTCAGTTGCCCTGCTAGCACCGCGAGGGTCAGTACGTGCCAGCGCCGTTTCAGCAGGCCGACCGCCTCGTGCCGGAAGGACACGAACGACCTGCCGTCCCACTTCACGGGCTTACGCCGGATCCAACCCTTCAGGCGCGTCACGATCCTCGCCGCGGTGTCGCCGACCCACTTGGCGAGGCGGTCGCTCGTCAGTCCGGCTGCGAAGCCGGCGGCGCTGACAACGAGGATCGCGACCCCGATGAACGCGACGGTCTGCAGCAGCGGGTTCTGCTCCTTCGACTGCGTCAGCAGCGCCAGCGCGATGATCGGGAACGCGAGCATTGCGAACTGGTTCCAGATACCGGTCACCGCGAGGGCGAGCGCGACGGGCCGTCCGGTGAAGCCCCAGCCGCGCAGCATTCCGTAGGACACGCCGATCCCGACCGCGGCGCCGCCCGGCAGCACGTAGGTCGAGGCTGTCGAGGCCTGCGTCAGCACGAACGCCTGGCGAAAGCGCAACCCGGGCAGCGCCGCCTGCAACGGCGGCGCGTACGTCGCAAGGTTGAGCGCCGTCGCTCCGGCGAGCAATCCGACCTGCGGCCATGACAGCGTCTTGACCACTGCCCAGACGTCGCGGTAGTCGGCGACCCTCGGCAGGACGAAGACGAACGTGCCGACGATGACAGCGATCCCGAGGCCGCCGCCGAGAGCCGTGCGCCAGGAGACGCGCCGCTTCGCCTTCGGCGGAGCGACAGGTGCGGCGTCGCTCACTGCGGCGGCGCGATCGCCTGAGCGTCCGAGAGCGTCACGGTCTTCGTCCATGCACCTCTCGCATGCGCGGCAGCCTCGATCTGCGTGGCGTGCTGCTGGTCGACGAGCACGACCGCCGCGGACGTGCCGGGGTTGAGCCGGTGCGCGACCTCTTGCTCGAACTCTGCGGTGATGCCGAGGTCGCGGCGCCGAGCCATGAAAGCGCCGATCCCCGCGCCGGCCGCGGCCACGGCGATCGGAAATCCGAGCACCGCTCCGCCGAGCAGCCCCCACGCCCCGCCGTACCACCCGCCCTTGGAGGTCGAGATGTCGTGTGTCTCGCGCATCCGCACCGTTCCGTCGGACGTGCGGACGACGAGGCAGGCGTCGTGGAGGCCCAGCTCCCCCTGCGCGGCAATGGTCGAAGCGCTGACGACCGCGTCCCACGCCGTCTTCTCATCGTCGAACACGGCGACCACGAGGACGTCGGCCATCGACGGCATCTCAACGGCGCGGCGGGTGACCGCTCGTCACCCCGTCCGGATGACGCCGGGTCATCCCGCAGCGCGAGACCTTCGGGCCTCCCAACCCTACAAGGAGGTGCGGTTTACGTGTTCGTGGCGACGGATTACCCGTTTCTCGACGTGCTCTGGACGATCATCATCTTTTTCCTGTGGGTGATCTGGATCTGGTTCCTGATCGCGATCCTCAGCGACGTCTTCCGCCGCCACGACATCGGCGGTGGGAAAAAGGCGGCGTGGGTCTTCTTCATCATCTTCGTGCCCGTGATCGGTGCGCTGACGTATGTGATCGTGAATGGCGATGGGATGGCGAAGCGGAACGTGCGGGATACGCAGCAGGCACAGGAGCGCATGGACGATTACGTCCGGTCGGTCGCCGGCGGCTCAGCCTCGGAGATCGAGAAGGCAAAGCAGCTGCTCGACAGCGGTGCGATCACCGCAGACGAGTACGCATCGCTCAAAGCGAAGGCGCTCGCCGGCGGTACCGCCTAGGGCGTCAGGGCACCTTTCGAGGCGCCCGGGTCTGCCGCTGGGGCAGGCGCGGGCGCTTCGTCGCTTTCCGGGAACTCGGCGAGGGTCTGGCGCCGCCAGACCTCGAGGCCGAGGGCGAGGAGCGCGGCCAGGATCAGAACGCCGAGCAGACGCCGGCTCCCTCCTGACGGGCCCCAGGCGATGAAGACGAGGAAGACCACGGTCGCCGTGATCCAGACGAGAAACGGGCGCTCCCTCCAGGTCGGCGCGAGCGACCGCCGCAACCCGACGGCCGCGCGGCTCGGCCCCGCGACGATGCCGGAAATCAGCGCGAACAGGCCGTAGAACACGAGCGCGAGCGCGATGTCGCGCAGGAGGTCTGTCTCGATCAGCCAGATCGCGTGCACGGCGGGCTTGGACGACTCCGTGTTGACGAGGGAGTCGACGATGGCGTTGCCCACGAACCGGCGGATGATGAGCAGGAGCACGCCGACGATCAGCAAGGCGACGCCGACTGCCTCGAGCATCGTCCGCCGCGTTCCGTGCGCGAGATAGACCGCCAGGGCCAGCAGCGCGAAGACGGCGAACCACAGCCACGAGCTGAGCGCGTTGAGGACGCGAACGCCCTTCTGGGCGGCGTCGAGCTGATCGGACTTGAGGAGCACGATCTCGCCCGCGTCCGGCGGCGCTCGCTGCTTCAGGCGGTCGCCGACGCCGAGCCGGTCGGCGATGCGCATGATCAGCGGCCGCAGATCGAGGACGACATCTCCGTTCGCCGTCGAGACCGCGCCTGCGTCCTTGCCCTCGAGCACGTTGACGAGGGCGGTGTGCGCGCGGCGGTTGATGCGCTCCCAGAGCGCCTGGGCCTGGGCCGTCCCGAGGAACGCATTGATCACCTGTCCCGTGGAGTTCTGGATGGCCGCTGCGATCGCGGGCGCGGCGCCCTTCGCTCGCGGCGGGAGCTTCTCCTCGAGCTGCGCCTGCACGTCCACGCGTTGGTTGAGCAGGTCGACGAGACGCGTCGACAGCGTCGTGCGGACCTCGTCGTTCGCGAGCAGCTTCGCCGAGGAGCTCGTGAAGTTGTCCGTGTCGAGCAGCTGCTGCTTGGACCAGACCGTCAGTGCGGAGACGAGGGCGAGCAGGCTCGCGAGGACGATCAGCGCCCAGACGGCGACGGAACGGCGGCGCGTCATGCCCCCCACGATTGCGCCGCGACGGGTGAGGGCCGTTCATTCGGACAGGGTGAGCGCCCGTCACCCGGAGCCGACGCACCCTTGCAGCAACGAATCCGGAAGGAGGCGACGCCGTGATGATGCGAAGACGACGTCCGCTGATGCGGGCGGCAATGGTCGGAGGGACGGCATACGCGGTGGGGAAGCATTCCCAGCGGGCCGGCGATCGTGAAGAGGATCAGGAAGTGCGCCTGCAGCAGCTCGAGTCGCAGCAGTACGCCCAGGCTCCGGTGACGGCACCGCCGGGCGGCGGCCCGACCGACATCGCGGAGAAGCTGACGCAGCTCAAGGCCCTCCAGGACCAGGGAGTGCTGACTCCGGAAGAGTTCGCTGCCGCCAAGGCGAAGCTGCTCGGCACCTAACGACGAGACAAGGGAGAGAGCAATGTCATTTGGCCCAGTTCAGATCCTCGTCATCGGCTTCGGCGATGCCGAGTTCAAAGGCACGATCCGGGCCGAGCTCGAGCGGCTGCGCGAGCACGACGTCGTGCGCCTGATCGACCTGCTCGTCGTGCGCAAGGACGAGGACGGGACGATCGAGCGGCTGCAGCAGAGCGACCTCTCGCAGGACGAGGCCATGGAGTTCGGCGCAATCATCGGGGCGCTGATCGGAGTCGGCGCCGACGGCGAAGAGGGCGCCGAGGCCGGAGCCGTGCTCGGAGCCGCAGCGATGGAGGGCGGCCACGTCTTCGAAGCCACTGACATGTGGTACGTCGACGACGCCATCCCGCCGGGCACCGCAGCGGCGATCGCCCTGCTCGACCACCGCTGGGCAATCGGATTGCGCGACGCGATCCGAGAAGCAGGCGGGTTCCACCTGGCGGACGCTTGGGTCCACCCGGCCGATCTGATCGCGATCGGCGTCAAGAGCGCGGAAGAGACGGCGGTGAGCTGATGTCGACGTTCCGGCCGTCGATCACTCCGCGGTCGGCTCATCCGACCCCGGCCGAACTGCAGGGGGAGGTCGACCGCCACAGCTGGCTCGACCTCGCCGGAATCCTGCTGTTCCTCGTCGGCTTCTTCAACATCATCGACGGCATCGCGGCGATCTCTGACGCGAAGGTCATGTCCTCACACGTCCTCTTCGCGAACCTGCATGCCTGGGGATGGTTCTTCCTGATCGTGGGCGTCGTCCAGATCCTCGCCGGTTGGGCCGTGATGAAGGGGGCGAACTGGGCGGCGATCGTCGGGATGGTCACCGCGTTCGTCAACGCGATCTCGCAGCTCTCCGCGTCCCACACCTTCGCGGTGTGGGCGATCACGATCGTCGCCGTGGACGTGCTGATCATCTACGGGCTCGCCAGGTACGGCGGTGGCCGTGGACGAGCAACCTAACGACGACGCCGCACTCGGCATCGTCTTCGCGACCGCCGGCATGGGGCTGGCGGCCGCACGCCTGATCGCACGTACGCCGGGCCTCGCGTCCTACTTCGAACGAGCGGCCGTGCGCGGGCGAGAGCAGGTGGGGACGACGGCCGAGCGCCTCGTCGTCGTGTTCGAGCCCGAGGCCGAGCGGATGCTGCAGCAGGTCTTGGACAGTCCGGAGTTCGAGCGGATACTCCAGCAGTTCCTGGACAGTCCCGAGTTCGACCAGGCGCTCGAGCGCGTGCTGACGAGCCCGAAGGTGCGGGAAGCGCTCGCGGTTCAGACCACGTCGTTCGCCGGCGAGCTGCTGTCGAAGCTGCGTACGCGCCTGCGGGCGCTCGACCGGCGCTGCGCCGGGCTGGCGTCGCGAGGTCTCGCGTTCGCCGTCGACCTGACGCTCGCGCAGGTGGTGTTCCTGATCGGCTCGGCGCTCGTCGGCCTGGTCGCCGCGCTGGTCGGGGGTTTGCGACCCGCGTGGCTCTTCGAGGCTCTCGCCGCTACGGGTTGGTTCCTCGTGGTGGGCGCGTACTTCGCGTTCTTCTGGACGGTGGCCGGGCAGACGCCCGGGATGCGGCTCGTGCACCTTCGCGTCATCGACCACTTCGGCGAGCCGCCGCGCCTGCTGAGGTCGATCGTGCGGTTCGCCGCGCTGATCGTCGCGATCATCCCTCTGTTCGCCGGATTCCTGCCGATCCTGTTCGACAAACGGCGGCGCGGCCTGCAGGACTTCGTCGCGAGAACGTTCGTCGTGCCGACGTGACGCGCGTCGTGGAATTCGTCGTGCTTGCGCTCGCCGTCACCGCGGCGCTCGCCGCGTGCGGAAGCAACAAGGAGTCGCCTGCAGAGGCGAAGCAGCACCTCTGCGCGAGCCTGGACGACTTCGCCGCCTCGGTCGTCGCGCTGCAGGGCGTCGGGCTGAGCTCCTCCGAGGACGAGCTGAAGTCTTCGCTCGACGACATCCAGGCGGCGTGGGACAAGGTCGTCGGCGACGCGAAGGACGTCAAGACGGCGAACACGGACACCATCAAGTCGACGTACAACGACCTGAAGAGCACGGTGCAAAACCGACCGACCGACAAGCCGGTCACGGAGGTTGTCGCGGGGCTGCAGCCGAAGCTGACGGCGTTCTCCGAAGCGTGGAAGCAGTTCGCGGCGAGCGTCGACTGCAAGACCTCCTGAGACGGAAACGCTCCGCAGCCGGCGTCACCCCCGCTGAGTGACGCCCGGTCACCCGGCACGTGCCGAGTGTGACGAGGTCATGCCTCGGGAGCGTCCGTCTCGCGTCGGCTCGGCCACCTCGGTCGTGGAACGGCCTGCCGCCGACTCGGACGCAGACCGGGATTGGGACGGCATGGCATCGCTGCCGGACGGGGAGTTCCTGATGGGGAGCGAGGACCGCCTCGCATATCCGGATGACGGGGAAGGCCCCGTCCGGCGCGTGCGCATGAGCTCCTTCCGGATTGACGTCTTCGCGGTCACTAACGCGGCCTTCAGTCGCTTCGTCGACGACGCAGGCTACGTCACGGACGCGGAGAGGCTCGGCTGGTCGCTCGTCTTCGCGGGACTCCTCCCGGACGGCCTCCAGCCGCTGCGTGGCGTCGGCCGAGCTCCGTGGTGGCGCCAGATCGAGGGGGCTGACTGGCGCCACCCGGAGGGCCCCGGCTCGAGCGTCGCCGGCCGCGAAGCCCATCCCGTCGTGCACGTCACGTGGAACGACGCCCGTGCTTTCGCGACGGCCGTCGGCAAGCGACTCCCGACGGAAGCGGAATGGGAGTACGCGGCGCGCGGCGGGCTCGAGAGCCAGCCCTACCCGTGGGGCGCAGAGCTCCAGCCGGGCGGCGAGCACAGGATGAACCTGTGGCAGGGCACCTTCCCGCGCCGGAACACCGGCGCGGACGGCTACGAAGGCACCTGCCCCGTCGACGCCTTCCCACCGAACGGCTACGGCCTCTACAACATGACCGGCAACACCTGGGAGTGGTGCAGCGACTGGTTCTGCCGCACGTTCCGAGCCCGTGGCCGGCGAACGAGGGAGCGGGGCCCGCCGGCCGGCACGCACAAGGTGGTGCGCGGCGGCTCGTATCTCTCGCATCCGTCCTACTGCCGCCGCTACCGCGTGTCGGCCCGGAGCGCGCTCACACCGGACACCTCGGGCGGCGACCTGGGCTTCCGCTGTGCGGCGTCCTAACGCCGCAGCGTTGTCTCGAGCGCCTGTAGCCGTGCACTCAGGTCGTCGAGCTTCGCCATTAGCTCGGCGTCTGCGGGATCGCCCATCCGCCGGCGCACGGTCTCGAGGAACGCGGCCGTGACCACGGCTGTCACGACCGTCAGGAAGCCGATGCCGCTCAGCATCAGGATCGCGCCGATGACTCGCCCGGAGGTATCCGTCGGCACGACGTCCCCGTAGCCGACCGTCGTCACGGTCTGCACGGCCCACCACATGCCGAGCCACACGTTGTCGAAATCGGAGGGATCGACGAGCCGGATCGCAATGCCGCAGGCGAGCGTGATGGCCGCCGTGGCGGACGCGATGGCCCATCCCGCCCGGGCCGGAGTCAGTTCCCTACGCAGGAGGAAGCGGAGATAACGGTTTCCCGTCGGCACGCGGAGCCATTCGCCGTTCCAACGCCAACGCCTCCATCCCCACTCACACCGTCCGGGTGAGCAGCGGTCACTCCCACGCGGTGGAGGATCCAGGCCGAGACGCGCCACGAAAGGAATGCCATGACAACCGCACCACTCGAGAGCACGTACGAGGAGGAGGCGTCCGGCACGGGGTGGGTTGCCTTCGCAGGCACCATGCTCATCCTCGTCGGTTGCTTCAACCTGATCGACGGGATCGCGGCGCTCGCGAACTCCGACTACCTGGTGAACCAGTTGCTGTTCGCGAACCTGCACGCCTGGGGCTGGTTCTTCCTGATCTGGGGCGCGGTGCAGCTGTGCGCCGGGTTCGCCATCTACTCAGGAGCGGGCTGGGCTGCGATCGTCGGCGTCGTGTCGGCCTTCGGAAACGCGATCGCCCAGCTGTCGTGGGCGAGGGCGTATCCGGTGTGGGCGGTCTGCGCGATCGTGCTCGACGTCCTCGTCATCTACGCCCTCGTCGTGTACGGAGGCCGCAACACCGCCACCTAGGCGAAGCTCAGAGCAGGTGCAGCTGACGGGCCCGGCGGACCGCGTCCTGCCGCCGCGTCACGTCGAGCTTGCGATAGATGCTCTTGACGTGTGTCTTCACGGTATTCACGGAGACGAAGAGCTCGGACGCGATGTCCGCGTTCGACATCATCGTCGGGAGGAAGCGCAGCACCTCGCCCTCGCGCGCCGACAACGGCTCGAGCAATTCCGCGGGAAGCACCCGGGCACCATCGCTGCCGTTCAGGTCGCGCAGCAGCTCCGACGCGAACCAGCGATGCGAGACCCCCTTGCGCAGGTGATCGGCAAGCAGTTCGCGGACACCGCGCCCGGCCGAGAGGAAGGGGCGCCGGACGCCTTCCGGCTCGGCGCGCGCGAGAGCGCCTTCCAGCACGGCGGTCGCGCTCTCGCCGTTGCCGGTGGCCCGCAGGGCAACTGCGCGTAGGACCTCACGCTCGATCGCGACGGTCGGATAGGCCGCGTCGCACGGGGCCGTCAATGCGGTCAGCGCCCCCTCGGCGTCGCCCGAGGCGAGCAGGAGCCGCGCCCGAACCGCGTAGAGCCCGGGCGAGGACGGGCTCTCCTCGATCGCTTCGTCGATCAGCGCGGCGGCGCCGTCGTGATCGGCCGCCGCCACCATCAGGCGCGCCTCGAGTGCCTTGACGATCCGCTGCAGCCGCGCGGACTCGACGCCGGAGAGCTCCGCCGCGCCGAGTAGGCGCTCCAGTGCGAGATCGACGTCGGTGCCGCGGCCTGCGAGGCAGAGCGAGGCCTGGATCACCGCCGCCCACACGCGGCCGCTCGCATCGTCGAGCCGGCGCGCGGTGTCGCCCAGCTCCCGCGCGTGCGCCTCAGCCGCGTCGAGGTCGTCCCATTCGTGCTCCACGAGCGCGAGCGCACTGAGCGAGACCGCGGCCTGGGAGCTGTGTTCCCACCCGCGCGCCTGTGCGAGCTCGACGGCGCTGCGCGCGATGCGCGCGGCGCGCCGCAGTCGCCCTCGGATCAGCTGCACCCACGCCATCCCGCCCATGGCGGCGAGCTCTGCGTACGGAACGTCGGCGATGCGAGACGCCTCGAGCGCCTCGCTGAGGTGCATGTCGGCCTCGACGAGCTCGCCCAGCGCGACCTCGGCCAATCCCAGGTGGCCGAGCGCGATCGCGCGCATCGTCTCGCTCGCCTGCGAGGAGAAGGGTCCGCCCTCCGCGAGCTCGAGCAGCTCGTGCGCCAGGCGCGCCGTCTCGGCCAGCTTGCCGCGATTCGTGCTGTGCAGGAGCTCCGCGAAGGTGAGCACGGCCTGCAGTTGAGGCTCGGCGCTCGTCGGCCACAGCTTGCGCGCACGCGCGAGCCGGCGGCTCGCGCTGCGTGTGTTGCCGTTGATGAACTCGATGCTGGCCAGCACCGCCGACAATGCGGCCGACGCGTCGACGTCGCTCTCCGCGATCAGCCCCAGCAGCTCGCTGCGGAAAGCGGCATCGGTTCGCGCGACGAGCTCGAACCAGCCGTCGACGAGGCACAGGGTGAGCAGCTCGAGGTCACCAGCCGCGAGCGCGTGGTGGACGGCCTCCATCGCCCCGCGGTTCTCGAAGTGCCACTTCGCGGCGCGCCCGTGCAGCAGGCCGATCCTGTCTCTCGCGGTATGCCGAAGCTCGGCGCGCAACAGCTCTGCGAAGAGATGGTGGTACCGGTACCAGGGCGGCTGCGTGTCGAGGCGCTCGATGAAAAGGTTGTCGGCGACGAGGCGCTCGGCGAGATGAGCGCTGTCCGAGCGCCCGGTCATGGCGTTGGCGAGGTCGGCGGTGAATCGCTCCGCGACCGAGGTCGCGAGCAGGAAGTCCCGCGTTTCGTCGGGCTGCCGCCGAAGCACCTCGGCCAGGAGGTACTCGGAGGCCGGACGCTCGTCGAGCTCGATTGCCTCGAGCATCGTCACTCCTGGCCCACGGCCCCTGTGCGCAAGCGTGAACAGGCGGATGCCCGCTGCCCAGCCCTCGGTCTGCTCGAGTAACAGCGAGAGGACGTGCGGTTCGACCTCGAGCCCGAGCCCGTCGAGCAGCTCCTGCGCTTCGCCGGGTGTCATGGCCAGATCGAGCGCGCGCAGCTCGGTGAGCTCACCGCTGGCGCGAAGCAGGTGCAGTGGCAGCGGCGGGTCGTGGCGCGTCGAGAGGACGAGCCGCAGACTCGCCGGCGCGGCGCGCAACAGCTGCTCCATCGCCGCGCAGATCTCCGGGCTGCGGATGCTGTGGAAGTCGTCGACGACCACGACGAGCGGCTCCTCGAGCTCGGCGAAGCTGTTCAGCAGCTGGACGACGAACGGCGCCGGCGTGCCGCTGCGCGGCCCGGCGAGCCGCCGCAGGCCGGAGCGCGCAGGCGCGACGCGGTGGACGGCGGCGAGCCACTCCGCCCAGAAAGCCGCCTCGGTCAGCTGCGGGCGCGGTGCGAGCCACGCGACCTGACGCGGGTTTCCGGCGAGCCACGAGGCGAGCAGTGACGTCTTCCCCGCGCCGGCCGGCGCGGAGATCAGTGTCAGCGGACCCGCGACTCCATCGTCGAGGCGCTC